>LSQX01303930.1_pt1 | contig 11065 bp, 11 predicted proteins | sample 654561 | NCBI WGS metagenome assembly LSQX01 (sample SAMN04489861, study PRJNA283612) | anaerobic digester metagenome | isolation source: 4 biogas reactors fed with cattle manure at either 37C or 55C with and... | place: Denmark: Kongens Lyngby | collected 2014 | reverse complement strand
GTCCCTCCACCGCTCTGGATAAGAGCCCTCTATTCGATTGTTGCTACAATTCCTCCTCTGATGGTAACATACCTCACTTTAAACTGTCAAGAAATTTTGTCAACCGGGCAAAAACCTGTCGGTTAGAGTCATATCTGGTTGCGCCTTTCTTGCTGCTCTATGTGCTTTGTGGTAGACTGAGGCCGAACAATTGTGGAGGGGGCTTACCTGTGGAAGAACCGGCAAAGCGTTTAGTTCGCGTCGGCCTTATTGCCGCTTTGTACGTGGTGATAACTTATGCTCTCCAGGCTACTAGCTTTTTCCCCACTCAGTTTCGTCTGGCTGAGGCTTTAACCTTGCTTCCCATGCTATTTCCGGAAGCAATTTGGGGGGTAGGAATTGGCTGCTTTATCGCTAATCTGCTCAGCCCAGCCGGACTTATCGATGTAGTGCTGGGAAGTCTCACCACCCTGCTGGCGGCCTACATAACTTATCGTTTCCGTTGGCATGCTATTGGCTACTTAGCCCCTATTGTGCTCAACGCTCTGATCGTAAGTGCCTATTTGCGCCTGCTGGCAAATCTTCCCTATTGGATCACGGCGCTGAGTATCGCCTTTAGTGAAGCTGTGGTAGTCTTGGGACTTGGTTATCCTCTGGTATGGTATCTTAAGAAGTGGCAACAACGCTAACATAAGACATCTGTCCTGATTAACAGCGCTTGGGTTGATTCTACTGTTGCAGAAGTCAGCAGTTGTAACAGACGAACACAGACCATGATGGTTCCAGGTGTAAATCCTTAGCATATGCTGATGACAAGGGAGGAGGCATGTGCTGATGAAAACATGGCATGTACAACCTGGAGACACCCTGTACCGGATTGCTCTATCGCATGGAGTGCCGCTTTCTGAGCTACTGGTCGCCAACCCTGGCCTGGATCCAAATAATCTGGTTGCCGGTCAAGAAGTTGTAATACCCGACAACAGTGGGAGCGGATCTCACAGTCCCCAGTGCCCCAGCGGAGTCTTTTGGGTGGTGGCTCCGGGAGATACACTGTACAGCATTGCCCAAGCTGCAGGGGTGAATCTAGCCGACCTGATAGCGGTAAACCCTCAGGCAGATCCTTTTAATCTGCGTGTTGGTCAAGAATTATGTCTGCCCCCTTCAGGAGCGATCGTACCACCGGAAATACCGCCTTGCCCCAGCGGTCTCTTCTGGGTGGTAGAGCCAGGGGATACACTGTATAAAATAGCCCAGGCCACCGGCTTCACCGTAGATGAAATACTGGCGGTAAATCCTGGCCTGGACCCTGGCAATTTGCAGCCATGCACTAATATATGTCTTCCCAGAGGTGGATTGCTCCCCTAATGCTTTCGCCTTATGAGCTCTCGGCAACTGCTTCCGCAACAGCAGTTGCCTATTGCTGTAACGTCCGCAGCTGAAGCCGGTGGAGCTCTCTAATGGTGCCAAACATCTTTCGATAGGATAAGCTGGCATAGTCCGGATAGGTCCAAGGCCACGGTCGAAACTCGCCGCTTACATAATGGAGTGTAACCTCTCCGTAGATCCCCTGGCCTAAGTACAGGCGGTGGGCATGGTCTTTGGTGGTAGCCAGAACTAGCTTGGCCAAGCTCACATACCCAACATCAATATTAACCCGACGGCGTCCTTCCTGGCTCCAGCTGTTTTCCAGATCGTTACTCCAGTTCTTGAGCGCCGGTAGCTGGGCCGGGTCTATTAGATTGCCAAAGGCAAAAAAGATTCGAGTAAGATTCGCTCCCATCTCGGCTTCATAGTACGTGGTATGAGCAAACGGCAGCCGCTCACTCTTATATACACACCGTCCCAGTCGGCCGGTCAGCTCTGATTGGGCAGCGGTAAGCATGTCGTCGTCACCGGTAAATACACTGGCGATAGGCGTAACCTGTTCCGGTGCCCGGACCTGTCCCAACTGTACCATTCCTTTCTGTCTGCAATTATTACTTGATAATTCTTCGTTAGCTTGGGGCAATTTCCTTTTTTTATTTCACTCTAGTATTGCCTTGCCTCCTCCTTGTTTGAGTTTGCTGTATGCAGAATCTGTTCCAAGATTTGTTGTCTTAGCTGAGCCAAAGCGTCAAAATCCATATAGGGGGCATAGTATTGCTCCATCTGGTCGTGGACATTTTTGGCTGCGCTAATAAAACTGATGGCCCGGTTGAATAAGCTGAAGAACATCTCTTTGTTTTCAGCTATAACCGCGGCATACTTCTTCTCCACCGCTTCATCCAGTGCTTCGTCCATGTTAACTACTACGTCGTCAACACCGGCACTGTATACGTGCGGTTCGATGGATTTGGTTAGGGCCACATTGAGTTTGGGGATAACCACCTGTTCCACCTTGCTAGGGTTTAAGGGGCAGTGATATAGTTCCACGTCGTAACCGCGTTCCAACGCCGCCTGCCCTACCTTGGCAATAAGCACTGATTTTCCTGTGCCCGGCTTGCCGGCAATGACATATTTTTTTCGACAGGGACCAATGATGGTCTCCAAGTGGTCCACCATACCGTCCGGTGTAATGGCGCGGGCAAACAGATGTCGATCACGGCCGACACGTACTGTCACCGGCTCCGCATCTAAGATATCGTGAATTATGGCTGCTGCCTGCTGGTTAGCCCACCCGAAATTCATACCTTCGGTATTGGCTTCCTCCCAGTCACGGTAGATAATCTGGGCCGCTTTTAGGAACCGATAGGCCCGGGTAAAAGTGCGGCCGACCTCTTTGTTTAAAGCTATCAGTTCTTTTTTATGGGTGCGGATCTTATCTTCGTCCCAATAGTTACCGAAATACACAATTTCGTCCACAGCTCCAGGTAGTCTGGGATCCAGCACATGCGGTGCCGTTCCATCGATGATGGCCACTCCCAGTTGAGGAAAGACAATACCGTCTAAAGAGCCATTGTCGGACGAGCAGCAATGAAACTCCACATCAAAACCCTGTTCCACCAGCGAATCGGCGATGGAGCGCATGAACGTGGACTTACCCACACCGGGGCCGCCTTTGATAATAAAGATCCGGGTAGCATCTGGGGGAATAATGTGATCATAAAAAGAATAGAAGCCCTCTGCTGTATTGCAGCCGGGAAATACCTTTTTGATTCTGCCACGGACAGTCAATTCTTTCTCCTCCTTGCCATGTATGTTGTGGGCATCGCTAACATCATATTAGGATCATCCCCTTAATGCTCCTAAAATACAGCCGGCAAAAAGAAGGGGGCCGAAACCGGCCCCCGCGATTGGTCCAAGACACAAAAAGAAAGTTCAATTAGCCACCTGAAACAAAGTCATAAGTTCTTCCAAAGAAATGGGGCCAAAAAATTCCTCCAGTTCGAAGTGAGACAGAGTTGATCTAATGTCCGCCCGCTCGAATCTAATGCCTCTAAGTCGCTGCTCAACTTCAGCTACATCTCTGTGACCAAAGAAGTCGCCGTAAATCTTAGCCTGGGCAATTCGGCCCTGTTGGACATCCAAGCGGATTTCTACCTGCCCGGCAGCAAATCGCTTGGCATTGTGAAAATTGTACTTGGGTGACCGACCCCAAACCCAATCCCAGGTACTGTATTTTTCTTGGGCCAATCGGCGGATTCTTTCTTGCTCGGTAGCAGAAAGGATATAAGTCTGTATTTGTTGCCCGCCAAATATATGCTGCAAAAGATGCTGCTTGAGCTCCTCCATAGGTATCGGTTCCAAAAGAAAGTCGGAAATATTGGCCACCCGACTCCGCACCGATTTGATCCCTTTCGAGGCGATCTTATCCGAACTTACTTTCAAGGCTTGTTCCAAGATGCTAAAGTCCGTGTCTACCAGCAGTGTGCCGTGATGCAGCACTCTAGTAGATGTCATGTACTGGGCATTTCCCGATACTTTTCTGTTGCCCACAGTGATATCGTTACGGCTGCTAAAAGCAGCATCTAGACCCAAGTCCTTCAGTGCCGCTATCACCGGTTGGGTAAAAGATTCAAAAGCCGTATCTTTGCCAGGGGTGCGCGGTTCAATAAAAGTAAAATTAAGGTTGCCTTGGTCGTGGTAGACTGCGCCACCGCCCGATAAGCGGCGCACCACCTTAATCCCTCGTTCGATTGTAAAGTCCCTGTTCACTTCTTCAATGGTGTTTTGAAAGCGGCCCACCACAATGGTAGGGTCGTTTTGCCATAAGAGGATATAACTTTCTCTTTGGTCCAGTTCAAAAAACACATGTTCTTCTACTGCCATGTTGTAGTAGCAATCGCGATTATCGTTGGGGACGTACAGCACAGACGCTTCACCACCCTTTGTTTTTCTGATGATACCAGTGCCCATACGATTAATATGCTCCCGAAAATGGGCTTTTTATCTTGTTCAAGGCAAAGCGGTGGGATTTACCTGGGAACAGGGTACCCCCACCAAACACTTGCCGCAAACGTCGGCCAGGCCCAGGTCGCGAAAGCGAGCCGCATTCTCCAAACACATGGCATAGCACCTTTGTCGGTTAAACGACTCCTCCGACAAAGCCTCGTTTACACACCGCTGAACACAGATACCACAGCTACCATCCAGATGGTAGAGGCAGTATTCGTTATCCGCCCGAGTGGTAGGTTCTATTAGAGCATTGGTCACCAGTGTTCCTACCCGCCCGCAACACCCTTTGGCTGTAATCAGCATATTATTTAGTCCGAATTTGCCCAAGCCAGCAATATAGGCCGCATGCCGATGTGACCAGTCACTGATCAGTCTCTCGCGGTCGAAGTTGTGGGTAGGAGGAATCAGAACTGCCCTGTAGCCATGCTTTTTCAACTCTTGGGCTAACGCCTGATTAAGATTAGAAATAAGGGCGTTAGTTTCCACATAGGCTGTTGCCCACGCCCGTGAACTGCCTTGTCCTGAGATATTGCTCTCTACCACCGAAGATTCAAACGCTAAGAAATAGGCGATAACTGTTTGGGCATCAGGCAAGAAATCGGTAGGCACAGCATGAGACGAGCTAACAATGTTCTTGAGTTCCGTAAACAAGGGATCTGCAGCATCAGCGTAAGCCACCAAAGGAGCTCGCCATGAGCTGGCGGTATCTCTTTCCAACGGATAAGAGCGAACATAGTGCGCTATGAAGTTCTCAATCAGTCTGCGTATTGTTTCCGCCCCCTTCAGTTATTTTCGACTCTGTTTTATTTACTATCCCCAGCACCTAAACTCCTGCCTTGTTCAGCTTTTTACTATAGGCCTTAAGCCCCAAGAAAAAGAAAAGAAAGCAGAAGTGATTCTGCCTTCAGCTACACCTTGTTTCTCGCTGCAACACTATACTATTATATTATCTCAGCCTGGTTGCAGGAAACTGCCCCGAAGCGGCTAGATTAATATCTTGCCGCCGCCTACCACCTGCTCACCGTCAAGATACAGATCTGGATTCGTGACAATGCCATCCACATGGATCCCGGCGGCCACGTTACCGCCGAAGCCGTCGTTGCTGCCTAAAGCTAAATGGACTGTACCGTACACCTTTTCGTCCTCGAGCACAACCCCGATAATGCGAGCTTTTTCATTGGTACCTATGCCCAACTCGGCCAAATTACGAGCCAGGGGATCATCCCCTAACAAGGCGTGGAGGCGCTCCTTATCCGGTCCTTCTATTGCTACCAGTTGTCCTGCAGAAAAAGTCAGCTTGAGAGGGCCGGCCAGTTCTCCCAACCCAGCAAAAGAACCGTCTATTATCACCGTACCTTCGGCTGTTCCCTCCAGGGGAGCGATAAAAGCTTCGCCGGCAGGTAGATTACCAAAAGCGCCTGGTTCATGGCACATGCCGGTACAGGCTGCACCTTGCCGACCGGCCAAAGACATGGTCAAACGACAGCCGTCTTTTTCCACCACAGCCTCTGTGGCCGCTGTAAGCTTGTTAGCCAACTTAAGGGCCAACGCTGCCACCTGCTCATAATCGGCCTGCATGGCTCCGCCCTGAAACATTTTTTCCTTAATACCAGGCATGGTTGCTATTCTAACCCCGCCAGCAGAGGCATGCCGGCGAGCCTTGGTATGGCTAAGAGAATCACGGGTAGCTGCAATTACAACATCCGCTGCGGCCATGGCGGCAGCAACTGTTTTGGTCGGTTCGGCCCCGCTTCTGCCGGTGGGCTGCATACGCATGAGTATAGCGTTAGCTCCCAGTTCCTCCCCAGCCTTAAACAGGGCTTCACCGATGATGAATGTGCTCTCATCCACAACCACTAAAAGTTCCTCACCAGTCTTAAGAGCCATGTTCTGGGTCAGTAGGCTCCTAGCAGCATTTAACATCTCTTGCTTCATCTTCATGCCCCCTGTACAAATTCGGACCAAATAGTCAACTGTTAAATTCGACTTGGCCCCAGATAAATCCTTTCCAGGCCGTGGTTCAATACATGTTCAGGCAATAAGTCTTTCTTGTCCTTGAGCCGTGCGCTTGTTAGCGCAGCCAAACAGCAATTAGCACAACCAGCGCTAAGGCCAACCGGTAGATGGCAAAGACTAAGTAACTGCCCTGACGTAAGTATTGAAGTAAGAAGTGAATAGCCCAGTACCCCACCATTGCCGCCACTATTACACCTAGAACAAAGGGTAAATCAAGGGCAGCAAAAGTGATGTCCTTGAGTTTATAGAAGCCGGCACCGGCCACCATGGGTACCGACAGTAGGAAGGAAAAGCGCGCTGCCGCTTCTCGCTCCATGCCTACAAGAAGGCCCGCAGTCATGGTAATGCCAGACCTGGAAACGCCGGGAATAATGGCTGCACCCTGGGAAATGCCTACCAGAATACTGTCCAGCAATGTTACATCTTCTATTCGTCTTATCTTTCGCCCGCGCTTATCAGCCAGCCAAAGGACAATACCCATGGCAGCCAGCATCAGCGCTATCAGCCAAGGGCTCCGGAAAATGGTCTCAGCCTGTTCCTCGAACAGCAACCCAAGTATGGCTCCCGGAACCGAGGCCACCGCCAAATACCAGAATAGCTGTCCGTCTCTGCTTCGTGGCCGAGTCAGTCCAAAGAACACCACTTCCAAAAGCTCGCGCCAAAAATAGGCTATCACTGCCAACATAGTACCCAAATGTAAAGCCACATCGAAAGTAAGTCCGTGCTCAGGCCAATTGAAGAGCCATGGTACTAATACTAGATGGGCTGAGCTGGAAATAGGTAAGAATTCTCCTAAGCCCTGTACAATACCTAACACAACAGCTTGTAGAACGTTCATGCATTACTCTCCTCGGTTTGTTCTCCTCAAATATTCTTTCTGGACTCAAAACTTTCGTGATGACAATCATGCCTTACCTTAACAATAACGCCGTCCGAGTCCAAAACCCGGTACTCTCTTTCATTCTGTAAATACTGCTTCTGGTCAGCACCTGGTCTTGCGGTCAGTGGGGCCATTACCTCTTACCTGATTATAGTTCTAACAAAGCGCGGTTGTAAACAGGGGACTGTTCTCCTCTTGGTCTTATGCTTTTTTAGCCCACAGCAGGAAGGCAACTCCGATCATAAAGACCAATGTAAGTACAACAGTAAGCGGACGTGGAGACGTTTTACTTGATATGAAAATACTTGTCGGACCGTCGGCACCGCCGATAATCCCTATTGCTCCTGTGCCTCTTGTCGCCACGTTAAATTTATGAAGCAAATACTCCGGTACAAGAACTTCATTAAAAACCACTACTGCCAAGGAAATTACACTGACTATTGCTACGGCTACTGTAAGCTTTTGCACGCTTTCTTCACTCCTCTTAAGAACACGATCCAATTAAGAAACGTATATTCTAAACACATTATATGGTAAGAAAGACTTCTGTTCAATAATAATGACCGGTTGCTTCTTCTCGGCGAGCACGAAAGCCACAGTCTAGCCAAGGTAGCGCCCGCCTTCCTAAAGATCCAGTTCCTTTGTTCATGATATAGTTCGCTTCTTAGCAGGAAAAGTGACACAAAAGTAGAAATATCTCTATGTTGGCAAGCCTCCTCCAAGGCTTGCTACAATTTAGACAGGTTTTTACTGTGGAGGGGATGTAGATGAAAGATTTTCAAGAAGTCATCGCGGAGGCAAGAGCCCAAGGTCCGGTACGCGTAGCTGTAGCACAGGCAGCGGACCCCGAGGTCCTTACGGCAATCAAAGAGGCTAGACAAGCCGGGCTAGCAGAAGGAGTACTGGTGGGCAATCCAGGCACCATCTCCCACCTGCTAACTGAGCTGAACGAAGATGCAGCGGCTTATACCATAGTGCCAGCGGCCAGCCTGGACGAGTGTGCCTCAAAAGCTGTGGCCTTGGTCCGATCAGATGAGGCCGATGTGCTTATGAAAGGCTTGCTTCAGACAGCCACCTTCCTAAGACCGGTACTGGACAAGGAGAAAGGGCTGCGAGCCGGACAGCTAATCAGTCAGGCTAGTATTTTCGAGTGGCCCGAAAAAGAAAAACTCCTAATTGTAACCGACTGCGCCATTAACATAACCCCAGATCTGAAGCAAAAGAAAGGCATCCTGCAAAACGCCATTTGCCTGGCCCAGGCACTGGGCATTGAAAAACCGAAAGTGGCCGCTTTATGCGCTTTGGAATTGGTTAACCCAGATATGCCTGAAACTGTTGATGCGGCGGCCTTGGCCAAGATGGCTGACAGGGGCGAAATCAAAAACGCCGTGGTGGATGGGCCGTTAGCATTTGATAATGCCGTTTCGGAGGAAGCAGCCGCCCACAAGGGTATCTTCAGCCCTGTGGCCGGTAAGGTAGACATTCTCTTGGTGCCTGACATGAAAACCGGCAATGTAATCCACAAGTCATTTATTCACTTCGCTCATTTGAAAGGTGCCGCAATTGTCATCGGCGCTCGGGATCCACTCATTGCCACTTCCAGGAGTGACCATGCCGACACTAAGCTGAACTCATTAGCAGTAGCAAATCTACTGGCTCACTATCTGAAGAAATAGGTTACTAGTCAAAGACTGCAGCCGCAGTTTACTTCGCAACGTGAACGGGCCAGCCTGCTTGACAACAGGCGGCCTTTTTTCTTCATTGTTGAAAAAACTTCCTAGCCACCGATAAGTCGAGGAAAATCCCAATTTTAGGCCGGGAGCAAAGCTCCGCCCGATTAGCGCGGCTCAAGGCGAATAGTACTGGAACTACAAAAAGGATCACACCGTATCCCGGTGTATTGACAGCGACTTGTGGCTATGCTATGATAAGCCAAAATTACAGGTGCACACCTCATCTCTCCTGGAGGTGAGGTAGAGGTTGCGGTGAACATAAGTAGTTTGGCCAAGCAGGGCAGCTATGAGGCCGATCGAAAGGGAACACCGCCGAAGTGAAAGGTGCGCTCCGTGCCTTTCGCTGGGCCTGGGCCGAATAGGTTCAGGACTGTCACTGGTCGGACCGTGGCCGGCCAGTGGAGCGCTATCTCACGGAAAGGAGGATGTTTTGGGATGAGAATATCTCAATGGGCTAAAATTTGCTTCCTTATTCATTGATGGCATCCCGCAGGGGATACATTAGACAAGGAGGCAATTTATTTTATGAACTTCTTTAGAGGTACAGTAACCATCAATAGCAGTAACCAACTGGAAATCGGGGCTGCAAGTGTCCCAGAGTTGGTGGCTCGTTTTGGTACCCCCCTTTATGTCATGGATGAAACACTGATCCGGCACAATTGCCACAATTGGCGGCAAGCCGTAGATAATTATGGTACAGTAGCTTATGCGGCTAAAGCATTTTGCACCATGGCCATGTGTCGCTTAGTTGATCAGGAGGAACTGTCACTGGACGTGGTGTCCGGCGGTGAACTCTCCACTGCGTTGGCAGCCGCTTTTCCGGCAGACCGCATCTACTTTAACGGCAACAATAAGAGCAAAGAAGAATTGGAGCTGGCCGTTCAGGCCAAAGTGGGTCGAATTATTGTTGATAATTTCTACGAGCTAGAACTACTAGATCAAATTGCTGCTCGCTTAAGGCGGTCGGTGGACGTTCTGTTGCGTGTTTGCCCAGGTATCGAAGCTCACACCCACGAGTACGTCCAGACTGGTCAGCTCGATTCGAAATTCGGCTTTACCTTGGAAAACGGACAGGCCATGACAGCCGTACAGACTGCTGTGGCCAAACGTCACCTGCGTTTGCGCGGTCTGCAATGTCACATCGGGTCTCAGATTTTTGCCCTGGACGGTTATGCTGCCGCCGGTACAGCTATGGTTGCCTTCATGAATGCAATTAAAAGGCACACTGGGGTTGTTCTGGCGGAACTGGATATGGGTGGTGGCTTAGGTATCAGTTATTTACCTGACGATGCTCCGGCTGAAGTTAGAGACTTGGTTTGTACTGTTGTTCAGGCCGTGCAATCAGCTTGCTTAGCCCACAATTTCCCGCTACCCAAACTGGTGTTTGAACCGGGCCGCTCCATTGTGGGACCGGCTGGTTGGGCCATCTACCGCGTAGGGGCTCGAAAAGAGATTCCCGGCGTTCGTACCTATATCGCCGTGGACGGCGGAATGAGCGATAACCCCCGGCCGGCTTTATACGGGTCGCGCTACTTTGCGCTCGTGGCAAACAGAGCCAATGCACCGGCCGAAGAAACTGTCACCATTGCCGGTAAATGCTGTGAATCGGGTGATATCTTAATCAAGGATATCGCATTGCCTCGGCTCGAACCAGGAGACATCTTGGCCATGCCCAGCACCGGTGCCTATCAATACTCCATGGCCAGCAATTATAATCGCTTGAGCCGGCCGGCGGTTGTTTTTGTCCGCGACGGCGAAGCCCACGTAGTAGTAAAGCGAGAGTCCATCTCTGACCTCTTGCGCAATGACATTATACCCAGTGCTTGGGAAACTCAAGACCAACCTTTACGCGCAGCCCGCTAGCGCCTGGTTGCCGATTTTTGCCAATTTACGGTTTCTTGACAAAGCCAAATGGGCATGATAGCATTAGTGTTCCGAAAGAGACTAATTAAGTTAATACGTGCGTAAGCTAGGTGACCGCGGGCACAGGGCCGCAAGGCCGTGTTCGAGGAAAGTCCGGGCTCCACAGGGCAAGGTGCTGGCTAACGGCCAGTGGGGGCAACCCTAAGGAAAGTGCCACAGA
>LSQX01149092.1_pt1 | contig 11065 bp, 10 predicted proteins | sample 654561 | NCBI WGS metagenome assembly LSQX01 (sample SAMN04489861, study PRJNA283612) | anaerobic digester metagenome | isolation source: 4 biogas reactors fed with cattle manure at either 37C or 55C with and... | place: Denmark: Kongens Lyngby | collected 2014 | reverse complement strand
CTTCCAAGGTTCACGCTGATAGGCGCTACAACTCGGGCAGGGCTAATTTCTTCTCCCTTGCGCGACAGGTTTGGAGTCGTTCACAGGCTGGAGTTCTACTCGGTGGACGATCTTGCGACGATTGTGTCAAAGTCGGCTCAGGTTCTTGGTATCGGGATTGATAGCGCGGGAGCATACGAGATAGCCAGAAGGTCCAGGGGCACTCCCAGGGTTGCCAATAGGATGTTGAGGCGTGTGCGCGATTATGCAGAGGTTCGCGCTGATGGCGTCATCAGTGAGGACGTTGCTCGCGATGCCCTGGCAATGCTTGATGTGGATGAACTGGGCCTCGACAGGCTTGACAGGAAGATACTGTCCACGATCATAGACAAATTCGAAGGCGGCCCGGTAGGGGTCGAGACGATTGCGGCTTCCATCAATGAGGAGAGAGATACGATCGAAGACGTGTACGAGCCTTACCTTATGCAGCTGGGATTGATAGATAGGACTCCGCGGGGTCGGGTAGCCACAATCGGCGCGTACCAGCATCTGGGCAGGGACTTCCCTGCAGACGAAACAGACGGGCAGGCGAGGTTGTTATGAGATTGCTGCTACACTCCTGTTGTGCGCCTTGCACTACCTATTGTCTTGAGAAGCTGAGATCGGACGGGCACGAAGTGCACGGGTACTTCTATAACCCGAACATACACCCGTATACTGAATTTCGGCGGAGGCTCGACGCGTACAGGGAATACTGCGCACTGGTTGGATTGGATGCCGATGTTGACGCGGAATATGGACTCAGGCAGTATCTTGAGGAGATCGGCGGGGACATTGAGGGCCGATGCGTTGCGTGCTATCGGATGCGGCTCCTTCCCGCAGCGAAACTTGCGCTTCAGAGAGGTGCTGATGCGTTCACCACGACCCTCTCCATCAGCCCATATCAGGACCATGAGCTCCTGGCGCGATTGGGCGAAGATGTGTCGAAGGAAGTGGGCGTGCCTTTCATCTACTATGATTTCACGCCCGGATACAGGCGGAGCGTTGAAATATCTCGGGAATTGGGTCTTTACCGGCAGCCATATTGCGGGTGCATATTCAGTGAAGAAGAACGCTACTCCCCGAAGTTCCGGAAGTCGAAAAAGAGGGATAGCAATGCCGCTTCCAACAGGTCCTGAACCCGACAGGAAGCAGCTCGGTTCTTGCATAGCGCGGAGCACCGATGGGAACGTTACATTAGGAAGCCTCGGTGATCCGCATATTAAGGATGATGCGGATTGTCTTTATTGAAATGCGAAGGGGTTGTGCTCCGGGTCAGGGATTTTGGAGAAGCCGATAGAATCCTGACGATCCTCTCTGATACAGATGGAAAGTTTGATGCCGTAGCCCGTGGCGCCCGGCGCCCAAGAAGCAGACTAGTAGGTGTCACTCAGCAATTCTCCCGGGGAAACATGCTGTTGTTCCGTGGTAGGAGCCTAGACACGCTGAACACTTTCGAGCTCTTGTCTTCCTATGCGAACCTTTCATTGGATGTTGAGAAGATGGCCTATGCATCGTACGTGGCTGAGCTGGTCGATCTGATGACAGGCGAGAGGCAGCGCAACGAGTTGCTGTATGCTCTGGTTGTGTCGACATTCGAGGCTCTCGATGCAGGGCCTGCGGATCCGGAAATCGTGCTCAGGGCATTTGAGATCAAGTTCATGTCAGTATCCGGGTTTCGCCCCGAGCTTTCGAGGTGTGTTTTGTGTGGTGCGTCTGAGGATGAGGCTTCGTGGTTCGGTCCGGAGGCCGGCGGGTTGCTGTGTGATCGATGCCGAAGTGTTGATGCCGGCGCTACCCGATTCTCTGGTGCAACTCGAGAATTGGCAAAGCGCCTCTTGCTATGGGATTATAATACGCTAGCAGTGCTCAAAGCTGGTCGTGATAGCTCTGTGGAACTGGAGACGGCATTCAGGGCTTATGTAGATCAGCGAGTAGGCCGCAAGCTGCATTCACTTGACTTCATCTCTGACCTGAAATCGATGGAGCGAGGAGGCAGGTAGGGCAGTTGAAGGTTGATCTGGAGAAGATTGATGGTCTCCGCGCGAGGGTTGATCTTACCTATGAAGAGGCCAGCGCATATTTGGAAGCCGCGGGAGGCGATCTTGTTCGAGCCCTGATAATGGCAGAACGCGACTTCGGACCTTCTGTAGATGATGGATACGATAGCTCCGGTTTCGAAGCTGATGAATACGAGTTTGGAGAGAGTTCAACGTGGACAGCTCGCATGGTAGAAACTGTGAAGCGAGGTTCTGCAATGAAACTGGTCGTGGAGCGTGATGGGACTAGTGTGGCCCATATGCCGGTTGCAGCGGGATTGGTTGGCGCCATATTCGCGCCCGAGTTGGCAGCGGTGGGGGCCATTGTCGCCCTGGCGACCAGGTGTACACTGAGGCTGGAGCAGAATCGGAGCGACTGAACGGCTCCGACACTGCGCGCAGGGAAGATTCTGGGTCCTGATATGTGCACGTGCATGTATCAGGCGCCATGACTTCAGAGAAGCCTTGAGGCCTCGGAATTGACATGTTGTAGAGCTATTTGCTATAGTTAGGGCAAATGACAGCGTGCAAATCAACGCGCCCGGCGCTTCGGGAACGTAGCCTCCCGTGCCCCCACGAGCCTCAGGGGCGGAGGCTTTTTTTTGTGGAGGTGAACCCTTTGAGGGTGCTTGCCCACCTTTATACTCGGGCGTTGCCCCGAGCATTCCGCAGCTACTGTCGGTATCTGCTGTTTGCGGCTATGCTTCTTGCAACCTGCGTTATTGTTGGCTATCGAGGGTTCACCCCATCTAATGATTCGCTTCCATGGATATTCGGCAATCTGGTGAGTCTCAGGGATTCCATGACGGGCGCCTCTGAATTCAAGCAGATGGCGATGCTGTTTTGGAATAACCTGAAGGTTACACTTGTTTCCATTGGTCTGGGATGGATTTTTGGCATCATCCCTTTGGTCAGCATATGCCTCAATGGCGTTATCATAGGGGCCGGCGCCAAGCTGATGGTGGCCAAAGATGCATTGCCGATGCCCTTGGTCGTTGCGTCATTTCTTCCTCATGGAGTATTGGAGTTGCCAGCTTTCTTGGCAGGGCAGATTGTGGGGCTCAGGTTGGGCTTTCTAATCCCCATAGTATGGCGAGGGCGTGCAAGCAGAAATGACCTGGGACGCGCAGCGGCTGAAGGGGCGATCATCCTTGGCTTGTTCTGTGTGCCACTGCTTGCCATAGCTGCTGTAGTGGAGCTCAAGATTACGCCTGCAATTATCCGGGCGTTGGCTCCGCATCTTTCGACGCTGCCTCTATGACGACGAGACGGGAGGGACCGCGCTTGAACTTTCAGGAATTGGTATTCACTTTGGAGCAGTACTGGGCACGCCATGGCGCCACGATTCAACAGCCCTATGTAATAGAGGTGGGTGCGGGCACCATGAGCCCCCACACTTTCCTGCGGGTATTAGGGCCCAAACCGTGGCGGGTTGCGTATGTTCAGCCATCACGCAGGCCTGCCGACGGCCGGTACGGAGAGAACCCCAACAGGCTGTATCAGCATCACCAGTATCAGGTAATACTCAAACCCAACCCCGATGATGTGGTCGACATATATCTGGGGAGCCTATCGGAAATAGGAATAAACCCGAAAGAACATGATATCAGGCTAGTCGAGGACAACTGGGAGGCTCCCACCCTCGGTGCGTGGGGTACCGGGTGGGAGATATGGCTGGATGGGATGGAGATCACGCAGTTCACCTACTTCCAACAGGTTGGCGGGATTGATGCAAGGCCCGTCGCAGTCGAACTCACCTACGGCCTTGAAAGGATAGCCATGTATCTCCAGGGTGTTGACAACGTCTATGATATGGATTGGGCGGACGGCATCTCCTATGGAGACATGTATCACCAGGCTGAATACGAGTTTTCCAAGTATGCTTTCGAGCATGCCGACATAGAAGCACTCAGCGGTTCCTTCGACAACTACGAGCACGAGGCCTCTCAATGTATTGAGGCTGGCCTGTTGCTTCCCGGGTATGATTACGTGTTGAAGTGTTCGCATGTGTTCAACCTTCTTGATGCGCGGGGCGCCTTTGGGGCCGCCCAACGTGCCGAGTACATGGGACGCGTCCGGACGTTGGCAAGAACAGTCGCGCTTGCATGGGTAAAGCGCGAGGAAGAGGAAGGGGAGGCGGCAGCGAATGGTTCGAAGTGACTATAAGAAGGCGGTCCTCGAGATAGGAACTGAGGAGTTGCCTGCCCGATACATGTCGCAGGCTTTGGAGGACTCAAGGAGTATTGCCATGTCCGTCCTTGAAGCTGCTCGTCTTGATGTCGCACGCGTTTACGCGTATGGCACTCCCCGCAGGATCATTGTGAGCCTCGACGGTGTCGCACCGGCCCAGGCCGACCTTGTTCGAGAATTGCGCGGCCCTGCAGTTCGCATTGCCTATGATGAAGACGGAAACCCTACTCGTGCGGCCCAGGGATTTGCGCGTTCAGCTGGTATTCCAGCGACTGAACTGGTGCGAAGAGATACACCTCAGGGCGAATACGTATATGCGACAGTCCGAGAGGATGGCCATGATGCAGCGGCAGTGCTCGGTGAGGCATTCCCCCAGATCATCGATTCACTGAGATTTCCGAAATCCATGAGATGGGGCTGGGGCGATCTGCGTTTTGCTCGGCCGATCAGATGGATACTGGCTTTGTTCGATGAGGATGTTGTGGACTTCGATTACCACGGCGTTCGCAGCGGACGTGTTACGTGGGGGCATCGCACTTTGGCTCCGGGTCCTGCAGAGATTGCTTCAGCTTCAGACTATTCGACTCAGTTGCGCGAGATTGGCGTCATGATCGATCCTAAGGAACGTGCAGACGAAATCCGGAATCAGGCGCAATCTCTCGCAGAAGCGCATGGAGGAACCGCGGTTGTGGAAGATGACCTTCTTGAGGAAGTCACGTTCCTGGTCGAATGGCCAACCGCTTTTGCGGGTGAGTTTTCCCGAGGCTACCTTGACCTCCCTGAACCATGCGTTACTACTCCCATGGTAGGGCATCAGCGTTACTTCCCTGTTCGAAAGAGCGAGGGGCACCTCATGCCTGTCTTCATCGGAGTGAGGAACGGAGACGACTATCGTCTTGACCTGGTGACGGCCGGAAACGAAAGGGTGCTTGCCGCGAGGCTAGCCGACGCGCGTTTCTTCTATGAGGAGGACATGAAGGTGCCCCTCGCGGAAAGAACGCCAGACCTAGAGGATGTCGTCTTTCAGGAGAAGCTGGGCACAATGTACGAAAAGGCGGAGCGCATTAGGACCCTCGGATGCCAGCTGGTAGAGGAACCCGACGATACTGCAGTGCTGGAGCGTGCAGCGTTTCTGGCCAAGGCCGATCTCGTAACAGCGATGGTGCGCGAGTTTACGGAGCTCCAGGGCGTCATGGGAAGGGAATATGCTCTCAGGCAAGGTGAGGATGGTAGGGTTGCTCAAGCGATATTCGAGCATTACCTGCCGCGACATGCAGGCGATATCCTGCCTGGCACGCGCGTGGGTGCTGCACTGAGCGTTGCGGATAAGATGGATACCGTAATGGGCTACTTTGCCATAGGGCTTGTCCCATCAGGTTCAGCTGACCCGTATGCCCTTAGGAGGCAAGCCGCAGGGATGCTCGCTGTTCACGCCCAGTGGAAGTTCGTCAGGGGCCTAGATGACCTTGCAAGGCTTTCAGCAGACCCGTATCGGGAAGCAGGAGTAATACAGGATTCCGGTGAACGGCTGGTTCGGGATGTCCTTGAATTCCTTGCGATCAGGCTCAAAGTGTCCCTGCAGGATTCGGGGATTCGACATGATATTGCGGATGCGGCAATTGCTTCAGGCGTTGGAATGCCTGCATGCGTTTGGGAGAAGGCACATGCAGTCGCTTCTGTAGTCGATGAGGATTGGTTTGCACGCCTGGCTACTGCAGTAACAAGAATCAGGAACATAGCCGGAAACTCTGGGCCAGGAGAATGCGATCCCGGGCTATTTGAGGATCCCGCTGAAATCGGTCTATATGACGCGATTGGAGAGTTAAGGTCGGATTTGGCAGTCTGTGAGCAGGAGAGCTCAGACGGGTTTGTGGAGAGGGACGCGTATGTAGGTGCCCTGAAGAGAACAGCAGAGATCTGCGGTGACATAGACAGGTACTTCGATGAGGTGCTGGTAATGGTGGACGACGAGCGGATAAAGCGCAACCGGCTTGCGACCCTGAAACAGGCCTTAAATGTTGCGTCTTCGGTGATAGATGTAACCCGAATAGTCTTTGCAGGAGACTAGCCCGGGTGACCAAGAAGGAAAAAGGGCGTGGATGTAGAATTCAATTCCACTTGATGCGTATATTGCTGCATTAGAATGGGGGATCAGCATGGGAAAGAATAACGTTCCAAAGTATGTATACTACTTCGGAGGTAAACACGCCGATGGCAAAGGCGATATGAAGAACCTCCTGGGCGGCAAGGGAGCCGGTCTTGCCGAAATGACCAACCTTGGGATTCCTGTTCCGCCCGGTTTTACTATTACGACCGAAGTATGTACTGCCTTCTATGAACATAGCCGGAAATGGCCGGAGGGGCTCGAGGGGGAGATTCGCGAGAATCTGAAGCGACTCGAGGAGGAGATGGGCGCAAAGTTCGCAGATCCCGACAATCCGCTCTTGCTCTCGGTGAGGTCAGGGGCTCGTGTTTCAATGCCCGGGATGATGGACACAGTCCTCAACCTTGGCTTGAACGATACTACTGCCCAGGGCCTTATCAAGAGAAGTGGAAACCCTCGGTTCGTCTATGATAGCTATAGACGGTTCGTGCACATGTATTCCGATGTTGTTCTGGAGGTTCCGCACGAGGCTTTTGAGGATGCCATTGCTGCCAAGAAGAAGGCTTGCGGAGTCAAGCTTGACATGGATCTCACTGCAGACGACCTCAAGGAACTGGTGGAGGAGTACAAGGAGATTGCGCGGAAGCATACGGGCAAGGATTTCCCCGAGGACCCGTGGGAACAGCTTCGTGGGTCCATCGATGCCGTTTTCAGTTCATGGAACAACCAGCGTGCAATCACTTACCGGAAGATAAATGGAATTCCAGGAGATTGGGGCACTGCAGTTAACGTCCAAACCATGGTTTTCGGAAACATGGGAGAGAGTTCTGGCACAGGAGTCGCCTTTACGCGCGACCCTGCAACAGGCGAGAATGTCTTCTACGGCGAGTATCTCATGAATGCCCAGGGCGAGGATGTCGTTGCAGGCATCAGAACTCCACATCCCATCAGCGATTTGAAGAAGGCAATTCCGGAGATATATGCGGAGCTAGAGCAGATATATCTCACTCTGGAGCGGCATTACAAAGATATGCAGGACATAGAGTTTACCATCCAGGATGGAAGGCTGTTCATGCTCCAGACGAGAACCGGAAAGCGAACTGGAACCGCTGCAGTCCGCATCGCTGTGGAGCTAGTCGAGGAAGGCTTGATTGATAAGAAGACAGCAGTCCTCCGTGTGCCCCCTGCCCAGCTCGATCAGCTGCTGCACCCGATGATAGATGCCAAGGCCAAGACCAATGTGATTGCTAAGGGCTTGCCGGCATCGCCCGGGGCCGCAGTAGGACGCGTAGTTTTTACTGCCGCAGCTGCCGAGGAATGGAACTCCCGTGGGGAGAAGGTAGTGCTTGCAAGGACCGAGACTTCTCCTGAGGATATCGGCGGCATGCATGCTGCAGCTGGTATCCTTACCAGCCGAGGTGGCATGACAAGTCACGCGGCTGTCGTTGCCCGAGGCATGGGAACTTGCTGTGTGGCAGGTTGCGGGGCTCTCATTATTAGTGAGAAGGACAAGAAGATAACTTGTGGCGACCTGACTATCTCAGAGGGTGATTGGATTACTCTGAACGGGTCTACAGGTGAAGTCATACTGGGGCAAGTGGCCCTGGTGAAACCTGAACTCACAGGCAACTTCGGGAAGTTGATGGAGTGGGCCGACGAGTTCCGCGTTCTGAAGATCCGGACCAATGCTGATACGCCGCAAGACGCCAAGCAGGCGCGGGTTTTCGGAGCAGAGGGAATCGGGCTGTGCCGAACTGAACACATGTTCTTTGCGGAAGACAGGATACGTGCCATGCGCGAGATGATCCTTTCTGATACCAAAGAGCAGAGACGTGCGGCTCTGGCCAAGTTGCTCCCATACCAGAAGGGCGACTTCATGGGAATCTTCCGCGAGATGGACGGTCTGCCTGTCACCATAAGGCTGTTGGATCCGCCGCTTCATGAGTTCTTGCCAAGCCTTGACCAGACTAAGCAGATTGAGGAGCTAGCATCTGACATGGGCATCCCAGAGCAGAAAGTGCGCGATAGCATAGGCGCATTGCATGAGCTCAATCCGATGCTGGGCTTCAGAGGCTGCCGCCTTGGTGTTGTTTTCTCTGAGATCTACGAGATGCAAACGAAGGCGATATTTGAGGCCGCATGCGAGCTAGTCCGTGAACGGGTCAACGTGATGCCCGAGGTAATGATACCTCTCGTGGGCACAACAGGCGAGATCGAGATGATCCGGGAGTACGTTGTGCGCGTCGCAGACGAGACGATCAAGGAGTACGGAGTGGATCTCGACTACATGGTTGGAACCATGATCGAGGTTCCCCGGGCGTCGCTCGTGGCTGACAAGATAGCTGAATCTGCCGAGTTCTTCTCGTTCGGCACCAACGACATGACGCAGATGGTCTTTGGCTACAGTCGCGATGACGCAGGGAAATTCCTTGGCGAATTCATTGATCGGAACGTTCTCAAGCATGACCCGTTCCAGTCGCTGGATCAGGAAGGCGTGGGCCAGATGGTGGCGATGGGTGTTGAGCGCGGACGATCTACTAGGCCAGACCTGAAGATTGGTGTATGCGGTGAGCATGGTGGAGACCCTGAGTCTGTGGAATTCTTCCACAAAGTCGGGCTTGACTACGTGAGCTGCTCTCCTTACCGTGTGCCGATCGCCCGTCTTGCTGCAGCACAGGCCGAGATCAAGCAGCCTAGAAAGTAGGGAGAGCTGAGCGAGGCTTCAGCTAGCAATTGCAGCGCAAGATATGAAGCTCCCTATTTAGGGGTTGTCTGTGGCCCACGTGGTAGGCATGCCGCGTGGGCCACTTACGCCGACAACACGAGGGAGGAGGGTAAGCTGTGACAGTTAGAGAGCGTTTAGAAAACGAGGAAGTGGAGAGGCTTTCTCAGTACGCCACGCTTTCGCTTAGAACCCGGGGGCGCGATCGCGAAGAGGAACCGGATGAGTTTCGCACCTGCTATCAGCGGGATAGAGACAGAATCATACATTGCAAAGCTTTCCGGAGGCTGAAACACAAAACGCAGGTTTTCCTTTCGCCTGAGGGGGATCACTACAGAACACGCCTGACCCACACCCTTGAAGTTGCTCAGATAGCCCGGACTATCTCTCGGGCGCTTCGGCTGAATGAAGATCTGACCGAAGCGATAGCTTTTGGGCATGATCTGGGGCATACGCCATTCGGGCACTCGGGCGAAGCTGCCCTAAATGAGGTGGTCGAAGGCGGGTTTCGCCACAATGAACAAAGCTTGAGAGTTGTGGAGTTCGTCGAGCGAAGGGAGGGAAAGCCCGGACATGGCCTCAACCTGACGTGGGAGGTTCGCGATGGTATACTTTGCCACTCTGCAGATTGGCCGGAGGAGGCAGCGACTCTGGAGGGACAAGTAGTCAAGTGCGCTGACAAGATTGCCTATGTCAACCATGATGTGGACGATGCGATACGCGCAGGGATTATCACGGAAGAGATGATCCCGGAAGAGGCGAAGCGAATCCTGGGACGCACCAGATCAGAGCGCCTTGATACGCTTGTGAAGGATCTGATCGAGGCGAGCATGAACCAGGAAAGGATTCTGATAAGTCCTGAGGTGGCACGAGGCATGAGTGCATTGAGGGATTTCATGTTCGAGAGAGTCTACATCGGATCCATTGCAAAGATTGAGGCCGATAAGGCTACACGCCTCCTGATCCAGCTCTATTACTACTACCTTGACCATGTTGACGAACTGATCGATGAGTCCGGAGAGTCTTTGGAAGACAGCGATGTCGTAAGGATTGCTGTGGATTACATTGCGGGCATGACAGATAGATATGCCATCAGACAATGGACAGCGAAATTCGTCCCTGCTCCCTGGGGCGTCTACTAGGGCGCTGAAGGGACTCTTATGCATAACCTGGATATATTGAGAAACAGTATGTTTTGCGTGAATCCTCTGCCCAGGGCAGAGAAAGATTGAGTGCTTAGGAAGGGAAATCCGATCATAGGTAGAATTACGGATGTGCAAGTGGCCTTGTGGCTATGTGGTTCGGATGCCCTCGCTTCCGCCAAGTCGCAGATTCGGAAGCGGGGTTTTGTTTGACGCCATGAAATAGGCGTCAAGCAGGAGAATACTTCTCGCCGGCGAAAAGTACCCCGGCAGGGGCTGGTTAGTTTGAGTTCCAAGTTCAGTGATGATTTGATCGATAGGGTAAGAGAGGCAAATGATATTGTATCCGTAGTCTCTGAATATGTGCAGCTAAAGAAGGCAGGGAACAGATTCGTCGGCCTTTGCCCGTTTCATACTGAACGGACGCCCTCGTTTTCTGTATCGCCTGACCGACAGCTTTTTTATTGTTTTGGATGCCATGTGGGAGGAAACGTTTTCACTTTCATAATGAAAATGGAAGGGCTTACGTTTCCTGAGGCAGTCCGCCGTCTTGGACAGCGCGCTGGGATTGACGTGTCAACAGATGCGGAGTCTCCGCAGGAACGCGCGGCGCGTGAGCGAAGAGAGTCAATATACAGAGTAAATGCGCTTGCCTTGGAATACTATAGGCAGATACTGATGCGCGCGCCACACGCCCAAGGTGCAAGGGATTATCTGAAGCGGCGGCGAATAGAGAGCGATACCCAGGAGAAGTTCAAACTGGGCTATGCGCCGGCCTCGTGGGACTCGCTGCTGTCGATCATTGCCGGGAAGGGAATACCGCCGGCTTTGACCTACGAAGCTGGATTGG
>LSQX01045745.1_pt1 | contig 11065 bp, 10 predicted proteins | sample 654561 | NCBI WGS metagenome assembly LSQX01 (sample SAMN04489861, study PRJNA283612) | anaerobic digester metagenome | isolation source: 4 biogas reactors fed with cattle manure at either 37C or 55C with and... | place: Denmark: Kongens Lyngby | collected 2014 | reverse complement strand
AATTGATTGGATGCCGCATCCTTGAGCAGATAGCCCATCGCGCCGCTTTGTATGCAGCGTGCGAGTAGTTCATCGTCATCAGCTCCGGTCAGCACGATGACTTTGGTGGGAAGTTGTTCGGCGGATAGCGCTTCGAGCACCTCGACTCCGCCCATCTGCGGCATAATAAGGTCGAGAAGAAGGACATCAGGTTTCAAAGCTCTCACTTTTTCGACCGCCTGTACCCCAGTTACTGCCTGATCCACTACCTGCAGGTCGTCGTATTCTCCAAGAAGGCCCATTAAGCCTTCACGCAAAATACCGTGGTCATCAGCTATCAGTACAGTGATTTCCGCATTGTCCATTTGGCGCTCCGTGATCAGTTCCCCCCTGGAATACTACTCTACTGCTGAGGATGTTCTTGTAACTCTGCAACTCCTGCGTGTCTGTTCCACAGGTCTACAATATAGTCTTCCCTATTAATGAATGATATACCTGCATGCTCCAAGAGTCAACAGGCGAAGATCGTTTATCTGTCCGCACACTCGACTTTGCCTGTTGACTTCTATATTTGCGCATAACTGGGTAAACATCCTCAAATCACACACCTCTGGATATGCCAGTGAATGTGGGAGATCTATGACCTATTCTAATGACAAGCAGGGAAGCTTCACAACTGACGTTCATCTCGAGCTTCTTGATGAATTTGCTCCCGCATTCAGAATACTCTATGTCGTTTTATCGCAGGGTCACAGCANNCTTAGTCTCGTGGGCGCGGAGACGTGTATAAGAGACAGATTCTAATGACAAGCAGGGAAGCTTCTCAACTGACTTTCATCTCGAGCTTCTTGATGAATTTGCTCCCGCATTCAGAATACTCTATGTCGTTTTATCGCAGGGTCACAGCACCCGCTGGATCGGCGCTACTGAGACTCTGGGATATAGTGCGGATGAATTGGAATGCGAATCTGATTTATGGAATTCTATTATACATCCGGCTGATCGACCAAAGATCCTCGAGGCTTATAAACGTCTCGACTCAGGCGAGCGCTTCAATCAACAATATCGCATATACGACAAAGACGGACAATTGAGATGGGTGTTCGAAAGAGGAGAGGCAACTCCGACGGGCCGCATCAGACTGATATATGACATCACACAGCTTAAAACTACTTTGCCGTATCAACCAGATTTCAAGTCCCTAATCGAGGAATCTCCTTTAGCTGTATTAATGTTTGATGGGGAACATCGAGTCAGATACACCAACGACTCAGCCGCCCGTTTGTTCGGCTTATCCGTCGCTTCCGATTTACTAGGCAGAGATATCGCCTCCGTTTTGTCACAGCAAAGCGCGGAGGCGTTGTGCCAGGATTTGGGACCGCGCTTGCAGAAAGGGCCTTGGTCAGGGGATATGACTATCGTCCGCCGAGACGGAGTAAGGCTTGAATTAAGAGCATCAATCGTCAGAGACACGCTCGCTGCGGATAGATTCGCGGCGATATTTACAGACATTACAGAGGTGAAGCGCACCGAGGAAGCCCTTCGAGAGAGCGAACAAAGATTCCGCTCTTTGATCGAGGACGTCGACGGAATCATCTTTCGTATTGACCCAAGCTACAACCTAATCGCCATCTGGGGTCGCACTATGAACAACTTCGGTTATACTCTGGCTGACCTGACGCAAAACCCCGAATTGTGGTGGACCGCCCTGCCGGAAGAGGATCTGAATCGAGCAAAAGCCAGCTACATCGACGCAGCCACCACAAAGAAACCAATAGTGCTCGAGCTGCGGATAATTAATATTCGAAGTGGGACTATAGGTTGGGTCAGAACACATATCACACCTAAGTTCGATACCGCCGGGGAATTATTATACTTCGATGGAGTTGCTCTCGACATCACCGAGCGAGTCGAAGCCCAACAACTCGAAGAACGGCACTCCACGGTGATGGGTATCCTGAGCGATATCAACACCCAACTAGCTTCCAGTTTGGACGCCCAACAAATTCTGGATTATGCCGCCGCCAGACTCTGCCACGAATTAAGTTGTCTCTGCGTGGGCATCACCGCGGAGCCTTTTTCCGGCCAGTTGCGGCTTTTGTCTGTTTGCAGTAAAGACACTGCGAATGACAACAAGATCAGAAACATCTTCGTACAGTCACATTTCAAAATAGAGGACTTGTTTGGCTCAGTGGAGACAACAGCCAGGATAATACCCGACCTGCGTACGATGTCGCCTGTTGCCGAAAAACTGTCGGCTGAGATCGTGGACTCCGAAATTTATCCGCAGCCGCCAGTTATGGTCGCGCCTCTTAGCGCCGGCTTTGACACTGTGGGTATAGTGCTGTGCGTGCGCAAAGATTGGTTATCTTTCAATGACAACGATTTGTGGCTGCTCAGTGAAGTTGCGTATCATACCTCGGCCGCGCTCGGGAACGCTGCACTTTATTCACGGCAAGCTCGAATTGCGGAAACTCTACAGCGCAGCCTGATGCCGACAAAAGTAAATATAGCTGGGTTGGATATCGCCACACTTTACTCCCCTGCTCCAGGAGAATTTGCAGTCGGCGGGGACTTTTTCAGTATATTTGAGCTTGACCACAGCGCCGTGGCACTGGTGGTGGGAGATGTGTCGGGCAAGGGCGTGCAAGCAGCCGTCCACACAGCCGAGGCTAAATATATGCTGCAAGCTCTCGCGCATCAAAACCCTGATCCTTCTTACGTTATCGAAGGCTTGAACGAAACGCTGTGTGATTTTCTACCGGATGAAATATTCATCACACTCATTTATTGTTTGGTCGATGTTCACGACGGGCACATCAGGTATTGCAACGCAGGACATGAGGCGCCTTTGATGCTGTGTGTCGACCAGCCTGACATCACTGAACTGCATCCTACCGGCCCAATTTTGGGTGTCACCAAAAATGCGTTGTTTGAGACTGCACAGTTCAACTTCCACAAAAACGATATTTTGTTTTGCTACACAGACGGTGTGACGGATGTTCGCATTGATGGCAATCGGTTCGGTTATGAACTTTATGAAGTTGTCGCGTCTGCGCCGCAAGATAGCGCCCATTCAGTTATGGACCATGTGATGGATCGTATACGCTCATTCGGGCCCGGGGCACAAACTGATGATCAGGTTGTGGTTGTTATTCGCTCGCCGTCGTGATTTTCTTGTTTGCTTTACCTCATCAGTGTGACAATCAGAGTTTGTATGAGTATATCTGTGGGCATGAACGCGATATAAACGAGAGGGTGCACAATGGATATAAAGCGAAACAAGCCTGCTGCATTACATACAGCACCTATCTTTGGTGGTATGGAATCAGCTCTCAAACGAGCGGTTGCCTGGCTGCAAGAAGCCCAAATGCCGGACGGTTACTGGAAAGGAGAACTGGAAGGCGATACCATTTTAGAATCGGAATATATAATGCTTATGAGATTTCTCGGCCGCGACAGGCCCCGCAAGCTGCAAAAAGCCGCCGCGTATTTGCGTAAAAAACAGATGGACAGCGGTGGCTGGCCTTGTTATCCCGGTGGGCCTGTCGATGTCAGCGTATCGGTGGAAGCATATTTCGCACTCAAGCTGATAGGAGCAAAACAAGACGACCCACACATGATACGCGCTCGTAACGCTATAAACTCTGCCGGAGGCGCGTGTGCAGTCAACAGCTACACTAAATATTATCTAGCTATGCTGGGCCAGATCCCCTGGCACGATGCACCCGCGGTACCTCCAGAGCTTAACCTGCTTCCGCGCTGGTTCTATTTTAACATCTATGAGATATCGTCATGGTCTCGCGCGATTGTGGTGACGCTGAGTATTATCTGGGCTAAACGGCAGGTTGTCCATGTCCCCCCGGAACAGGGCATTTCCGAGCTGTTCGACGATAAAACGAAAAATCAGATTCGGTTGCAGATGCGCAAACCAACGATTAGCTGGCGTAATTTCTTTATCAAGACTGATTCGATCATAAAAACACTGGAGAAAATCGGCTGGCTTCCGCTGCGCCAGGCAGCAATCAATCGGGCGGAACGATGGATGTTACAACACCTCAGCCACAGCGCCGGTCTGGGAGCTATCTACCCTCCAATGGTATATACGCTGATCGCTTTGAAGGTGCTGGGCTATCCGGACGATTCGCGCGAGGTGCGCGAGGCCCTCGACGAACTCGAGGCTTTGGAGATTGAGGAAGAAGAGACTCTAAGGCTTGAACCATGCACCTCTCCGGTTTGGGACACGGCAATAGCAGTAAACGCCCTGCATCAGGCTGGCATCGATGGCGATTCGACAAGTATGCTCGATGCAGCGCGATGGCTGGTCGGCAAAGAGGTGACTCAATGGGGTGACTGGAGTATCAAGCGGCCTTATCTGGAACCCGGTGGTTGGTATTTCGAGTTTCTTAATGAATATTATCCGGATATAGACGACACAGCGATGGTTTTGATGGCACTTCGCAAATGTGGCGATGTTCCTGAAAAACAGGATTGTATGCGACGCGGGCTAAACTGGCTTCTGGGGATGCAGGGGAGCGACGGCGGGTGGGCCTCCTTCGACGTGGACAACAACCGTGAAATTTTCAATCATATCCCGTTCGCCGATCATAATGCAATGCTCGACCCATCGACAAGCGACATCACGGCGCGAATACTGGAGATGCTTTCGTTCTTCGGGTTCACTGTGCAGGATGCAGCAGTGCGGCGCGCAATCGAGTTCATGCGACGTACCCAGGAGCCGGATGGGTCGTGGTATGGCAGATGGGGGGTCAACTACATCTACGGAACGTGGCAGGGCATTCGCGGGCTTACACGCATAGGAATCGAGCAATCAGACTTGATGATCGTTAACGCGGCCCGCTGGCTGACCTCCGTTCAGAATGACGACGGCGGATGGGGTGAAGGATGCGATTCTTACAGTAACCCAAACCGCAAGGCCCAATGTCCCAGTACTGCCTCACAGACGGCTTGGGCTTTGATGGGTTTGATGTGCGCGGGTCATATAAACAGCAACGCCGTCGCGCGCGGGCTGGAGTATCTCGTCTCCTCACAACAGCCCGATGGCACTTGGGATGAGGAAAACTTCACGGGAACAGGCTTTCCAAGGGTATTTTACATAAAATATCACCTTTATAGACATTCTTTTCCGACAATGGCGCTTGGTATGTATATGGAACTTGGCGACCAAGGACATATCAACCAGGCAATATAGAGGCTAATTGATGCGATTTCCGCTTGGATTAACTACAACACTAGCATCTTATATCGCACGCAAGAAGATGGCCGGGGAGCGTTATGTGCCGTTGGTGCTGATGCTAGAGCCGCTGTTTGCGTGTAATCTGACCTGCACCGGCTGTGGGCGTATCCGTGAGTATGAGCATCTGAAAGCCCGGCAATTGAGCGTGGAAGATTGCCTGGGCGCTGCCAGGGAGTGTGCGGCGCCGGTGGTGTCGGTGTGTGGGGGCGAGCCGCTGATTCATCCGCATATCGAACATATCACCGCCGAGTTAATTCGTATGCGGAGGTATGTCTATCTGTGTACCAACGGCACTTTACTGGCTCAGTCCATAGATAAATTCACGCCCTCATCCAGATTACTGTTCAATGTCCACATAGACGGCCCTGCGGAAGTTCACGATATGATCGTGCAGCGCGACGGGGCATATCTATCGGCGTTCAAAGGTATACAAGCCGCTGCAGCTCACGGATTTCAGGTCACTGTCAATACTACTATCTATAAACAAACGGATATGCGGCAAATAGACGAGGTGATGACCGCGCTTGAGGAAATCGGGGTAAAGTGTTTCATGCTGTCGCCGGCATATTCGTATGCCTCAGTGGATGATAGGGAATCGTTTATGTCCCGCGACAACATAGCAGAGAAATTTGCGGGTATAGATGCTATGGCCGCTCGCCACTGTCTGGCCGATAGCCCCGTCTATCTCGATTTTTTGAAAGGAAATCGTGACCTTCGATGCACCGCCTGGGGCAACCCGACTCGCAATCCGGCTGGCTGGCGCTCTCCGTGTTATCTTATCGCCGACCGTCACTACGCAAGTTATCGTGACCTGATCGCCAACACGGATTGGGAGTATTACGGCGCGGGTAGAGACCCAAGGTGCAGAGATTGTATGGTTCATTGCGGCTATGAACCGACGGTCGCTTTGATGGTAAACAAACGTAAGGGCGATCTATATAAGATGATTAAGTGGCAAATGAGTGGGAAGGTGGCGGCGAATAAATAGAAAAGTATTTGTGACAGGCGGAACGGGGTTCATCGGCGGACACGTTGTTCGACAGCTTGTGGAGCGAGGGGACAAAGTGGTCGCTCTCGTGCGACCGTCTTCCGATCTGACGCCGCTTGGCGCACTCCCAATTGAGATCGTAGTCGGAGACATTCGTGACATCGATTCGTTCATCGATTCGCTTACAGGGCTAGATGAAATGTATCACGTTGCGGCCGATTATCGTCTGTGGGCGCGAAACCCAATTGAGCTTTACGAAAGCAACATCTCAGGGACTCGCAACGTGTTGGAAGCCGCGCGAAAGCGAGGTGTGCCAAAAGTTGTCTATACCAGCACAGTCGGCTGCCTCGGAATACCGAGCGCCGGAAAATCCGGGGATGAAGACACCCCGGTCAAGCGTGAACAGATGGTCGGCAATTATAAGAAATCGAAATACGATGCGGAACAGATCGCCCTGCAATATGCCGACGCGGGGCTGGGTGTTGTTATCGTAAATCCGAGCACCCCGATCGGGCCGGGGGACACGAAACCCACCCCGACAGGCGCGATTATAGTCAACTTTTTACAAGGCAAAATACCAGCCTACGTCGACACAGGTTTGAATCTCGTTGCAGTGGAGGACGTCGCGCAGGGTCATCTGCTGGCTGCGGAAAAGGGAGTGGTTGGCGAAAAGTATATTTTGGGCGGCGAAAACATGACTTTAAGGGAGATTTTGGGGACACTGGCCGAGATAAGTGGGCGAAAAGCCCCCAGCATTCGCATTCCGCATTCTATTGCATACGCGGCCGCGGCAGCCAGCGAAATGTTCGCAGCTTTCAGAGGAGGCGAGCCATCTATATCCATCGAATCCGTACGGATGTCTTGCAAGAAGATGTTCTTTTCACCGGTCAAAGCCATTCGAGAACTGGGATTGCCGCAGAGTTCGGTCAGAGACGCGCTCGCAAGGGCCGTCAGGTGGTTTCAGGACAAAGGGATGGTATAACAGCAGTGCCTCACGAAGAGGAAACCTCCGCGACCCGCAATCTCAACACCAACATGCCCTGAACTATTTATTTGCACATTGGCGCTGGTGGAGGCGGCAGATATATCGGCTCTCCCTCGGATGCTCTCCAGAAGTTATTGACGCCAAGAAAAACCAACAGGTACGCCCCGAGATAAGCAGCAATCGTCGCCCGAAGCATAAAACGTACGAATTTTGGTTTATATTGTTTACACCACTCTGCAATAAATATCGGAAAAAATACGAGGGATAGCTTGACCATAACGAAAACACCGATTCCGTGCCTGAGATAATACGACATCAGCGGATTGCCTTCCCTTGCGACGCCTGCCTGAAGGAGTAACAGCGTCGACGCCAGATCGGCGATGCATATTCCTATTAACAACAAACTTTCCCTGGTTAATGTCATCACGGCCATCCTATGGTCATCATGCATAGTATTCCCGCTTTTGGCGATTTTTAGCGAGCTGACTTGCGAATATGATGCCGGGTTATAAATAATGGAGTATCTTTGATGACGGAAATGGTGGAATGTCAGGGCTGTACGTAGGGATTGTCGCCGCCGAGTGCGATCGGAAGCTGCAGGTAGTCGATCAGGACATCGCGTTCCGCCGGAGTTACCGCGGCAGCATGACCATCCAGGAACAACACGTTTATGCGTTTTACATCGGTGCTGGATCTATTAAGCCATCTGATTTCGGGCTGCCGAACGTTTTTTTCTACTTTATAACCGCTGTGGAAGTCAAACCAATAATCGGAAAGCAACATATCCTGTTTTGGCGATCGCCACATACGCGGTTTTAGCGGCAGGCACGCCGGATCTTTGCTCATAGCGGCTTCGGGATCGTTAGGCGGCGCGCTCACATAGGCCGTTGGGCCGGGGTACATATAGCTCGATCCCCAATGCCACCAGCACGGCTTGTTGTTGTCATCTTGAACGTTTCCCCGAACGAAATCGCCACTGCATACCCATATTACATTTGGCGGCTGGTATCCGGTAAGGGTCGTTGGCCTAGGCTCGATGATCGCCTGGCCCACATAGTTTCGCAGAGGGCGCATGAAAAGCACCCATGTGTTGTCGTAGGAGTGTCGACCCATGGTTTTGTCGATAGGCAGTCCGAAGTCGTTGTGATCGTCCATATATAAGAATATGGCGGTGCCGAGTTGCTTGAGATTGCCGACACATCGCCGCATCCTGGCCGCATCTTTAGCTTCGACGAGCACCGGCATGATCATGGCTGCTAAAATCGCTATAATTGCGATCACAACCAATAATTCGATCAGGGTGAATCCTCGTTTTTTCATCACATGTCGACCTCATGCTGCCAAGCTGAACAAGACCCGGCAGGCAGGCACTCTAGCACCTACTGTCATTTTACGACTGCCATTGCAAGCTCGCAATGATTCTAACGTACTAATTTAGATAATGCTGCCGCTGTATTCCTGGTAATACAAAAGCACTAGAGCCAATATATGTTGTTCACGAAGAAATAAGTTTTGCGCTTGCTATTGGGGCGTATCACTATTATACTTGAACAAAGAAGCGGAAATCCGCTTCTTGTCTTGTGTACGGAGGCTATGTCACCACCCAATGCGTCTACTTAAAGGCTTTTTCAGCAAAGTCGATCAACTGCTCACCGGACGAAGGCCGGTTGATGATGAGCTTTTCGATGAACTCGAAGAACTGCTCATCCAAGCAGACCTGAGCATACATACCACAACTAAACTCGTGGACACGCTAAGAAAAGAGAGATACGCCGACAGCGAGCAGATTAAAGACAAACTCAAATCCCTGCTGCAACAGATTCTGGTCAATGGTGATCGGACAAGTCTGGCTCAACCCACTGCGCAGCCTGCAGTGTATTTGTTTGTCGGGGTCAATGGAGTCGGCAAAACCACAACTATTGCCAAGGTGGCGCAGCGGTTCAAAAAAGCGGGGAAGCGGGTCTTGCTTTCCGCCGCCGACACCTTTCGCGCAGCAGCTATCGAGCAATTGGAGATTTGGGCGAACCGAAGCGGAGTTGAGATTATCAAACATCAGCCCGGGGCTGATCCTGCGGCGGTTGTATTTGACAGCATTAACGCCGCTGTGGCCCGCCAGGCTGATGTCGTGTTGATCGATACGGCGGGCAGATTGCATACCAAGACCAATTTAATGGAAGAGCTGGCAAAGATCGGGCGAATTGTCCAGCGCACCCTTGGGCGAGATCCTGACGAGACAATACTGGTGTTAGATGCAACCACGGGTCAGAATGCCGTCAATCAAGCCAGAGAGTTCAGCGCAGCGGTGCCGATAACGGGAATCGCGCTCTCTAAGCTGGATGGGACGGCCAAGGGGGGCATAGTCATCACGATTAAAGACGAGCTGGGATTGCCTATTAAGCTAGCCTGCACCGGCGAATCGCTCGACGATATTGAGGACTTCGACGCCAAGGTATTTGTAGACGCGTTGTTCGAGAATTGATAAGGAGGACTTTGTTTGGCTGTTACAGCGCCATTTCTGAGCCTCATAATTCCCGCATACAATGAGCGCAGCCGTATTGCAGGCAGTGTGCGCGCCGTATGCACGTTTCTCGACACCCTGAATATGAGCTACGAAATTGTCGTTGTCGATGACGGCAGCACGGACGATACCGTAGGGGCTGTGCCTGTCGATGACCGCGTGAAAACAATCTCCTATGAAATCAATCGCGGCAAAGGGCATGCCGTGCGGATGGGAATTGCGGCTTCTCACGGTGAATATGTCGCGTTTTCGGATGCAGATCTGTCGGCTCCGATAGAAGAAATCACCAAATTGTTTGATGCAATCTCATCAGGGGCCGATGTGGCTATAGGCTCACGAGCGATGCAACAATCTAAGCTGCTGATGCGCCAGCCGCTGTATCGTGAGCTTGGTGGTAAAACGCTTAATCTTGCGATACAGATATTGGCAGTTCCGGGAATACGCGACACGCAGTGTGGATTCAAGCTATTTAAGGGAGATTTGGCGCGACGGATCTTCAAAGAGTGCATCCTCGACGGTTGGGGTTTCGATGTGGAAGCGCTTTATCTCGCCAGACGGCTGGGATGTTCGATAGCCGAGGTCCCCATCAGATGGGCACACTCAGCCGACTCCAAGATCAGCCCATTCAGCGCCGGCCTGCAGGTCCTGAAAGATCTCGTCCGTATTCGGCTTCGCAAATATCGACTATAGGCTCCGCATAGATTCGGCAGCCGCTGCTATTGTCGCTTCGATATCGTCCATGCTGTGAGCCGCTGAGACGAATGCCGCTTCAAATTGGGATGGGGCGAGATATACGCCACGCTGCAGCATCTGCATAAAATACCGGGCATAAATGTTTGTATCGGACGTTTTAGCGGACGCGTAGTCAATGACAGGAACATTTGTAAAGAACAAAGTCATCATCGACTCTACTCGATTGCCCTGAACGCTGATATCAGCTTGCCTGGCCGCTTCCATCAATCCATCCGCTAGGGCCTTGGCTTTGAGGCCCAATTCTTCATAAAAGCCTGTGGTTTGGAGTCGCTTGAGGGTAGCAATTCCCGCGCTGACAGCTATTGGATTCCCTGACAGAGTCCCCGCCTGATACACCGAACCTGCTGGGGCAACGCACTCCATTATCTCACGCCTCCCACCGTAAGCGCCTACGGGCAGCCCTCCTCCGATAATTTTTCCAAGCGTGGTCAAATCTGGGGTAACTCCGAGTAAAGCTTGAGTGCCGCCATAAGCCACTCGGAACCCGGTGATTACCTCGTCGAAGATAAGTAAAGCTCCGTATTTATCGCAAAGAGCACGCAGGCCGGATAAATATCCCGACTTAGGAACCACGACCCCCATATT
>LSQX01179545.1_pt2 | contig 11066 bp, 10 predicted proteins | sample 654561 | NCBI WGS metagenome assembly LSQX01 (sample SAMN04489861, study PRJNA283612) | anaerobic digester metagenome | isolation source: 4 biogas reactors fed with cattle manure at either 37C or 55C with and... | place: Denmark: Kongens Lyngby | collected 2014 | reverse complement strand
AGATGTGTATAAGAGACAGGGGCTACGTGAACCGCACCGCCGAACTGGTGCGGCTGGTCGGCAGCGCGGATCGTTGACCATGCTCGCACGCCTCTCCCCGGACGTGCGCCAGTACCTGCTGATCACCGGCAACTACTGGGCCTTCACCCTGACCGACGGCGCCTTGCGGATGCTGGTGGTGCTGCATTTCCACCAGCTTGGCTACAGTCCACTGCAGGTGGCGATGCTGTTCCTGTTCTACGAGATCTTCGGGGTGATCACCAATCTCGTTGGCGGCTGGCTCGGTGCGCACGTGGGGCTCAACCGCACCATGAACATCGGCCTGGCACTGCAGGTGGTGGCCTTGTCGATGCTGCTGGTGCCGACCGCGTGGCTGCTGGTGCCGTGGGTAATGGCCGCGCAGGCACTGTCAGGCATCGCCAAGGACCTCAACAAGATGAGCGCCAAGAGCAGCATCAAGCTGCTGGTGCCCAACGATCAGCAAGGGGCTTTGTACCGCTGGGTCGCCGCGCTAACCGGCTCGAAAAACGCGCTCAAGGGCGTCGGCTTCTTTCTCGGCGGCGCGCTACTCACGGCTGTCGGGTTCGCACCGGCTATCGCGATCATGGCCGCAGGCCTGGCCCTGGTGTGGCTGTTGAGCATGTCGCTACTCAAGCGCGACCTGGGGAAAGCGAAAGCCAAGCCGAAATTCCGCGACATCTTTTCCAAGAGCCGCGCGATCAACCAGCTGTCGGCCGCCCGCATGTTCCTGTTCGGCGCCCGCGATGTCTGGTTCGTGGTGGCTTTGCCGGTGTTCCTGGCCGCCTCGCTGGGATGGGACCACTGGCAGGTCGGCGGCTTTCTCGCGGCATGGGTGATCGGTTATGGCGTGGTGCAATCGCTGGCGCCATACGTGACCGGCCGCCGCAGCGGCAAGGTGCCCGATGGCCGCTCCGCGCTGGGTTGGGCGAGCGTGCTCGCGCTGGTGCCTGCCGCGATGGCCATGCTGTTGATCCAGGGCCAGTCGCCGCAGCTGGTGCTGATCGCGGGACTGACCGTGTTCGGTGTGCTGTTCGCGATCAACTCTTCGCTGCACAGCTATTTGATCGTCAGCTACGCGGCCGAGGACGGCGTCTCGCTCGATGTGGGCTTCTACTACATGGCCAACGCGATGGGACGTTTGCTTGGAACGGTGCTGTCAGGCTGGGTGTTCCAGCGCTTTGGATTGGCCGCCTGCCTGTTGGTGTCGGCAGGGCTGGTCGCGACCGCAGCCTTGGCCTCGGTCACATTGCCGCGGCACGACCGTGAGGGTGTGGTCCCTCCATGAGACATGCTTTAGGTTCAACGCATGTTCGCTCGACCGCCATTGACCATCGAATCCCGGCGTGATCTGAACTCGGATCACCCTCCCGCAGCTCAATGGGTAGAGCAGCGGATTTATACCCGTAAGCACCAGAAGTGTCCCGGCGCATGAGATCGAACCGCTGCAGCAGGCGCAACAGTTCCTTGGACACGCGCTGCTGACCGGGCTGCGCGATCATCAGCCGTGTCTGTGTGGTGGTGGCCGCAAGTACAAGCGCTGCCATGGCCGCGAACTGAAATGCGCCTCGCCCTGTAGCCTTTGCGGCATTCAGCGAAATTGTATAACCCCGTTGCCCGCAGGTATCCTGCGTGGTCATGGTCCGCTTGCCCCGCCACCGCTGGTTGCCGCTCCTGCGCGTTCTCGCGCTGGGGCTGTTTGCGCTGGGATTGGTGCTGCAACCGGTCATGACAGCCGCCGGTGAGATGCACGAGCTCGCACACGACCCGTCGGGCATGCACAGCCACGGCCCGCACGCCAACGATCTGGGCGCGGAGCTCACCGCGACAGGTGCGCACGATCAGGATGGATCGGAGACCTTGCACGTGCTTCTGGATTTTGCACATTGCTGTGGCGCAGCTGCGGCCGAAATGCCTGTCCTGGAGTCCTTGTCTGCTCTTCCGATAGCCGGTCGGCTGGTGATTGAGAAGGCGTCGCCCCCACCGACCGTGCGCCTACCGAGTCCGTTCAAGCCTCCGATCTTCGGATGACTGCGTTATCGGCCTGACGCCGACACCCGTCATTTCGATTCACCGGAGCAACCCCCATGCGTTTGCGATCAGCGGCATTGGCCGCGTTCGTCGTCGTGTGTGCCGTGGGATTTCCCACGCACGCCGCCGGCCCTCTTACTCTGGACGACGCATTTTTTCGCGTTGCCAGCACTCATCCCAATCTGCGCCTGTTTGGCGCCCGCCATGAGGCCCTGGCAGCCAAGTTGGAGCGAGCCTCCTTGCGCCCGGCGCTGGTCGCTGGCGCCGAACTCGAGAACGTGCTGGGTACCGGCCCGGCCAGCGGTCTCGACAGCGCCGAGATCACGCTGAGCCTCGCTTCTGTGCTGGAGCGGGGCGGCAAGCTCGATGCCCGCCGCACGCTCGCGCAGAGCCGCATCGACGCGCTGGCCATCGCGCGCGAGGCGCAGCGGTTGGATCTTCTGGCCGAAGTGGCCCGCCGCTACCTCGCGGTCGTCGGTGCGCAACGGCAAGGCGAGCTCGCGCGGCTGGACGTCGACCAGCGCGAACACACCGTCACTGCGGCGCGTCGACGTCACGAGGCGGGCGCTTCGCCCGAGTCGGTCGTACTCACCGCCCAGGCGGCTCTGGCGCGGGCCGAACTGGATGGGGCTCGGGCTCGACAGCGTGAGACAGCCGCCCGCCAACATCTCGCAGCCCTTTGGGGCGAGCGCAATCCGGCATTCGAGATCGCCGGGGGCGATCCGCTGGCAGTGCCGCAGGTCGCGGACTTTGCGGTACTCGCCGACTGGCTGCAACGCACCCCTGAGCTCGCGCAGTTCGTCGATCAACAGCGCATTGGCGAGGCACGCCTGCAGCTGGCGCGCAGCGAGGCGACCCCCGACCTCGACTGGCAGGTCGGCGTCCGACGGATGGCGGATGGCGATGACTTCGGCCTGGTTGGCAGTGTCTCGATCCCGCTGGGCACCGCCACCCGGGCCCAGCCTGGCATCCGCGCCGCACGCGCCGAGCTGACTGCACTGGAAATCGAACGAGAGGCCACGGGTCTGTCGCTCTACTCCACCCTTGCCGAGGCGCATGGCCGCTTCGGAGTGGCGCGTCTGGAAGCGCAGCGGCTGGGTGAGGACGTGCTCCCACGCCTGGCCAGGGCCGAAGCCGCGGCCGCCACCGCGTACCGCGCGGGCGCCGCCAGCTATCTGGAGTGGTCGAGCTTGCAGGCAGAGCGCGCCGCGGCCCGGCGGCAACAACTGGAGGCGGCGCTGGAAGCCCAGCGCGCCCTGATCGAGATCCAGCGGCTGACCGGCCAGGCATTCGTCGCCGGCCCGGGCCCGCAAGACAACCAAGGAGCAACCCCATGAAGCCTGTCCACCTGATCCCGGCATTGGCGCTGGTCTTGAGCCTGGCGGCCTGCAGTGGGGAGCCGGACCAACCTAGCCAGCCGGCAAACGACGCCCATGCTGACGAGGCGGCCGGCCACGGCACCGAGACCGAGACCGACGAACACGGCCATGAAGCGGGTGAAGTCGCCAGCACGGGCATTCCTGCGGAAATCGCCGAGAAGTCCGGTATCAAGACGCGGCCCGTCGGCCCCGGCGTGATTGCCGACGAGCACGAGGTGCAAGGCCTGCTGACCGCGGTCGATGGCCGTGTTGCCCAGATCTCCGCCCGCTTTCCCGGACCGATCCGTTCGCTGCGCGCCAACGCCGGCGACCAGGTTCGCGCCGGTCAGACGCTTGCGACGATCGAGAGCAACCTGAGCCTGAGCACCTACAGCGTGACCGCGCCGATCTCCGGTGTGATCGTCGAGCGCAATGCCTCGGTCGGCGGCCTGGCCAGCGAAGGCACTCCGCTGTTCGAGATCGCCGACCTGTCCCAGCTCTGGGTCGACCTGCACATCTTCGGAGCCGACGCCCAGCACATCCAGCCGGGCGTGCCGGTAACCGTCACCCGCATGAGCGATGGCGAGACGCTGCTCACCACGCTCGAACGTGTGCTACCGGGCATGGCCACGGCGAGCCAAAGCACTGTTGCCCGCGCGACGATCGACAACACCGACAGCCAGTGGCGTCCGGGAACTGCGGTCAAGGCGCGGATCACGGTCGCGCAGCAGCCGGTTGATCTGGTGGTGCCGTTAACCGCGCTGCAGTCGATGGATGGCCGGGAGGCCGTGTTCGTGCGCGAGGGCGAGACATACCAGGCCCGACACGTCGAGCTCGGCGTGCGCGATGCCACGCAGGTGCAGATCCTGTCAGGCCTGAGTGTGGGCGAGGAGGTCGTGGTCGCGGAGAGCTACCTGATCAAGGCGGACATCGGCAAGGAGGGCGCGGCGCATGAGCACTGACGCCACAGCCCACCAGACCGGCCTGCTGGAGCGGCTCGTCCGCTTCTCGATCCGGCATCGCTGGATGATGCTGGTGCTGACCCTGGGGCTGATCGGAGTGGGCATCTGGAGCTTTACCCGGCTCCCAATCGATGCAACCCCCGACATCACCAACGTCCAGGTGCAGATCAACACCGAGGCGCCCGGCTACTCGCCACTGGAGTCCGAGCAGCGGGTCACCTATCCGATTGAAACGGCGCTCGCCGGCTTGCCCCGGCTCGACTACACGCGCTCGCTGTCGCGATACGGCTTGTCGCAGGTCACCATCGTGTTCGAAGACGGTACCGACCTGTACTTCGCCAGACAGCAGGTAGCCGAGCGCCTGCAGCAGATCCGCTCACAGATTCCCGAGGGGCTGGAGCCCGAAATGGGGCCGATCTCGACCGGTTTGGGCGAGATCTTCATGTACACCGTCGACGCAGCGCCCGAAGCGACCAAGCCGGACGGCACGCCGTGGACCGCCATTGACCTGCGCACCCTGCAGGACTGGGTCATCCGGCCGCAGATGCGCAACACCCCCGGAGTGACCGAGGTCAACACGATGGGCGGCTTCGAGCGGCAGATCCACATCACCCCGGATCCGTCCAAGCTGGTCGCACTCGGCTTCACGCTGCAGGACATCGTCGACGCGGTGGCCGCCAACAATCAGAACATGGGTGCCGGCTACATCGAGCGCAACGGTCAGCAATACCTGGTGCGCGTGCCCGGCCAGGTTGGTGGGATCGACGAGATCCGGAACATCGTGCTGGACCGACGCGACGGCCTGCCGATCCGGGTCGCTGACGTGGCACAGGTGGGTGAGGGTCCGGAGCTTCGCACTGGTGCGGCGACCCAGAACGGCGAAGAGGTCGTGCTGGGCACCGCGTCGATGCTGGTCGGCTCCAACAGCCGAACGGTCGCGCAGGCCGCGGCGGCGAAGCTGCAGGATGCGAACGCAAGTTTGCCGGAAGGCGTCACCGCGACGGCGGTCTACGACCGCACCGGGCTGGTCGAACGCACGATGCAGACCATCTCGAAGAACCTGATCGAGGGTGCCTTGCTGGTGATCGTGGTCCTGTTCCTGCTGCTGGGAAACTTCCGCGCCGCGCTCATCACCGCAGCCGTCATCCCGCTGGCCATGCTGTTCACCATCACCGGCATGGTGCGTGGCGGCGTGTCGGGGAACCTGATGAGCCTCGGTGCGCTCGACTTCGGGCTGATCGTCGATGGCGCGGTCATCATCATCGAGAACGTTCTGCGGCGGTTTGGCGAGATGCAGCACCGACTTGGTCGGACGCTGACACGCGAGGAACGCAACGACCTGACGGCCACTGCCACGGTCGAAGTCATCCGGCCCAGCCTGTTCGGCATGTTCATCATCGCCGCGGTGTACCTGCCGATTTTCGCGCTGACCGGGATCGAGGGAAAGATGTTCCACCCGATGGCGATCACCGTGGTGCTGGCCCTCACCGGTGCAATGGTCCTGTCGCTGACCTTCGTTCCCGCGTCCATCGCGATCTTCATGGGCAACCGCGTCGAGGAGAAGGAGAACAGACTGGTCCAATGGACGCGGCGGCGCTATGAGCCGTTGCTTGCGTGGTCGCTTCGCCGGCAGAACTGGGTATTTGGCGGGGCACTTGCCCTGGTCGCCGTGTCCCTGCTGCTCGCCACGCGTCTGGGCAGCGAGTTCATTCCCAGCCTGGACGAGGGGGACATCGCCATGCACGCGATCCGTATCCCAGGGACGGGTCTGGAGCAGTCGGTGAAAATGCAACTCGCCGTGGAGGAGCGACTGATGCAGGTTCCCGAGGTAGAGCGGATCTTCAGCAAGATCGGCACGGCGGAGGTGGCGACTGACCCGATGCCACCGAACGTCGCCGACACGTTCCTGATGATGAAGCTCCGGGCAACAACTACGAGTTCACGCAACCGATCGAAATGCGGACCAACGAGCTGATATCCGGCGTACGTGCGGACGTGGCGGTGAAGGTGTTCGGTGATGACCTGGACACGCTGATCGAAGTAGCCGAACAGGTTGAAGCGGTTGCCAGGCAGATCGAGGGCGCGGCCGACGTCAAGACCGAGCAGGCGACCGGCTTGCCACTGCTGACGATTGTCCCGGACCGTGCGGCGCTTGCGCGCTTCGGCTTGAATCCGGGCGTCGTGCAGCAGACCGTGGCAACCGCGGTCGGTGGCCAGGTCGCCAGCCAGCTGTTTGAGGGCGATCGCCGCTTCGATATCGTGGTCCGACTGCCGGAACACATGCGCGTTGATCCGGCAGCCCTACAGGACCTGCCGATCCCCTTGTCCAACGATGCGAATGCGGACCGGTCGAGCCTGGAGCCCAGCTGGGCGACCGCACGGACCGTGCCGTTGCGGGAGGTTGCGAAAATCGAGAGCCTGCTGGGGCCCAACCAGATCAACCGCGAGAATGGAAAGCGCCGGGTGGTGGTCACCGCCAACGTGCGTGATCGCGACTTGGGTAGCTTCGTCGAAGAGCTGCAGCAGCGCGTCGGGCAGCAGGTGAACGTGCCCGAGGGCTACTGGATCGACTACGGCGGCACGTTCGAGCAGTTGATCTCGGCCAGCCAACGGCTCGCAGTAGTGGTACCGGTGACCTTGGTCCTCATCTTCGGCCTGCTGTTCATGGCGTTTGGCTCGGCCAGGGATGCGGTGATCGTGTTCAGTGGCGTGCCGCTGGCCCTGACCGGCGGTGTAGCTGCACTGGCATTACGCGGCATCCCGTTGTCGATCACCGCAGGCGTCGGCTTCATCGCCCTGTCCGGCGTGGCCGTGCTCAACGGCCTGGTCATGATCGCCTTCATTCGCAACCTGCGGGAGCAAGGGCAGTCGCTGGATGACGCCGTCTTCAACGGCGCACTCGGGCGGCTACGGCCGGTCTTGATGACCGCCCTGGTGGCATCGCTCGGCTTCGTCCCGATGGCGCTCAATGTCGGCACGGGCGCGGAGGTGCAGCGTCCGCTCGCCACCGTGGTGATCGGCGGGATCGTATCCTCCACGCTGCTCACCCTGCTGGTGCTGCCGACCCTTTACCGCCTTCTGCACCGCGGCGACGCAGCGAAGTCGCAACGGGAGGCCCACTGACGTGAGCGAAGAGAAGATCGAAATACACGACGCCCACCAACGTCGGATCCTGTTGATCGTCCTTGCCTTGAACCTCGCGCTTGCCGCGGGGTTCTGGGTCACGGGTCTCGCTGCCGGCTCAAGCGCCCTGATCGCGAATGGACTGGACAATGCGTCCGACAGCGCTGTCTACATCATCACCCTGCTCGCGCTCAGTCGTTCACCGGCCTGGAAACGATCGGCGGCCAAGGTGTCCGGCTGGCTGCTGATCCTGTTTGCCGCGGGAATCCTTGTCGACGTGGGCCGTCGATTCTTCGGTGACGTCGAGCCCATTGGCACAACGATGATGGTGATGGCCCTGGGAGCCGCCATAGTGAACGCGACCTGTGTGTGGCTACTCAAGAAGATCCGGCAGGCCAACGTGAACGTGCGTGCCGCGACCACCTTCAGCACCAACGACTTTGTCGCCAACGCGGGCGTGCTTGTGGGTGGCGGATTGGTGCTCTGGACCGGGCGGGCCTGGCCCGATCTGGTCGTCGGTCTTGCGGTGGCGGCGATCGCCCTGAAGGGGGGCATCGAGATCCTGCGAGATGCGCGAGGTCAAGAGCATGGCTAGCAGAGCCGGCTTGCAGCACTTTCTCCATCGGAGCCGCGCTTTGTGTCGGGGCATTCGGCAGGGCATTACGGTAAACCCATGAGGCGATTGGAGGTGTCCACCGATGGGTGCCGCAGCGTGTCAAGGATGGCGCATTGGCCGCGCTCGCCCCCACTGCAGCTGCCGATCACCCGTTCGAGCTCCGCGGCCATCCGCTGCAGGTCACCGAGCCGGGCCTGAATGTCCACCAGGTGCACACGGGCGAGCCGGTCGACATCTCGCAATGGCCGGCGGCCCGAATCCAGACCAACTCCTTGACCTTCCGGTCAGTTGGATAGCGAAAGGCCCCGGTGGGTGGCCTGGGTGGTGTCTTCTTCTTGCCGGCAGCCATGCTCTCCTCCCTTCCCTGACCCCACATGGGGCCGACCAAAACGTGATTCAAGTCACATCTTGGCCAGTTTGGCCGGAGCGGGTCTCACGAGGCGAGACGCCACCGCCACACCTCCCGAGTACCGGGCCGAGAAGCATCACGCGAAGGTCGATCAGCGGCGCCGATCCCCAGCCAGAAGGGGAAATACCGCATAGAACCGGGTCGAAGTGTCGTCGGACTCTGCGTACACCTCTCCTCCATGTGCGTCGACGATGGTCTTGACGATCGCCAACCCCAGTCCGGCGCCGTCGCCCTTGCGTTGCCGGGAGGGGTCCGCCCGATAGAACCGGCTGAACAGGTTCGCGAGGTCTTTTGGGTCGATGCGGGGACCAGGATTCTCCACGCAGATCGTTGTGGCGTCCGCGCCCTGGCTGACGCGAACGCTCACCTCCTTGCCGGAAGGGGTATAGCGGATCGCATTGGAAAGCAGGTTGCTCAGCGCCCTGCGGAGCATTTCCTTGTCCGCATGGACGTGGCTCGCCGTGCCCAGCAACTGCAACGAGACGCCGCGATCTTCAACCCAGGCATCGAAGTACTCGAACAGTCCCTGGATGGTCTCGGCCACATCCAGTTCCTCGACACGGATGTTTTCGGGGGAGTTTTCGGTCTGTGCCAGGAACAGCATGTCGTTGATCATGCGATTCAGGCGACCCAGCTCCTCGAGGTTGGAATACAGGATTTCCCTGTACTCATCCGCTGGGCGGACCTGGCCAACAGCGACCTCGGTTTGCGTTGTCAGGTTGGTGACCGGCGTTCTCAACTCGTGGGCGATGTCGGCTGACACGTTCGCCAGCTGGGCATAGCCGTCCTCGAGCCGACCCAACATGGCGTTGAAGGAAGAAATGGTTTCTTCCAGCTCGATGGGAACCTCTCCCGGGTCGAGCCTGACGTGGAGGCGGGATGACGTAATCGCACGGATCTTCTGATTGGCCTTCCGGATCGGGATGTGCCCCCAACGCACCGCGATCCACGCCACGAGGATCGCAAGGCACATGACCACAAGTACTGTCCAGCCTTGGATGCGCTTGAAGTCGCGGATGAATGCCAGGTGCACGCCAATGTCCATGGCCACAGCGATCGTGTAGCGCTCCCCCAACCGCTGATCGTCGCCAACACGAAGGACGGCCCCCCGGTAATGGTGGCCTGCCTCCTCCCACACGGTCATTCGCTGGCCCGACTCCAGCCGAAGGGGCTGCTGGTTCTCGACAAACCGCCGGAGGTCGGGACCATCTTCGGGTGCGTACAGCGTAGTTCCTGCGGAGTCGGCGACATAGTAATAGACACCGTGATGACCCCGTACGGCCCGCTCGAGCGCGTCTTGGTCGCCTTCCAGCGCCATCTCCCCCAAGGCCTTGATTACGGAATTGGAGATGACCTCGAGCTCTTCCTCGTCCATTTCTGCGAAATGCAGGTCCAAGGATCTCACGCTGATCCAGTTGAACACCAGGAAGACGAGCAGCATGGCGATGCCGACCAAGCCGGTGACACGCCAGGCTAGCGACACGGGTCGCCGCAGCAACCGCCGGTCTTCACTCCCCATCCGGGACATCCAGCGTGTAACCCATTCCACGAACCGTTTGGATGAGCTTGGGTTCGAAATCATCATCGATCTTCGCGCGCAAACGCCGTATTGCGACGTCGATGACGTTGGTGTCGCTATCAAAGTTCATATCCCATACCTGGGACGCGATCAGCGAGCGAGGCAGCACCTCCCCTTGCCGCCGCACCAGCAACTCCAATAGCGCAAATTCCTTGTTGGTCAGGTTGACCCGCTTGCCTGCCCGGATTGCGCGTCGACGGGGCAAATCAAGCTCCAGGTCCATCACCCGCATTCGGTCATGCTGTGTGGGCAGCGCCCCGCGCCGCAAGAGGGTACGCACCCGCGCCAATAGCTCGGCAAAAGCGAACGGCTTGACCAGGTAGTCGTCCGCTCCGAGTTCAAGCCCTTCGACGCGATCATCCACGTCCGAAAGCGCGGTCAAAAACAGAACCGGCACCTGGTTGCCTGCGTGCCGGACCGCGCTCAGGATCCGGCGACCATCAATGTCGGGCAACATCACGTCCAGGATGATGAGATCGTAGGTCTCCGTCATCGCCATGTGGTGCCCATCCAGGCCGGTGCGGGCCAGATCCACCACGAAGCCCGCCTCCATAAGTCCCTGGCGGACGTAGTCCGCGGTTTTGTTTTCGTCTTCGACGACCAGCAGTTTCATGGTTATTGACGGGCCCGGGGGGAGCGGATTGTCCATTGGTAGCAGCCTGGTAACGGTATCCGGGCGAGCCTGCCGCCCACATGACGCGAACATTACCAATATGTAATGCTGGAGTCAGCGGGACGACAATGGGCGCCGCTAGCATGGGTTACACCGTGCCGAAGCGCGTTCGGCCTCATGCAATGAGGTGCGCCCGTTGTCCCGACCGCTGCCCTTTCTGCGATCTCCCCGTCCGCAGTTTGTTCGTGGCCTCAAGACCGCTGCGGTCGTTGTGCTGCTGGTGGCGCTGGTGGCTTGGCTCGAAGGCCTGATTCCGACCTTCGGCGCAGCGGCCTTTCTGCTGATCCTTCTTGTGAC
>LSQX01090699.1_pt1 | contig 11066 bp, 8 predicted proteins | sample 654561 | NCBI WGS metagenome assembly LSQX01 (sample SAMN04489861, study PRJNA283612) | anaerobic digester metagenome | isolation source: 4 biogas reactors fed with cattle manure at either 37C or 55C with and... | place: Denmark: Kongens Lyngby | collected 2014 | reverse complement strand
AAGAGAACAGCGAGTTGTCCAGGAAAGTTGAAGCATTTGGGCGGGAGCAGACCAGGCAGTTAAAAGCTGACTTGAAGGGCAGGATAACTGTGGAGCACGGAGTGAATATCATTGCTGCACAGGTGGATGTTGAAAACGCCGGAATGTTGAAAGATCTGGCTTTCGGGCTGAAAAATGAGGTGGACAATCTTTTCCTTGTGCTTGGCGCCGACATTGGTGGAAAACCCAATCTCACCGTAATGATTTCAGAAAACCTGGTAAAAGACAAAGCGCTGAATGCCGGTCGGATTGTTCGTGAGGCAGGCAGGGAAATTGCCGGTGGCGGCGGCGGACAGCCATTTTATGCCACTGCCGGAGGAAAAGACCCGTCCGGCATCGGAAAAGCTATCGAAAAAGCGCTCTCGTTTATCCGTTAATCCAACAGTTCTGAAAGCGTTTCAAACAGCTCTTTGTCGCGCTTGTTTTTGGCAATGATCTTTCCGCTTTTGTCCACAATCAGACTTGATGGAATGGAGTTCACGGCATATAGTTGTGCCGCAGCGTTGTTCCAGTAGGACAGGTCTGAAACGTGCAGCCATGTCAGGTGGTCATCGTCAATGGCTTTCAGCCAGGCGTCTTTTTCGCGGTCGAGCGACACGCCGAACACGTTGAATCCTTTGTCCTTATATTGGTTGAATGCGGCAACAATATTCGGGTTTTCCGCTCTGCACGGCGGGCACCAGGCTGCCCAGAAATCAAGGAGCGTGTATTCATTCTGCTTGTAAATATCCGAAAATTTCACGGGATTGCCGTTGGTGTCGTTCATGGTGAAATCGGGTGCAATTTTCCCCACAGCCACCGATTTGAGCTTTTCAACTCTTTCTTTCAGAAGCACAATTGTGGGCACTTTCGCCATTGACGGGTCAAGGGAGGATAACAGATCGCCCAGCTCATCGGGCTCCATTCCGTGCTGAATTCTTGACAGAAAATAGGGTGCGGCATAGGAACCCGGATTATTCCGGATAAATTCCCCCTGAAGGGCATTGGTGCTTTCGTAAAGGGTTTCCACCTGCTGCATCAGGCCGGCTGCCTTCTCCTCGTCGCCCGATGAATTGGCCTCGCGCGCCTGCTGATACAATGCCATGTACTCTTCTCCGATTTTTTGAATCTGTTGGTTGACCTGCGTATATTCATCGTGGGTTTTGGAGCCTGTAACTTCAAGCTGATCCAGTTTATTGACATCCCCTTTCACGGAAATATTTTCATTTTCCACAAAAAGGATGGTTTTGGCCTGCTGCCCGAAAATGGAAAGATAATAATCCTCAGGAAAGTCAACTTTGCCTTTGAGCAGTGCAACGCCGTCAATAATGGCGGCGGTGTCAACCGGAACCCACTGGGAACCGTTTCTTTTTTCCAGTAATATATGGCCTTTTGCGCCTTCAAGGTTTACAGAAATTTCAAATCCTTTTTCCTGGCGGCTGCATGCAAAAAGCGCAGCCATTGTAATGATTAACAGTAATTTTTTCATTCCGGTATCCATTAAAAATTTTTAAAAGTGGCGAAATATAGAAAAACATAAAATGACAAAGAAACATTTATCTTTTATATGCCTGAAATATTAATGTTTGATGTTGTTGATTTGTCTGTTTTTATGAAACAAAAAATCATTTCACAAGTTTTGAAATGGCTCTGAATTCTGCCGCTTCTGATGAGCGGGTGAGCTCAAACAGGACAGCTTCTGCGGAAGTCATCATAATTCCCTCAAAACGAAGGCGCTCTTTGGCAAGTTCAATGCTTTCCGGCCTGCGCGATGTGACGCAGTCCATGACCACCACCGGATTGTAACCCGATTCCTTCAGGTCGATTGCTGTCTGCAATACGCAAACATGAGATTCAATGCCGCAAATTATGATGTTTTGTGCATGAAGTTCAGTAAGCTTCAGTTGCATCGAAGGTTCGTCGCAGCAACTGAATGCCCTTTTTTCAATATATTGAACACCCGGTAAAACCGACTGAATTTCCGGGATTGTTTCACCCAGTCCCTTGGTATATTGCTGGGTTGCCAGAATGGGCAGGTTCAGTTCATGGATTCCCTGAATAAGCATTCTGCTGTTTTGCAGGAATTTTTCCTTTTCCCACATTGCAGGATAAAGACGTTCCTGAATGTCAATGATAAGCGCGGCGCTGTTTTGTCTTGTAATTCTCATAAAATCATTTTTTAAACCGTTCTGTTTTTGCAGTTGCCAAAAACTGGCACAAAGCTATAAGAAATGCAGGGGATTATAAAATTGGAAGGGCAGATGATTGTTCAGGATGCCGCATGTAATTATTCAACTCCGGAAGATTTACCGTTTGCAGATTGTTATTCACTCCACTCCGTAAATCAGCAAAAGAATCAAATTCTTAATCTTTGATTGATAAATATTTGGTACTTTTGCCCGTTATTATCACATCTGTATATCTAATTTAAAAGCATGAAGATTCACGAATATCAAGCCAGGAATTTATTTAAAAAATATGGAATTCCTGTGCCGGATGGAATTGTTTGCCATTCGGTGGAAGAGGTGGAGAGTAACATTCCCGATGAAGACAAACTGCGCGTAGTCAAAGCGCAGGTGCATGTTGGCGGACGGGGCAAAGCCGGAGGGGTTAAACTTGCAAAGACAAAAGGTGAGACCGTTCAGTTTGCCCGGCAGATACTGGGTATGGACATCAAGGGGCTTACCGTTGAAAAAGTTTTGGTGGCCGATGCTGTGGACATTGAAAAGGAATTTTACGTAGGGTTTATCAACGACCGCAATTCCAAATCCGTTACCTTGATGGCCAGTGCGGAGGGTGGAGTGGATATTGAGGAGGTGGCGCGCACTGCGCCGGAGAAAATCATCAAAATGAATATCGACCCCATTTTAGGCATGATGGACTGGCAGGCGCGGCAAATTGCACTTCAACTGGTAAGCACTCCGGGTGAAATGCGGCAGATAGCGGCAATTCTGATAAAGCTCTACCGCCTTTACGTGGAAACCGATTCTTCGCTGGCAGAAATCAACCCTCTGGTTGTTACACCCGAAAAGCAGGTGCTTGCCATTGACGGAAAAATGAACTTTGACGACAATGCACTTTTTCGTCAGCCCGAAATTCTTAAAATGCGTGAAGCCACCGAAGATGAAATGAAAGAGATTGAAGCCACCGAAAAAGGGCTTTCCTATATCAAGCTTGATGGCAATATTGGCTGCATGGTCAACGGAGCCGGGCTTGCCATGGCAACAATGGATATGATCAAGCTCTACGGCGGCGAACCGGCAAACTTTCTGGATATCGGCGGTTCATCCAGTCCGCAGAAAGTGGTTGAAGCGATGAATATCCTGCTGAGTGATAATAGCGTGAAAGCGGTGATGATCAATATTTTTGGCGGGATCACCCGCTGCGATGATGTGGCGCGTGGCCTTGTAGCAGCGCTTGAAGAGATAAAAACAGATATTCCGGTGGTTATCCGCCTGTCCGGAACCAATGCCAAAGAAGGGTTGGAGATTATCCGGGAATACGGTCTGCCCACTGTTTCAACCATGAGCGAAGCGGCTCAGAAAGCCATCGAATTAAGTAAAAACAAAAAGAAAAAATAATGAGTATTCTGATAAATAAAGAGACAAAAGTTCTGGTGCAGGGCATCACAGGACGTGATGGAGCGTTTCACACGGCAAAAATGAAAGATTACGGCACCAACATCGTAGGTGGAATTTCTCCCGGAAAAGGGGGAAGCGATGTTGGCGGAATTCATGTTTTTGACACGGTTGAAGATGCAGTGAAAGCCACCGGAGCAGATGCCTCCGTGATTTTTGTGCCCGCCCCTTTTGCGGCAGATGCCATTATTGAAGCCAGCTATGCCGGTGTGGAACTGGTGATTTGCATCACCGAAGGCGTTCCGGTGCAGGATATGATGAGGGCATCGCACATCCTGAAACAAAACGGCACGAAACTGATTGGCGCCAACTGCCCCGGATTGATTACTCCCGACGAAAGCCTCATAGGCATTCTCCCCGGAATGATTTTCAAAAAAGGGAATATCGGATTGATTTCCCGCTCGGGCACACTCACTTATGAAGTGGTTAACCTGCTTACAGAAAGCGGACTCGGGCAGTCAACATGTGTTGGGATTGGTGGTGATGCTGTTTCCGGACTCTATTTTATCGACCTGCTGGAAATGTATGAAAACGACCCCGGGACCGATGCCGTGGTGCTGATTGGCGAAATCGGCGGTGATGCCGAGGAGCAGGCTGCTGCCTACATCAGGGAGAACATGACCAAGCCGGTGGTTGCATTCATTGCCGGACAGTCAGCCCCTCCCGGAAAACGCATGGGGCATGCCGGAGCAATTATCTCCAGCGGTTCGGGAACGGCAGAAGAAAAAATCAGGGCATTCGGTGAAGCCGGAGTGCCGGTTGCCAGCGAGCCCGGAAAAATCCCGGGATTGGTCAAAGAAAAACTGGGAATTTCACATTGAAATATTTTATGGAAGTCGCTGATAATCCTTGCCATTTCTAAATTTTTTCTAAAAGAGCATGACAAAGAAATTGCCAAAATTCGTTCAGGATGATATGTGGCTTCAGCCCTATTCTTCCTCAATTATTCAGCGTGTTCAGGCTGCCGGAGAGAAGGAAAAGGAGCTGGCCGGAAATGGCTCTTTGTACGAATTTGCCGGCGGGCATCTCTATTTTGGACTGCACAAAACGGAAGACGGCTGGGTGATGCGCGAATGGGCGCCCAACGCCACCTTTATTTATCTGACGGGAACTTTCAACGATTGGGAGGAACAAAAGAAATTTGAATTTTACCCGCTTGAAAATGGCATCTGGGAATTGAAACTTGCCAGAAACGATTTGAAACACGGCGACTTGTATGCCCTTTCTATGCACTGGGCGGTTGATTTTGGGAAACGTGTTCCGGCGTGGGCAAAATATGTTACCCAGGACCCCGAAACCCACATTTTTAACGCACAGGTCTGGGACCCGCCGGCTCCCTATGTGTGGGGGCATGGTGATTTTTCAGGAACCGGTGAGCCGCCGCTTATTTATGAAGCGCACATTGGCATGGCGGGAGAAGAGGAACGGGTGCACACCTACAATGAATTCCGCGAAAAAATGCTGCCGCGGATTAAGGCAAACGGCTACAATACTTTGCAGCTGATGGCTATTCCGGAACACCCCTATTACGGCAGTTTCGGGTATCATGTCTCCGGTTTTTTTGCGTCGTCGTCAAGATTTGGCACCCCCGACGATCTGAAACGTCTGATTGATGAAGCGCATGGAATGGGGCTGGCGGTAATCATGGATATTGTCCATTCCCATGCTGTGAAAAACGAAGTGGAAGGGCTTGGCAGATACGACGGAACCCGCTATCAGTTTTTTCACGAAGGCGGAAAAGGCGAACATCCGGCGTGGGATTCCTATTGCTTCAATTATGGAAAAAATGAAGTGCTCCATTTTTTACTCTCCAATATCAGATTCTGGCTTGAGGAGTATCGTTTCGACGGATTCAGGTTCGATGGAGTAACCAGTATGCTTTATTTTAATCATGGACTGGGAAAGGCTTTCACCAGCTATGATGACTATTTTGGCGCCAACGTAGATACCGAGGCGACAACCTACTTCACCCTTGCCAACAAGTTGATGAAGCAGGTGAAACCGCATTCAGTTTCCATTGCCGAGGACATGAGCGGGATGCCGGGGCTGGCAGTCCCTGTTTTTCATGGCGGAATGGGGTTTGACTACCGCATGGCGATGGGAATTCCCGACTACTGGATAAAACTCATCAAGGAGAAAAGCGATGACGACTGGCAGGTGGGCGATATTTTTTATAATCTTACGTCCAAAAGATTGGATGAAAAAGTGGTGAGCTATGCCGAATCGCACGACCAGGCGCTGGTGGGGGATAAAACCATCATTTTCAGGCTCATTGACAAAGAGATGTATTACAGTATGCGAAAAGATCAGCCCAACATGATTGTTGACCGGGGAATTGCCCTGCACAAAATGATCCGGCTGATAACCGCCACAACTGCGGGAGGCGCCTACCTGAATTTTATGGGAAATGAATTCGGGCATCCCGAATGGATTGATTTTCCCCGGGAAGGGAACAACTGGTCGTATAAACATTGCCGGCGAATCTGGAGCATTGCGGAAGACCCGGAACTGAAATACCACTGGCTCTATGATTTCGACAGGGAAATGATTCACTTTATGCGCGAACATCAATTGCTGACCATACCGTCCGTGGATTTTGTGATGGAAAACATTCCCGATAAAGTGCTGGCCTACCATCGGGGACTGTTTCTGTTCGTTTTCAATTTCAATCCCGTGCAATCGTTCACCGATTACGGAATTCCGTTAGGTCCGGGAAAATATACGGTTGAACTGAATACCGATTCGGGCAGGTTTGGCGGATATGATCATGTACAGGAAGATGTGCCGTACTACACGCTTCCGAGCGGCGGATTGAGCAGTCAGCATTACCTGAAATTATATCTGCCTGCGCGCACGGCGCTTGTGCTGAAAAAAGTTGATTTTGTAAAAATAAAATAACAATGAGCGCTAGGTTCCTGACAGAAGTTGAAATTCCTGATTTCAAACGGAAGGCAGGATACCAATCATCCTGCATGTTCATCGGCTCATGTTTTACGGAAAATATTGGTGGCAAAATGGCTGCCCTGAAATATCCGGTGGATATCAATCCTTTCGGAAATTTATACAATCCGGTTTCGGTGGCCAACGGAATCCGTTTCTTAATTCAGAAAAAGAGATTTGACAATTCCGGCTTGATTCACCACAACGGACTGTGGCACAGTTTTTTTCATCACAGCCGGTTTTCTTCTGCATTTGCAGAAGAATCGCTTCGGAATATTAATTCCAGGCTTGACATCTCCTCCGTTTTTCTTGAAAAGGCAGATTTCTTATTCATCACCTTTGGAACGGCCTGGGTATATGAGTACAAATCGACAGGACAAATCGTATCCAATTGCCATAAAATTCCCGATAAGGAGTTTCGCCGTTTCCGGTTAGAGCCCGAGGAAATTGTTGACGAATTCAGGAAACTGCTGCCGGAGCTTTGGACGTTCAATCCGGGAGTCCGGGTGATTTTTACGGTTAGCCCGATTCGTCATTTGAGGGATGGCACCATTGAAAACCAACGGAGCAAATCCACCTTGCTACTGGCTGTTGACCGGCTGGTCAGGGAGCTTGGCGAAGAGCGGTGCGGTTATTTTCCTGCTTATGAAATTGTTATGGACGAGCTGAGGGACTACAGGTTCTATGCTGAAGATATGATTCATCTTTCATCGTCGGCAATAAACCATATCTGGGAAAAATTTCAGGTTTCCCTGATTGAGGAAAGAAGCCGGAAAATTTCAGAAAAAATTAAAAAAATCACGGCAGCAACCGAACATAAACCTTTCAACAGGGTTACAAAAGAATATCTGCACTTCCTCAGAAAAAGCTTGCAAATAACCTGCTCCATTGCAACTGAATTTTCGTATATTAATCTCGATTTTGAAAAAAGCTTTTTTTCTGAACAAATCGCTGACATTGAAATCAGATTAAATAACTTGAAGTCCTGAATATGAGTTACCTGAAATTTGATAAGGAGCAATTGATAAATCTTGAGTATTCGCTCAACCGCGAAATTCTGAGGTCGAACCGTGCCGGTTCGTATATAAGTACCACGTTAAACGGATGCAATACACGAAAATATCACGGGTTATTAGTTTGCCCGATCAGCAATTTCGGAGGTGAAAAGCATGTGCTGCTCTCATCGCTTGATGTGTCTGTGGTTCAGGGGGAAGAAGAATTCAGGCTGGGCATTCACAGGTACAGGGGAGGCCACTACAATCCGAAAGGGCATAAATACATTCAGGACATTGAATTTGCACAGATTCCAAAAATCACATACCGCATCGGGAATATTGTTTTGGTTATGGAAAGGGTGCTGAATGAGCATAAGGAGGAAATTCTGATCCGGTACACGCTGAAAGAGGCTTCTGAACCGGTTACTCTGCGCTTTCAGCCGTTTCTGGCATTTCGCAATTTTCACAGCCTGAGCAAAGCCAACCTTTTTGTCAACCGGAAATATACGCCGGTGAGTAATGGTGTCAGTGTCAGGTTATACGACGGCTACCCCGATTTATACATGCAGTTCAGCAAAAAAAATGAATACGTTCCGGCTCCCGACTGGTATTACGATATTGAATACCTGAAAGAGTTGAACCGGGGCTATGAATACCTCGAAGATTTATTTGTTCCCGGGTATTTTGAGCTGACTGTAAAGCCGGGCGAAACAATCATTTTCTCTGCCGGGACTGCGCTTGCAACCCCTGTTGCCTTAAAGCAGCGGTTTACGAAGGAAATGAAAAAAAGAGGACAGCGGCACAGCTTTCTCAATATTCTGAAAAATGCAGCCGGGCAGTTTATTGTTAAAACACATTCCGAAACCGGAATTATTGCGGGATTCCCCTGGTATGACGGCATCACGCGGCAGACGTTTATCGCCCTTCCCGGACTGGTTTTGGGAACCGGAAAAAAGGAGCTTTTCCCGGAGGTGCTGGGAACATACAGGAAATATCTGAAAAACGGACTTTTCCCGGATAACATTCATTGCCGGGAGCCGGTTTACCATTCAGCCGACGCGCCGCTCTGGTTTGTCTGGGCGGTTCAGCAATACGCCAAAACACAGCGCTCGCCCCGCGGAGTGTGGATGAACTACAGCGTTGTTGTGAAAGAGATTCTGGAAGCCTATAGAAAGTCAAAACCGGAATTTATCCGCCTGACTGCCGACAACTTGATTTTTGCAGAAAAAGAGAATACGGCGCTCACGTGGATGGATTCATACAGCGAGGGGAAACCGGTAGTTCAGCGTGCAGGGCTGGCTGTTGAAATCAATGCGCTTTGGTACAATGCCGTTGTTTTTGCGCTGAAGATGGCTAAACTCACCGGCGATAACCGCTTTGTGAAACGATGGGAAAAAATGCCCGCAAAAATTGAGGCGGCATTTCTGAAAACATTCTGGTGCGATACGCGCAAGCACCTTGCCGATGTGGTGAAAGACGGGGTTGCCGACTGGTCGGTGCGGCCGAATATGGTCATTGCCGCAGCGCTTCAAAATTCGCCTCTTTCCAAAGAACAGAAAATGCGCATATTGAGCCGCGCCAGGCAAAAACTGGTTACCAAACGCGGACTGCGCACCCTTTCGCCTGATCATCTGAGGTATAAAGGCGTTGTGGAAGGTTTTCCCGACGAGCGCGAAGCGGCAATACACATGGGAGCCGTATTCCCCTGGCTTTTGCAGTTTTTTGCCGAAGCCTACCTGGAAATTTATGGCGAAAGCGGATTATCATATATTAAACAACTGATTGAAGGATTTGAAGAAACCATAACAGAGCACAGCGTGGGAACGTTTTCGGAAATGTATGAAGGCGATCCTCCGCACAAGGCTAAAGGCGCAATTTCACAGGCCTGCAATGTTGCAGGAATAATTAACACGTTGCATTTAGTTCACAATTTAAAATTCTGATTATGAAAGTATTGATGTTCGGATGGGAGTTTCCTCCGCATATTTCCGGAGGATTGGGAACCGCCTGCTACGGACTTACAAAGGGCCTTGCAGGCTTGAATGATGTGCAGGTTCTTTTTGTGGTGCCAAAAGCATTTGGAGACGAAGATCAATCGGTGGTTCAGCTCATTGGCGCAAACCGGATTCCCGTTTCGCGCCGCGAGTTTGTTTTTCGGGAAGAACAGACCCGGATGGACTATATTGAAGTGCAGTCCGAGATTATTCCCTATGTGAGCGAAAAGGAATTTTGGGAACTTAAAAGCCGCAGCTATCCGGATGAGCCCCGTTTTGTGAAGACCAGCGAAGGTTTTCATGTGAATTTCAGCGGTTCCTATGGCCCCGGGCTGATGGAAGAGATAAAAAAATATGCTTTGGTATCTGAAATAATTGCTGCACAAAATGATTTTGACCTGATTCATGCGCACGACTGGCTCACTTTTCCGGCAGGGATTGCCGCCAAAAGAGCCACCGGGAAACCGCTCGTTGTGCATGTCCATGCCACCGAGTTTGACCGCAGCGGCGAAAATGTAAATCCTGCAATTTATGCCATTGAGCGGCACGGCATGGAGGAAGCCGACAAAATTATTGCAGTCAGTAATTTTACCCGGCAGATAATCATTGAGAATTACGGAATTTCCCCGGATAAAGTAACCACCGTCTATAATGCTGTTGATCACACGGCAGACGGGCAGAAGTTTAAAATCGAAAAAGGCACGAATGAGAAACTGGTTACTTTTTTAGGTAGAATCACCATGCAAAAAGGCCCCGGATATTTCATCGAAGCGGCCTATCTGGTTTTGAGGAAAATGGACAATGTCCGGTTTGTCATGGCAGGCAGCGGCGATAAAATGAATGAGATGATTGCACGGGTTGCCCAGCTGGGAATGGCCGATAAATTTCATTTCACCGGTTTCCTGAAAGGAGCCGATGTGGACAGAATGTTTCAGCTGACCGATGTTTTTGTGATGCCCTCGGTTTCAGAGCCTTTCGGAATTGTTCCGCTGGAGGCGATGCTGGCGGATGTGCCGGTGATTATTTCCAACCAGTCGGGCGTTTCTGAAATTCTGAATCATGCCATAAAAGTTGATTTCTGGGACACCTATGCGATGGCGGATTCAATATACGGCCTGCTCAACTATCCGGCGTTATCCGGCTTTTTGAAGGAATCCGGGAAGCGGGAAGTCCGTGCGATGAGTTGGGAACAATCGGCACAAAAAGTCAGGGAAGTATATCTGGAAATGATGGCTTAATGTTTCAAATAAAAGAGGAAAGTTTATGAAGTCAGTCTGTTTGTCTTTTCATGTGCACCAGCCGTTCAGGCACCGGCGGTACCGGTTTTTTGACATTGGAAACGATCACTATTACTATGACGATTATGCCAATGAAACCGCCATAAGGGATTTGGTGGAAAAATCCTATCTGCCGACAAACAAGCTGTTGCTGAAACTGATTAAAAAGATGAACGGAAAGTTCAGGGTTTCCTTTTCCGTTTC
>LSQX01008260.1_pt1 | contig 11066 bp, 8 predicted proteins | sample 654561 | NCBI WGS metagenome assembly LSQX01 (sample SAMN04489861, study PRJNA283612) | anaerobic digester metagenome | isolation source: 4 biogas reactors fed with cattle manure at either 37C or 55C with and... | place: Denmark: Kongens Lyngby | collected 2014 | reverse complement strand
TGCCGAGACCTGGAAGGCGGCGGAGCCCCGATACGGTTCCCCCGATACGCCGGCGGAAATGCCGGAAATCGACCGGCCCGGGGAACCCCGCGCGGACGGTGCGGATCGCGCCGAATTGATTGACTTTTCGCCCAACGGCGTTGATCTGTCGGCGCTTCCTCTGGGCGACCTGCGCAAGTTGATGCGGGAGGTTTTCGCGTCGGATCCGACCGTGGTGTTCGGTCCGTGCGCACCCGAGGGACATGTCTTTCTGCGCAAAGCATTGTGCCGGTATCTCGCCTCGTCGCGCGGTATCCTTTGCTCGCCCGACCGGATCGTCGTCGGTGCGGGGACGGATTATATCCTCCAGTACCTCATCCGACTTCTGCGACTCGCGGGCCCGATCGACGGCATCGCGACCGAGAACCCGGTCTACAATAAGGCGGTTCAAATCTTCTCGAGCATGGGCGAGTCCGTAACACCTCTGCCGATCGACGGGCAGGGACTCATGACCGAAGCGCTCCGCGATTGCCGCGCGAATATCGCTTATGTCACGCCTTCGCATCAGTTTCCGCTCGGGATCGTCATGCCGGCGGGACGGCGCGCGGAGCTCCTGTCCTGGGCGGCGGATTCTCCGGGACGATATGTGATCGAGGATGATTACGACAGCGAATTTCGTTACGCAGGGCGGCCTGTGCCGCCGCTTTTCGCGATGAGCAAGTCCGAACGGGTCGTCTACCTCGGCACTTTCTCGAAATCGATCGCGCCATCGATCCGCGTCAGCTATCTTGTCCTGCCGGAACGGCTCGCCGGGCTCTGCCGGCGCGAGCTCCGCTTCTTCAATACCACGGTGTCCGTGCCCGATCAACTCGTGCTTGCCCGCTTCATCGACTCGGGGCTTTTCGAGCGGCATATCAACCGGATGCGGACGATTTACCGGCGCAAGAAAGATCTGCTGGTCGAATCGCTGACCGCTTTCGGGGACGCCCTTGAAATATCCGGCACGGACGCCGGTCTGCACCTGATCTGCAGGTTTCGTAACGGTCCGTCCGAGGGTGACCTGGTCGCGGCCGCGGCAAGTCGGGACGTTCTCGTGTACGGAATCTCCGGCTACTTTCTCGAGCGGGAACCCGCCGCCGGGCCGGTAGCGGCCGAAAACCTCAAAGCGCCTGCATCCCGGGACTTTCGGATTCCGGAGTCGACCGTTCTGCTCGGTTACGGGGGGACGGACGCGCGCTCGATCGGAGCGGGCTGTCGCATTCTCCGCGAGGTGTGGCCGAACGGACGAAAAACCCCCGATCCGACCTGAAAAATCTCTCCGTTCTCATTGTTTCCGGAGCCGCGCCGATACATCATCATCGGTTAATTCATACGGGGTGCGCAGGCGGATATTTTCCGTACCGCCGGATCAAGACTTTTTCGCGAAAAAACTCAAATTATACGCATTCTTTATTGTCTCTGCGGGGGAAAAAGACTATACTAATACAGGATGTTTATTATTAGTAAAATATCCTTGATTCAAACACCGTGGGGGACATCATGAAGAAGAAATTATTATCTGTTTTGATCGCGTTTATGATCCTTTTCTCGTTCGTTCCGGCGACGCTTCTGGCATCCGGAGACGATACGGGCTCGGATATCGACAACGCATATCCGGTTTATGCGTTGGACGAATTGCAGGACGCTCTTGCGGACCCCGGTATCGCGGTCGTCGAAGTGGTCGATTTGATCGTTAACACGGGATACATTACTGTTCCCGACGGAAAAACGCTGATCATAAGAGATGTCGGCGAGGACCCGACCGTATTGTGTCAGATGGATTCCATGTTCGTCGTCGAATACGGCGCGGCATTGATCAACGAGGGTTCTCTGGTCGCCCCCAACACCACCGCGTCAATCCAGATCTACGGGACATTCACCAACCGGGGTCGGATCTCTCAAAGCATTATTTTTTCATACCCGGGATCTGAGTTCATCAATGAAGCGAGCGGAGACATCGCCCGGAGAAATCTGATATACATGCGTACGTTAAGTTCGCTTCAAAACAGCGGAACCCTGCTCTGCCCTGTTTACTATTTCGCCGGTGAGGGACAAGAACCGACGATTACCGGTGTCCCTGCGGAGCAGATCAGCCGGGCGACGGTCGTCTCGGAGTTTTCCGAGATGAACTTCACGGTTTTACCGCTCGCGGAGTCTGTCAGCCGGACGGTCGGCATCGCCGGCGACGAGTCCGTTTTAATGGCGATTTGGGATTTGGGTGAAGCGTTCGCGTCGTTCGGCATGGGCTATACTTTTGAAATGGAATCCATGCAGTCGATTTCGGTGCAATCCTCCAATGAGTTTGTTCCGATGTACTATCTGCTGGATACAGATCTGAACATTATTGCGCAGAGTTCTAACGGAGTACTCCATTACACGACGGAGCCCGAAGGAACATTCTATCTGATCGCCGGCGGACTCGATGTTTACGATACCGGCTCATTTACCGTTACATTGAACGAGGCGGAATTTCCGGAAGGAAACGAACTCGATTTCACCGCATCAGCCCACTCCGATTCCGGAGACGGCTGGTCCTGGGATGCGGGAACCCAAACCCTTACACTCGACGGACTCGTATTTACAGGGCTGATTGATCTGCCCGGCGGCGCCGTCGTTTCACTGGCCGAAGGATCGAATAATTTCATTTCGGGCATTATGGATTCTGAATTTTTAATGTCACCCTGCATGATGTCTTCAGGCGACTTGCGGATAACCGGAAGCGGGAACTTAACGATCAACCACGAATATTCTTTCGGAATTCTCTGCCCGGGAACTTTGACTGTCGACGCGACCGGAACCGTTTCGGTATCCTCCGGCCTGTGTTCGCTTTTGGGTATCGAAGGAATTGTCATCGACGGTTGTCCGAACCTGATTTCCGTCTCCTCGCCCAATCCGGACGCACAACTCCTGCCTTTCCCGCTTACCGGAATTTATTCGGGCGGACCGATCCGGATCAGTGACAGTAAAGTTTTCGCGTTCGGAACCGCATTTGCGATCTCGACCGGCAATTCATATCCGTTCATCCCCGAAGAATTCGTCGGCGGGGACATTACGATCGATAACAGCGAAGTCTACGCGTATTGCAACGAAGCATATTTCGATGAACCCGGACATTTCGAGGTCAACCAAGCCGCGGCGATCTACGCCGGCGACTTTCTGACTCCGGACTCGTGGGAAGAACACGCCCGGATCATCCTGAACGAATGCAAAATTGTGTCGCCCGACGGCGGCCGTATCGTTGATGTCTACGCCTCCGGCTCCGGGTCCATGCTCAATTACAATTGTCAGACAATCACCGTTTTCCCGGACATCGAAGTGGTGACCGTTTGGGGACAAGCCGCTAAGGTCGTGCGTATCCTTCCCGCCTACGATGTGCTCTACAGCGCAAACGGCGGCACCGGGACGCTCGAGGATCCCTTAAGTTCTTATTTCCGCTCGGAGACCGCGACGGTACTCGACAATTCGTTTACCCGCTCCGGATTTGTCTTTGATTCCTGGAACACCGCGGCGGACGGAACCGGAACATCCTACGATCCTGCGGACACCTTCGGGGTCGTCGCGGGAGTGACGCTATACGCCCAGTGGACACCGCTCTATACCGTCACCTTCGAGGACTGGGACGGCGAAGTGCTCTCGACACAGACGGTTCGGTCCGGATCTGCCGCGACGGCACCCGCAGATCCGGCGCGGGACGGACATACCTTTACCGGTTGGTCGGTCGCGTTTACAAACGTGACCTCGACGCTGACCGTTACGGCGCTTTATGATGCGCCGACTCCTTCCGTATCTCCGACGCCGACGACCGCGGTTTCTCCTACACCGACCGGTAATCCCGGCGGAGTGGCACGGACCGGCGAGACCGGGTCGACGGATATCACTCCGTGGCTCCTTCTGGCCGGCGGTGCGGCGGCGGCTGTGCTCGCGTTGATAATGAGGAAGCGGAGCGTACTCGAAGGGTAAGACTTTGAGCAGTCGGTACTGCGGAAGCGGAGCGTACTCGAAGGGTAAAACTTTGAGCAGTCGGTACTGCGGAAGCGGAACGTACTCGAAGGGTAAAACGGATAACGCAAACTGCTAAATGATAGAATGAGGGGCCGCCGCGAGGCGACCCCTCATTTTTTCATTCCATAACACCTGTCATGCATCCTGATTTTCGAGGATACGGAGCGAGCTCCCGGCATAAGAAAAAAGGGCTCCTCCGCACGATTGCGGAGAAGCCTTCTTCGTTTCATGTCAGATTCGGGGATCTGCTTATCTGATCGTGCAGAACTTATCCCTCGCCACCGGCGCTTGATACGATCTGCTCCGTTGCGCGGGCGATCGCAAGCTCCTCATTGGTCGGGATCAGGAGGATCTTGGCCGTCGATCCGTCCGCGGACAGATCCGTCTCCACGCCGCGGAGGCCTTTGTTCTTGTCCTCGTTCATTCTGACCCCGAGGAAATCGAGGCCGGAGACGATGTCACGGCGAACCGCCCAGTTGTTCTCGCCGATGCCCGCTGTGAAAACGACCGCGTCTATACCGCCCATCGCCGCCGCGTACGCGCCGATGTATTTCTTGCACTGGTAACCGAACATGTCGATCGCCAGGCGGGCCCGGTCATTTCCGTGCCCGGAAGCGTCCTCCAGATCGCGAAAATCCGACGACACGCCGGAGACGCCGAGCACGCCCGACTTCTTATTGAGAACATTGTTGATACCCTTCATGTCGAGGCCTTCCTTTTCCATCAAAAAGGTGACGATCGCCGGGTCGATGTCGCCGCAGCGTGTGCCCATACAAACACCCGCGAGCGGAGTCAGCCCCATCGAGGTATCGATGCATTTGCCGTTCTTGACGGCCGCGATCGACGAGCCGTTCCCGAGATGACAGGTAACGATCCGGACTTCTTCGAACGGACGTCCGAGCATCTCCGCGGCGCGCTCCGCCACAAAGCGGTGCGAGGTCCCGTGGAAGCCGTAGCGGCGAATGCGGTACTCGTCATAAAGTTCATAAGGGAGCGCGTACATATACGCTCTGGGCTTCATCGTCTGATGAAAGGCCGTATCAAAAACCGCCACCTGCGGAACGCCCGGCATCGCCGCTTCACACGCATCAATCCCGGTCAGGTTCGGCGGGTTGTGAAGCGGAGCCAAAGGAATACACATGCGGATCGCCGCCTTGACGGACGGTGTGATCAGCGCCGCGCTCGAGAACTTCTCTCCGCCGTGCACGACGCGATGTCCGACCGCGTCGATCTCCATCATCGAATGGATCACGCCGTATTTCTCGCTGGTCAGCATACCGAGGACCTGCTCCATCGCTTCCTTATGATCCGGCAAATCGACGTCGATCGATACCTTCTCTTCCCCGCAACGAGTATGTACGATCGAGGAATCATCGAGGCCGATCCGCTCCGCACTGCCCTTGGCGAGCACCTCGCCCGTCTCAGATTCGAAAAATTGATACTTCAGGGAAGAACTTCCCGCGTTGATCACCAAAACTTTCATAATTCCATCTCCCGTCCGCGCGTCAAAACGCGCCTTCCGTCCGTCAGGGACCGGTCGCTTCCGAAAGCCGGACCGTCCCGATTAGCATTTGATTCGTATCGTCCGTCAGTCCATCGCCTGCACGGCGGTAATCGCCGCGACACCGACGATGTCATCCGCGGAACAGCCGCGCGACAGGTCGTTCACCGGCTTCGCAATGCCCTGCGTGATCGGTCCGTACGCCTCGGCCTTCGCCAGACGCTGAACCAGCTTGTACGCAATGTTGCCGCAATTAAGGTCCGGGAAAATCAGCACATTTGCCTTGCCGGCAACCGGGCTTCCCTTCGCCTTGCTCGCTCCGACCGCCGGCACCAGCGCCGCGTCGGCCTGAAGCTCACCGTCGAGCACGAGTTCCGGAGCCTTCTCCTTTGCGATCCGCGTCGCCTCAACGACCTTCTCGGTCAGGATCGAGCTCGCCGAGCCGTAGGTCGAATAGGAAAGCATCGCGATGACCGGGTCCTTCCCCGCCAACTGACGGAAGGTCTTCGCCGAAGAGATCGCGATCTCGGAAAGTTGATCCGCGTCGGGATTCTCAACCAGGCCGGAATCCGCGAAAAGGAACGTGCCGTCCGCGCCGTACTCACAGTCCGGGACAACCATCATGAAAAGACCCGACACCAGTTTAGTGCCCGGTGCGGTCTTGAGGATTTGTAAAGAAGGGCGAAGCGTATCGCTCGTGCTGTGGATCGCGCCCGCAACCATGCCGTCGGCGACGCCCATCTTCACAAGCATGACGCCGAGATACATCTCGTCGCGCATCAGCTTAAGACCGGCCGCACGCGCTTCCTCGATATCCGCGAACTTGGATTTGCGCATCTGCGCAAATGCTTCGGCGTACTCGAGGTACTCCGGATAATTCTGCGGATCAATAAAAACAGCCCCTGAAATATCCCAATCTCCGGCGCTGCTTAAAAGTTTCTCTTTGTTCCCCAAAAGAATGACCTTAACGATCTTGCCGGCCATAAGCTTGGCGGCCGCTTCGATGGTCCTCGGGTCCTCCGCCTCGGGAAGGACAATGGTCTTGTCCGCCGTGCGGGCTTTGGCGATGATGTATTCGATGAATGTCATAAACTCAGCCTTCTTTCATATGTGTATTGCGCGCTCGCGCACGCTCAAAGTGCCCGGAGACAGTATATAGAAAAAAGCGGCTTCCGACAATGGAAAAAACCGAAAAAACCGCCTTTTCGGAAACCTTTTCGGCAGAATTCGCCTGCTTTTCTGGAAAGCCCGCGAATTCTCCCGCGAATCCGTCCTTCCGAATCGTTTCACCCGGTCGTCGCCATCAAAACCGAGAGATTGTCCGCCGCGAAAACCATATTCCGGCGCTCGCCCCATTTGCGAAAAATCATATAGCGGGCCGGACTGGTATCCAGCGTCGCCATGCTTCTGGAAAGGCGCGTAAGTGTCCTCGAATAAAGATCCGTATCCCCCTCGACCAGCGCGATCCGCAGGATCAGGCCGTACGCTTCCGTCGCTTCAGTCTCCGAGGCGGTCGCACCCGAGATGATGTCGTATTCGGTGTAAATGAACCCGACATTATAGATCTGCTCGCGGATCCATGACAGTGACTCCCGCGGCAGTTCTCCAACCTCGGCGAGCGACAGCATCGTCTGAAGGGACGGCACCGCGGAAATCCGCGCTTCCTCGCCCGTAAAAAAGAAGTAGTCGCCGTCTGTCGGGCTGTATGCCAGCGCGTAAAGCGGCACGCCCGCCGAGATATACCCTCCCCGCACGATGCCGAGCGCCTCCTCGTACATCGGCGCGTACGTCGCGTCCGTCGTCGCCAGGATCTGCAGTGCGCGCAGATCCAAAGCGCTCAGTTTCAGCGCCCGAAAAACCATCGGCGGTTCGATGATCCCGTCGAAATACTCCTCGTAATCAACCAGTCCGACCATCAGATTCTCCGTCTGTGAGGCCAGAATCACATGATCCTGAAGAAAGCCCGTTTCCGGCGTATAAATCGAAGATGCGATGCTTCGGATCCGTTCCCATTCTTCGGTGCCGCCCCATCGTCCGGTGTACTCCAGAAGGGCGCGCATATATGAAAGACTCGCCTCTAAAGACGATCCCTCGATGCGGTCCGCTTGTTCCAGCTCCGGGACATATGCCTCGACCGGAGATTTTCCGGACAGGCGACCGACCGATTCGATCGATAACGTATCCAAGAGTCCGCCCGTGCCGTCCGCAAAATCCGTAGCGATCGCTTCCGACAGGGCTCGGGCCGCCCTCCGGTCGCCGCGCGCGACATAGAGTCGCATCAAAATCGCCTGGTCCGACGCATCAACATATGCGGACTGACCGGGCGTCATGCTCAGGAGTTGACCCGGAAGAAGATACCAGGACAATATGTACGGGCTCGTCTTCGCGTCCGCGATCAGGAGAGCCTTCATTCGGCCATATTGCGGATCGCTTCCGAAACCGCTCTTCTCCGCCGCCCGAATCATCTCCCCGGTCGGAACGGCGCGCGCCGCATCCGGCCGGATCCCCTTCTCGAAAATCCGGTCCCGGAAGACAAATATCAGTATCCCGGCGATGAGGATCAACGCCGCGACGGCGATCGGTGCGATGCGCAGGATCGGTTTACCCGGCTTGTCGGTTGCCAATTTCATATGAGCCTCTTCCGCCTACCATTCCCCGGCTTGTTTGTGTACAATGATACATAGTCTCCCGCCCGTTCTCCGATTATTTTATCACATCGAAGGCGCTCGGGACCCACGAAAGGAAGTCGCCCTCCATGAATGTCGTCGGTATCGTCGCTGAATATAATCCCTTCCACAACGGGCATGAGTATCAGATTCGCCGCGCACGCGAACTGTACGGACCGGACACCCCGGTCGTCGCGGTGATGAGCGGGTATTTTGTACAAAGAGGCGAGCCGGCGGTCGCAGATAAATGGATCCGCGCGGAGGCCGCCCTGCGTTGCGGCGCCGACCTGGTGATCGAGATCCCGTTCACATTTGCATGTGCCTCCGCAGAGCGCTTCGCGCTCGGCGCGATCCGCCTTCTACAAGCGACCGGCGTCGTCACCGACCTGTATTTCGGCTCGGAATGTGACGACCTCGCACTGCTCTGCTGTGTGGCCGAGGAATACGACGAGGAGGATCCGGTATATATCTCGTCCCTTCGCGAGTATCTGCGCGAAGGCAAGTCTTATGCCAAGGCCAGAGAGTTGGCCGTCGGCGATTTTTTTCGCCGGTCCGGTCGCGAGGAGCTCGCGAAGGCCTCCTCCCAAATCATGAGTATGCCCAACAGTATCCTGGCGCTCGAGTACCTGATCGCTCTGCGAAAGATCGGCTCAACAATCCGTCCGACCGCACTACTGCGCGAGGGTGCAGGCTATAACGAATGTTCACTGGACTCCCCATTCGCAAGCGCGACGGGGATCCGCTCGGCGATCGATCGCCGTCTGAAAGACGGCGTTTTTCGGGCGTCTGAGCTTGTCGGCGAACTCCGCGGCAAGCTTCCCGACACATCCCTCGCTCTGCTCCTTGCGGATTGGCAGAAAGGCACCCGCCCCGTCATGCCCCGTTCACTGATCGGGGACCAGATCATGGCGATCCGTGCCCGGGCTCCCGAGGAGCTCGAGAAATACGCGTACATGAGCGATAATGTATGCCGACGCCTGCGCAATGCCGTCGGCCGGATCCGTGACACGGAGCCGGGGATGATGCTGAATGCTTTTCGAGAGGAATCCGACACGCGCCGCTTCGCTCCGACGCGCATTTTCCGGGCGATGACCTCCATGCTCGTCGGTCAGACGGAAAAGGATCTGGCGGATCTTTCCGAGCCCCGGTATCTCCGGGTTCTGGGCTTCTCGGATCGCGGACGCAACCTCCTTCGGATCATGCGCAAATCCGCCGGCCTGCCGCTCATTGACAAAGCTTCGGATTTTCTCGCCTACGGCGGCGATGCCTCGTTGACACGCATGGCGGAGCTTGACCTGATCAGCGCGGATCTCTGGGGGCTCAAGGCCGGCCTGCGATACGGCGCCGAATTCGAGCGTACCGTGGTGCGTCTGACCGCAAGCGAGACCAAGAGGCGTTCCTGAGAGTTTATATTCGGATGAGTATATAAAAGACCGGGGCTGTAACTCCCCGGTCTTCGTATTGGATCGAATACTGATCGAGACTATGCCTCCGGGACTATACCTAACCATTCCTCCGGCTTATGCGTCCGGCCCATGCCTCCGAACCATGCATCTAGCCCATGCGTCTGAGAGGCACAATATCAATCATCAATATTGATCCGATGAATGCATTTGTTCCAGAATCAAACGGGATGAGCGCTTGTTTTCGAGCGCACCGAACAAGTACAAAACGGGGATCAGAAGTTCGATGACAGTGGTAATCGGATTAACCGCGCCGCCGCCGAGAAGAGTCATGGCAATTTCAAAGAGATATACCAAAGCCGCTATTATACCAAAGATGATGCAAATCGTTGCCTTGACGGGCCTTGCGGCGTTCTTGACCCCGAGAATGCCGGCGATTAAGAACACTGCGCCCTTCACGAGCGAAAAAATACCGAAAGCGATCAGAGCGGCTTTGTCAAAAACACCCGGAGAGCTCTGCGTTGCTTCAAACCTTTCAGGCATTTGCGCTACAATGGTACTGAGCATATCCGCCCCAAATACGGCGATCAAACCCATGAGCAACCCCCCGATACCCATGATAATCATCAGAATACCGCAGACAAACAATTTCATATTACGTACTTTCATCCTGGCTTTCCTTTCACTTATACCGTCGCCGGTCAATCAAATATGTAGTTTACGGACTAACATACATCATTTTTTCTTGCCTATGCGATACGGCGCCGAATTCGAGCGTACCGTGATGCGTCTGACCGCAAGCGAGACCAAGAGGCGTTCCTGAGCCTCTCGTCCGATCCGTATCGGTGTTGTTTATGCCGCTTCGATTATGATCTGGCCAATGCTTTTATGATTTGATCATACCCTTGCTTTGAAACGCGCCAACCAGGTAAAGGATGGGGACCAAGAGTCCGATCACCAACTTCAACGGTTCAAAATTTCTGGAGCCAACGAACCCCAGAATCGCGTCAAGAGCATAAAACAAGATCACCAAAACACCAAAGACGATGCAGATGTTTGCCTTATCGGGTCTCGATGAGTTCTTGACCCCGAGAATGCCGGCGATCAAGCTGATGACGGCGCTCGTGATCGCAAATACGCCCGAGAAAATCAACAAGTTCTCATTGACATCGACCTCCGTCGCTTCTGCCACGGCACTGAGGAACCCAGCCCCCAATATGGCGATCGAACCCAGGATTATGCCGAGAATTCCGCTGATGATCATGAGAATTCCGCAGATCTTCAAAAAATTGTTTTACGTGTTCATTTTGGTTCTCCCTTCAACTTATACAGTTTCGGTTACCAGATCAAATATCATTTCCAGATTATCACACGCCTTTGGCGACTGTCTACTGTCGCAATAACGGATTCTTCACCGATTTCCGTGAAAAGTGAACAGGAAAATGGTCCGGGATCACTCCGTTGCCGTTTTCCTGC
>LSQX01304282.1_pt1 | contig 11067 bp, 11 predicted proteins | sample 654561 | NCBI WGS metagenome assembly LSQX01 (sample SAMN04489861, study PRJNA283612) | anaerobic digester metagenome | isolation source: 4 biogas reactors fed with cattle manure at either 37C or 55C with and... | place: Denmark: Kongens Lyngby | collected 2014 | reverse complement strand
AAAACCGGAGCGCATAGCCTAAGACTAAGCAGGCTTCGTTCTCATGGCCGAAAAAATAATTAATTCAATATGATCCTATATTTGCTACTGGTTGTTGTTGGTTTCGCTTGTTTGATTTATGGTGCGAATTGGCTGGTTGACGGGGCCTCTGCTTTAGCCAAAAAACACAAAATGTCCGATTTGGCCATTGGGCTGACTATTGTGGCTTTTGGCACTTCGGCTCCCGAATTGGTAGTAAACGTAGTCGCTTCAGTGAATGGGTATTCCGACCTTATTTTGGGGAATATAATAGGTAGTAACAATTTTAATACTTTCATTATTCTTGGTTTATCCGGCATTATAATGCCCATTGCGGTCCAGTCTTCTACTGCCCGCAAAGAAATTCCAATATCCTTGTTTGTTGCAGTATTGCTCTTGTTTTTTCTGAATGATTTTGATTTTTCAGGCCCCGGTTTATTAAGTCGATGGGAAGCAGCTGTCTTGCTTGTGCTCTTTCTGCTTTTTATGTATTACGTGTTTAATCAGATGAAAAGAGATTCAACGCTGCATACCGATGTGCTTGTCAAATCGAACGTGAAAATCTGGGGTTTGATATTGATTGGATTGTCCGGACTGATCGTAGGAGGACAGTTGGTGGTGATGAATAGTGTCAGCATTGCGAGTACTTTGGGTGTCAGTGAAAAGATTATCGGACTGACTATTGTTGCAGCAGGTACTTCCCTGCCGGAATTGGTGACTTCGGTAGTGGCTGCGCTCAAAAAGAATTCCGATATCGCTATAGGAAATATTGTTGGTTCCAACATTTTCAATATATTATTGATTTTATCCATAAGCAGCCTTATCAGGCCGATTGCTTATAATCCAAAATTCAATCAGGATTTGTTAATACTGATAGGAGGTACTGTTTTTCTGCTGATTGCAATGCTTACCGGAAAAAGAAAACGGCTGGATCGCTGGGAAGCTGCTATTTTGTTTGGCTCCTATACCGCCTACACTGTTTATTTGGTAATGCAGGAGCTTTGATTTTGTACATACAATAAAGTGTAGAAGTTGTCGGCTGTTATATTATAAACTACTGTTATGAAAAGAAAACTATTCACAGGGCTCATTTTAGTATTATGTTTTTCTTGCAGCTTTGCTCAACCCTCTGCTTTTCCGGGAGCTGAAGGATTTGGTGTAAATTCCCGCGGAGGCCGGGGAGGAAAAGTGATTTATGTAAGCAATCTGAACGACGAAGGGCCGGGCAGTTTGAGGGAGGCAGTAGAGCAGGAAGGTCCGCGTACCCTTGTATTCTCTGTTTCGGGCATCATTGATTTAAAAACAAGACTGGATATCAAGCATCCCTACATTACCATAGCAGGGCAAACGGCTCCGGGAGAGGGTGTTTGTATCCGAGGCGAGACCCTTCGCGTCGCAGCGGATCATGTTATAATCCGCTACCTCCGTGTCAGGCTGGGTGACGGCAAGCACGGACAGGGAAGTTTACAGGGCAAAGATGCCATCGGTATTTCTTCCGGCCAACATATTATTTTGGATCATTGTTCTGCCAGCTGGAGTCTGGACGAGGTGTTGTCTGCTTCGACCAAAGCTCCGGATTTGAGCAATGTTACCGTTCAATGGTGTTTCATCACCGAAGGCCTCAATCCGGACGGACATGGTTTTGGTTCCCTGGTACGCGGCACCGGAGGAGCCAAATACAGCTTCCTGCATAATTTGTATGCTCACAACAGGGGACGCAATCCCCGACCGGGCAATTACGATTCCAATCCGCACGATAAGGATCCCCTGGGTTTGTTGCTCGATTTCAGAAACAACGTCGTTTACAACTGGGGCGGGGAACATGCCGCTTACAATGCCGACAAACTGAGTGTCACCCGGTTGAATTTTGTAAACAATTACTTTATTCCCGGGCAGGATTCAAAAGCGAGCGGTATTGCCTATTCTACAGGCTCAGCCTACAATCGTGCCTACTTTGCCGGAAATTACTACATGGATACCTTGCCCGAAGATCAATGGAAGCTGGTAAAATTCAATAAAAGCTGGACTCCGGAAGAGATTTCGGCTTACAAACAAGACCAAGCCTTTGAGTCCGGTCTTGTTCAAACCGAGGAGGCTCTCACAGCTTACAACAAAGTGCTCGAAACAGGCGGCGCCAGCCTTCCTGTACGTGACGCCACAGATTTGCGTATTGTAGATGATGTCAGAAATCGCAGCGGCCGTATTATTCAAAGCCAGGAAGACGTAGGCGGCTGGCCGCAATTGAAGGCTGCCCAAGCTCCTCTGGATACCGATTTGGATGGCATGCCCGATGATTGGGAAAAGAAACAGGGCCTGAATCCCAAAGATCCCGAAGACCGCAATAAAATAAACAAGGAAGCTTATACCATGCTGGAACAATACCTTAACAGTATAGATTAACAACAGCTTATCCTCGAAACGATGCCATGTCGCTGGTGCGTTTTTTATGTTATTCCAATCAATGGGACGTGGAGGGCTTGGTGGCCAGCCCTCGCTGAGCAGGTACAAAAGGGTAATTGTTGAGGTGCAATAATTGAGATCCTGTTGCTATTTGTACTCAATGAACTAATAAACTCGTTTATTCATCAGGAAAAATCCTTTGTTCGTCGATTTTTTTTTGGGAACACTTAGCTCAGACTATACATTTGTCCCGAAAAATTTTAAAATCGAAAAAAATGGAAACATCAACAAACAACACAAGTTATCCGCGTCGTTTTCGCGGATTGGGCTTCGGTATATTATTAATAGTAGTAGGAGCCGTTTTACTCGGAATCAACTTTGATATTATTCCTCAAACTTATAAAGGCATTATTTTCTCTTGGCCTTCTATACTGATCCTGATCGGATTGTGCCACTTCTGCAAAAAACAACAATTTGCCTGGGGTTCTGTATGGATTATCGTAGGAGCGTTTTTTCTGCTGCCGAAAATCTTCAGGGCTTTTCCCGAAACATTCCCGGGCATGGGAGATAATTTTACCGCTGTTTACTGGCCCTTTCTACTCATTTGCGCCGGTCTGATCTTCATTACCTTTCGTTTTCTTGCTCCTCAAAAAGATTGGTCCGATTACTGGAAATACAAAAGTCATCACTATCAGCATAAATCCACCGGCAACTTATCATCCGGTTTCGAAAAAAACACTATTTTTGGAAGCGGAGAACACATTATTTTAGACGAAGTGTTTAAAGGCGGGGAGATGAACGCTATTTTTGGAGGAGCAACACTTGATTTACGCAGGACCAAACTGACGGAGGGTGATTCTTACCTGGAAATTAATGCGATTTTCGGAGGAATTACCTTATATATTCCGGGCGACTGGACAGTTGTTTCTAACTTAGATGCGGTTTTCGGAGGCTTTGAAGACAAACGCAGAATCATAGAACCGATAGACAAAACACGCAGGCTTATAGTGACAGGGTCCTGCATATTCGGTGGTGGAGAAATTGTAGGCTAAGCTTTTCGTTTTGATTAATTCATCAATTGATGCAATTTGAGGTTATCAAAAACAAATGGAGGCTCATTGTCTTTGGTTTAGCAGGGTTCGCGGTATTGCAAACTTTGTCACTCCATACGCTTGTTGTACCCTTGCCTTTCTTTATACTGCTGTTTGATACATTCATTTACTGCATCTTATACTTTGTAATCGCAGTTCCCTTACTGAATGTGATTCGCTTTGGAAATATGAATGTGCTGCAACTTCCCGTCAGGGTCGTGAATTATGTAGCGCTGGGTGTTGTCGCGCTCGGACTTACCATCGGTATGGGATATTCAATTGAGTTCTTGTTTTTTGACGAAGAGTATCGTACTGTTTTTTATGCCCTGATTCCGGTGCGTATTTTCTCCTCAGTACTGGTTTACCTGCTGATATTGCTGCTTTGCCTGAAATACGAAAAGGAACAGGAAAAAAACGATGAAGAAAATAACGACAGAAACCCGGAACATGAAAACAGTCGGAATGAATCTGAAAACAGTAGGAATGAAACTGACAAGACATCGCTAATCGAAAGAATTGCCGTAAAATCGGGCAGCAAAATCCATGTCGTACCGATTGCCGAAGTTATATGCCTGCTTGCTGACGGAGATTACGTGCAAGTGGTCACCGATAAAGGAAAGTTCCTGAAAGAACAGACGATGAAATATTTCGAAACGCAGCTTCCCGAAAATCAGTTTATCCGCGTGCACCGTTCCTGCATCGTCAATGTGGAAGCCATCTCCCGTATCGAATTATACGAAAAACAAAGTCAGCAATTGATGTTGAAAAACGGCGATAAAATAAAGCTAAGCCAGGCAGGGTATAAACTGCTTAGGGAAAAACTCAGATTATAGTGCTCAGCTATTGCTCAAAGCTTATTCATGACAGAATCTTGTTCTTAAACTTTTAACTGATAGAAATTGTTTGATCTGCTATCTATTTCTGAGGATTTTTTGCTGAGTATCAAAAAATAATTTCTCAGCTAAATGAATATAATAACCGAAAGAGGGAAATAAAAGTTTCAGCTTAACGTTATAATAATATTCAATATTTTTTTGACATAAATACAGCTTTACAGCCATGAAAAGAAAATTACGTAACAGTTTCCTGCTTTTGGGTATACTTATCGTTGCTGCTTCCTGCCTGGGAAAGAATAATCAGCCGACGGAGTTTAGTACCAAGGATATACTCGGTGAGTGGAAAAACCAAGAGAAGCAAAAGCTTTCGGACAAGGATTCTCATTATATTGAATACCTGTATTTTATTAACGATTCTATTGTGGATGTTCAATTGTCGGATACGCAAGGAACACGAATTGTTTCAGGCCGCTGGGAAAAGGCTTTTTCAAAGCAAATGACACCAATAAAGTTTACTATAAGCTCCGATGTGAAAGTCGCTTTTGAGGTCAACAAAAATGAATCAAAGGTTTTGTTGATGGATTTGAGAAAGGAAAAGGATAAATTCTATTTGAGTAATTTCGAAAAAAAAGAGTGGTAATCAGTTTTTAAAACAACAACTATGAAAAAAATTTTAAAATGGACTTTAGCCACGGGCAATTATCCTGCTCTGGTTTCAACCGCCTTATTGTTTTTGCGTATTATTGTGGCCGCTATGATGCTGACACACGGTTACGGGAAATTGCAACTATTGACAAGCGAGGGGCCTGTACATTTTGCCGATCCCATCGGTATAGGGGCAAGCGCTTCGCTGATATTGGCAGTTTTGGCTGAATTCCTGTGTTCTATTCTGCTTATATTCGGACTCACTACCCGCTATGCTGTTATTCCCTTGTTGACTACCATGTTGGTGGCATTTTTCGTTGTGCACGCTTCCGACCCCTTTATGCGCAAGGAACTGCCTTTGCTCTATGCCGCTGTTTTTTTGTTCATAGGCCTGCTTGGGCCGGGCAGCTTTTCGCTGGATAAGTGGGTTGTGAAGAAATTCTTTTAAAATCGGGCAGCATTCCATGAAAGAAAAAATTTTGGCCAACATTGAGCGCGAAGAGCAGTTGGAAGCTCTTTACCGTTCCGACAAAGAAGCTTTTGAACAAGCCTTTTTTGAGCTTTATCCCCAACTGGCAGGCAGCCCCGTGGCCGCTTTCTGGAAAGCCCGGCTAAGCTATACGAGCTTAAAAGGAACATTGCTAACCAGGGATTCCCAAGCCGCCCTGCCCATTTTGCCGAAAAACATCCTGTGGCTGATCCTTATCTGTGTTTGCTGTGGTTTGTTGATTAAAATTCCGGAAATACTAAATTTAGAAGGGAAAGATTTTCTTTTTTATGAAAGAAATACCGGTCTGATCGTTTTATTTGGGCTTTCCATGTATGCCTTTTCAAGTCGAAAAGTCTATAAACCCGAGCAAGTTTGGCTCAGCCTGGCCCTGTTCATATTATCGGCGATATACGTGAATGTATTGCCGGCAAACAGAGAAAGCGCTGTCATTAATCTGATTTATATTCATTTACCACTGATGCTCTGGTGTTTGTATGGCTTAATTTTTATTGATTTTAATTTCAGGGACAAGAGTCTGCGTATGCACTACCTGAGGCATAACGGCGATTTGGTCATTCTTTCTACGCTTTTGGTGATAAGCGGAGGAATCCTGACGGCTATGACTTTGGGCTTATTTTCGGTTATAGACCTGAATATTGAGAATTTTTACTTCGAGTACATTGTACTTATAGGAGCTGTATCTATACCGGTGGTTGCTGCCTTTATACTTCGACATTATCCTACATTGGCCAATAAGATAGCCCCGATTATTGCTTCCATATTCAGTCCCCTGGTTTTGATCAGTTTGTTGGCTTACCTTTTGAGTATTTTTATCACAGGCAAGGATTTGTACGGCGACAGAGAGTTTCTGTTGTTATTCAATTTAATGCTCCTGGGGGTGATGGCCTTGGTTGTATTTTCTGTTTCGGAGCTCAAAACACAAAAAAGACAAGTTTTCAATCTCTATAGTTTGTTGGTCTTACTTATTCTTAGTTTGGTCATTGATGTACTTGCTTTGTCGGCTATTATTTACAGGTTGAGCGAATATGGTTTTACCCCCAACCGTACGGCTGTACTGGGCTCTAATCTTTTGATTTTGGTTCATTTGCTTTTGATAGTGTACGAAATCTTTAAAATTCTTACTAAGAAAAAGCCCCTGACAGGTCTTGAATCAGTTATCGGGAGTTACCTGCCTGTTTATTTGTGCTGGACCTTGTTCGTTCTTTTGGGCTTCCCCTTTATTTTCGGCTTAAACTAAAACTCTTTACCGGAAACAGTCATTCCTGCGTTCGCAACCAAAATGCTGATTATCTTTGCCAGCTCTAAAAAGAGGCTTTCCTGTTTTCTGGTATAATTTAGTATGAGCAACGCGAAAGACAAAAAGAATACTTCGTTGTTTAACAAGCAAATCGTTTTATTTCTGATTAGTCAGAATGTATCTTTGTTTGGCTCCTCGGTAGTGGCTTTTGCCATCATATGGCATATTACGCTGGAAACATCCTCAGGCCTCTGGCTGATGTTGTCCACGGTTTGTTCCATGTTGCCTCAGGTCGTGATTTCGCTTTGGGGTGGGGTATGGGCAGACCGATATAACCGCAAACATTTGATCATGCTGGCCGACGCTTTTATTGCCTTGGCAACTCTGGGATTGGCTTTGGCCTTTTGGGCCGGTTTTCAACGCCTGGAACTTCTACTGGCAGTGGCGGTGGTTCGTTCCATTGGAGCAGGCGTACACAGTCCTGCCGTAAATGCCACCTATCCTCAGCTTGTACCGCCTGAACAGCTCGCGCGGGTACAAGGTATCAACCAAACTCTCGGAGCGGTATTGATGTTGCTGGCGCCTGCTGTCGGAGGGGTGGTGCTAGGTTCCATGACTATTGTTTGGGCCTTTATGCTCGATGTCGTTACAGCCTTGATTGCTATTTTGATTCTTAGCTATATAAAACTGGAAAAAGTACCGCGCAGTGATGCTTCGGCTTCTATGATCAAAGAATTGAAGCAGGGTGTGGACTATGCGTTTAAACACCCCTTGTTGCGTAGAATTATTATTTGCTACGGCTTTTCTTTTTTCCTTTTAACGCCGGCGGCAGTGCTTACCCCCTTACTCATTGAACGAAGTTTTGGTAATTCCGTATGGATGCTTTCTGCCAACGAAATTGTTTGGAGCGTGGGCTCCATTGTCGGAGGTGTTTTTGTCTCAATCTACGGCAATTTTAAAAACAAAATTCGGGCTATAGCCTTGTCACTGGTGGCTTTTGGAGTGACTTTTGCTTTGTTGGGAGTAGCCGGAAACTTTGTTGTATATCTGATCATTATGGGAATAGCCGGTTTTTTTATGCCGGTCATCGCAACAGCAGAAACGGTCCTGATTCAGGAAAATACCGAAGCTTCCAAAATGGGCCGGGTGTTTTCTATAATTCAAATAATCACAGCCAGTGCCATGCCTTTGGCCATTTTGTTGTTTGGGCCTTTGGCAGACTTGATATCGGTAGAATCAATCCTGGTAGTATCCGGATTTTTATTGGCACTGACAGGAATTCTTTACCAGCAAAGCAACATAAAATATTTTCGGAAAACGGCCGTTATTTATAAATGAAAGTTGTCAAAAAAACCACCTGGAATATAGTGGGCCTTGCAGCGGCCCTGTTTTTGTTGCTTTTTATACTGATGATAATACCACAATTCGGAAAAGCCCCTGCGGGCAAGCGTCTGACCAGGATAGAGGCTTCGGCGCATTACAAGAACGGTCGTTTTCACAATTTGGAGCACACGCCCATGTTTGTGGAACAAAGTGGCAATAAAAGCGTTTTCCCTAAGTTCCTTTTTCAAAGCAAGAAGAACTTACGGCCTGCAGCAAAGATTCCATCTGTAAAAACCCTGCTCAAGGATCTTCCCCCTGAACAAAACCTCCTGGTGTGGTTTGGGCATTCGTCTTATTATTTTCAGCTGGAGGGCAAGCGTTTTCTGGTCGATCCGGTATTGGGCAGGAGGGCCTCTCCGGTGCCGGGTATGCTCAGGGCCTTTTCCGGGAGCGCTGTGTTCAAAGTGGAAGACTTGCCTCCCATAGATTATTTGCTGATTACGCACGATCATTACGATCACCTGGATTACAAGACTATCAAAAAACTCAAAAGCAAAGTGGGAGTGGTGATTTGCGGTTTGGGGGTCGGCTCGCATTTGTCGTATTGGGGCTATCCTGCTTCTAAAATAATCGAAAAGGATTGGAACGAAAGTCTGATGCTGGACGATAAGATTAGCCTGTATACCGAAACTTCGAGGCATTTTTCCGGCCGCTTTTTGTCCAGAAACAATACACTCTGGCTGTCTTATGTAATTAAGACACCGAGCTATAAACTGTTTATCGGAGGCGACGGAGGTTACGGCAGTCATGTGGCAGAAATAGGGAAAAAACACGGCCCCTTCGATCTGGCTGTTTTGGAAAACGGGCAGTACAATGCCCTGTGGAGGAACATTCACAATTTTCCCGAAGACGTTCTTCTGTCCGCCAAAGAGCTTCAGGCCCGACGAATTCTTCCGGTGCATTCCGGCAAATTCAGTCTGGCTTTTCATCGTTGGAATGAGCCACTGACAGGTCTGAGCGAATTAAACCAACATTCTTCTGAACCCCTTCCTTTGGTAACTCCTCTTATTGGCGAAGTGGTGTATCTCAACGATCCTGGTCAATCATTTACCGAATGGTGGCAAGAGTTGGAGTAATTTCTCAAAATCTCGCTTTCGCTTTCACTTTCACTATCACTCATACCCTTACTCACATTCACATTCACTTGCCCGGAAAATTGCTCAGTCAGTTGCTGACTGTCTGACTCGTTCATTCTAAGTGGCATAATAGTAGACACATAGAGCTGAAATAATTTTTTTCTGAATTTTTTTGCAAAAAAGTTTGGAAGAGAAAAATATATCGTGCATCTTTGTATCGTCAAACGATATAAAGACGAGCGGTACATTGCCCGACGATGTAATCTATCAAGACAACATATTTTATCAAGACAACATATTTTATCAGGACGATGTAATTTATCAAGAAGAAATAATACACACGAAGAAATAATACACACAATTATGAACAAATCTGAAAACATTGCGCTCACAGAAGCGGTATTTTACATTTTACTGGCGCTGCACCAGGCGCTGCACGGTTATGGCATAATGCAGGAAACGCAAAAATTGACCAAGGGCCGGCTAAACCTGTCGGCAGGCACTTTGTACGGAGCCCTGTCGGCTCTGATGGAGAAATCCTGGATTAAAGCCCTCGAGAGCGAAGAGGAAAGCCGCAAAAAAGAATACATTATAACTGAATTGGGTAAATCTGTATTTAAAACCGAATTGGACAGACTTCAGGAGCTGGTTCAAAATGGTAAAAAAGTAATCACACAATAAAACTATGAAAAAAACAGTACGAAAAGTGTTCTTTCTCTGGGATTACGAGAAAGAAGAGCGTTGGCTCAACGAGATGTCACAAAAAGGTTGGCAATTAACATGGGCAAGTTTCCGAAAATACCGTTTCGAAAAAGGAGAGCCCGGCCAGTATGAATACAAGCTGGAATTGCTCGAAAAAAAGACCGCGGCAACTGAAAGTAAATCTTACCTGGAATTTTTGAAAGAAGCCGGCATCGAACTGGTGGGAGAATGCCGAAATTGGATTTACCTCAGAAGCAAAACCGCAGATAAAGCCTTTGTGTCGTCCAAACCCTGCCTGGATGAATTGAGTCATCTGATGAAAGTCCAACAGTTTCAGAATTCACTCAGGAACATGCTGATGCTGATGGTGGTGTTTTCGTTCGTGCTTATTTTAGCCCTGGAAGAATTCACCGGAATTCCGGTAGCGGACTTTTTCAGGGGCTTCGGAACCGGTCTGGGGCTTGCCTCTTCGGTGATTGCCCTCTGTTTTGTGTTCCTTATGAAAAAACAAAACAGGAAAATGAAGGAGGCCATCAAAGAGCTGTACACCTGTGAATAAAGCCGAAGGCCCCGAAAGGGGCCTTCAGTGCTTTTTACCCGGGGACCTTCAGAGCGGTTTAACAGGGATGCAAATATCTACCACGAAGCGATGCTCCGGGTGATCGCTGTAATGGTTGTGGTAAAGCTCGTAAGTGCAACCGTCACCAGGCTGATAGCCGCTTTCGGTGAACCATTCACACATGGTGTTCCAGGCCTGTTCGAATTCGGTTTCTTTGATTTCGAAGTGTCCGACTGCGTATTTTCCGGCAGGCAGGCTGGATTTGCCAATTTCACCTTCGACCACGACTTCATCATCCACTATAATGCAGGCATCCTGACGGATCTTGTCTACCTGCGTGATGGCGGGGTCGTCGTGATAAACGGTGATGGTTTTGGTGCCAGGGCCTGTCAGCCCGCGGGCACCCGCCCATTTAAACAACTTTTCGTAGGCTTGTCCGATTTTGTTGAATGCGCCCGTATGACGGCAATAGATTAATTTGAATGCCGGCATTTGCTTAACTTCGATTTTTGTTTCCATAATGAGAATTTGTTTAAGTTCGACGCTGCAAAGTTGTCCGTTTACCGGCTGATCGTTTTTTCCGATCTTGCTAATGATTTTACCGTTCTT
>LSQX01346580.1_pt1 | contig 11068 bp, 9 predicted proteins | sample 654561 | NCBI WGS metagenome assembly LSQX01 (sample SAMN04489861, study PRJNA283612) | anaerobic digester metagenome | isolation source: 4 biogas reactors fed with cattle manure at either 37C or 55C with and... | place: Denmark: Kongens Lyngby | collected 2014 | reverse complement strand
AAGCCAAACGAATAAATATTAATCATCATTGAATCACGAGAATCCAGCGACAGGGTTTTGAGCAGTTTGCCGCGCAGCTGAGCAGGTGTGAGATAGGATGTATCAATAATGTAGGAAGCACGCGCTCTGATGGGCGCAAGATATGCCTCTTCCTTTATGATCGCCGACTCATAGCTTAGATTCTCAGTCGCCATTAAAGGATGTATGCGTCTGGACTCCTTATAACGCTTGCGCAAAACTTCTATATTGCAGTCCAGATACAAGATTTTATATTCGACGCCTTTGCCATCAAGATCGGAAAGAACTCGCCCAAAGTCGGTAAACATATTCTGACTTCTTGAGTCGATGCCGAAGGCGATTTTTCTTTGCATAGGATCGTGCTCATTCATGAAATCGGTGAAGTTCAGCAAAATCTGGGGCGGAAGGTTATCGATACAGTAATAGTTCATATCCTCCAAGACATCCAAGGATAGAGATTTCCCGGCTCCGCTTTGCCCGGTAACTATCAGTAATTCCATATCTCTCCTCCAAAAGATTTATCAAATTCCGGCTAAACAGAATTCAAAAACAACATTATAAATGTATCAGTCTCCATTATATACAGAAAATGAGTTGAAGGCGCTAAATTATGTTCTCACGCTGTTGTAACAATTACAGGACTTATTCTCAGAAGAAGATGGGCAGCAGTGTTGCTTTTTTTTGCACTAGAGATAGATCTTCTAATCCCGCCACCTAAAACATGATACAAAACGGCAGTCTTGAAAGTCGCAACCGTCCAACCGAATTACCACATCAGTGTGGACGGCATAATGTCTGTGCCTACATGAAAAACAGTGTTTACAGAACAAAATAGTAAGATGCAGCGGATTGCTGTGGGTGCAAAGACGTTGAAACGCCGCTTTCATAATCAACAACTGTTTGACCCTGCCTGTGGTTAGTGTAAAATTTTATTAGGTTTTAGAAAAAGAAAAAAAGAGAGAGATTGTCAACCTATGCTAAATTGGTTTTGAACCAAAAAACTAAGAAAGCGCAGGTGAAATCTCTCATGAAAATTGTACAACAAATACTGGAAGAAATGTTAAAAAAGTTGGCAGCAGCAGATATAAGCAATGGTCTAGGTCAGCTTATCGATGAAATACAATCAATCCAAGAAGAGATGCTGCCTCTACTGGTGTCAGGCAAGATTGCAGAGGTGGAAGAGATAGTATTTACTAATGCCAAAGAAAGGCCAGGCTGGGTCTCTGCCCGAAAGGGAATTTCTAGAACAATAGAGACAAGGCTAGGCACAGTACATTATGAAAGACGCCTCTATCGTCATCGAAAAAGTGGCAGGTATTCCTACCTATCAGACCGAGTACTGCAAATAGATCCTTACGAACGTATAGAGCGAGAGCTAGGGGCAAAATTATGTACTTTGGCGACCAATCATTCCTATGCAAAAAGCGCAAAGCTTGGCAGTTGCGGTCGTGTCAGCCGGCAAAGCGTAATGAATCTGACCAGGGAAATAAAAGAAAAACCAATAGAAGTTAAGGAAGTACGCAGCTTTGTCAAAGAAATCCACATACAGTGCGATGAAGACCATGTGGCAAGGCAAGATGGTAAAAGATCTAGCATAGTAAAACTGGTAACAATCCATGAACCAAGAAGAAGAGAGGGCAATAGGATCTATCTTCCCGGACGTTTTTCATTGACCAGCACTCCTTTGGAGAAAAATGAGGATTTCTGGCTCAGGGTATCTTCAGCTGTCTATGAACGCTATGGTAATAGAGACGATCTTTCTATCTATCTTCATGGCGATGCAGCCTCCTGGATCAAGGCAGGTCTAGACTGGCTTCCTAATAGCCGCTTTGTTTTGGACAAATTTCATGTTCTAAAGTTGGTCCGAGCAGTAAGCGGAGGCGATATGACAAACTTTCATGACATCTGGTCTGCATTAAGAGAAGATAATTATCCGCTTGTAAGGGAATTAAGTCTGGCCATGTCAGATATGGAGTATTGCTCCAAGGGTACAGCCAAGGCTTTCATTAGTTATGTAAGATCTAACCGTTCAGGTATCCGTATCTGGGAAGAGATGGGACCAGATGTCAGCAGTAGCTGTTCTGAAGGCCTGGTAAGCCATATGTTGAGTGCTAGGATGTCCAGCAGGCCGATGGGCTGGCTAGATGACGGTATGGAAGCAATCAGCAGGCTGAGGATTCATTCCTTAAATGGTGGTAAAATAACCGGAGATGATCTTAGAACCATGCAAAGGCCTGCCCCGATTGGCAAGAGCATGGACAAGAAGATAAAGAAAAATCTGCAAGAGTATGAACATTTTCCCTTGCCTACAGAGGTCTTTGTTCATAACAACAGAGGTTCATCTATTTACAGAATGTTTGAAGCTATTAAATCCGGCGGCAATAAACTATGGGGCATAGGGTGACTTTCTAAACCTACAACTTCTTGACACTGTCACGGTATCTTAAGAACTTGCAATAANNCTGTGTTGTACTGGACTGTTGAGAGCGGGGAGCCCGCTCTCAATTTATGTAAGGAAAAATTATGGCTAAAAGAACAAAAGAAGAGCAACGCATTTATGACCGCCTGCAAGATGTAGCCGTATCTACAGGGTTGGAATTAATAGATGTCAAGTATATACGAGAGGGAGAGAAATTATTCCTCCGGGTTTATGCTGACCGCAAAGGCGGCGTGACAATTGAGGAGCTGGCGAAAATGAGTGAGCTGGCGGATTCTGTTGTAGATAAAGAGTTGAAGCTCGACAGACACGATTATTTTGAGGTTTCCTCTCCCGGATTAGATCGCCCGTTAAGCGAGAAATCTGATTTCCGGCGTTACAAGGGGGAAATTGTCAGCATTAAATCATATGAAGCCGTGGAAGGGAAGAAGCTCTGGCAGGGCAAGTTGATTGGCGGCGATGACACTGAGGTGCAAATCGAGATCGCAGGCGAAACAATGTCATTTCCACGCAAGAATATCGCTTTGATCAAGCGAGAAGTAGTTTTTTAACATAGACAGTAATTGTGAGATTTTCAGATCCCCGATCTGCAGACCAATATATAATTGCAGCTGATGAGAGATAGACAGTGCAGAAATAGTATAGTGTCGGACAGATGATTCCGAAGATTGCTGCAGCGAATTATCGGTTCTGAGCAAAGGAGATAATATGAATTTAGAATTAATTGAAGCTTTGAGAATGCTGGAGAAGGAACGCGGCTTGGACGTGGAAGTAATTTTCGAGTCCATTGAAGAAGCTTTAGTTTCCGCCTATAGAAGAGAATTTGATATTAAATCTGCCGATAGACGTGAGGATGACGAAGAAGAGGATTCTGATGATATTACAGCTTCTGTTGATCGTGAGACCGGGGAAATGCGGGTATATCAGACGATGACAGTTGTAGAAGAAGTAACAGATCCTCACAGTGAATTGTCTTTGGTCGATGCGAAAGCTCTTTCGGATGAACTGGACTTGGGGGATCAGCTGGTGCGTGAGGTAGATCCCGCCGATTTCGGCAGGCTGGCTGCTCAAACCGCCAAGAGTGTGATCAATCAGCGTCTGGCGCAGGCAGAGAAGGAGAGGATTCAAAATGAGTTCTCCGGGCGTGTCGGTGAGTTGTCTGCAGGTATTGTTCAGCGTAAGGACCGCCGTGAGGTAACAGTGGATATCGGCAGGGCTGAAGCTGTTCTGCCCAACAACGAGCAATCTCGGTTGGATGGATATAATTTCAACCAGAGGATGAAGTTTTATATCATGAAGGTGGATGAACGCCGCAACAGACCGGTAATTATCATCTCGCGCAGTCATCCCAATTTGGTCAGAAGATTGTTTGAGCAGGAGATCCCGGAGATTTCTTCCGGTGTGGTGGAGATCGTGAGTATTTCACGTGAAGCCGGTTCCAGGACCAAGATAGCTGTTGCCAGTTCTGACCCGAATGTGGATTCAGTCGGCGCTTGTGTTGGGCAGCGCGGCCTTAGAGTTCAGGCGATTATTGATGAGCTTAACGGCGAGAAAATTGATATTATCGAGTGGGATCCGGACCCTGTGGTGTATATTAGTAATGCTTTGAGTCCTGCCAAAGTTATAAGGGTTGAGACTAATGAGGATGATCAATCGGCGATTGTGGTGGTTCCGGATCATCAGTTGTCGCTGGCCATCGGCAGAGAAGGCCAAAATGCCCGTTTGGCAGCCAGACTCACGGGCTGGAGAATCGATATTAAGAGTGAAGCCCAGTATCGTGAGATGATCGAGACTGAGTTGATGAGCCGCTTCGATCAAGCACTCGCAGAGGACGAGGAAGAGTGGCAAAACGATCAGATTAGCGCCTTCGACGAAATTGATGAAGATATCTCGGCAGAGCATGAGAACGATGATGAAGTGGAAATCGATGAGCTTGATACAGACATATCTTTAGAGTCGGAGAACGACGGTGAAGTGGAAACCGATGAGCAGGCAGAGTAAAACTGTTAGAATGTGTCTGTGTTGCCGTCAAAGAAGCAGCAAGGATGATTTGTTCCGTCTGGTCAGATCTGAAGACGATTTTTTAGTCTGGGATCAGACCGGAAAAACGCAGGCGAGGGGGTATTATATCTGCCGTAAGGAGGATTGTCTGCAAAAATTTGATCTAAGAAAAAGAGGTCAAATGAAATGGCGTCCGGGCACACTGGAGGAGTTGATGTCTGCTCTGGTTGCAGATAAATAGTGTATTGGGCATCATGGGGGACGGAGGTCAAAATTCTGCTAGGCTGAAAAGCTATATTGGGCTGGCGCGAAGAGCTAATAAATTGGCGTTAGGACAGGACAATGTTTTAAAAGCTATTCTCAGTCGCCAGGCAATGCTGGTGCTGATCAGTGAAGACTGCGGGACAGCAGCCGCCCGCCAGATCAAAGGCAAGTCAAAAACGGCCTCAATACCTGTTTTGATTGCAGGGACCAGGGAAGAATTTGGCCAGGCTGTCGGAATTCCCGCCTGCAGCGCGCTGGCAGTGCTTGACGAAGGATTTGCACAATTAATTAAAAAAGTTTGTAATAGAGAGCAAGTGGAGGACTAATTCTATATATGGCAAAAAGAGAAGAAGCTAATTCAGGTCTAATGGCCGGGTTTGTCTCCGAAGACGAAGCTAAGCGCCAAAAGAAAGAGGCTGAGTCGATAGACGAGCAACAGGAAATTCTGGAAGAGAAAACAGAGCCTGTTGAGTTGCCCGCGCCTGAAAAAGACGAAAAAAGAGTTGATCCTCTAGATGACAGTACGACCGTCGAGATGAAGGGTATATCCGGTAAAAGCATCACTTCGGTGATTAAAGTTATTAAGAAGGCGCCTAAAACGAAAACTGATAAAGAGGAAGCAACTGCAAAAGATACTAAAGTGGATAAAGCTAAAGACGCTGGAGAAACTGTGGCAGCAGCGAAGAAAACTGCCAAGCCTGAGAAAGCTGAAGCTGTGAAAGAAGCAGTGAAAACTGTCAAAGCTGAGGCAGGCGAAGCGAAAGAAGCAGTGAAAGCTGTCAAAGCTGAGGCAGGCGAAGCGAAAGAAGCAGTGGAAGCTGTCAAAGCTGAGGCCGGCGAAGCGAAAGAAACAGTGAAAGCTGTCAAGGCTGAGACCGGTGAAGCTAAAGAACAGAAGAGAGTTGACACAGTTGAAGATATGGCTGCTGCCGGTGACAAGGCTGATCCGGAAACTTCACAGGCGAAGAAGACAGCGTCTGCCGCAAAGGACAAAGCGACAGCTGCTGAGGCTGCAGTTAAAACTGCGGCTCAAATTGCTAAAGCCCAGAAGCCGGTTAAGACTGATGAGGCGAGAGAGCGCGCTGACAGGCAAAAGAAAGAAAGCGGCACTGCCAAGAAAAAAGATGGGGTTAGACGGGATACCGGTGTTAAACCCACTAAAACCGGGAAAACGCCCTTTCGTCCTCAAAGCGGAAGCTATATTGGGCGAGATGCGGATGCGCCTGCCGTCAGCAGGAGAGATACCGCGGCGGTGCGGCCACAAAGTGATCGACGATCTCGAGATGACCGCGGACAAGCAGGCCGGCAGGGAAAACCTTCCGTTACCGGCAATCAACGCAGCTATGACCGTAGGCCTACAGTGAGCTTTGGAGATAAAGACCGCGATGAGGCTCCGCGCCAGACTCGCTCACCCAAACAGTCAAAACAGCAGCAGACATCTGCGCCGGTTGCGGATAAAAAGGCGGCAACCCGCAGTCAATACGCACAAAGAAGTAAGCAAAGCCGCCGCCATGAGCCGCGTCGAAATCAAACACAAATAGATAGAGAAGAAATGCTGGCAACTCGCATGAGACAGCGTGCTCTGCAAAACCATCCGAGCACGGAACAGCAAAAGCAGGCGCAGATACTGACGAATGTGAAACTGCCGGAAAGCCTGACCGTTAAAGAATTGGCTGAAGCTTTGAAAAAAACTACTGCGGAAATAATTATGAAGCTGATGGGCTACGGCGTCATGGCGACTGTCAATCAGGAAATTGATTATGATACCGCAGAGATTATTGCTAACGAATTTGAGATCAAGGCGGAGAAACTTGTTGAAGTCACAGCTGAAGAACTCTTATTTGATGAATCGCCGGATAAGGAGGAGGACTTGGTGCCTCGCCCGCCTGTTGTTGTTGTCATGGGGCATGTTGACCATGGCAAGACATCTATTTTGGACTATATCCGCAAAGAATCGGTTGTCAGTGATGAGGCAGGCGGCATTACGCAAAAAATCGGTGCTTATACGGTTAATGTTGAAGGCCAGCAGATTACTTTTATTGACACTCCCGGACATGAAGCGTTTACCACCATGCGTGCCCGCGGGGCCAAAGTCACGGATCTGGCTGTATTGGTCGTCGCTGCTGATGACGGGGTAATGCCTCAGACTGTTGAAGCAATACACCACGCCCGTGCTGCCGATACAGAAATACTTGTCGCAATAAACAAGATTGACAAACCCAATATCAATATTGACCGTGTATTGAATGAGCTGGCGAAATACGACCTGATTGGCTCCGAGTGGGGTGGTTCAACTACTATTGTGCAGGTATCTGCCAAGACCGGCGAAAATATGGATGAACTGCTATCAATGATTTTATTGACAGCGGATGTCTTGGAATTGAAAGCAAACCCCAACCGCCAGGCAAAGGGCACAGTAATTGAAGCAAAGCTTGATCGATCACGAGGCCCCGTCGCAACCCTGCTGATACAGCGGGGCACTTTGAACGTTGGAGATACCCTTGTCGTCGGTTCGCAAATAGGCCATATTCGCGCTATGCAAAACGATAAGGGTCAGTCCATTGAGTCTGCCGGCCCTTCAATGCCGGTAGAGATCATGGGACTGTCAGAGGTTCCCGAGGGCGGAGAAGTATTCTATGAAGTTGTCGATGAGCGCATCGCGCGTGCATTAGTTGTTAAACGAAGAGAGCAGGAACGCGAGATTTCTTTGCGCACTTCTTCAAAAATGTCTTTGGAGAATCTCTATGCTCAAATGAGCACAGGCGAAGTCAAAGATCTCAATATTATTGTTAAGGCTGATCTAAGGGGCTCGGTTGAAGCTCTGACGTCATCCTTGGAAAAACTGTCCAATGAGGAAGTCCAGGTTAAGGTAATTCACGGAGCAGTCGGCGCCATTACGGAAACAGATATTCGACTGGCGGAAGTTTCCGATGCCATTGTCATTGGATTTAGTGTCCGGCCGGCAGCAAATGTGCCGGAAATGGCTGAAGAGGCCGGCGTCGATATCCGCCTTTATCGTGTTATCTACCACGCTATCGAAGATATTGAGAAGGCCATGAAAGGCATGCTTGATCCTGAATTTAAGGAAGCTGTATTGGGGCATGCCGATGTGCGTGAAGTGTTTAGAATCAGCGGTGTTGGCGCCGTAGCAGGTTGTTATGTAACTGACGGCAAGATTCTGAGAAATAGTGAAATTCGCGTAGTGCGCGATGGAATCGTCATTTTTGAAGGCAAAATCGAGTCCTTGCGGCGCTTCAAAGATGATGTGAAAGAAGTTGCAGCGGGCTACGAATGCGGAATCGGCATTGAGCGCTTTAATGATATTAAAGAAGGCGATCAGTTTGAAAGCTTTGAAATGCGGGAGATTAAAAGAGATTAGCGGATATTGGGGAGATTGATATCGAGCATAGCCCCTGATCTGTTATTTCAAGCTGCTACGCATTGCAGATAATATTTCGGCAAATTGATCACCGAGATTCACTCAATATTGTATCTGCCGGTTTATCTTAATAGGAGAGTTCTATGTTAAACAGAGAAGTTCGAGTCGGCTGGGAAGTCAAGAGAATTTTGTCCGATTTGGTCAGAGATTTGAAAGACCCTCGCAAGCCGAGCATGTTATCTATTACCGATGTAAAAGTAACAAAAGATTTTAGCCATGCCAATGTTTATTTCAGTGTTTATGGCAGCGAGGAAGAAAAAGAAAACGGACTGCTGGTGCTTGAGAGCTCAAAGGGCTTCCTGCGCCGGGAATTGGGCAAGAAAATTCGCCTCCGGAAAGTGCCGGAACTTCATATGTTAGCCGATAATTCCATAGAGCAAGGCTTTGCTATGGATGCTTTGATCGATAAGGTCATCTCGAATGATGAAATGAACAGGTCAAAACAAGAAGATAATCTTGACGCTGATACCGGCGAAGACGATTTTGCTGACTGAGCCGACTTAAGGAATTAGCTAATGGTTACGATCCTGAAAAAACGCCTGCAGAATATTTTGAACGTGATACTGCCTCTTCGAGATACTGCCGATGAGGTTATGATTTTCCCTCATGTCGGCGCTGACGGGGATGCTTTAGGCTCCGGATTGAGTTTGGCGGCGGCACTTGTTGCTTTGGATATTAAAGCTGTCGTCTTGACGGATGAAGAGCCCGTGAGCAGTCTTGAGTTTTTGCCCCGGCAAGATCTTATGAGAATTTTTGCGCCGGATGAGCTCGCACATTATTCTGAGAAAATCAAGATCGGCATTGCAGTTGATTGTCACCAATCTGAGCGCATGGGAATGCGCGGGAAGCTGTTTGAGATGGCTCCGGTTAAAATTATCCTGGATCACCACGTTCATGAAGGCGATTTGGGTGAGCTGGCCCTGATTAATTCAAAGGCATCGTCGACTTCAGAATTAGTTTTTGATCTTATTGAAGGTCTGGAGCGAGAGACTGAGAGCGAGTTGTTTAATCAGGATATCGCTGCTTTAATTGTTACAGGTTTGGTGACGGATACCGGACGGTTCAGCTTCCCCACAACCACGGCGCGCGCCTTTGAGCAGATGGCTTGTCTTATGCGCTGTAAGCCCGATATTACAAAAATATACTATGAAATCTACGATCGAATTACTCTGCCGCAAGCACTTATTCGCGGTGAAGTTTTGAGCAGAATCAAGTGCAGCACTGAGCAAAAAATAATAGTATCTTCTGTTTCCAGAGAGATTTTGCGCAAAGTAGGAGCTGTAGATGGCGACCTTGAGACTCTTCCTTCTGAAATGCGTATGGTTGAGGGAGTTGAAGCGGCTTTTCTCCTGCGGGAGACCGCAGTGCCGGGTGAAGTAAGAGTAAATATCAGATCCAATGATTGTTTTGATTCCGCGGCTTTTGCTCTCCGGTACAATGGAGGCGGGCACGTTCGCGCTGCCGGAATGACTTTATATGACACCAGCCTTGCCGCAGCGGAAGAATTGATTCTTGACGAAGCCGCTAAGATCCTCGAACAGTGTCCTGACAAGGTATCCGGTGAAAGATCAAACACTTGACAGCGGAGTATTATTAATCAATAAGCCAAAAGATATTTCATCCTTTGGCGTTGTTTCGCGTGTACGTAAAATGCTTGGCCGGAAAAAGGTTGGACACTTGGGAACCTTAGACCCTTTCGCAGTTGGACTTTTGCCGATTGTATTTGGGCGGGGGACGCGTTTGACACAGTACTTGATGGACCATGATAAAGTTTATCGGGTCCAAGTTGTCTTAGGTATTGCTACTGATACCATGGACCGGCAGGGAGCTGTTGTTGCCAAATCACCTCTTTCTGAGGAGCGTATTCTTGAACTGTTGGAACATGATTCTCAGATAATTCGCTTTGCCGTAGGCTCACTTGTCGGTGTGCAGGAGCAAAAGCCACCTATGTACTCAGCAGTTAAGGTCGAGGGCAAGCCCTTGTATTATTATGCGCGCCGAGGCGAAGAGATAGCCAGAGCGAGCCGCGAGATTGAAGTCTATCGAGCGGAGCTTTTAGGGGTGAAGCAAGGATATTCACTGCACTCGCCGGAAGATAAAATATTAGATCTGGACATAATTATCCATTGTAGTAAAGGCACATATATTCGCGTACTGGCGGATGAGCTGGGGCGCAGGCTCGACAGTGCCGCTCATGCCTCTGAGCTGGAGCGAGTCAAGGTTGGCAGCCTTTCAAATGAACAAGCTATTACATTAACAGAGGCGGAGTCACTTTTTTATGACGACTGTGGTCAAGACAGTAAACGTTGGGTAAATACTGTCAGGCAGCTAGGTCACGTTCTCGATCTTGAGCAGGCTGCCAGTGATTTTCCGGCTCAAAATCTGGACGATGCCCAGGCATTGAAGATTGCTTCCGGCATGGCTATATCGGCGTCAGAAACTTTAGCCGGCTTAGACGGCAGGCAAAGCCGGCTTCTCGGCGGTCAACCTGCTTACATTGATTCTGCGGATTTCATTCAGAATGAGTCTGCGTCGGCTTTTGCGCGGAGTACCGTCAGCAATAGCCTTCAAAAAAATATTATTTGTCTCTTATGGCGCGGTCGTCTAATAGCGTTGGCCCGCCTGACTGAAGATGATAAATTTCAGCCTGAAACGGTTTTTGTGACTCGTGAGGAGCTGTTAAGAGAAAGAGGAAACGAGGATTCTTAAGAAGATGAAGATTTTTCGTGACATTGAAATGAATGTCCCCCGACATCAACGCGGAGTAGCGTTGGGCACTTTTGACGGAGTGCATTTGGGGCATCAGGCATTGATTGCTGAATTGCTGAAAGATGCGAAAGTATCCGGCCGTATTCCGGCAATCTTTACATTTTCAGATCATCCGGATCTTGTTTTTCGCGACAAAGATA
>LSQX01150784.1_pt1 | contig 11068 bp, 7 predicted proteins | sample 654561 | NCBI WGS metagenome assembly LSQX01 (sample SAMN04489861, study PRJNA283612) | anaerobic digester metagenome | isolation source: 4 biogas reactors fed with cattle manure at either 37C or 55C with and... | place: Denmark: Kongens Lyngby | collected 2014 | reverse complement strand
GATATTTCAAATTTGTTTAGTTAAGAGGTAAATTATGAGCAAACAAATTAGTTGTAGAGATATAAAAATTGGGGGTGGAGCGCCTGTATCTATTCAGTCTATGACAAACGTAGACTCAAGAGACGAAAAAGCCCTTCTTTATCAAATAGATGAATTAAAAGACGCAGGATGCGACATAATTAGAATCGCAGTTCCTGATTTTGACTCGGCTGAAACCTTTAAAAGCATAAGAAAAAAGGTTGATATGCCACTAGTTGCTGACATTCATTTTGATTACAGGCTAGCATTAAAATCTATAGAATACGGAGCAGATAAAATCAGGATTAACCCAGGTAACATAGGTGATAACGACAGGGTAAAACAGGTTATTGATGCTGCCAAGGAAAGAAATATTCCCATAAGAGTTGGAGTTAACTCTGGATCCCTAGAAAAAAGCATAGTAAATAAATACGGCGGTGTTACTAAAGAGGGAATTGTCGAAAGTGCATTAAATACGCTTAAGATAATAGAGGATATGGATTATTATAACCTAGTATTATCAATCAAATCTTCAGATGTTGTAATGAACTATGCGAGTCATCTGCTAATCAGAAATAAAATGGATTATCCACTTCATATAGGCATAACGGAATCTGGCACTATTAAACATGGAATAATCAAATCTGCTATAGGGATAGGCGGACTACTTTTAGCAGGAATAGGAGATACTCTTAGGGTTTCATTAACGACTGATCCTGTAAAGGAAGTTCTTTTAGGTAAAGAAATCCTTGAAACAGTGGGAATGCGCACAAAGAATATCGAGCTAGTATCTTGCCCAACTTGCGGCAGAACGAAAGTTAACCTAGAAAAACTTGCTACGGAAGTAGAAGAAAAACTAGAGTTAATAGGAATTAAAAGAAAAGAAGAAGGAAAACCTCCAATTAAGGTAGCAGTAATGGGATGCGTTGTAAATGGTCCAGGAGAAGCTAAGGAAGCTGACTACGGCGTTGCTGGAGGACTAGGAAAAGGTGTTATCTTTTCAAAAGGCGAAGTAATTAAAACAGTTGACGAAAAAGATATAGTTAAGGAACTGATTAAAATAATAGATAAGGAATAGGATGGAAAAATACATAAACAGTCTAATCGACTGGGAATCGGTATGTGCTAGTTTGAATATGAAAAAAGAGAATCTAAACTTTGAAATCTTAGATTCTTTTATAGATAAAGAAAGCCTGATGATAAATATTAATATTAGGCTTAATTTTGTTATGCCACATGATACACATAAATTACTTAAGTATAGAGTTTCGACGTGCTCAGATGAGATTAATGGAGTTAATATAAACTACGGTTATGAGGACCTTATAATAGATGATGAGCTGGCTATAAAGATGTATATACCATATCTATCTGATTACGTTAAAAATGATGATGCTTTTTTACTTAGATTCATAAGAAAAGAAGATTTTCATATAGAAGGCGAAAAAGTAGTTGCTAAGTCGGTAGGAGAAATTACCACTAAAAAACTCAACAAGCATTTAGGAAAAGTCATCGAAGGAATAATACGAGACCAGCTAGGTCTTAACTATGAGTTTAATTTTGAAGTTTGTAAAAAACATTCTGAAAAAATAATAAATTCAAAATCGAAGATGGATAGCCTAGAGATAAAGGCATTAACCGCGAACAACGATAATATTCCAATAAAGAAAAAAACAAGCGACAATTCTCCATATAAAAAGAAAAGAAGAGGAATAGACAGTCCTGCCGAGGGAGACTATTTAGTAGGTGGCAGAATTAATGGGGAAGGCATTAGTTTAAGAGAGTTAAATAGTTCTAGTGGCAAAGTAGCTATAAGCGGAATTGTATTTAAAAAATCCCATTTCCAGATTAAATCTGGAAGAATTCTTTATACGCTGCTTTTAACAGATCACAAGACTTCTGCTTGCGCTAAGCTGTTTGTATCTCAGGAAAAGTGGGAAGAGCTAGACAAACTTATCGGTGAAGGTGACAAACTTCTAATAAAGGGAGATGCACAGTTTGACACATATGAAAACTGCGTAGTGATTATTGCAAATAAGATAAATAAAATAAAAATAGAAACAAGAAAAGACTGCTGCAAAATAGGAAAAAGAGTTGAACTTCATGTTCACACAAAGATGAGTGATAGTGACGGTTTTAATGATATAGATAAAATGATTACAACAGCTGCTGAATGGGGTCATCCAGCAATTGCTATAACCGATCACGGAGTAGTTCAAGCATTCCCAGATGCTGCCATTACACGTAAAAAACTTTTAGATAAGGGTAGCGATATAAAGGTTATTTATGGACTTGAAGGATATCTTTATGATGACAGCGATTCAATTAGAGAAGATGGAACTATTGACTATAAAAAGCATGGCACTAACCATGTAATTTTGTTAGCTAAGAATCAAGAAGGTCTAAAAAACCTATATAAATTAGTTTCCTTTTCCCATATTGATTATTTCTATAAAAAACCGAGAATACCAAAGTCTGTGCTCAAAAAGCATAGAGATGGCCTCATTATAGGAGGAGCCTGTGAAGCTGGTGAAGTTTTTTCGGCAATAAAAAACGGTTTACCTGATGAAAAAATAGAGGAAGTAGCTTCGTTTTATGACTACTTAGAAATACAGCCCATAATAAACAATAATTTTATGATAAGAAAAAATATAGTGAAATCCGCCGAAGAGCTGAAAGAATTTAACTTAAAAGTAATAGAAATAGCTGATAAGCTTGGAAAACTAACAGTGGCGACTACGGATTCACACTATTTTGACGAAGAATCATATATATATAGAAATATAATAATGACAGGTATAGGATTTAAGGATGCTAACAGCAAAGGCTTGTTTTTTAGAACTACAGAAGAAATGCTGGATGAATTTAGTTATCTTGGAGAAGATAGAGCTAATGAAGTTGTAATAACAAATACAAATAAGATAGCTGATATGATAGATTATGTGGAGCCAATTTCAAACAAAAAATTTCCACCTAAAATAGAAGGAGCAGAAGAGAAACTAAGAGAGACATGCCTGAAAAATGCATATAATATATATGGCGAGAATCTTCCAAAAGTTATTGAAGAGAGGCTAGAAGTAGAACTTAACTCAATCATATCTAATGGATATGCTGTGATGTACGTTTCGGCTCAGATGCTTGTAGAAAAATCTTTAAGTGATGGATATTTAGTAGGAAGCAGAGGCTCTGTGGGTTCTTCTTTTGCAGCAACTATGGCAGGTATTACTGAAGTAAATCCTTTAGACCCTCACTATATCTGCCCTAATTGCAAGTACATAGAGTGGGGAGACTTAAATGAATATGACTGCGGAGTTGATATGCCAGATAAGGTATGCCCTAAATGCGGAGAGGCTCTTAAAAAAGATGGATTCAATATTCCTTTTGCTACTTTCTTAGGATTTAAAGGAGATAAGGAACCTGACATTGACCTTAACTTTGCAGGAGAATATCAAGCTACGGCTCATAAATATGTAGGTGAAATATTTGGTGAAAAAAATGTCTTTAAGGCAGGTACGGTAAGCACTATAGCAGATAAAACGGCATACGGTTATGTAAAACACTATTTAGAAGAAAACAACTATGAATACAATAAATTTGAAATTGATAGATTAGCTAAAGGGTGCACGGGAGTCAAAAAAACTACAGGTCAGCATCCAGGGGGAATAATAATTGTTCCTGAGGAAAATGAGATTTATGAATTCTGCCCAGTGCAGCATCCAGCTAACTCTAAAAATACAGACATCATAACCACTCATTTTGATTACCATAAAATTGAAAAAAACTTATTAAAACTAGATATACTGGGTCATGATATTCCGTCTATGATAAGGCATTTACAAGATATGACTGGTGTAGACCCGCTAAGTATAGATTTAAGTGACAAGAAAGTCATGAGCATATTTACGAGCACTAAAGCTTTAAATATTAAAAACAAGGAATACAAGTTTACTCATGGCAGTTATGCCATACCTGAATTTGGAACATCTTTTGTAAGAAAAATGCTCGATGACACTCACCCTGAAACAATGTCGGCGTTAATTAGAATATCTGGATTTTCCCACGGTACAGATGTTTGGCTTAATAATGCACAAAAATTCATTACTGATGGTACAGCAACTATGAAAGAGGTTATATCCACAAGAGACGATATTATGAATTATCTTATTCTCAAAGGGATAAACAATGCTGACTCATTTCAAATAATGGAGGATGTGCGCAAGAACAGACCTCTTAAGGAAGAGCAACTAAAGTTAATGAAAAAGCATAATGTGCCAGATTGGTATGTGGAGTCCTGCGAAAGAATACAATACATGTTTCCAAGAGCACACGCCGTAGCATACGTTATGATGTCATTTAGAATGGCATGGTTTAAGGTATACTATCCACTAGAGTTTTATGCTACATATTTCACCACGAAAATTGATAGCTTTAATGCCGAAGTTATATTAGGCGGTATAGACTCTGTTTATGAAAAAATGGAGAAAGTTAATCGGATGGGAAAGAATGCAACTAAGAAGGAATTAGACGAAGTATTAATATTTGAAGTTGCCTATGAGATGTATTCAAGAGGGTATGAGTTTTTACCTCCTAAACTGGGAAGCTCTAAAGCAGCAGTATTTACGCTTAATGATAACAAGGTGAGGCTTCCATTTGGCTGTGTTAGTGGAGTAGGCCACACGGCGGCTGAATCCTTAACGAAAGAAGACAATCTGATTGTATTTAAGACGTTAGAAGAGGTCAAACAAAAAACTAAACTTTCATCAAGCAATATAGACGAATTAAATAAGTACGGAGTATTTGAAGGTGTACCTGATTCGGCTCAGATATCTTTCTTTGATGCGTAAAAAAAGGTTGATTAATTAGTAGCATTGTGGTATAATCTCTACGGTAAGATAAGTTAAAGTAAAAGAGTGGGTGTGTCCCACTCTTTGAATTTTTTTAGAGGTGTATATATGGCTAGAAAAAACAATGTTAAGACTATAGTAACTGATTTAACAAAGGATTTTTTGTCTGATACAGATACTGAACTCTACAATGTGGAATTTAAAAAAGAAGGAAGAGATTGGTATTTAAGGGTTTTTATCGAAAAAAAGATAGATGCTGAAGAAAAATATATCGGTACTTCCGAATGTGAAAAAGTCTCTAGATATTTAAGTGAGAAGTTAGATGAACTCGATGTAATAGAGCAAAACTATTACTTAGAGGTGTCATCACCTGGAATGGATAGAGAGTTAATCTTTGATAAAGATTTTGAGACATTCAAAGGTTATACTGTAGATATAAAGCTTTATCAAGCAATTTATGGTTCAAAGGAAATTTCCGGAGAATTAGTAGGACTAATAAGCGATGAAATTGTAATTATGGTTATGGATAAAGAAATTACATTACCTAGAGATAAGGTTGCAAAAATAAATTTAGCTGTGGTTTTTTAGGAGGATATAATGAACGTTGAATTCATAAAGGCGTTAAATGATTTAGAAAAAGAAAAGCACATTTCCAAAGAGGAAATTATAGAAGCAATTGAAACTGCTTTAGTGTTAGCTTATAAAAAAAATTATGGATCATACCAAAATGTAAGGGTAGTTGTTGATAATGACACAGGAGACGTTGCAGTCCTTATGCGTAAGGATGTAGTAGAAGAAGCATCTGATGAAATGATTGAAGTCTCTTTGGAAGATGCTTTGTCATTGGATTCTAGATATCAAATAGGTGATGTGATTGAATATCAGGTTGAGCCGAAAGCTTTTGGTAGAATTGCTGCACAAACTGCTAAGCAAGTCGTAGTACAAAAGATAAGAGAAGCTGAAAGAGGCAACGCTTATGAAGACTTTGTTAACAGACAAGGCGAAATTGTAACCGCGCGAGTTGAAAGAATAAGTAATGATACAGTATTTTTAACTATTGGAGATACTGATGGTATTTTATCGATATCCGAACAAGTTCAAGGTGAAGATTTCAGATTAAATGAAGATATTAAAGTGTATGTAATGGATGTCAAGAGAACTACAAGAGGTCCTCAAATCTTCTTGTCAAGATCTCATCCTGGTTTAGTCAAGAAACTTTTTGAACTAGAAGTTCCTGAAATCGCAGACGGAACAGTAGAAATCAAAGGAATTGCAAGAGAAGCTGGCTCAAGAACTAAGCTAGCTGTAATGTCGCATGATGAAAATGTCGATCCTATAGGAGCTTGCGTTGGATCAAGAGGCTCTAGAGTACAAAATATAGTAGATGAACTTTTCGGAGAAAAGATTGATATAATAGTTTGGGACGATGTTCCTGAAATGCTAATAAGCAATGTGCTTAGTCCTGCAAAAGTTGAAGAGGTATACATAGCAATTGATGAGAGAGCAGCGATTGTAGTTGTACCTGAAGAACAATTGTCTCTAGCAATAGGCAGAGAAGGCCAAAATGTTAGACTTGCAGCCAGAGTAAGCGGATGGAAGATAGACATTAAGAGTAAAAGTCAGCTTGAAGATAGTGATTTTGATTTCGAGTCCTTTCAGGATGTAGATGAAAATGAAGAAGATGTAGATGAAAATAAAGAAGGACCGGAGCAAGATGTTGAAGAATAAGGAACCTATGAGAACTTGTATAGGGTGTAAGAGTGTAAAACCTAAAAAGGATATGATAAGAGTAGCGTATTATGAGGGACAGCTTGCGATTGACAAAACTGGTAAAGCAAAAGGCAGAGGTGTTTACCTGTGCAATGATGAAGAATGCATAAAAATAGCTGTAAAGAAAAAAGCTTTTCAGAGAAGTTTTAAGACAAACTTTACTGAGGAAGTATTAAATAAGGTGGTTAACGAGCTAACCGAGAATGATAAGGAGAGTTAATTATTATTAACAAGAGATTAATGATTATGAGAAGCGATTTAAAATCTATTATTGAAAAAAAATATGAGAGGAGGGAATTCTAATGACAGTAAAAATTTATGCTTTAGCAAAAGAACTTAATATGGCGAGTAAGGACTTATTGAAGAAGATCAATTCCATGGGAATTGAGGCAAACAGTCATATGAACTCAATTAGCGACGAACAGGCACTAAGTGTTAAAAAAGGTGTAAAAGGTGTAAAAAGCGAAGAGAAAACTAAAGATGCCCCTTCTAAGAAAGCTGCCCCTATAGGAAAACCTATAATTAATGAGGAATCATTTAATAGGCCTAAACCTCCTGTGGGAAAGCCTATAATACCTAAGGACTTTGAAAACAGACCTAAAAAAGAAGACGATGTCCCAGAGTTAGCAAAAGAGAAAAAGGTAAAACAAGCAAAAACTGAAGTACCTGTAGAAACGGAAGCTAAACCTGCAAAGGAAGATTCTAAGCCTGTAAAAGAAGAAGCTAAACCTGTAAAGGAAGAATCAAAGCATGTAAAGGAAGAAGCTAAGCCTGTTAAGGAAGAAGTTAAGCCTGTTAAAAAGGCAGACGCGCCTAAGGAAGCTCCTAAAAAAGAAAAAGAGTATGTAAATGCTCCAAATAAGCCTATGAGGTTTAAAAAAATCTTTGATTCTACTAAGCAGCCAAAGGAAGAAAAAAAGGAAACTCATAGACGTCCTAGTGATAATAGAAAACCTGTCGATAACAGGCGTAGTAATGATACCAGAGGAGCAACTGACACTAGACGTCCTAGTGACAATAAACCAAGGGATAATCGTAACTTCAAGCCAGGCGACAAGCCTGCTAGTACTAGTAAAAGTCAAAGTCCTGATAATCGCAGATTTAGTAATAATAGAACTGATAAAGATAAGAAGCCATACGTAAAGCGTGATGATAAAGATGGCTCTACTTTGCAACGTATGGAAGTTAAGCCTGGTCTAAAACAAAACAGTAAAGTCGACAAGACTAAGACCAAGGATAAAGAAAGAGATAAATTTGCCAAGCTAGATGGCGGTGCTACAAAAAGCAAAAAGTACTTTGAAGGTAGATCGCTAGAGAAGAAAGTTAAGCAAAAGAGAAGGAGCAGGCCTAAACCTGTAGAACCTGAAATAATTCCTATTGAAGAAACAGTAGAAGAAGGTACAATCATTGTAAATGTACCTATAACAATTGCTGGATTTTGTGAGCAGGCTGAAATATCAACTTCAAGAGTTATTATGTCTCTTATGAAGCAAGGCGTTATGGCTACCATAAATCAAAATTTAGATGAAGACACAGTTCTGCTTTTGGCAGAGGAGTTTAAGCTCGAAGTGGTTGTGGGAAAAGTTGAAGAAGCTGAAGAAGAAGTTGGATTAGAAATATTTGAGGATAAAGATGCTGATTTAGTGTCAAGACCTCCAATTATAACCGTTATGGGTCACGTAGACCACNNTGGAAAGACATCTCTTCTTGATGCTATACGTAAAACTAATGTAACAGCAAAAGAATCAGGCGGAATCACCCAACATATTGGTGCTTCTGAAGTAACTATAAAAGGACAGAGAATCGTATTTCTTGATACTCCTGGACATGAAGCATTTACTGCAATGAGAGCAAGAGGTGCACATGTAACGGATATAGCTGTACTTGTAGTAGCGGCTGATGACAGCGTAAAACCTCAGACTATAGAATCTATAAGTCATGCTAAGGCAGCTGGTGTTCCGGTAATCGTAGCTATAAACAAGATGGATAAGCCAGGGGCTAACCCAGATAAGGTAAAACAAGATTTAAGTGAGAATGGGATACTTGTAGAGGAATGGGGCGGAGATGTAATTGCCGTGCCTGTATCAGCTAAGAGTGGCGATGGTATAATCAGTCTTTTAGAGATGATACTATTACAAGCAGAGGTATTGGAACTTAAAGCTAATCCTGACAGACTAGCATTAGGTACTGTAATTGAATCAAGACTTGATAAGGCTAAGGGCCCTATTGCCACACTTCTTGTAACTAATGGTACAATTAAATCAGGAGAAAGTATTGTAGCTGGTACTACATCTGGTAGGATTAGGCTGATGACTAACTTTAAGGGTGAAACTATAACAAAAGCAGGACCTGCTACAGCAGTTGAAATATTAGGATTAACAGAAACACCTCTTGCAGGTGATGAGTTTAATGCTACTAAGGAAGACAAAGTAGCAAGAGAAATAGCAGAAAATAGAAAGTCTAAGCAAAGAGAAGAAGTACTAGCTAGAAACTCTAGCACGACACTGGAACAATTGTTTAGCCAGATTCAAGAGGAAGATTTTAAAGAACTTAACCTAATTATTAAGGGTGATGTTCAAGGTTCCGTAGGAGCTATTGTAAGTTCCCTTGAAAAATTGTCTAACGACAAGGTTAAGGTTAATATCATTCATAACGGTGTTGGTACAATTACAGAATCAGACGTAATGCTGGCAGAAACTACTAGCGCTATAATCATTGGATTTAATGTAAGACCTTCTACAGCAGTTGTCAATATGGCTGGCAAAGATAATGTGGAAATAAGAACTTACAGAGTAATATATGACATCATTGATGAAGTTGAAAAAGCTATGATTGGTATGCTTGATCCTGAGTATAAAGAAGAAGTACTGGGTAAAGTTCTGATCAGAGAAATATTCAAGGTCCCAGGCATTGGAATCGTTGGCGGAGCTTATGTTACTGAAGGTAAGGTATTAAGAAACGCTGAAGTAAGACTTGTTAGAGACGGTATAGTTATACATGAAGGTAAGATATCGTCACTTAGAAGGTTTAAAGATGATGCTAAGGAAGTAAATCAAGGGTATGAATGCGGTATCGGAATAGAAAAATATAACGATATTAAAATCGATGATACCATAGAATGTTTCCAAATGGTTGAAATAAAGAAATAGAAAAACTAAGTAGCCATAGTGTTTATTATGGCTATTTACTTATTTAAGGGAAGATGGAGAATGTTATGGGAAAAAATTATAGACAAGGTCGTTTAGGCGAAGAAATACGAAAAATCGTAAGCGGTATGTTAATAAATGGAGTTAAAGACCCAAGGCTCTCTGGTATAATCAGCATATCTTCAGTTGAGGTTACTGCAGACTCTAGCTATGCTACTTGTTACGTAATGCCGCTGATCGTAGATAGCGAAAAGAAAGAGCAAGAAGAGCAAGAGATATTAGAGGGTTTATATAGTGCTAAAGGTATATTTAGAAGAGAAATAGGTAAAGCTGTAAAAATGAGGCATGTTCCTGAATTAATATTTAAGTTTGATCACTCAATGGAATACGGCAGGCATATTGATGAAATAATAGATTCTTTAGATATTAAAAAAGAAGAGGAAGATACGGATGAAAGAAAATAGTTCATATAAAACATTGGCTGAAATTATAAATAGTTCGCATAATATTTTGCTGTTTCCACACATCAATATTGATGGTGATGCTATGGGATCATCAGTAGCTATGTGCATAGCTCTTCGCAATATGGGCAAAGAGGCATATATTTTACTGGAAGACGAAATATCTGATAATTTATTGTTCCTAGATGACGGGTATGTTACTAGAGATCAGAATATAATTAGTAATCCAGATTTAACCATCTGCATTGATTGTGGAGAAACGAGCAGATTTCCTAAAAGAGCGGATAAGTTTTTCACTGGAAAGGTTACTATGTGTATAGACCATCATGGAACTAGTGAAGGCATAGCTGACTATAATATTATAGAACCTGATGCAGCAGCGACGGGTGAACTTGTTTATGGGCTTCTTAAGGTAATGGACATAGAATTTAATAAAGAGATAAGCAATAGTTTGTTCACTTCTATAACAATGGATACAGGTAATTTTCAGTATGCCAATACTACTTCTAAATCTCACCAGATTGTAGCCGCTCTATATAAACACGGCTTAGAATCTAACAAGGTCAGCATCAACATATATGAAAATAATAGTTGGGCTAAAATTCAGACAGAAGCAATAGTGCTAGCTGGTACAGAATTTGTACTAGATGGTAAAATTGCTATTGCCAAAGTTACTGCAGATATTCTAAAAAAGACTGGTTGCAAAATGAACGAAACTGAGTCTATAGTTACCATTTTAAGAAGTATAAGCGGAGTAGAGATAGCAGCACTTGTTAAAGAGGATGGACAAAAGAAAACTAGAGTTAGTTTAAGATCTAAAAAATATGCC
>LSQX01046761.1_pt3 | contig 11068 bp, 8 predicted proteins | sample 654561 | NCBI WGS metagenome assembly LSQX01 (sample SAMN04489861, study PRJNA283612) | anaerobic digester metagenome | isolation source: 4 biogas reactors fed with cattle manure at either 37C or 55C with and... | place: Denmark: Kongens Lyngby | collected 2014 | reverse complement strand
ATATAATGGAGCGGGTGAAGGGGATCGAACCCTCACAACCAGCTTGGAAGGCTGGAATTCTACCATTGAACTACACCCGCATATTATATGGAGCGGAAGACGAGATTCGAACTCGCGACGTCCACCTTGGCAAGGTGGCACTCTACCACTGAGCTACTCCCGCTCGATAATTCATTTGTTTTAATTGGTGCAGATGAAGGGAGTCGAACCCCCAAGCCTTTCGGCACTAGATCCTAAGTCTAGCTTGGCTACCAGTTACAACACGCCCGCAAATGAGAGTTTTATGTAAGGCCTGCAAAAGTACTTAACTTTTTATATTTCTACAAAAAAAAGGGTACGTTTGTACTCTTTTGTAGAGAAAAGATTAATTTTGTACTTTATTACAAAATAGATTTATGTTATGATTATAAAGAAATTAAAAACCATAATAACTGCCATCGTAGCGGTTACCCTTTACCTTACTCTTACTGCAGTTTCCTGCGATATTACACCCGGTAATGAAAATGAGGAGAATGAAGAAATAGAGGAACCCGAGCCAGAACCTGACGAGGGAGAAAAGGAAAAACTCACCATCAACATCACTCCCCCGGCAGTTGAACCCACAGATCCTGCTCTTGTACCAAATAGCCAGACAGCTATACCTTCAGATGCTATTGTCATCACATTCAGTGATGGGAACGCAGAGATACATGATCCTGTGAAAACCATCGATATCACTAATAATAAAGGGCACATTGTCATCAAACCCCGAAGCGAAGGCAACTATTCCTATTACCTTCAGGGAATCACAGAAAACGGTTCAGTTGAGATCCACGGTAAGAACCGTATAAAACTCACCTTAAACGGCACCGGTATTACCAATCCGAACGGAGCTGCTCTTTCCATTCTCACCGAAGAGGGTTGCTACATGAGAATTGAAGACAACACTTCTAACCGTCTTATTGACGGCAATAATACTACAAACACCGCAAAAGCCACTCTAATCTGTGAAGGCCCTCTTGACATAGTTGGCAAAGGGACTTTGCAACTCAGAGGCAAAAAAGCAGATGCTCTCCGATGCGGCGGCTCCATCAATATCGACCAGACAACCATAATTATAAAAGAGGCAGCCGGACACTCCATACATTGCACTTCCGGAGATATAAAGATTGCAGGGGGACGCATAAGGACACTTTCATCACAAAGCGGACTAAACGCAACAGATGACGACAAAGGCTCTATCACCATCACCGGTGGCATTCACAGATTCTCCACACTTGGGGATCAAGCTCCCGCCATCAAAGCTGCCGGAAGCCTTGCAATTTCGAACAGGGACACCATCATCACAGACACCTACGGCGATGCATCCCACAGCATATACGTTTCTGACAAAACCTTAATCAGCAATACCATCCTCTGTACCTACACACTGGGCTCTCAAACACCGGCCTGCATATATGGCGAAGACGATATTGATATTACAGGAGGTAGTATCTCACAGATAACCTCCAAAGGTTCAGGGATATTCAGCAAAGGCGACATTTCCATTAATGGCGGTTCGATAAGCGCAATCAGCACTGAAGCAGGAGCTGCAATACTTAAAAGTGATGGCAGATTTAGCATCATTAACGGATCTATAGCCATCTATACCGAATCTACCCATAATATGGCCATATACTCTACAGGTCCCCTCTCCATAGGCGGTGGCAAGGTGGAATTGACCTCATTCAACACATCCATGGGGACAGCCTCTACACTAGATATCAGCGGTGGATTTGTTTATTGTTATAGTCTGGCAGGTTATGCAATGCACAGCGACGACGATATGACCTTCTCCGGAGGATTAATCCTTGCGCTGGGCTCTGACGGAGCCGGCAAAGCACTGAATACCAAATCTTCAATACTGATGAAAGGGGGACGTTTGGTAGCAATGGGCGGAAAAAGCAGTATCCCTGATGAATCAGGCTCTACCCAGCAATCTGTGATTTACAACACCACGCTCTACGAACCTTCAATAGTAGCTGTTAAAAAAATATCCGGCAATTTCATAGCGGTATACAAGGCCACCAGAAGATACCAGCCAACTATCAGTTGTCTCATATCCGCTCCTGAAATCATTCCCAATACGACATACGAACTCTATCTCAAAGGTTCTGTTGCAGGCTCCGACCATTTTCACAACATCTATTACAACAACTTCAACTATACTATAGGATTTCTGGCAAAGACAGTGACAACAAATGGAGTTCCCGGCGGGGTCAATTATTTCTACGAATAAGAGCGTAACCTGACCATACTCCATCGGTCAAGTTCCCGACTCGAAACCATTTGAAGTGAATATTTGGATGCCTCTTCCAGGAGCATAGGGATGTCTTCGGTATAAAAACCGCTGATAAAGAGTTCACCGCCCGGACGCAGAGATCTGGCATAGGTCTTCATATCCTCAAGAAGGATATTGCGGTTTATATTGGCTAAAATCAGGTCATATTTAGAAGCCTGTAATAGTGATGCGTCTCCGCAAAGCACGTGTATCATCTCCCCTACTCCATTTTCATAGGCATTCTCCTTTGCGGAATTGAAACAGATATGGTCGACATCTATTGCGTGAACAGGAGCTTTTGCTCCCATTTTTGCAGCCAGAATGGCCAGAATTCCTGTACCGCATCCCATATCCAGCACCTGGCGACCTTTTATTCCAGAACCAAGCTCCAGCAACCCCTCAATCATAAGATAAGTGGTCTGGTGGTGGCCTGTGCCAAATGACATCTTGGGATCAATGGTGATGGTATATTTTGTTGGAGGCAGGTTTTTGTGGTGTGAAGCTTTGACAGTACAAAGTCCATCAATCACGATGGGTTCAAAATTTGACTCCCAGAGTGCATTCCAGTTTTGATCCATAATGAGCTCCGTATTATAGGAGACTCTGAACTCACCGGTAGCATAGGCACTGAGAAGAGCCTTCAGAGCACTCTCTGAAAACGCTTCTTTAGGTATATATGCATGGAGAAAAGGCTCCTCGATGGAGAAACTTTCAAATCCAAGCTCCTCAACCCCGGCCAGCACTATCTCAGCCCTCTCTTCAGTAAAGGGCTTTACCTCGATATGGACTACGATATAGTCCATAATCAATAGCTGGTAGCGATACCGATAAAGTCTTCTGCTTTAAGTGCAGCTCCCCCGATAAGTCCTCCGTCTATATCTTTGCATGCAAAGAGCTCACGGGCATTTGAGGGTTTACAACTGCCCCCGTAAAGAATGGATGTACCCTCTGCAATCTCTTTTCCAAATCTATCTGCAAGACATTTGCGGATAAAGGCGTGGATCTCCTGAGCCTGTTCTGAAGTGGCGGTAATACCTGTACCTATGGCCCATACCGGTTCATAGGCAATCACGATGTTTTTCATTGACTCAGCAGTAAACTGAAACAGTACCTCCTGGATTTGAGCTCTGACCACATCAAAGTGTTTGCCGGCATTGCGCTCTTCGAGTTTTTCGCCTACGCAAAATATAGGTTTGATACCCGCCTCAAGTGCAAGACCAATCTTCTTTACCAGTTTCTCAGAGGTTTCACCATAATATTCCCTTCTCTCGGAATGGCCGAGGATGGTATAGGTGCAACCTGCATCTTTAAGCATCGAAACTGCCACCTCACCTGTATAGGCACCCTTGGGCTGGTCTGCGCAATTTTGCGCCGAGAGCGCTATTGAAGTTCCTTTGATCACCTCCGCTACTGTTACCAAATGGGTGAATGGAGGTGCTACTATAAGTTGCACATCTGAGGGCACTCTATCCAGAGAGGCAACAACCTCCTGTGCAAGAGCTTTTCCTTCTGCAACTGTAGTGTTCATCTTCCAGTTGCCTGCTACGATTTTTTTTCTCATTGTATTAGTAATTCATTAAAAATTCCTTCATAAATGCATTAAGATCACCATCGAGGACACCCTGAACATCGGATGTCTCGTAGTTGGTGCGAAGATCCTTTACCATCTTGTATGGATGGAGGACATAACTGCGAATCTGTGAACCCCATTCGATTTTCTTTTTCTGCCCCTCAAGCTCAGCCTGCTTTTCCTGGCGTTTCTTGAGTTCCATATCATAGAGATGGGATTTAAGGATACGCAGAGCATTCTGACGGTTGTCAATTTGAGAGCGAGTTTCGGTATTCTCCACAACGATACCTGTGGGAATATGCTTTACACGAACTCCTGTCTCAACTTTGTTTACATTCTGTCCACCGGCTCCGGAAGAGCGATAAGTGTCCCACTCCAGGTCGGATGGATTGATATCGATCTCTATGGTCTCATCGATCAAGGGGTAGACAAACACAGAGGAGAATGTGGTCTGACGTTTGCCCTGAGCATTAAACGGAGATATCCTCACAAGACGATGGACTCCTATCTCACTTTTCAAATAACCGAATGCATAGTCACCTTCAAACTCAATGGTAACCGACTTAATACCCGCCTCATCACCTTCCAGAATATCCGGCACATGTACTTTATAACCGTTGCGTTCACCCCAGCGGATATACATACGCATCAACATTGCCGACCAGTCATTGCTTTCGGTGCCACCGGCACCGGAATTGATCTTGAGAAATGCACCCAGATTATCGCCCTCTTCGCTGAGCATATTACGCAATTCAAGCGCTTCAATTGCACTCTGCAGCGACTCGGCCGCAGCACAAATATCATCTGAAGCATCCTCGCCAAACCCGATGAGTATCTCAAGGTCGGCAATCTGCGACTCTATCTTATTGTAACATTCAACCCAATAACGGAGTCCGGAAACCTCCTTTAGGAAAAGTTCAGCGGACTTGGGATCGTCCCAGAAATCGGGAGCGGTAGTTTTCAATTGTTTTGCCGAGAGTTCTTCACGCTTTGCGGCGATGTCAAAGAGACCTCCCCAACGCCATTACACGCTGTTTACATTCTTTAATCTGTTCTGTTGTTATCATATATCTCCACTATTTCGTCATAAGTATAGCCGCGGCCCATGAGGTAACGCAGGAATTTGGCTTTGCGTACGTGAGGATCGCTTTCATTCTGCAATTGTCTGAGTTTCGCCAAAGCAAGCTTTTGAAGTTTTTTTTCCGCTGCAACGGAATCTATTTCAGAAAGCGCAGTCGTTATAGCCGGCTCATCTATACTTTTACGCTGCAAATCTACTCTTATTTTTACTTTTCCCCAACCCTGAAGCGAACTTTTATCTCTCGCAAAGGCCCTTGCATATCTTGCATCATCAATATAACCTTCGCTTACGAGCTGCTCTACCACCGATTCCGGCTCGGGAATTCCGCAAGCGACCACTTTGCGCAGTATATCGCTGCGACAACGCTCACCACGGCTACAGAGCCTCCTCATCCTATTCAAAACCACATCTCTCTCCATGATAGATCAGAATGAATAACCCAGACTCAAATAGGCTCCCAACCTACGGGTGTAATTGGACCAGTGTAGATTGAATGAAATCGGTCCTATCGGGGAGTCGTGGGAATAACCCAGGCGTACCCCCACAATACCTGGTCCTGCAAAGAAATCCTTGATACCTTCACTGTCCAAAGCATAACTGCCGGAAGCCAGTATATAGTGCGAACGCCCAAGACGCAACCTTGCATCCAAAGAGGCGACGGTAAGGACATTTTTAAAGGCGTAGGTATAGTTAAATCCCATAAATGGAATCTGCTGTTCCATATATCTGCCCTCCTCATAGCCTCCCATCAAATTCATAAAGGCCACCGGAATATTACCACCGATAAGTGTACGATTGTAGATCGTTGGGATAAGCGCCAATTCGCTGAAAAGGGGGACAACAACAGAAAAATGCAGATTAGCTACGGAGAAGGGATATTCGTCAGGCTTAAGCCAGTTGAAATAGTGAGCAAAACCTGAATTCAGAACAAATCCGCTTGTTGGAAAATGCTCTCTGTCCATCCTGTCGAGTTTGAATTTGGCGTAAGCGCTGATAAAATTGGAACGGCCGACGTTGGGGTCATAAATCGAGGGCACATCCGAAGCGGAAAGCACCGACCTGAAATTGAAGGAGTGGAACTTCATTCCAAGCGCAGTCTGACCGCTGACAAACCTCCTGGTCGAAAAATTAAGGTCTGCAATATGGTTGTAGAATGAAATATTGTCAGCCCTTAGACCCTTGTTAAATATATTGAGGTCGGAGGTCCTGAATGTATAGGAAGTATTAAACTGCAAATTGGCCCGGAATGCATAGGAGTAGTCAGCCAAAAACATTGCATTGTAGGCCAGTTTGGCCGTTATAGATGCCTTTGAACCATACAAGGCCAGATTATTTGCACTCACGTTGAGCATGACGGTTGCTACTTCCTCGGAGTCAAATCTGAATCCTACTCCCAGCAGAGAACTGAGTCCCTTTACAAAATTTATCTCCAGATGATAGGGACTCTCGGTACCTTTGAGCAGATAAGTCACCGACGAAAAAGATCCCGTATTGTAATACTTGGAGATCTCTTCATCGATATCTTGGCCGGTAACCACCGCTCCGGGCTGAAACTTGCTTTTTTTCAAGAGCCACTCTGCATCCCTTTGTGAAAGACCCGTAAAAGAGACCTTACCTATTACTATGGAATCCTGGTCTATATGCACTGCCTTGGGATAAGTTTTCCGTAGCACAGTAGGCCCTATTAGAGTTTTCTGTTCTTTCTGTTCCATTTCATCAAGATGTGCCTTGAGTCGTATCAGCTCCTTACTTTTCTCCCTGGCAGCCGTTTCGCCATTATCAATCAGGCTACGGAGACTAGGTATGTCAAAACTCATCGTGGAGAAGCCTTTGACACTGGGAGCAATAACAATATCAGTCATATCTATTGCCTCCTCAGTCTTTTCCTCCATATATAGAGCTAGAAGTTCGTTTATCATATCCCCGATATTGTCAATATCTGAGCTTTGGCTGTCATCAAAACCCAACTTGACACCTATTATGATATCCGCCCCCATCTCTTTGGCTACATCAACCGGATAATTATTCAGCATTCCACCATCTACCAGCACCATATCGTTCATTCTAACCGGAGCAAAAAAACCGGGGATAGCCATTGATGCTCTTATTGCATCCACAAAATAACCGCTTCGGAAAACAACCTCCTGTTTGCTAACCAGGTCCACTGCCACGCAAGCAAACGGAATGGGCATATTGTCAAAATCAATAGAATCCTGATATCCTACGGAATATTTTGTAAAGAGATTGTAAACATTCTGACCGCTAACATAATACATCGGAATATTAGAGAGGAACGATGTTTCCTGCTGCCCCCGGAGAGGCGGAGGGCCAACTAGATCGCGATCGCGCGATAACGATCTCTTTTCAGCCTTATCGCCTCTATCCTTTCTAAAAGAAAACGGAATTTTGAGTACGTAGCGATCATCATACTTTTTGGCCTCAAAGGAAACCTGCTTGCGGGGAACCTTGTCGCTCATCACAAAATCCCAGTCCTGCGCCATCACAAGGGAATCCAACTCACTGGCAGAATAACCTATAGCGTAGAGTCCTCCCACGATAGCACCCATACTGGTACCCGCAATATAATCGATAGGGATATCATACTCTTCAAGCACCTTGAGCACTCCCACATGCGCTGCTCCCTTTGCTCCACCTCCACACAGAACTACTCCTACCTTCGGTCTTTGACCGAAAGCACTGATGCAGATCATAAGAAGAAATATTATCAATATCGACCGTTTCATACAAATTATATCTTTATAGTTTCGCCTCTCCCGCCAGAAGTCCGCAAGCCGCCATTATATCCTCACCGCGTGAGGCGCGCAGGGTAGTAACGATGCCGGCATTATTGAGACGCGCCTTGAAATCATCTATCCTCTTACGCGGAGAGCTTTGAAGCGATAAGCCGGGTATAGAGTGAAATCTGATAAGATTGATACGGCACTCAAGCCCTGAAAGCATTTTTATCAGAGCATCGGTATGGCGTTTAGTATCGTTGACTCCTGAAAACATTATATACTCAAAACTTACCCTACGCTGACCGGTAAAGTCATAACTGCGGATAAGCGAAATTACATCCTCCAGCTTAAATGCCTTCTGCACCGGCATCAGTGCAGCTCGCTCTTCGTCGAAAGGAGTATGCAAACTCACTGCCAAATGGCACTTGAAGTCATCCAGAAAACTCTTGAGATTTGTCAACACTCCCACTGTTGAGAGAGTAATACGTTTTGGACTCCAGCTGAAACCCCAGTCGGAAGTAAATATCTGAAGAACCTTCGACACCTCTTCCCAGTTATCCAGTGGTTCGCCCATCCCCATGAATACCGCATTGGTAAGCTCCTGCGCCTCATCTATATTCATAAACTGGGAAATAATCTCAGCTGCGGTGAGCTGGCCGTGGTACCCCGATCGACCGGTCATACAGAAGGAGCAATTCATCCTGCAGCCAACCTGAGAAGAGACGCAAATGGTGGCTCTTCCCATTTCCCTACCATGATCATCGTCATATTCCGGTATCATCACCGTTTCGATGTATCTACCTGCAATTGAGGTGGGAAAAATATATTTTTTGGTACCATCCGAGGAGATGAATTTTTCGGTATAAGTCGTGTGACCTATCTGATAGCGCTCTTCGAGAGCCTTACGGGCCGAATTGGAAAGATTTGTCATGCCGGATATTTCTCTGATGCCTTTGGCATAAAGCCAGTCGGCTATCTGTCTGGCCGCAAATTTAGGCAACGAGAGGTCTGCTGCGACCTCTTGAAGCTGTAATAGCGACATTCCCAGCAACTTAGGTTTCATCTTTCGCAAATTTCGTTTTCCCTCTGCAAATTTAATACAAAAAGAGTGTTTTCACATAAAAATGGAGTATATTTGTGGCAGGAATAAGCAGATTTATTGCAGTTATTTACTAACATTCAAAAACAAAGATTATGGCAAAAGGAAAAGAAGAACCCGGACAGACAACTGCAGGGAAGAATCTGGAGAAGCTCAAAGCCCTCCAGGCGACTATTGACAAGATTGAGAAGGATTTCGGAAAGGGGACGATCATGAAGATGGGAGATCAGCCGAGTTTCGAAGTTTCTATTATTCCTACCGGTTCCATTGCCCTGGACAACGCCCTTGGCATTGGGGGATATCCTCGTGGCAGGGTAATCGAGATTTATGGTCCTGAGGCTAGTGGAAAGACCACTCTGGCCATCCACGCCATTGCAGAGGCCCAGAAAGCCGGCGGAATAGCAGCCATCATCGATGCCGAGCATGCATTTGACCGTACTTATGCGATCAACCTCGGTGTTGACATTGACACACTTTTAATATCACAGCCCGACAACGGAGAACAGGCACTCGAAATTGCCGACAACCTCATCCGTTCCGGTGCCATCGACATCGTAGTAATTGACTCTGTCGCCGCTCTCACCCCCAAGGCTGAGATTGAAGGCGATATGGGCGACAACAAGGTAGGCCTCCAGGCCCGCTTGATGAGTCAGGCACTACGTAAACTCACAGCCAACATTTCCAAGACCAACACCTGCTGTATTTTCATCAATCAGCTTCGCGAAAAGATAGGAATTATGTTCGGCAATCCGGAGACTACCACAGGTGGAAATGCACTCAAATTTTACGCTTCAGTACGTGTTGACGTTCGCAAAATAACGCAGATCAAAGATGGCGAAGAGGCCACCGGCAACCGCACAAGGGCCAGGATCGTTAAAAACAAACTGGCTCCCCCCTTCCGTAAGGTAGAGTTTGACATTGTTTTCGGAGAAGGTATTTCCCGTGTAGGTGAGATAGTTGACCTCGGTGTCGATTTCGACATAATCAAAAAGAGCGGATCTTGGTTCAGTTATGGTGACCAGCGTCTGGCACAGGGACGTGATGCGGTAAAACGCCTCCTCCAGGATAACCCTGAACTCTGTGAAGAGATCGAAGTAAAGATCAGGGAAAAGCTCAAAGAAGTAAAAGATTAATTGACCAATTGATGGGAAAGATTATTTTGACAGGAGACCGTCCTACCGGCCGTCTCCATATAGGACACTATGTGGGTTCGCTCCGCCGCAGGGTGGAGCTTCAGAACTCCGGTAAATATGAGAAAATATTCATAATGATAGCGGATGTGCAGGCCCTGACGGACAATGCGGACAATCCCGATAAAATACGCGACAACATCATAGAAGTAGCCCTTGACTATATGTCAGCGGGACTTGACCCTGAAAAGTCAGTCCTCTTCATACAGTCACAGATAAGCGAGCTCACCGAGCTTACATTCTACTATATGAATCTGGTGACGGTACAGCGTCTTCAGCGCAACCCTACCGTCAAGCAGGAAATACAGTTCCGTGGCTATAGCGATAATGCCGAAGAGGCCGACAATAAGGCGGGGATTCCGGTCGGTTTTTTCTGCTATCCCATAAGTCAGGCTTCTGATATTACTGCATTTAAGGCCAACATTGTGCCCGTGGGTGAAGACCAGATACCGATGATCGAGCAGGCACGCGAAATTGTGCGCAAGTTCAACTCCACCTATGGAGAGACTCTCGTGGAGCCACAGGCGCTTCTGCCTGATAATTCCGCATGTATGCGCCTCCCGGGAACCGACGGCAAATCCAAGATGAGCAAGTCACTGGGGAACTGCATATATCTCGCAGATTCAGCAGAAGTGGTATGGGAAAAAGTTAAGGGAATGTACACGGATCCTCTGCATCTTCAGGTATCAGACCCCGGCCACGTAGAGGGCAATACCGTGTTTACCTATCTGGATGCATTCTGCAAGGATGAGCATTTCGAGAAGTATGGTGACTGTTTCCATGGGCGCAAAGTGAGCTTTGATTTTCACAATCTGGAAGAGGTCAAGGAACAGTACCGTAAGGGAGGCCTCGGAGATATGATGATCAAGACATTCCTCAACGCTGTGCTCAATGATGTTCTGGAGCCGATACGGCAGCGCCGTAAAGAATTGGAGCAGAACATTCCCTACGTTTATGATGTTCTCAAAAAGGGCTCCGAGATAGCTCGAGCCGCAGCAGCAGAAACTCTTGCGGATGTAAAACGCGCAATGCGAATCAATTATTTTGAAGATAGCGAACTCATAGCAGCCCAGGCCGAGAAATATCGTTTA
>LSQX01384258.1_pt1 | contig 11069 bp, 8 predicted proteins | sample 654561 | NCBI WGS metagenome assembly LSQX01 (sample SAMN04489861, study PRJNA283612) | anaerobic digester metagenome | isolation source: 4 biogas reactors fed with cattle manure at either 37C or 55C with and... | place: Denmark: Kongens Lyngby | collected 2014 | reverse complement strand
TTCAGATAACCACAACCTATCTCACCGTTAATCCTAAACAATACACCACGGAAAAGATTAACATCAAATTGGGTGATGAATATATGGGCTGGACCGAATCCGGCATATATCAAAGAACCCTTGTCTCGACAACCGGTTGCGACAGTATTGTTACAACAGAATTAAAGGTAACCCCGGGTAAAGATCATAACAAAAGTGCAGATCAGTGGATAGCGGATGATACAAAGTCCATGCTCCCGGATTCTGTATCTGAAACCCGGGGTAATGATGGCCTTATACTCTATCCGAATCCTGCCCGTTCATATATTAACATAGCATACAACACCTTACCGGATTTAAATACAAAAATTGAGATAATTGATATTCATGGAAGAGTTATTCTTACCCGGGAAATATATTCAACATTAACAAGACTTGCGATTGACCGGTTAACCTCGGGTATCTATTATGTGCGATCGATTCAGGGTCAAAAACAGATGATAGTAAGAAAGCTCATTAAACAATAATCATTCTTTTCTCAATCAATAACTCAGGCATAATGTCCTGCTCCTGACAACAAACTTAAAGATAATCATCTATGATGTATCTAAAAGGGAGTCAGGCATTTTAATCTGTTCTTCATTATCATTTTTATTTTCGGTGAGCATTTGGTAAATTTTCTGCCATTCGGGAATTCCCAGGATATTCCTGTCATCAATAAACATATCAGCATAAATTTTCCTGCTGTATGAATTATCAAATTCTTCACCTTCAAAGTTATTATTTACAGCATGAAATATCAATCCCCTTTTTTTGCAAAACTCAACTGCTTTTTCCAGTTCTTTACCAGATCGGAATGTCCACAGTATTAACTTATGTCCCCTTTCCTGAAATAATTGCAATGTCTTTATTGCATAGGGTATCTCCTTCCCTATAGAGGGGTATTTGTGCTTTACTATAGTTCCATCGAAATCAACCGCTATTATCATACAATAATTTTTTATTTAAGCAATTTTCATTTTGTGTTTATACTCTCCATAACCTTTCTTCCAGTATTTTTTACCGTAGCCGTATCCGCGATCGGGAGCTCCGTTTACAACAAGCGCGGCACGTTCCAGTTTATTGAAATCTACAATTCTGTTGATTTGCCTTATTTCCTCTTTATGACTATGATTTATTCTTAATATAAACAGGCTTATATCAGCGTACCTGCTTGTCAGGATTGCATCAGGTACAAGCAAAAGAGGAGGATTATCTATTATAACAAAATTAAACATTGTACGTGCCCAATCAATTAAATTCCCAAGTTTATTGCTATCTAACAGGTCAGTTGAACTAAACGAAGAAGAACCTGCCCTGATGAAGGATAAATTTGGAATTGAAGTTTGTTCTGTTATTTCATCAATGCTTTTTTCATTCCTGAGATAATCACTTAATCCATAAGGATTTTTTAAATTGAAATATTTATAAAGTGTTGGTTTATGCATGTCAGCAGCAATAAGCAATACTTTTTTATCGGTTTTTGTAAGAATTGCTGCAAAATTGGATGAAATGAATGATTTACCTTCTCCCGGGATCATAGAATTAATGGATACGACTTTAGATCCGGGTTGTTCCAGGATAGCATTCAGGTTTGATTTTATTCCCCTGAATGACTCAGCAATGCCTGACCGGGGATGATGTATCACAGGCAGTTTTAACTTATATTTATGCCTTATAATCCCTTCCAGTACAGGAATTTCGATTTCTTTTTCAATTTCTTCCCTGGTTTCAATTTTATTATTAAAAAAGCCGGCCAGGGCAATCAACATAAAGGGTAAAATGAGTCCCCCTGCAAGTCCTGCAGCAACATTTTTCATTTTGTCAGGTCCTACCCGGACAGCTGCTTCAACCATTGCAGGGTCAATCACCTGCACTTCGGGAACAACAGATGCCCTGGCAATTGAAACTTCAGCTTTCTTCTGTGACATAAAGACGTAAAGTTCATTGTTAAGTTCAAAATCACGCTGGAGCTCAATAAGTTTCTTCTCGGTTTCCGGTAATTTTCCCAATCTTGCCTGCATAGAATTTAATTGTCCCTGAATACTTGTTAATTTCGATTCAGTTGATTTCAGCTGATTTTTTAATGTTTCCTCAAGTGCATCCCTTGTTACCTGTATTTCCTTTTCTAGTAAAACCATTCTTGGATTCTTTTCCTGAACACTATGTGCGAGAATTTCCCTTCGATTGTATAGCTCCGTTAAACGTGACAGGATACCATTTAAATTTGAATCTGTTATTTCTATGATAGAGGGGTTTATCATATCCTCAATTTTTTCCGAATCATCCAGATAATTATAAAGATTTTGATAATAGTCATATTGTAATTGTGTTATATATTGTTCGTTTTCTATTTCTTCCAGTCTGTTATATGTCATTTGTGCTTCTTGGCCGAGATCTATAACCTGGTTGTACTGACGATAGTTGCTATAATTCTTTTCTGATTTTTCAAGTGAATTTTGTATCCTAGATAATTGGTCGTTAACAAATTTAAGAGAGTTTTCAGAATTCTTGTTTTTGTTTTCAATTCCGAATTCGATAAACACCTGGTTGAGTTCGTTAATGAATTTGACGTTTTTCCCGGGTGTTTCGCCTTCTATTATAATAGAAATGACGTCAGTGTTTATATTTTCCTTGCTGATTTGTGTGATTTTCATAAACTTGTTTGTCAAAGTATTTAAGTTGTTAAAGTTCAGCAAGTATGATTCACCCTGGACTCCGGTTCCTTTTTCAAGGGTAAAATTGAAGTAATCATTTAAAAATGGTTCCCCGAATTTTCGTGTCTCTTCAATATCTAAATTATATGTATTCCCATGCAGATTTGCTTCTCCTTTCACTTTTATGGAATATTCATTACTATTTACCATTACTATTTTTAAAGGAACATTTTGCACATTTTCTGCGTTTGGGGGAACAATGAGCTTAAAGGGTTCGTTTTCATACAACTCTTTTTTAAATATCAAATCCTTATGATACCATGTGGTTTCCCAGTTCAGCCTGTCTAGAGCTTTTCGAAACATTGTATAAGATTTAAGAATTCCTATCTGATTTTCAATATCAGCTTTTGGCACCGGCGTTTGGCTGCTATTTTTATCCAGAATATCAGCCATGCTGCTTTTTTCAGTTGTTACCAGGATACGACTTTTTACCTGATATACATTTGGTGATTTTAAGGCATAAAAATATCCGGTTGCAATCCCGAATAATCCAAGCAGGACGAACAATGGCCATTTTTTAATATATTTCATAAGAGCATTTTTCGAATCTCTCTTATCCTGAGTGTTGATCTGACTTAATATTTCTTCTAACTTTTCCATGATAAAAATTTTTGTATAATTAAACTGGATGCCCTTAATAGTTGGGATATTCTTACTGCGCAAGAACACTGGTGGCAACAAGTATTGTTGCAAGTGTTGAAAATGTGGAAAGTATGAGTGAAAAAATAGTGTTATTATCGCGGGAGCCTTTAAATTTATTTGGTTTTATATATATTACATCATCAGGCTGCAGGTAGAAAGCGCCTGATAAATAAACACTACGGTCTGTAAAATCAATATTAAAGGTTTCTGTTGAATTTTCGTTATGGCGGATTACCAGTACATTCTTAAGATCAGCAAAATCTGTAATACCGTTTGCCATACTAATAGCATCTATAACATTTAAGTTACCTTCGTAATTGTAATATATTCCCGGATTACGGACTTCCCCTGTAACATTGACTTTAAAATTCAGTACTTTAACTTTCACATTCGGTTCTTTCAGATATTCCTCTGCCCGTTCCATTATTCCTAAGCGGGCTTCAACCAAATTTAATCCTGCAACCTCAATCTGTCCGAGTATGGGTAAATTAATTGTTCCATCAGCCTGCACCATATAGCCATTTATATACTGGCTGGGACGGTCTCCATACATCTGCTGAGTTCCCGATCCGAAGCTGTTACCTCCCATAGTCGGATTGAATAGTGCGTTTACTTCAGGATCGAGAGTTAAAACATTCAGGTAGAGATTATCAAAGGGTTTGATTATATACTCAGGGGCTTTGCCAGGTACGTTACTTAAAGATACATTATTCTGTAAATCCTGGAACATAGTAAGATCTTTAGAACTTCTGCACGAAGTCTGCAAAATAATTGCCGATAATGTAAAAAATATTAAATATGACTTCATCTGATAAAAATTTAATTGTTCATAAATAGTAAATATTATTGCCCGTTTCCATTGAATATTACAGTGATAGTTTTCAGCATAATAATGAAATCCAGGCCCAAAGACCAGTTGTCAATATATTGCATGTCCATTTCCATCCACTTTTCGAAAGGAACATTATTACGGCCTGAAACCTGCCAGATACAGGTTATGCCCGGATTGACGCTGAGTCTTCTGTTTAGATAGCGTTCATATTTTTTTACTTCAGATGGAATGGGGGGCCTAGGACCGACAACTGACATGTCACCCATCAGAACATTTATGAATTGAGGAAGTTCGTCGAGAGATGTTTTACGCAAAAATTTTCCCACCCTGGTAATCCTCGGATCATTTTTCATTTTGAATGCTGGTCCATCCTGTTCATTCTGTTCCATCAGTTTTTCTTTTAATTCTTCTGCATTTACAACCATTGTCCTGAATTTTATACATTTAAAAAGTCGCCCCTGCCTTCCTATTCTAACTTGTTTAAATAAGACGGGACCGCCGTCTTCGAGCTTAATCAACAGTCCGATGATCAGCATTATTGGTGAAACCAGGATAAGAACGGTCACGGCCATGAAGAAATCTATCGCCCCTTTTATTATGAGTGCATAATAATTGTCAGGTGTATTTATAAATGAAAGGAACAGTTGTTTGTTTACAAATGATGGCCGTGGGATTAATCCTTTGAAAGCAAGGGCATTGCCATGAAGATGAAAACTTACTCCTATTTCCCGGCAGGCATCAATAAATTTATTAACACTGGATGTATTAAACTCATCTTTACAAAAGAAAACTTCATCAATAATGGATTCATCAAGTAGTCTGGGAAAATCACTGTTTCCGGGATAAATGTAAAACTCCTTACCAAATTCTTTTTTCACTAATTCGGAATCGGTAACTATTCCCCAAATTCTATACCCCCATTCCGGTGTTTCAATTATTTGCCTTATAAAAGAACTTGCAGATTCATCTGCAATTATAAGTATGATCCTTGCGTTATATCCTCTCTTGCGAAAATGTTTAAGTATCATTCTTCCGGATATTTTTTGTGTGGAGAGAACAAAAAAATTCAGAATGGCAAACTGTAGAATAAGATTTGCCGAAAACATTTGGTAGTCAAACAGTTGTGCTAAAAACAGAAAAATGAATGACCCGAAGGAGATCGCGATAAAATATTTTTTTAGGATATTCCTGTATCTTTGCATCCGCTCCATTTTACCCAATTCAAAAAATTCAAACAGAGTAAACCATGCCGGTATCATAATAAAGACAATTATCAGGTGCTCTTTAATTTCGAAGAAATTGTTTATAGAAACAATACCTGAAATCCAAATTATGAAGTAATAACAAATGACTGTCCAGATTACCTGGATTACGACACTGATTCTTTCCAATGCCGGTTCTCGTTCCTTAATCATAATTAAACACTTATTAAGTTATTAGATGAAAGATTTATGAATTAAACCTTTATACTGTCTGAATAAAACTTGAATAGATTATAGCAGATAGTCATACATGAACCATGTTTTTTGTTTTTTATTGATTTTCAGAATGGCTTTTTCCCTGATTATATAACCTATGAAAATAAAGTTACCAAGCAGATATCTCCGCCAAAGTCTCCTGGGCTCTTTTATTAGCCGGTAAAACCATTCCAGTCCCGAATTTATCATCCAAAGCGGGGCACGTTTAACATTTCCGGCGTAAATGTCAAAGACTGCACCTATACTGCAAATATGTCCGGCTTCAAGCTTATCAAAATGTTCGTATGCCCACTTCTCCTGTTTCGGAGCTGTCATGCCAATAAATAATACATCAGGCTTGCACCGGTTAACAACAGATATCATATGTTGAGAATCAACCGGGGAAAAATTTTCAGAATAAGGAGGTGAGTGAGTGAATACCCTGACATTAGGATATTCCTGTTGTGATTGTTCAATAATCCGATCGAGAGTTCTCCTGTTGCTTCCCAGGAAAAAGCATGTACCAGAAATTTCGTTCAATCTTTTCATTTCATGGTGAAAAAGATCAGCACCTGCAATTTTTTTTATCATTTTCCGGTTTAATAATTTCTTTGCCAAAACAATACTGATCCCATCCGGCAATAAAATATCAGATGCAAGAAGTGCCTTTGCATAAAATGGATCTTTTTGTGCAACATTAAAGCTATGGGCATTTACGGTATTAATCAGTAACTTTTTATGAGGTATACCTGGTAATTTGCCATTGAATAGATTTATTGCTGAAAGGTGTAAATTCATGATAACTAAATTTTTGAATGTTTAAACAGAATCTGTATTATTCGATTTCCTTATCCCTCATATTATGTTTAATAATTTTGAGAAAATTCTTTTTAAAAATCGATAATTCATAGTTTTCAAGAAATCTCTTTCTTGATTCGCTCCCGATATTTACCAGGTATTGCCTATCCGATAATGCAGTGATATAACCGGCTGTTTCCTTTGCTGTATTGTCTGACAATAAAAATCCGGTCTTATTATGGACGACCATATCAGGAATTGATCCATTCCGGGTAGTAATCACAGGTAATCCATACTCATAAGCCTCAATAATTACTCTTGGCAGGGCTTCGAACTTATATTCAGTTGGAAATACCAGGATATCGGAATTTGCCAGAAGATTGTTCTTTCCCTTTGTATCAAGATAACCGGCATAAGAGATTTTGGAGTTAAGCTTGTATTTTTTAACAAGGTTATAGAAATCATTTTTTTCTTTGTCTGACGGCCAGTTCCCGGCAAAGGTAAGCGAAAAATCAACACCTGTTTTATTTAAAATATTGGCAGCTTCAATGGTTAAAGGCCATCCCTTTGGTTTCATCATATTTGAAATAAATGCCAGCCTTAATCCGGACCTGTTTAACCGGTTTTTTTCAATTTTTTCATACCTCTCCATGGATAAGGTTTTTGATATTGCATTGGGAAGGATAAATATGTCATTATCCCGGAAATAACACAGTACATTATTTTTTAATTCCTTTCCCAAAACGATTACCTTGCTGTTCTGAAATGCTTTTTTTAAAATATAATTTTTAAGCTTGTTTTTTTTGTCCTCAACTGTTATCTGAGTTCTTAAATGATAGATTATATTTCTGCCCAGAAGTTTCAAAATAAAGGCAAAGGCAAAATCTCTGAAAAAAGCAAAACCTGCTGTTGCTGGCATTATGTAGACTAAATCAGGTCTGTTTTTTATTGTATACGATATGACTTTACTGAGTATTAAAAAGAAGCCGGCTATTTTTATCAATGAGATTTTTCCTACATCGCCGAATGCTTTTGAAAAATTAGTCTTTAAATTATATACCTCTAAATTTTTATCCTGTTGTAAAACCTTCAGGCATGTCAGGCTCGACATTGCACTGCCATATATTGGCGGAGGTAACACAGATAAAAAAAGTATCTTTTTTTTCATTTGTTATGCAGTTTTCCAATGATTTAAAATGTCATCCTTTAATGTGGATAATGAAAAGTTTCTTGAAATTTTAATGGAATATTCATTGTGATTGGGAAGTTTCAATGCCTTTCCCATCTTTTTTGCAAATAACCGGGGATCACGGTAATTTACTATATATCCGTTTTGTCCCTGGAGTATCATTTCCGAGGCACCGCTTACGTTGGTTGAAACAATATTTTTTCCACAAGCAAGAGCCTCCACCATTGCAACCGACCATCCCTCCATATGAGAACCAACCAGTACCAGGTCAGCTGAGTTGTAGTAAAGGGCAACCTCCTGTTTTGTTTTAAATCCGGTTATCTTTACTTTACCGGATAGTCCTGATGATGTAACTTTTTTTTGAATGCTCTCTTTTTCCTCACCGTCGCCAACCAGGTACAGTTCAGAATCCGGATTATTTTTTAGAAAATGGCTAAAGGAATCAATTATAAAATCACAACCTTTTTGTTTTGAAAGCCTTCCAACCTGGACAAATATTGTCTTATCTCTATTAATTCCCAAACATTGCATTGAATACTCCTTTTCTACAGGATAGAAGGTTTTATTATCAAATCTTGTAGGTAATTTAATGAAGTGATTCCTGCTAAATTTGTTTTTGCTCCGCATGATCATATTTTGGATGCCATTTTCATCGGCCACAGTAAATATTGTATTGTAACTTTGGAGCCTTTTGAACATTTTTTCTTCATAAGACGAAGCAAGCAATTTAGCCGGCCGGTACCGGGCCTTTTCCAGCGGATTTGTAACGCCGTGAAAAATATATGCTTTGTTTGCTATTGGCCAGTTATTAATGGCAAGAAGAAAATGTGAATTCTGAACAATTGCATTGTTGATATTTAAACTTAATATTTCTTTTCTGTATTTTTTCAGCCGGAAATAGGTTGTCAACCGAAGGGGTAACAATGGTTTTATTTTGTATTTATTAACCTTTGCAATTGAAAAGAATAAGTATGTTACTCCGTCAAAATTTTTATATATCCATTTACCAGAAGGAGTATTATCTGTGGAAATGCCAACCAGTGCCATCCTGTTACCGAAAACGCTCATCATTTGCCTGGTAAATGAGGTAATACCACCAACAGGATAATCAACTCCATTATCCCCCGTAAAAAAGATAAAATCAATATTTTTTATATCCATTGGATACCTGTTTATTGGATAAAATCAAAAAAATACATTACCGTACGAGAATTGCTTAATTCGTCTCCCATAAAACCCGTTCATATTGTTGTACTATGGAATTGATTGAAAATCTTTCTGATGATTCAATTATCTTTTCCCTGCTGAATTGAAGCTCGCCACCCGCCACTTTGAGGATTGCCGCTGAAAATTTTTCCAGGTCCAGGTAAGGAATCAATAATCCATTAACACCTGGGATGATAATATCTTCAGGTCCGCTGGGACAATCAAATGCAATTACGGGAGTTCCTGCCATCAGTGATTCAACCAGTACATTTGGGAAGCCTTCAAAGAAGGAGGTAAGCAATGTTGCTCTGGCCCTGCAAAAATAGGGTAGTGTGTTCTCGCGGAATCCTGTAAATGTTACAGCTTCTTTCAATCCGGATTCAGCAACAAGGTTCTCCAGCTTTTCTCTTTCAGAACCCTCACCAACAAGGGTTAAATGAATGGTTGGATTTGCATGATGTGCTAATTTAAATGCATTGACCATATTTACCAATCCTTTCTGGGGGCTAAGACGTCCCACATATAAAAATTCTTTGGTTTTTACTGTTTCATCCATCTTTTTTGCTCCGTTCACCTGCAGATTAAAAGCCGGATTATGTATGGTGACAAGACTTTTTATGGGAATATTAAAATTAATTATCAAATCTCTGTACATTCCTGTCGATTGTGCAATTATCTTGTCTGACCGGGGTATGATCCATTTGATAACCGGACGGGCAAGATATTTTTCCCACATTCCGGACGGATAATCATACGCTCGTGAAAGGGTATTTATACTCCTGACAATAACGGCAGTCTTTAAGAACAGCAATTTCTTAAGTGCAATAATAAGAATGGCAAGTTCGATATGAAATATCAATATTCTTTTTGGCCTCCGCCTTACTAAAAGTTTTATCAATGGAACAATGCTGTTTCGGACGTGTTTCCTGTTCAGGTTAAATATTTTTATTTTACTGTTTAATTCAACGGTGAGTGATGATTCCCTGTAATTTATTATCCAAAGTTCCGTTTCATAGTTTCTTCGGACAAATTCATTACATAAGGTGAGGCAGACTTTTTCAGCTCCGCCATGATCAAGACTGAAAGTCAGCATAGTAATTTTCTTATCCATAAGGCCAGGATCATTAGTTTTCATAAACTTCCGATTCAAGAAATTCGTGAATACTTTGTGGACTTTTTAAAGATTTAATAAAATCTTCAATGATATATTGCTGTGGATTAACCTCTTCTTCATGCCAGATCAGGTCTTTATCCCAATAGCCGGCACAGTCATCACAACAATCTATTGTAAAGCAATAACTCATTTCTGTGATCTTATAGTTGTCCTTATCACCTAAGATATCCAGTGCAATAGACTGAACCCCTAACTTATCAGCAACATCAAAGGCTAATTTTACCATTTCCTTATTCAATAATTCCGGATTGTAACTTCTTATTCCTGTACCTGATGCACGAAAATCTCCCTTTCTGCAATACCGTCTGAGTCCGAAACACCGGTCATTTACTACCGTCAATCGTGTGTCACCATCTGCGCCGGGGACTAAGTCCTGAAAATAAACATAGCCTTTTTCCCTGGTGGAGTATTTTTCAACATCTTTTAAAATAAATAACCGTGCTATTCCGGTTAGTACCTTTTTGAATGCAGTAATATCCCTATCGGATAAAAAGACCTTAAGTCTGTCATAAAGTCTGTAATACGGGTCAATTTGATTAAAACCCCTTCCAAAAGCCTTATTAATAAGATTTTTCGCCTTCTTTTTAGTTTCAATAAGCCTGACATTTGATGAGCCTGCTCCGCTCCTTAACTTGAATACCTTTGGAAAAGAAGCATTTGCAAGCCACTCCAATGCATCCTTTTTGGAATAAAAGACATAAGATTTTACCAATGGCGCATTAATGGCCTCTAACAGATATTTCTGGCCAACTTTATCATTATAGAACCAGGATGTCCTTATATCGGGAAACATTTTTATTCCCTTTTTTTCAAGTGAAAATGTCAACTGCCTTGCTGCCAGTGCTGACTTGTAATCGGTCAGATCCCAATGCCATAGCAATCCGTCGTATCCGTTAATCTGAGCCATGAAGTCATTATCGTAGCAGTTAACAGTTTTATATGAAATATTTTTTTCCTGGCAATATTTAATCCAGCGGTCACTGTAACTGCCAGGATGGTCATGTATAGCTAATTTCATCTGTTTAAAATTTTGTAA
>LSQX01237122.1_pt1 | contig 11071 bp, 4 predicted proteins | sample 654561 | NCBI WGS metagenome assembly LSQX01 (sample SAMN04489861, study PRJNA283612) | anaerobic digester metagenome | isolation source: 4 biogas reactors fed with cattle manure at either 37C or 55C with and... | place: Denmark: Kongens Lyngby | collected 2014 | reverse complement strand
AGACTTTGCCTCTTTGCGGCTTTTTAAGGCCTGCCATAATTTGCAGCAACGTGGATTTGCCGGCGCCGTTGCTTCCTAAAATCGCGAGAAATTCTCCCTGGTAAACATCCAGGGATAACCTGTTTAAAATATTCGGCGAGTCCTTTTCATAGCGAAAACAAATGTCTGTCATTTTAATAATGGGTTTTTCAGCAAGGATGCTGCCTCTATTGGCATCCTGGCAATCGATTAACTCCTTTTCATCTATCAAATCACAAATAAGTTGCTTTCCCTCCCTCACATCTACCGGTATTTCGGCTTTTTCAATATGCCCTTTTAAAAATGAGTACGTTCTGACTACCGAGGGAAGGTAGTTGTGCAGTGACGCATCTTTTGACCTGAGGATGTTAAAACTTATACTCCTGGGATCTCCCAGGTATTTTACTTCACCCTCATGCATAAAGACCACCTTGTCGGCAAGGGGAAATAGGTCTTCCAGTCGATGCTCGCTCATAATAACCGTCATGGAAAGTTCCCTGTTGAGCCTGTACAGCATCTGTAAAAACTCTTTTGCCGCGATCGGATCAAGCTGGGAAGTGGGCTCATCTAAGAGCAGCAGCTTCGGTTGAAGCAGCAGTACCGAGGCCAAGTTCAATATCTGCTTCTCGCCGCCAGAGAGTTCGTGTACGGATTTATAAAGCATTTTTTCCAGTCCGAAGAAATTGCACATTTCCCCTATCCGCTTTTTCATGGTAAGGATGTCGTAGCCCAGGTTTTCCATGCCAAAAGCCAGTTCGTGTATGACAGTATCAAGGACTATTTGATTTTCTGGGTCCTGAAAGACCATAGCGATTTCTTCCACGGCTTCTTTTTTTGAAAGGCAGTCAATTGGTTTTCCCCGGTACAAAATCCTGCCGCTAATCTCTCCTTCAGGCCGGATTTCTCTTTTCAACTGGCTTATCAGGGTTGTCTTGCCGCAGCCTGAAGGGCCGCATATGGCCACAAATTCTCCAGCTTCCACGGAGAGATTTATATTTTTTAATGCCCTTTGCCGTGAATTTGGATAAGCAAAATTTAGGTTTTGTACGTCTATTAAAGCCATGCCAGTTTTTCAGCTCCTTCTACCACTAGGGGAATGGCAAGATATATAGCAGAAACGGCCAAAAAAAGTCCCGTGTTCATGTCTAAAACCAGCGGCGCAAGCACGGGATATATTTGAAAGTACCCGATACCCCAATACCAGAAGAGTAGCAGATTGGCCCAAGTAAAAAGTATCAGGAAGAGAATGGCCCAATCCCTTCTTGTCATCTTATAGTCGAAATATGAGCTCCTGTTTTTTGTAACACCGTATCCCCTCGCCCTCATGGACCTTGATGTGATAATGGCTTCTTCCAAAGACCATGTAATTAGTATTACCAGTATCTGCATGCCGTTTTTTATGCGCTGTATGAAAGTCCCGGAAGATATATCCGTGCCCCTGGTCTTTTGGACAAGGGCAATTTCTTGGCTGCGCCTTTTGAGGACCGGCACAAAGCGCATGGCCATCATGGCCATAAAGGCAGTCTTGGAGAGTATTGAAGAAAAAAGAAACATAAATTTGTCCGGAGTTATGACCATGTTGTAAGAAACAAAAGCTATTAGCACGGTCAGAAGGGACATCATCATGGCAATGCCGTAAACCACAGCTTCAAGGGTTACGGGATTGTCCATGAAATAAAAGAGCACATTCTGACCCCGGCGGGAAACAAAGGGATTTATCAAGGCTATAAACAATCCAAAAAATATGTAGAATCTGGCGGATTCCTTTAGCTTCCTGCCCCCATCCTGCATGATATTGAGTAGTATTTGAGAGCAGAGGGCCAAGAGTAAAAACAGAGGGTGGTAGATTATCATCACAAGTATGACGAGACCGACATAATAAAGAAAACAGGGGGCAGGATGAAGCGATGCAAAGCCCCTATTCATCTGCCGCCCCTCCTGAATCCTCTATATCTCTTCCCAAATCAAGGGTATAGAGCCACTCAATCACATCACCGGCATTAACAGTAAAAGCTCCGGCACTTTTGCTGTACATGCTGCCGTTTACCCTGTAAAGCCAGCCGCTCCTTGGCCCATGGTCGAATTCAAACAAGTTATTTATGCCTTCCACATATGCCGTGGATTTTTTCCCTCTGATGGATATGGGAATATTGTTTTGCTTTGCTGCCTTTTTCAGCGCATCCAGCACCGTTTCCCCTTCTTCTATTTCAACCTCCGTTGCTTCCAAAATCACGCCCATGGCCTTGTGGCCAACTATGGATATGGTAACGGAAGGGGCCGGATCCGCATCCCCGGGCTTTTCTTCTTCCTTGCTTTGACTCTTTTCATCTTCCTGACCTTTTCCGTTTGAACTACTTTTTTCTGGACTTGTTTTAGATTCCTCCGCTTTCGGTGCAGGATCTACCCTGTCAATACTCTCTTCCTGCTTTTGCCCTTCCTGACCGTGGCTGATGTCTGCTTCTTGTTGAATATTCTCCTGGCGCCCTTCAGATCGAGGAGAGGTCTCGGGAGCGGACGCCTTGCTGCCGCAGCCCACTATTAATAAACAGGCTATCAGCAGTATTAAAACTAAAAACAGGGTCTGTCTGTCCATGAATAGTCTCACTGCCCTTCGCCTCTTTCAAATACTCTTACCATTACCGTGGCTGCCATCTCCCGGGTAACATTTTGTCTTGGCGAAAAGTTGCCGTTTGCCCCTGTCATCAACTGATTTCCCACTATAGCCTTAATTGCCGGAACCGCCCATTGGGACGCATCCTGTAAATCTTTAAGGTCAACTTCTTCTGCTGTCTCTAAAGACAAAGCCCGCTGCAGCATCACGGCCATTTCTTCCCTTGTAATATAATCATTTGGCATGAATTTATCTTGGCTTTTTCCGGTGATTATCCCCTTTTCGTAGCAGTTCATGACATAACCGAAGTACCAGCTGTCGGGTTTGACATCACTGAACACCTGCTGTGCACTGCTTTTTCCCTCTAGCTTAAGTAGTCTAACAAGTAGTGCAGCAAATTCTGCACGAGTGATATTCTGCTTTGGTTCAAAGAGGTTTCGCCCTTTGCCCTCCATGAGGCCGTATTCTCTAGCCTTTTCGATGGATTGCCTGGCCCACTCGGAGGCGGAATCAATATCTGCAAAGGAAGTATGGTCTTCAGGAGAACTTTCTTTTCCCTCTGTCAAGTGGTAAATCCAGCTTTCGTCATCTAGGAAGCGCTTATAAGCCACCAAAGCCACTAGCGCCTGTTCGGTTGCCATTTCATCGCTGCCTTCACCTTCAATGTGGGAGTAACCGCCGTCTGCCTCCCTAAAGGATAAGAGCTTTGATATGAGGTTGCCGTCTTTTATAAATCTTGGGTCTTTTAAGGGGTCAATTTCCAGGGCGATCAGGGCTATTATGGTCTGGGAAATGCTTTCACTGCTGGAATCGCCCCAGGCGGTAAAGCCACCATCAGCAGACTGCTTTTGTGACAAAAACTCGATGGCCCTTTCAATGGCAGCCGCAACTTCCGGCTTGTCCCGGTACAGGGACATTGCCTGAATGGCCATGGCAGTAAGGTCTATGTCACTTATTTCCCCATAAACCAGGGAAAAGCCTCCGTCAGGGTTTTGCTGGTTTAAAATGTAATCTAATAGCTTTTGCCTGGTCCACAGGGCATCATCGGGAATCAAAATGCCGCAGGCATCCAAGGCTATCAATGCAAAGATGGGGCCATTTGTGCCCTGCAGGGTCATATTACCATTGTTATAAATCTTTTCTATAATGTTATATCCGGCAACATTTCTCGGGTCACGGTTTAACGCCGAAACAGCCATTGCCAGCTTTGCATAATCGGTGATTTTCCTAAAATCGCCTTCGTGTTCTTTTAGGTATTCCTCCAGGTATTCATAAGCTTTTTCCGGAACTTCTATACCCAATGCTCTCATTCCAATAATTTGCCACTCGGTATATTCCAGGTTTTTATTAGTTTTATATATATAATCTACAATCTCATCAATGGCATCGGATATTTCTTTAGGCCCGATATTTGTATTCTCTGCTGCAAAAATGTAGCCGCCTAACTGGACGACAAGTAATAGAGCTAAAGTCATAGCAAGAAATTTCTTTGTCCGCGACATGTTTAACACTTTATCACCTCTCATTTTTTGAATTAGATTGACACTATTTGGTCAATCTAGCCCAAGTAGTTTGTAGGAATGGTTCCTGTAGACAGTAAGGTTCACAGGAACCACTTTCATACTCCCGACATAGGAGAATATATGAAAACAACCCGCTCCGCATTTAAAACAAAATGAGACAAGGGACCGTCCCCACGCTTTCCTCCTAAACTAGCTTTGGAAGCAGGGAAGCGTCCCCTGCTGCTTCCTATTTGATTAGTAAACCGTAAATGCGATATAGCACCGTTGCAGCCTGTGCCCTGGTGGCATTTTCCAGGGGTGCGAATACTCCTTCACTGATACCGCCTATGATTTTTTCCCTTAGGCATAAAGCGGCACTTTCCCGGGCCCATGAGGCAATCTCCTCGAAGTCCTTAAATGCTTTCAAATTGTCAACTTTTTCTTGCGAATGGAATTTGTCTTTCATTATGTTGGAAATGATTTTGGCCATTTCTTGTCGTGTAATCTTGCCATTTGGGTCAAACTCGGTTGCGGACTTACCGTTTACCAGGCCTTCGTTGTATGCAATGGCTATCGGATTGTAGTACCAGTCATTTTCCCTGACATCCATGAAGGGCACGGTATATCCATGGTTTTCGCCGTATCCCATTGCCCTTGTCATCAGTGCGACAAATTCAGCCCTCGTGATATTGGCATCCGGGTCGAATATTCCTTCACTCTTTCCCTTTATTATCCCCTTGCCGGCCAGGGCGCCAATTTCCTTCCTGGCCCAATGGTCTTTTGTGTCCTCAAAATCTGCTACCGATTCCTTGGCAAAGTATGTGCTGAAATGAGTCGTGAAAAATCTGGCTGTTTTGCTAGCCGGGTCGTAGATTCCGCCCACAGCTTGAACACTGCCATCTTCCTTTAACCAAAATACGGTTACTGCTGTCTCATCATTGTATTTGCCTTCAAAGGGTATCCCCACTTCGATTGGATGGCTAAATCTTTGACCACTTGCTTCAGTTATTTCTATTAAAATACTTCCGTCGGGAATCTGATCCTGTAAACTCTCAGGCAAAGCTTCTTTGTCTGCTTTTTTTGCAGTTATTTTTAGCCCCTGCTTTTCGTGAATGTCATTTAGTGATTCCACGGGCAGGACTGCAGTCAAGATTCCTGAAGATATATCCAGCTTTTTAAACCCTTTTTCCGTTGCCTTGCCAATAAAAATTCCGGGGAGGTTTATCTCTGCATTTTCTTCATTTTCTTGGGGAATTGCAGCATAAAATCTTTGTTCCGGCTGTAAATTATCCGACTGTATTTGATGCAGCTTTTTATTCAGCTCAAGGGCAACATCAAGTATATCGTCGATGATCTTTTCCATTTTGCTTTCATCACTCATCTTGTTTACAAACGCAAGTGTTATACCGATGCTCTCTTTTACTACCGAAGATATTTCAGTTATCGATGCTTCTTCATCGGTATAACCTAAAAGTCTTGCCGCCATCTCGGCTACTCTTGCACTATTAGCCGAGGCACTATTAATGGCATCTTCAGATTTCAGCCTTGCTAAAACTTTTAAGAAAATATCGTTGACATCTTTTAAATCCCTTAACACGGCTTTCTTAATATCATCCTTGCTTTTAACACTGTTTACCATATCCACAATATAATCAGTAATGTTTTTCACCATGTCAATTATTTCTTTTTCACTAGCGTTCTTGTCATCAAGCAGGGCTAAAGCATCATCTATGATTTCTTTTCTGGGTTCCTCGTATATATTTCCAATATCTTCACCCAGGTTAGTGGTGTATAACCACTGAATGTAGTCCCCGTCTTCTACAGTGACACTTCCCGGGCCAATACCTGGAAAATCCCCGTTAACGGAAAACATCCACCCGCTTGTGGGGCCTTTGTCAAACTCGTTTTGCCCGTCGATCCCTACCACATATCCGCTTCTAATCCTGAAATCGATTCCTTTTGAATCCAAAACCCTCCTGGTTATACTTAGCACCGTATCGCCTTTTTTTATTTCTACCTCTGTCTTAGGCAATATAACTCCTTCGTATCCTTTTATGTAAATATATGCCACCGCAGGTTTTTCAGGCTGTTCAGGTTCTTCAGGTTCTTCTTTTTCCACCACAATAGTCTTGGTCTGGTTAATTCCATCTAAATTCACCGTGCACTCATACTCGTTTCCCTGCTCCAAATAGGTGTTAAATACAGCTTGCCCACTTGCATCCGTTTCCTTTTGATCTATATAATGCTTTCTGCTGCCATCCCCGATAACGATACTGACGGGCTTGTAACTTTCCCCTCTGACGATAACACTCACTCTAGCGCCGTCCACTTCATAGTCCACTGTAAGGCCTGCCGCAAAGGCAAAGGAGGGCAGCAGTAACGCAAGTATCATCAGAAATGATATTAACTTCCCTCTCAAACCATACACCTCCATTTGTTAAATTTGCATATATTAATTAAATATGCACAAACCTGTACACCTGGCAAACGAAACGTCCCCCTGGCAGATAAGTCAAAAGTGGTGGTGTAGCTGAACGCTTTGTTTCAGCTACACCAGGGAGTAGGTTGTGCTTACACATAATACACCTCCACTATTTGTTGTAGTGTGGCCGAAGCTTTTAGTTTCGGCCACACTAGAGGGTTGGGGGCAAATCTTTACTGCTTAACTTCTATTTCAATGGGATTTGACAAAAAGATTTTTTGGTTTTCAAAGCTGTCCCATACAAAACATTTTATGATATATCTTCCGGTATCTGGAACTAAAAAGCCTGCGCCTAAGTTGGTGCTTTCTCCTGGTGCAAATTGTTTGGCTGCAAAAGAGTAGTTTACCATCTTGTTGGTATTTTTTTCGTAAAGAGCAACAATTAATATTGCAGTTCTGGTTACTCCTTGATTTTCCTGTATTTCAAACTCAAGCTTCGCTTCACTGCCGTTTTTTATTTCACTTGAATCCATTCTGTTTACTATAAATTCTTCAGGCTCTACAGTAAGATTTATGGTGTCGGAGATATCCTGATAGCCTTCAACTTTTACAGTTATTGTAACGGTTCCGGTACTTATAGCTGTAACTAAACCATCACTATTGACTTGAGCTACATTTTTATCTGAGGTTTCCCATATGAGATTATGGCCTAAGAGGATTTCACCATAGTCATTGTATACATTTGCCATCAGTTTCAGTTTTTCGTTTTGTTTTAGTGTAGTAGATGAAGGTGCTTGTATTTTTACTACACGTGGTTCAGTATCATTCAGCATGATCTCATGAAACATGGATTTGCCTCTATACAAATCTGCAAGGGCACAAAATGCTTGCTCGGTAGCCATGACTGTTTCAGTGCCCCATTGGGATGGATTTTCAAAGTAGTCATCTACCTTGTATGCGAGCAAAGCATCCAGCATAGTATTGCCGTTTTTCGTCCATTCTTCTGACAGTGGGTCTTCACCTAGTGCTATTAAACTTTGGATAACTGCTGATATGGAATAGGGGTTTTCCTCTCCCCAGGCTTCAAAGCCGCCGGAGGCCTTTTGGTTGGCCTTTAGATAAGCTATACCCTTTGTTATGGCAGCTTCTACTCCCGTAATGTCCTTATGATTACCCAAAGCCATGATGCACATAGCTGTTTCGTCTACTCCACCAAAGCCTGTTTCCTCGTCCCAATAGCTTAACAATGCATTGACAGCCTTTTCCACATCATAGTCGGCTTTTGCCATGTCTAAAGCCAGCATGCTAAAGGCAATGGTAGTGGGATGATCATCCCATTGGCCGATGATAAATTTCCCTTCTTTATTTTGGCTTTCCGCTAAAGTTTTTACATAGTTTTGGCCATTGTAATTTCTTGGGTCTTTACCTGCTGCCATAAGGCCCATTATATTTCCTACATAGGCCGAGGCACTGTCAGGGTTCTCATTTACTTTGAATCTTTGTCCGATTATAGCTAGGTCATTTTCTAGATTGTCACTGGTAAAGTGGTAGCTTAAAGCTACACGGTAGGTAAAGGCGTCATCGCTATTCAGGTAGTGGTTTCTCAAGGAAGCAATGGTTTCAGCTATTTTCTCTTCATCGCTTTTGGCGTCTTCCTCATTTTCTTCATAATCTGAAAGCAAGGTGTGATACATAGATTTTCCTTCACTTATATCGACTAAAGCTGCCAGCACCATTCCGGTGGCCTCATCGTTGTATTCCTTATATCCTTTTTTTGATGAATCATAGATAAAGTGATTATCTTTTTTAAATGCCATTACTGCATCTAAAGGGGTGCTGCCGTTCTTTTTAAACTCATCACTTAAAGGATCTTTGCCTGCGGCTATAATGGCCTGAATGGCCATGGCATCGTATTCCGATGATTCATTTTCAGAATAGCTCCCAGCACTGTAATTAAAGCCTCCGGAATCGATTTGACATGCCTTTAAGTCATTCATATAATCCTCTATCTTATCACTGATGCCATCTCTGTCTTTATGGAAAGACAGGGCTATAATTGTCTCGGATATTCTAAAGATACTGGGATCGTTGGCATTTTCGTATTTCTCAATTAGCACATCCAATGCCTTTTCTACATCGTATTCTCCTTTGGCCATCTCCAGAGCAATTATGGAATAGGCTTGATCTTCTAATTTGTTTTCTTTGTCGCCTTCTATATTGAACTCTCCATTGGGATTTTGGGCGTTTTCCAATATACTTACATAATCTTTCCCTTTATAATCCCGGGGATTTTGTCCTGCTGCTATGATTCCCATGATATTCTTGGCGTGGGCTTCAGTGGGACTATCCCATACAATATATGTTCTATCTGCCTCGTCTTCTCTTAGCTCTAGTTTTTCTGCAATCTCCTCTTCACCTACACCCAGGATATTTAGTGCCATGGCTTGGAGGTAATTGTATTGTTCATTAGCTTGGATATAAGATTTGGCATCCTTTATGGCCTTTGCCACCACATCTGAGGAATCAAGTACAGGTTCGATACTGTGATACATGGATTTACCCATATATAAATCTGCAAGAGCTCCAAAGGCACGGCTTGTAGATGTAACTTCTACATTATCGCCATAAAGCTCGCTCCAGCGAAATGTGCCGTCTTCCATCTGGTCATTGAGCAAGGAATCTACTAAATTTCCTTTAGCCTTTGCCCACTCTGCCGAGAGCGGATCTACACCATTGGCAATCAAGGCCTGAATCACTAAGCCGGTATACTGGGGGGTATCACCATATGAATTACCACTAAATAACAGTTCAAAGCCACCGGTGTCACTCTGCATTGAATTTAGGTAATCAATGCTATCTTTAATAAGCTTTGAAACTCCATCGATGTCCTTATGTTTGGATAAGGCTATCAATGCGAAGGCGGTATTTTCCACATCCCCGAAGTTATTTCCTTCTGCCATATTTAAGAGGGCTGAAACTGCATTTTGAACATCATATTCCGCCTGAGCTAAATCAAGAGCCATTATGGCCATGGCCTGCTTGCGAACACTTGCTTCATTTCCTTCTTCTACAAACTGGCCCTGAGAATTTTGTAGAGCTTTCAAACTTTGTACATAATCTTTTTCGAGACTGCTTAAAACTTGGCCCGAGGCAATTAATCCTAAAATATTTTCTGAATAGGCAATTACATCTTCAGCGGTATTTAACTGAAGTTTGTCTTGAATATCCGGATAGTCTTCTTTTAAATCACTACTGGTGTGGTTTATTGCCATAGCATCCAGCCAGGTGTAAAATACATCTACTTCTTCCAAGGAACTATTTGTGCGTTTTTGTGTAGTTGTCAAATAATCTCTCAGTTTAAATAGCCCGTCCCGAATTTTCCCTTTGTAGCTCACAGCTTTTTGTACATTTTGATATGTGGATTTATTATGGAGTAAATCAGAAAGAGCTATAAAGGCTTGCGCAGTTGCTTCATCTTTGTATAAATAATCACCGTAAGTCTGGTTATATACAAAGTAGTTTAACTTTTTATATTCCAACAATGCATCTAATAGAGTTTTGCCGTCCTTTATCCAATCTTCATCGGTGAGAGGGTCTATTCCATTGGCTACCAGCGCTGAAATCACATAGGATAGGGTGAGAGAATTCTCGGTACTGTAACTACTATCGGGAATATCCTTGAAACCTCCCGATTCCAACTGATTTTCCTTGATGTAATTCAGATTTTCTTCTATGTATTCTTCCACACCCTCTATATCCTTATGGGGAGCCAAGGCTGTTACGGCTATTGCCCGAAGGTCTAGGCTGTTTTTATTTTTTGTTTTGCCTAAAATGAAGTTTACTGCGCTTTTCTCATCATATTCGGCTCCAGCCATGTCAAGGGCAATCACTGCCCATTCGGTCTGTTCCACTGAACCCAGCTTAAAGCTCCCGTCTTCCTGCTGGGCTGCTACTAAAGCATCCACATATTTTGCAGGATTTTGCCCTGAAGAAATCATACCGATTATATTCATGGCATAGGGTAGTGTACCTACATTTTCATTTGTTTTAAGCTTTTGGGCAATGTCCTCCACATCCCTTTGGATATCATCACTGGTGGAGTTCAGGGCTAGGGCTTCCAGGGGAGTGTAATAAGCAGGATGTGTTTGCCAAGATGAATCCAAGCGTTCTTTCATGGAAGTAAAATAATCCCTCAGGCCTTCCACTGTTTCCCTGATTATTTCATCATAGCTTTTAGCTTGTTCCTCTTGTTTTTCTAAAACATATTTATCATAGACTGATATCCCTCTATAAAGATCCACCAGTGCTGCAAAGGCGTATTGTGTAGCTCCCTGGTCCGTCATATTCATGCCATATTCTGTTGAAACCTGAAAAGTCCCATCCTCTAATCGACAAGCGAGCAGTGCATCTAATAAATTACAGCCATTCTTTGTCCATTCAGCAGATAGTGGGTTTATGCCGTTTGCCACCAGAGCTTGGATTACCGGCCCTACTGCATAGGGACTGTTGCCCATACCA
>LSQX01008730.1_pt3 | contig 11071 bp, 10 predicted proteins | sample 654561 | NCBI WGS metagenome assembly LSQX01 (sample SAMN04489861, study PRJNA283612) | anaerobic digester metagenome | isolation source: 4 biogas reactors fed with cattle manure at either 37C or 55C with and... | place: Denmark: Kongens Lyngby | collected 2014 | reverse complement strand
AGGCTGGGCAAGACATGCCTGGGGTGCGCTCCCGCTCCTCTAATCGTCTTTCTAGGAGGCTTCTATGAAAGGGGACCCCGGACTCATCGACACTTTGAATTCGCTGCTGGCCGATGAGTTAACCGCTATCAATCAGTACATGGTCCATGCGGAGATGTGTGAAGGCTGGGGCTATGACAAGCTCTACGACTCCTTCAAGAAGCGATCCATCGACGAGATGAAGCACGCCGAGACACTTATAGAGAGGATCGTCTTCCTCGAAGGCAACCCGACTGTGAGCGAACTGCGCAAGTTTTCGATAGGCGCCGACGTGCCGGGCCAGCTCAAGGGCGATCTCGGCTTAGAGATGCACGGCATCAAGACCTACAACGCCGCTATCAAGCAGGCCGGCGACGTGAACGACTTCGCCACTCGTGAGATCCTGGAGACCATCCTTCGACAGGAAGACGAACACGTAGACGAGATCGAGGAGCTCCAAGACCAGATCGAACAGATGGGACTCCAGATATTTCTCTCCACCCAGCTATAAGTACGTCCACCTGCCGTCCAGGCCCGACAGAAGGAGCTTAGGAAGAAGGCCGCCACCAGGTTGAGCAGCATGAGGTCCAGGTAGTCTTTGTACATGGGTGCGGCCTCTCTCCTTCTCCGCGACTCGCGGTCACGCGCGCCCTATTCGGCTAAGCTCTGCCGGTAGGCATACCAGCCGTTCGACAGCCGTTCCGGGGGCCGCAGCGGTACCCCGCTCCATACACTACGGACCAGCCTACTGACGCTCGTAGCACTCGCCCGGCACGGGTTCCTCCGGCCAATGGGCGGTCTCGTAGCCGAGTTCCTTCCGGTATGCCTCCCACCCCTCCAGCCCTTGGACGGCGATGTTGGCCTCGAGCACACAGTCGCTGTAGGCGCACTGGAGCGCGCCTTCGATCTCAGCGAGGACCAGATCGCCCTGCCTCATGGCCCGCTGACAGGCCGTGCAGTACACCCACGCCTGGTCGCTCACGTCCTCGGCGATACGACAGGCCGCCTTCTCTTCTTCGTTCAGGTCTCGGTACCGCTTCTTCATCGTCCACCCCTCGTCTTGACCGACGACGCTTCTCGGACACAGCTTCCAAGTTCCCCGATGACCTCTCGGGCACTCATCACCGTCCGGGGTCTCTCATCTGAGACGCCTCTACATAGTCATCGTCTTCCCTCGCTCGAGACGCCGCGATAGAGTCAGATCGAGGTCAACGCCGATCCTCGAATCTGTCTCATCTAGCTACGCTGAGCGCCACAGCCGCGAGTACAAATATCACGATGATCATGTACGGCGACCCAAGCAGGATCCTCACTCCCAGGCCGACCTCTCGACGTCCCCTGTGGGCCCGGCCTCTACCGCCAACGCGTCCTCTCATAACCAGTCACCCTCAAACCGACGGCGATACGCCCATTTCACAAGCTGCGCGTGGACCAGATAAGCTCCGACTATCGCTATCAGCACCGGCCAGAAGACGGCCGGGAGGGCGGTAAGTCCCAGCGCTCTCCCCACTGCCGTGAAGGGTACGGCACAAGCGATGGCGATCGCGACCCCGCCGGCCAAGAGCGTCGGAAGCGCCCCGGTGCTCTGGACAAACGGGATCTTCCCGGTGCGCAACATCTGGATGACCAGCACCTGAGTACACATGCTCACAACGAACCACCCTGTTTGGAAAAGGCTCTGCTGTGCTGCCGTCGATGCTGCAAAAGCGAAAAACATGACCGCGAAAGTAACGAGATCATATACAGAGCTGACCGGCCCCATGTACACCATGAACCGGGCCAGCCCCCTCGCCTCCCACCTCTTGGGCTTCTCCACGAACTCGTCGTCGACCTTGTCGATGGTCATGAACACACATGAGAGGTCGTAGATGAGATTCAAGAAGAGTATCTGGAGGGGCAGCATCGGCAGGAAAGGGAGGAAGATACTTGCCAGTATTATGCTGAAAACGTTACCGAAGTTCGAGCTCGCCGTGATCTTGATGTACTTCATGGTGTTGACGAACACCTTACGTCCCTCGACGATGCCGCGCTCCAGCACGGTAAGGCTCTTCTCCAGAAGTATGATGTCCGCCGACTCCCGAGCGATATCCACGGCTGAATCCACCGAGATCCCCACGTCGGCGGCCAGCAGGGCAGCCGAGTCGTTGATACCGTCCCCCATGAACCCTACCGTCTTGCCCTGGTCTTGGAGCAGGCGGACTACCCGTGCCTTCTGCAGGGGCGTGAGCTTAGCCAACACGTTGGCTAAGCGAAGAGTCTCGCGTAGCTCCCCGTCGGAGAGACGTTCGATCTCGGGTCCGGTGAGAGCGCGCTTCACCGATATCCCCACCTGCTCGCAGATGGCCCGCGTGACCACCTCGTTGTCCCCGGTGAGCACCTTGACTTCTACGCCCAGTTTCTGAAGCCCGGCGACTGCCGCGGCGGTCGTTTCTTTGGGCGGGTCCAAGAAGCCGATGAGCCCGACCAACACCAGTTCCTGCTCATCGTCTGCCGAGTAGCGCCGCCTCCGTTCTTCGATCTCCCGGCGCGCGACGGCCAGAATCCGCATCCCCTTCTCGTTCAGCCGTCTGGTCAATACGAAGGCCTCGCGTCGCAACGCGGTAGTGAGCGGGACCGACTCACCACCGATCTGTGCCGCGGTACAGAGTTCGAGGACGTTTTCCACCGCCCCCTTGCAGACGAGTAATTCGCGGTCCGCTTGGTCGCGGACCACGACCGACAGCCGTTTGCGGGAGAAATCAAAGGCGATCTCGTCCACCTTCATCAGTTCGTCCGTTATGTCGGTGACCTCAGCTTCGGTGGCGTACTCGACCACCGCCTCATCAAGCAGGTTCCTGAGGCCTGTCTGAAAGTAGCTGTTGATGTACGCCAGTCGGAGTACTTCGGGAGACTCCTCCCCCTCCAAGTCGAGGTGTGTCCTCAGCACCACGTGGTTCTCGGTCAGAGTGCCGGTCTTGTCGGTGCAGAGCACATCCATGCCTCCCAGGTTCTGGATGGCAGACCCCTGTTTGACGATCACCTTGTGTCTCGAGAGAAGCAGTGACCCCTTGGCCAGGTTGGTGGACACGATCATGGGGAGCATCTCAGGCGTCAGACCGACGGCTACGGCAAGCGCGAACAGGAGTCCTCCCAAGAGATCGCCCTTTGTCAGCCAGTTGATGAGAAAGACGGCCGGCGTCATGGCCGCCATGAACCCGATGAACACCCAGCTCACACGACGCACACCCTGATCGAACGCCGTCGGCCCCGGGGTCTTGGCCAGGGCTTGACCGAGGACGCCCAGGTAGGTCGAGCCGCCCGTCGCCACCACCACTGCGGCGGCGCTCCCACTTGTGATGCTGGTGCCCATGAAGCACAGGGTCTCGGCCTCCAGAGCCGACGAGGGCAGGTCGCGAAGGGAACGGCGTATCAATTGCGCGTGTTTCTCGACGGGCAGGGATTCTCCGGTAAGAGAAGCTTCGCTGACGAAGAGGTCTTTCGAGACCAGAAGCCGGACGTCGGCCGGCACCATGTCTCCGGCACTGAGGAACACGATGTCACCCGGCACCAAGCGCTCTACCGGTATCTCTTCCGTATTACGCAACACGTCAGGGGCGAGCAGGTCCTGGACGGAGACATCCAGCCGCTCCTCACCTTTGCGGCGGAGAACAGTGGCGGAGGTCTGTATGATGCTCTCCAGACCGGCGGCGGCCACAGCCGAACGGTGTTCCTGGAAGAAGCGGACCAGGCTTCCGACGGCGATCATAATCAGTAATATGATGATCTTGGCGTAGCTGGGTTCGTCGCTGAGCTGCACATCGATGATGTAGGAGACCACCGCCAGCACCGCCAGGATGGCGTTGAACGGACTCACGAACGAGCGCACGAATTGTACATACCACCGCAGACGTTTGCGTCTCGTGACGGTGTTCTCGCCGTAGCGTCCCAGTCGGCGTTGGGCTGCATCTTCATGTAGACCGCCCGCCTCGGCCTCCAGAACAGACAATGCCTGAGACGGGCCGACGTTGGCCACCTGCAGCAACAGGTCGCGCTCTTCCACCCGGGGTGGGGCCTTTGCGGGCCCCGCAGGCGCCCGGCCGCTCCGGACGCGCTGCACGAGTTCGATGATGTCATCGATGGTGACAACGCCGAGCAACACTCCCGACTCATCGACCACAGGCACCGAGAGAAGGTCATACTTGGTCATGATCTCAGCGACCTGTTCTTGGTCTTCGTCAGGACCCACGGTGACCAGATAGGGTAGAGCGATCTCCCGAAGTGGAGCTATGGGGATCGCGGTGATCACATCCCTCAAGGAGACCCGGCCGATCAGGCGATAGTCCTCCTCGTCGTCCACTACATATAGGTGCTGGGACTCGTCGATGGCCGACGGGTTATCACGCAGGTGGTCGATCAGTTCCCCAGCCGTCATCCCCTGAGGCACGGTCGCCAATGAGGGGTTCATGAGCCCACCCGCCGTATTCTTGCGATAACCAAGGAGTGACCTGATGGTCTGAGCTTCGCTCACTCCCATAAGACGGAGCAGAGCCTGGGCCTTTTCGTACGGAAGATCGCCGATGATGTCCGCGGCATCGTCGGGGTCCATCATCTCCAGGAGATCAGAGGCCCGTTCGCTCCCCAAGCTGTCGATGACGTCGGCGTGGTACTCATCCTCGAGCTCGGCCACCGCGCGTGCCGCGCTGGCATTGTCGAGATGTTCGAAGACCTTAGCCCTCTGCGGCGGCGACAACTGCTCCAGGACGTCGGCGATGTCGGCCGGATGCAGCTCGTTCAGACGCTTGTGTGTGACGGAGAGTCGTACATGGGAGAGGTTCCGGTCTAGGAGATCCATGTAGTTCCACGCGATGAGATCGTCGGGGATGGTTCTCCCGAACAGTGCGGCCAGACGGGCGCCTGCTCTCTCGAGTCGCGGGGAGAGACGCCGCAGGAAGCCACGTATTCCGACTTCCGCGCCCAGAAGGCGCAGCTGATTCTTGCCCTCGGAGAGATCGAGGTCGTAGACGCGCACCACTTTCTTCCCCTGGGTATCTACGATCTCCTTGTTGAGCAGGTCGCGGGCTAGGAGGATCTCGTCGGGCTGCAGGTAGCTGAAGCGCAAGTCGGTCCGCGCGGCCGAGAGGGTGATCTTCTCGTCACCAATGGAGGAGACGTACTTTCTCCACGAGAGCATGAAAGGGGTCTTGTCGGGACCTAGGAAGGCGAGGGCCGTCACGCGGGGGAAAACGTCACCGGTGGTGACGGCCATATCGCTGACCGTGCCCACCGTGTAGCCGGCGACATCGACGACGGGCTTTCCCAAAATCTGGGTTAGATGCAGCATGAGGCTCCCTTCACCCGGAGGCCCGCCGGAAGAGCCGTCGCACGGGCCCTGCGCCCCCACACCTCCGCGGGGTGACGGCGACCCCTAATCATACAGACAGAGGCCGTTGTGCAGCTGCCATCCTTCGTCGCCGGCCGCCATGGATGGCCCGCCATAGCGGCATGAACTCAAGTATACATGCTCCTCTTCTTTGCTCAGGCATCCACAGGTAGAGCACCTTCTCCTTAAGGGTAGAGGCCCGAACGGCTTCATTCAATCCGAGATGCAGGCCGGGCGCGCATGCTGCGCACGAGGCCTCCGGCTACGACAAATCGATGTCTCCGGTTGAGGCCTTCTTGACACCGGGGCATACTCTAAGTCTCTCGAGGAGCAGTGTCGCGTTCTTCATATTGAGACCGCTCTTGAGTCTCACTTGAAGAAGGTCTTCCGTAGCGCTCTTCTCCGGATATATCGTTATCGCACCGTAGCTTACGGCGACATCACTCAGAATGGACTCGAGGTCTCGCATATCGAAAGTCTCTCGCTCCACCGTGATATTGAATTCCTTCATGCTCCTCTTGTGGAACAGCCGACGTTCCAATGGTTTCAAACCCGCAAGTATAAGTAGCACAATAGCCGTCGCTACCACACCGGGGATGTAGAGACCCGATCCGATGGCAAGTCCAATGGCGGCGACGGCCCACAGCCCTGCAGCGGTAGTGAGCCCTCTAACGATCTCCCGTCGGAGGAAGATGATGGTGCCGGCTCCCAAGAAGCCTATTCCGCTGATGACCTGAGCTGCGATCCTGGACGGATCCAGAGCGACAGCAGGGGTTCCCAGGACGTCCCTGAATCCATAAGCGGAGACGATGATGGCAAGGGCAGAACCTAGACACACCAGCATGTGCGTTCGCAGACCGGCGGCCCAATGCAGACGCTCTCTCTCGAAACCTACGAGACTTCCGAGAAAGGCTGCCACAACAAGACGAATGACGATTTCTTGAATTGGTAGCAAGAGCTATAACGTGGGAGAGATTACTCATATAGAAGTTATCTCGACGTGGGTCAGGGGTCAAGCCCGCAGAAGACGCGGAAGGCCACGGTGGAGTCCTCTCCGGGCTCAGCCCAGAGCCACGTCTAGAACCATCATGAGCGCGAACCCCGCCATAGCTCCACCGGTGGCCAGGTCGGTGTTCTTGCCGTGGCACTGCGACTCGGGGATGATCTCTTCCACGACCACGTAGATCATAGCCCCGGCCGCAAAGGCAAGAATGTATGGGAGCGCAGGGCGGGCCAGCGTCACCAAGGCTGCTCCGAGCACTGCGGCTATCGGTTCGACTACGGCCGAGAGTTGGCCGTAGAAGAAGCTCTTGCTCCGCGACATCCCGGCGCCACGCAGCGGCAGCGAGACGGCGGCGCCTTCGGGAAGGTTCTGTATGCCGATGCCGAGCGCCAACGTCAGCGCCGCGGCTAAGGTCGTCCCCCCGCCGCCGTCCACCGCAACGGCTCCGAACGCGACGCCTACGGCCAGACCCTCAGGGATATTGTGGAGGGTGATGGCGGCCAGCAGAAGGGCGGAGCGATTCCACGACACCTGTATGCCCTCGGTGTGGTCGGACGTGAGCCCAGGATGCAAATGGGGAAGAATGCGATCCAGAATGAATAGGAACACACCTCCGCCGGCGAACCCGGCCAAAGCTGGGAACCACGCGGGGATACCTGCGCCCTCGGCAAGATCCATGGCCGGAATGAGTAACGACCACACACTGGCCGCGATCATCACCCCGGCCGCGAAACCGAGCATGAGGTCGAGCCACCGGCGGGTTATCTCCTTCATGAAGAAGACCAACCCCGCGCCCACGGCCGTAAGCAGCCAGGTGAATATGGCCGCGAAGAGGGCTTGGACCACCGGGTTGAGTTGGATGAAGAAGTCCACGCTATGTCCATTCGACCAGAGGGTGATGGCTTCCTTGTGCGCCACAGACCCAGTTCCACTGTGCCACCGCCCCGGGTTTGATTACCGGACGAATGCGGTAGCAATATAGTAATCCCCGTTATCGGTCCACTTTGTGTCGGGGGCCCAAGGACCGACGAGGAGGAAAGAGGGTGTCCGAGAGCCACGACTACCGCGAAACGACGGCGGCCGGGCTACAACGAGATGCTCAGCGCCATCAGGTCGATGGGGTTTCCGGGATAGCGAAGACAAATACCTTCATCGACCGTCCGCTGTTTCTGCCGCCTATGGATGCGACCTCACGCGCCGGCGGCTCCATTCGCCCTCCCCCAGTATCCCTCATCCACCCGTGACCATGGCGGCGAACAGGATGCTCGAGCCCGTCCCGGTTCGCCCACTCGCCCTCAGAACGTATCTGAACGACTTCGGAGGAGACCATGAAAGAGACGACCACGTGGGTTGTTGCAGATCCAGATCAAGAGGACATGTTCTGGCCAAGCGAAGCGATGAAGCAACGAGCCTGGATGAGTGATCCTTCCATATACGAAGAGTCGGACAAAGATCCGGTGGCCTTCTGGGAGAAACTTGCCCGCGAAGGCCTGCACTGGTACAAGGAGTGGGACACGGCTTACAACGAGGCGCCACCCTATTTCACGTGGTTCCAAGGCGGCAGGCTCAACGCCAGCTATAACTGTCTCGATAGACATGTGAAGACGTGGCGGCGGAACAAGGTGGCGATAATCGGCGTGCGCGAGCCGATTGACGAACCGGCGCAATCCCTCACCTATTACGACCTGTATCGTGAGGTCAACAAGTTCGCCAACGTGCTGAAGAGCCTCGGCGTCGGCAGGGGTGACCGGGTCAGCATCTATCTACCCATGATCCCAGAGGCGCAGATAGCGATGCTCGCCTGCGCCCGTCTCGGCGCTCCGCACAGCGTGGTCTTCTCTGCTTTCGCTCCCGACTCACTCCGCAGCCGCATCGAAGATGCCGGCTCGAAAGTCCTGATCACTTGCGACGGCTACTACAGACGTGGCCGCCCGGTCAACTTGAAGAACAACGCTGATGACGCCGTAGAGGGCACCACCATAGAAGACGTCATTGTCTTCCGGAGGACCGGCCAAGAAGTCAACTGGGTGGAAGACCGGGACCATTGGTGGCACGAACTCATGGCGGAAGCCGATCCGTATTGTGAGCCCGAGGTCATGGATAGCGAAGAGACTTTATATATCCTCTACACGAGTGGTACGACGGGCAAGCCGAAGGGCGTCATCCACACTACGGGCGGGCACATGGTCCAGGCCCACTGGACGACTTTGTGGGACTTCGACCTTCATGATGAAGACGTTTTCTGGTGCACTGCGGACATAGGGTGGGTGACGGGGCATACCTACAATGTCTACGGCCCTCTTTCCGTTGGGGCCACACAGATATTCTTCGAGGGAGCGCCTGACTTCCCCGATAGAAGCAGAGTGTGGCAGATCGTAGAGAACCACGGTGTGACGGTCTTCTACACTGCGCCGACGCTGATCAGGATGTTCGCCGGTTGGGGCGATGAGTGGCTTAAGAAACATGACCTTTCCGGTCTTCGCCTTCTGGCCACCGTAGGCGAGCCGATCAACCGTGAAGCGTGGATGTGGTTCTTTAATAAGGTCGGCGGCGGTAGGTGCCCGGTCATCGACACATGGTGGCAGACGGAAACGGGCGGCACTCTGATCAACGCCCTCCCCGGTATCGGCCCCTTCATCCCCACAGTCGCAGGCAGAAGCTTCCCCGGAACGAGGCACGAGATCCTCGATGAACAGGGCAACCCGCTTGGTGTGGGTGAAGGTGGCCTCTTGGTGCAGAAGAGTCCGTTCGGCCCGGGGATGCTGAGGGGTGTGTACGGTGACCCAGAGATGTATAAGGACAACTACTGGACGGAGTACGGCGACAGGACTTACTACACCGGCGACGGGGCCAGACTGTTCATCGAAGATAACTTCCGCATCACCGGACGCGTGGACGACGTCATGAAGGTGGCGGGCCATCGGTTGTCCAGCGCGGAAGTGGAAAACGCAGTTTGCGGGCATCCTCAGGTGGCGGAGTGCGCAGTGGTAGCGGCGCCTCATGACATCAAGGGGACCACGCCCTACGCGTTCGTCCGGCTCAGCGAGGGAGAGCCCTCCGAAGAATTGGCCAAAGAGATCATCACCCACGTGGTCAAAGCGTTAGGCCCCACGTGCCGGCCGGAAAAGATCCTGTTCGCCGACGCGCTACCCCGGACGAGGAGCGGCAAGATCATGCGTCGCATCCTGCAGCGGTTGGTCAGCGACGAACCCATCGGGGACACCGTCACCATCGAGAATCCGGAGAGTGTAGATACGCTTAAGGCGTTGGTGGGCTACAGAGACAAGAGTTGACGATCGAAGAGGCACTGCCTGCGGCAAGGATATAAGGAGGAGTCATGGACCTGTTTGTTCGCGGAGAAGACGTCTGGGTGACGAGTATCGCCGACGACCCCGGCTCATTGGGGGCAACGTTGGGGTTGCTCAGCGATGCAGGCGCCAACCTCGACTTCATCATCTCTCGTCGCGCACCTGACGAACCCGGGACGGCCGCGGTCTTCGTCACCCCTCTGCGCGCCGACCATGAGGTGCGGGCCGGCGACGATGCCGGATTCTCCGTCACCCGCATGACGTACTCGGTCCGCGTGGAGGGCGAGAACACGCCCGGTGTGGCGGCGAAGTTGGCCAAAGCAGTAGGTGATGCGGACATCAATATGGTCGGCTTCTCGGCGGCCAAGCTCGGGCCGAGATTCGTTGCACATATCAGATTGGAAACCATGGAAGAAAGGGAAGCGGTCATCAAGCTGCTCTCGGCGTAGATACGGCCGCGCACGGGGTGGCAGCACGCTCGCCGGTGTAGGCCGGTCCCGCCCTCTGTCCCGTCGGGAGTTTGGCCCGGTAATAGTGCGGGAAAAGGTCGAAGAGTACGGTATGGCGACCCCTGGCCGCTCCCAACATGGCTGCTCGCCGCGTGACGAGTCCTGGGACGAGGTCTCAAAGGAGGCGCATTGCAGCTCGAGTTCGGCGGTCAAGCCACAATCGGCGCCTCCTGGCCGTTTCTTGCCTTCATAGGACTGATCCTGGTCACTGTGGCCGTCATCATGACGACGTCGTTCGTCCTCGGCCAACGACACCGGGCTTCCATGACCGGAGAACCGTATGAGTCGGGGGTGGTCGCGACCGACTTCCCGGCGGCGGGCTTCCCTCTAGAGTTCTACCGCATCGCGGTCTTCTTCGTGGTGTTCGATGTCGAGGCCGTCTTCATCTACGCATGGGCCGTGTCGCTGCGGGAGGCGGGCTGGAGCGGTTACGTCGTGATGCTGTTCTTCGTAGGCGTCCTTCTAGCGGCGCTGGTCTATCTGTGGCGATTGGGTTCACTCGATTGGAGGGCTACCTCGCGCAGGAGCCGTCAGGGATGACGGCAGACTCCGGACCACACGCATTGGAGGCCGAACGACTGGACGAAGCCGTCGGGCAGACGACGCTCCTTACCCGCCTTCAGGATGCACTGGCCTGGGCCCGCTCGAATTCGCTTTGGCCTTTCAACTTCGGCCTCTCCTGCTGTTTTGTAGAGCTGGCTACCAGCCTCACGCCCCGGTACGACATCGCCCGCTTCGGGGCGGAGGTCATCCGAGGCTCGCCCCGAGAGGCGGACCTGATGGTCGTAGCCGGCACGGTCTTCTTGAAGATGGCTCCGGTCGTCAAACGGCTCTACGAACAGATGATGGAACCTCGTTGGGTGATCTCCATGGG
>LSQX01257852.1_pt2 | contig 11072 bp, 10 predicted proteins | sample 654561 | NCBI WGS metagenome assembly LSQX01 (sample SAMN04489861, study PRJNA283612) | anaerobic digester metagenome | isolation source: 4 biogas reactors fed with cattle manure at either 37C or 55C with and... | place: Denmark: Kongens Lyngby | collected 2014 | reverse complement strand
GTAAAAATGAAAAGATGAAGTCTGATTTTAGATTTAGTTATCTTTCAGTTTTGACTTTTTGTTCTAATGTTTAAAAAGTTGCGGGCTTAACTGTGGATTCTTGCTTTTTAAACACCTCAAGCGCTTCCGGGAATGGTTCCAGCGCCCGTTCAAAAATCCCCAGGGAATAGGCGATGGTGAGGCCGTAATTTGTGATGGGCACACCGGATTCGCGCGCTTTCATCAGGCGGCTGAGCATTGCGCGCCGGTTCCACATGCAGGCGCCGCAGTGGATAATCAATTTGAATTGATCAAGCGCTTCCGGGAGGTGATTTCCTTTGATGTTGGAAAATTCCAGCTCCCCGCCAATATATTGGTTGAGCCAGAGCGGTATTTTTACAGTGCCGATATCTTCCTCCGAGGGATGATGGGAACAGGCTTCAGCAATCAGGACCTTATCGCCGGGCTTCAGCTTGTCGATGGTTAAGGCGCCACGCACCATTTCAGTCAAATCGCCCTGAAAACGTGCAAATAAAATCGAAAATGAGGTGAGTGGAATATCTTTTGGCGTGTCTGCCGCCACTTTTGCAAAAGCCTGTGAGTCGGTTACGACCAGCTTTGGCGGCTGTTTCAGTTTTGACAAAGCCTCGCGCAGGCCTTGCTCTTTCACCACCAGACACATGGATTCATTGTCCAAAAGGTCGCGGATGCTTTGCACCTGAGGCAGAATCAGCCGTCCTTTCGGCGCTGCGCTGTCAATGGGAACCACAAGTACTGCCAGCTCTCCGGCGCCAACCAGATCCGCTAAAATTGCCGGCCTTTCAATAAAATCAACCGGCGCGGTTTTTAGTATGAGTTCCCGCAATTCAGGAATTCCCGATCCGCAGGTTGCAGAGGTGAAAACAAACTTTACCCCGGCACTTTTGATTTGAGTAATAATATCCTGGTTTCCAGCAAAAATGTCTGATTTATTGAATGCGACTAAAAAAGGAATTTCACGTTTTTTGAATTCTCCCATCAGGCGGAGCTCATATTCCCCCCAGTCCTGAGAATTGGTTACAATGACTGCCAGGTCTGTCCGGTCAAAAACGGCTACTGTTTTTGCTACTCTTTTGTTTCCGGCAAGTCCTTCGTCGTCAATTCCGGCCGTGTCAATGAAAAGCACCGGGCCAATCGGTAGCAGTTCCATTGGCTTTTCAACCGGATCGGTTGTGGTTCCGGCAATTTCCGAAACTATGGAAACATCCTGCTGGGTCAGTGCATTCAAAATGCTGGATTTTCCGGTATTCCGCCGGCCAAATATCCCGATATGTAAACGAAAGGACTTCGGCGCTTTCATGTTGTTGGTTTTGTTGACGAAAATACAAATTCGGGAGTTAATTCACAAAGGGTAATAAAAAAAGCCGCTTGCAACCTTGCAAACGGCCTTTTCGGAAAATTTTAAATTCGCCTAACTGTTTAATTTAATCTTTGCTTGCAGTGGCAGATTTACCTTTGTCACTACAACCTTCCGCTTTGGCAGAAGCTTTTGAGCTGCAGCAGCCTTCGGTTTTTGCTTCAGCTTTTGCTGTGGAACATCCTTCAGCCTTTGCAGAGGCTTTTGCGTCTGAGCAACCTTCAGCTTTTGCCGTGGAACAGCCTTCGGTTTTTGCTTCAGCGCAACCTTCTGTCTTGGCGGCAGTTTTGTTGTCGTCGGCAACTACTGTAACTTTAGCTTTCTTGTTATCATCTACATTTACTTTCGCAGTAGAAACTGACAATCCGTATGCCATCACCAGCGCTAATACTAACAATACTTTTTTCATCTTTTCTGTTTTTTAGTTATACAATAAAATTAATTCTCATTTTTAAATCACCACAATTATAAAAACAATCTTTTTCATCACCAAATAAATATTAATATTTTTATATCTTTTTCTCTTTTGTTTTCTCAAATCATTGATATTCAATAAAAAATTGCAGATTAATATTTAACTGACATTGTTATTTCTCTGGTAGCCCAAAGAGAAACCAATCAATCAGCAAAAAACATCATCTTTTCCGGCATCTACTCTTTTCACCAATCTTTCAGCACGTTTTTTTGCAATTCCGTCCATTCCGGAAATCGTATCTGTAATCAGGCGGTTGCCGATAGCTGCTGTTTCAGGAGTCGCAAAATATTTTAAATACTCCCTGAAGGATGACAAAGCATTGGGTGCGCAGTGCAGCTTGATGTCTCCCGGTTTTGCCAGGTCCATGAAATCCTGACCGGTGCGCCCCAACCGGTAGCAGGCGGTGCAGAATGACGGGATATATCCCATGCCGGCAACATCGCGGATCACTTCGTCGAGGGGCCGGTGGTCGCCGAGGCTGAACTGGCCTGAAGGATCGTCTTCATCCTCTTCGTGCTCGTAGCCTCCGGGATTGGTGCGGCTTCCTGCAGAAATCTGACTGACGCCTAGGGCAAATGTTTCGCGCCGCATTTGCGCTGTTTCGCGCGTGGACATGATGATGCCGGTGTAGGGGACAGCCAGGCGCAGAATAGCCACTATCTTGCGGAAATCAATATCGGAAACCGGAAATGGCGGATGGGAGGCCAGATCACTGCCGGTTGCGGGCTCAAGCCGCGGAACGCTGATGGTGTGCGGGCCGACGCCGAACTTATCCTCCAGCTCCCGGATGTGCTGCATCATGGCCAGAATTTCAAACCGGTAATCAAACAGCCCGAAAAGCACTCCGATGCCAACATCGTCAATGCCGCTTTCCATTGCACGGTGCAGCGCCCAGGCACGCCAGTTGTAATCGCGCTTTTTTCCGCCGGTATGCACTTTCTGATAGGTTTCACGGTGATACGTTTCCTGAAAAAGCTGATAAGTTCCAATTCCTTTCGCTTTCAGCAATCTAAATTCTTCGGTTGTCAGCGGAGCCACGTTTACGTTGACCCGGCGGATTTCGCCATGTTCGGATTTCACGCTGTAAATCGAACGGACAGCATCCAGAACATACCGGAAACCCTGTTTCGGATAGGATTCGCCTGCAACAAGCAGAATACGCTTATGCCCTTTCTGAATGAGAATTTCAACTTCATGGGCAATTTGTTCCTGCGTCAGGGCATTTCGCACAATCGACTTGTTGGTTGCGCGGAATGCACAGTAAAGGCATTCGTTTGAACAAAGATTGGATATATAAAGCGGTGCAAAAAGAACAAGCCGCTTTCCGTAAATGGTCTCTTTCACCTGATTGGCCGTGCTGAAAAGTTCGCCAAGCAGTTCAGGATCACTGACTCCTGTGAGTACGGCCACTTCGCTCATCTCCAGACCTTTCATTTCGGCAGCTTTGGCCAGAACTTCCCTCACCTGATGGCTGTCAGCAGTTTTGCAGGTATTCAAAACATCCCACACTTGTTGTTCATTGATAAAGTCGGCTGATATATTGTACATGGCATTTTATATTTTTCCCGTAAATTTAGCAGGAATTTTTTAAAAACTGCTGCTAAAAATGCTGCAACTTAGATGTTCTTGAGCATATTTTGCCGAAAACAATTTTCTTTTAGCAGGCAACTGCTATTTTTGTACTGATGCCAAAGGCAGGTATGTTTCCTGCGCAAAACATGTATTTAAAAAAGTCATTGGCTGAATATGAAAAACTTTGAATGAATGACAGGTATCGCCGAAATAGTTAACCGGAACAATTTTTCTTCTGAAGAACTTGTGAAGCTGCTGAGCGCCAAAGGCGCCGACAGGCAGATTTTGCTTGAAAAGGCGCATCAGGTTAAAGTGCTTAAAGCGGGGAAAAAAATTTACCTCCGCGGGCTGATTGAATTTTCAAATATCTGCTCAAAAGATTGCCTGTATTGCGGAATTCGCAGCAGCAATTCAAATATTGCAAGATATAGTCTCACCGATGACGAAATCCTGGATGCCTGCCGTTTTGCCTTTGAAAACCGCTTTGGCTCGGTGGCGCTGCAATCCGGTGAAATCAATACGAAGGCTTTTGTAAACAGGGTTGACAATCTGCTGAAAAAAATCAAACAGCTCTCCAACAATACATTGGGAATTACCCTGAGTTGTGGGGAGCAATCGCCTGAAACTTACCGGCGTTGGTTTGAAAGCGGTGCGCACCGCTACCTGCTTCGGATTGAAGCGTCCAACCGGGAACTGTATTATAAAATCCATCCTAATACGTCAAAACACTCTTTTGAACGAAGAGTTGAAGCGCTTGGGTTTTTAAAGGATGCCGGCTACCAGGTGGGCACGGGGGTTATGATCGGACTCCCTTTCCAGACGCTGGAAGACCTTGCAAAAGACCTGTTGTTTTTTAAAGCGCTGGATATCGACATGTGCGGCATGGGGCCTTATGTGGAGCATGAACATACGCCGCTTTACGCCTTCCGGAACCTGTTGATGCCAAAACAGGAGCGTTTCAGGCTTTCACTGAACATGATTGCTGCACTGCGATTGCTGATGCCCGGTATAAATATCGTTGCCGCCACGGCGTTGCAGACGCTTGATCCGCATGGAAGGGAAAAGGCAGCGACTGTTGGCGCCAATGTAATTATGCCAAATCTGACGCCGCTGAAATACCGGAAAGAGTATATGCTTTATGAAGATAAACCTTTTCTTGATGAAGACAGCGGGCATAGCCTGAGTTGCCTTGAATCCCGCCTGAAAGACTTTGGTTGTGAGATTGGATTTGGCGAATGGGGGGATTCAAAACACTTCTTTGCCAGAAAAAAGAGCTGAGAATTCTGAAAACTTCAGCTATCGCCGGAGTTATTTTTAGCCTTTCTCCGGTAAGCTTTCCACCAGATGAAAAAACCGCTTATCAGAACCACAATCAGGCAGATTCCGGCAAGAGGAACATACAGGATGTAAAAGGGCCCGACAATATGTTCAAAAATTCGCCCGGTGTGGATTTCCAGTGAGAAATTCCAAAGCGAAATGGGGGAACTCCTGCGAATCTCTTCCGGCATTTCCGGAAACGGAACTCCGGAGAGCGTGATCGCTCCGCGGTTGTAGTCAAACCACCAGGCATTGTCGCCTGCCTCCACCAATCCGGCAACCATATTGGCAGCCACAGGCCTGCCTGTTCCCTGTGTCGGGATATAGGGCGCTCCGGTGAAAAACTCAGTAATTTGCCCGGTTTGCATGTTCCACATAAACATTCCGTTGAATGAACCTGACAGGTACTTTTGGTTGCCAATGGGTTGGAAAACATTCAGCCCCATGACGCTCACTGCCGGTTGCGGAATGACAGGCGTCAGCTTTTCAGAGAAATTTTCCGCTGAAAAATAGAACCCTTCGGAAGTGGAAAAGATAAAGCGGTTCAGGTTTTCATCCCAGACTACCCGGCGCAGCTTGTCAAACCACGGATTGGGATTGTCTAAATTGGTGCCCGGAATGATGCCCACTTTCTTTTCGGCGATGGGAATAAGTAGTGGCGGACGCAGATGAATGCCAGCCAGTGTGTTGATCAGCAGAAAAACGACAAACACATAGCCCAACACATTGTGCCAGCGTAAATTGGTTTTGAAAGCGCTGATTGCTGAGCTTGCCGGTTTTTCTCTCTTTTTCCTGTTTCTGATGATTTTCGGAAAAAAGAAGTGAAGAAGTCCGGTAACCGAGAGGATAATTGTAGCAACGCCCAATAAATCCACAATCAGCTTCCCTGCAAGTCCCCATAATTCGCCGCTGTGCAGATCATACAATGTGTTGAAAAGTCCGGCTTTCCTTTCATATCCTTCCGGCTCGGGAAGCTGTATGGTGCTGAATGAAATGCCGTCGCCGGATTGGAGCAGATGATGCCGGGTGAGCACCAGCAGCGTATCGTTTTTTAGCGCCAGATCAGTGATGCGGCTTTGCTTTCCGGGCAGATTAACCATCTGCCATTCATTGCCGGAAAGCTCCCTTTTGTAGAGTCCGAAATGTGTTCCGGCGTAAAGCGTGTTTTTTTGCTGAACGACTGCGTAAATTTTCCGGTTGTCAATTCCTTTTGGAAATCCCTGATTAAAATCGGTGAAATTTTCCGGGGTTTGTCCGGTTTTCCAGATGCCGATATTGCCATAAATCAAAAGGTCGTTTCCGGGCAAAGGCAATGAACCCCTGACCGCGGCAAGGTTCCAGTTTTTATAGCGATAACCGGGGGGAAGGTATTTCCGGGAAATGTCAACGCCAGAGAAAGTTTGCCGGTGATTGGTGAGAATTCCCGAAGCGGCAAATAAAATGGCAAAAAAAGCGATGATGATTCCCGGCCATTTATGCAGTTTTCTGAATATTCTTATGGATTTGTTTCTGCTCATAAAGCTTGCAAAAATAGCAGAAAAAAAGGATTGTTATTTTGAACAGGAGACTTACGAAAGACATTCTGCACGAAACCCGGGCATTTGGCTGTTTTTACCTTTTATCTTAACATTTGTTTTGCTGTTTAAAAATGAAAATTGTGTAAATTGCAATTCTTTTAAAAAATATAAAACCGCATGATGAATCATGCCGACAGACGGATTCTGTATGATGTTACTGAAAAAATTTTATTTTAACCGGATGAAAAAAATTAACCTGTTCACTCTGATTGTTGCCACCTTCTGTTTTCTGGCAGCAGGTTGTGTTGAAAAGGACAATACATGCATTACGCCTTTGCAGTTTAAAGGAACTGATACAGAGCGGATTCAGCTTGCAGTGAATGAAGCGGCAAAAACCACGGGAACAGTAACCATTCCGGCAGCCAATTCCAATGGCTCAGGCATCTGGCTGCTGGACAGCGCAATTCTTTTGCCTTCAAATATTACGATGATTCTGGAAAATTGCACTTTACAGTTATCGGATCAATGCAGGGACAATATGTTCAGGAGCAGCAATGTTGGTGTTGGGATTGCAAATCCCGGGTGGAATGAAAACATCAGCATTGTGGGAATCGGCCATGTGTTGCTGAAAGGCGCCAACAATCCCAGAGCCACCGGCGACGGCCACCGGACCCTTTCCCTGAATCCCGATGAGGAACGGAAAGCAGGCAAATGGCGGGTAAGCTATGGAAGCGATGCCGGCAAAGAAGGAATAAAACAGCTGGGTGATTGGCGCAACATAATGATTCTGATGGGCTATGTGAATGGGTTCAGGCTCAAAAATGTCAACATTGAAAATGCACATGCCTGGGCGGTGAGTTTTGAACGTACAGTAAACGCAGAGATTTCCGACATCACTTTTCATTGTCCTGAAATGCAGGTGATTGACGGGAAGCAGCAGTTTATTGCAAACCGCGACGGAATCAACCTGCGGCATGGCTGCAAAAATTTCCGGATAAATAATGTTTCGGGAACCACCGGCGATGATTTTGTCGCTTTTTCGATATTGGGGCTTGATTCGGAAGAGTCCGGCAGCGGAATTTTGAATTCCACCATGGTAACTACCCGGAAATGGAACGGCCCGGAAGACAATACAGAGCATGTTGCCGTTACAAATATCGTATGTGAAAGCTCCACCCGTGCTGTGGCCATCCGGGCAAATGATGTTGCGGAAATCAGCAATCTGTATATCAACGGAGTGGCTTTTAAGGGTGGATACAATGCCATGCTCGTCGGCGGAAAGGGGTACGGGAAAGATTCCCGTCCGGGGAAAATAAACAACATCCATGCGATGAACATCCTTGGCGAAGGCCGCTCGCTGATACAGATTGAAGAAGCCATTTCGGATTGCAGCTTCACCAACGGAATATATACCGGAAACGGAGACCAGATTATTGATTATAAAATAGATAAATCCAAAACTTCCAATGTTTTTACACAAAATCTGGTAAGCATGAAGTAATGGGAAATATGATTTTCAAAAATAATCACAAAGAGGAATGTAAAATACAGATATACTCCGCTGTATGAAAATATTAAAAATGAATCCATCAGATTAATATGACCGGATATAAGGATGATTTGATTAAATACCGGCTTGAAAGAGCCAAAGAAACATTTGAAGACGCTCGTCTTCTTATGGAAAGCAAAAGATTTTTTTAATCTATTAAAACTTTTTAAAAATGACATACTTACCAAAGGAATCCCGTTATGATGAAATGCGCTATAACCGGTGCGGGAAATGGGGTTTGAAACTGCCGGCGGTTTCCTTAGGCTTGTGGCACAATTTCGGGGGAGCTGATGTTCTTGAAAACGGACGTGCCATGTTGCGCCGTGCCTTTGATCTGGGAATTACCCATTTTGATCTGGCCAACAACTACGGACCGCCGCCGGGGTCTGCCGAAGAAAATTTCGGGAAAATATTGAAGCAGGACTTTAAAGCCTACCGCGATGAATTGATTATTTCGTCAAAAGCCGGCTACCTCATGTGGCCCGGCCCTTATGGCGAGTGGGGAAGCCGCAAGTACATTCTTGCCAGCCTCAACCAAAGCCTGAAACGCATGGGGCTGGAGTATGTGGATATTTTTTATTCCCACCGGCCTGATCCGGATACTCCGCTGGAGGAAACCATGATGGCGCTCGATCAGGCAGTGCGTTCAGGGAAAGCGTTGTATGTCGGAATTTCCAACTATCCTGCAGATTTGACGCGCCAGGCCATACGAATTTTAAATGAGTTGGGCACCCCTTGCCTCATTCATCAGCCAAAGTACTCCATGTTTGTCCGGTGGGCGGAAGATGAGCTTCTGGATGTTCTTGAAGCGGAAGGCGTGGGCTGTATTCCCTTTTCACCACTGGCTCAGGGGTTGCTCACCGACAAATACCTGCATGGCATTCCCGAAGGTTCGCGGGCTGCCCGTGAGGTGTTCCTGAAAAAGAAAGATGTGAAATCTGCACACGATAAAATCCTGAAGCTGGATGCAATTGCCCGCCAACGGGGACAATCACTGGCACAGATGGCGCTGGCGTGGGTTCTGAAAGACAAACGGATTACCTCGGTATTGACAGGTGCAAGCTCTGTGGATCAGATTGATGACAATGTGGAAACATTGAAAAATGTGACATTTTCTGCAGAAGAGCTGAATAAAATTGATGCGGTATTGCGTGGAGAGTGACTTTCCGGGGAACTGGTGTGCCTGATGGTTTGGAGAAGTCAGCCGGACAGATTCCGTGCGGCTACAGATTGAAAAGAACCTCTACACCCCAGGGAAGTGAAAGTTTACTGAAATTGACTAAACGGACTTCTCTAAAATTTCCATCAGCTGGCTATCGTTCAGCTTCACCGGATTTCCTTTCATGCTGCTGGCATTTTTAGCTTTTTCAACAAGGATGTTAAAGTCACATGCCGACAGGCCATAGCTCAGGAGGGACGGGATTTTCAAATCTTCCGTCATCTGTTTCACCCACCGGATGCCGTCTTCGGCGTGTGCTTCGGGATTTCCGGTCAAAATGGCAGCAACTTCATGGTATTTTTCCAAAGTTGTTTGGAGCTTGTTTTCTTCGGCAACCCTGATGTTCACTTCCATGACCGCCGGCAGCAGTGTTGCGCAAACTGCACCGTGCGGCGCAGGGAACATGCCTCCCATCGGGCCCGCAAAACCATGCACAGCTCCCAGTCTTACATTTGCCAGCGCCATACCGCCCAGCAAGGCGGCATAAGCCATATCCTCCCGGGCATTCATATCGCTGCCGTCAGTGTAAGCTTTTTTCAGCGACCCGGCAATGCGCCGCATCCCTTCGCGGCTAAACCTGTCAATAAAAGGATTGGATTGGTTGGAGACAAAAGTTTCCAGCAGGTGAGTCAGCGCATCCATACCGGTAGTTGCCGTTATTCCGGGCGGCATGGAAACGGTAAGTCCGGGGTCAATCACAGCAGCATCAGGGAACATAAACGGGCTGCGCAGGCTCACTTTCACATGATGCTCCGGCGAGTGAATCACCGCATTTTTTGTTACCTCGGCGCCTGTGCCCGCCGTAGTGGGAACAGCCACGAAAGGCAGCGGCTTTTCTGTCAGTTTTTTCCCTTTCCCGATTACTTCAAGAAAACCGGTCAGTTCGCCTTTATTCAGAACCATTGCTGCAATGGCTTTTGCGCTGTCGATTGCACTTCCTCCTCCAAAGCCGACAACTGCCCGGCAGCCTTTTTCGCGTGCCAGTTCCACTCCTTCGGAGATGATTTGCACCGAAGGTTCTTTTTCAACTGAAAAAAAGAAAACATCAAATCCATCAGAGATTAATTTTTGGAAAAGTAATTCTGCGCGTTCCCGGTTTTTACCGGTAACCAAAAGTACTTTTTTGCCGGTATTACGGAGCAGCTCAGGAAGCTGATGGATTTTTCCGTTTCCGAAAATAATCTGTGTTGCAGTGGCAAATTCAAAGTTCATTCCCATCCTTCATCAATTGGAAAAACGTTATTAAATTTTATGGAAGTCCGCGGTTCGGCCATCATGTGCGCCACTTCCCCGCGCCAGCGCTGATAGTGCTCGGTTTCCTTGTGGCGGGCAGGGTCTTCGTAGGTGCGGTAAACCTCAACCAAAACAAATTTCGACGGGTCATCCTGCTGCTGAACAATGTCAAAACGGGTGATTCCGGGCTCTGTTAAACTCTGGCGGGCATTTTCAACGGTCGCCTGTTTGAAATCTTCGATGTAATCTTTTTCTACATGAACGAAAACGTGTACGATGAACATATTGCTGATTTTAAGGTGGATTGAATCGTTGCAAAATTACAAAATTCCGTTTTCAAAAAATATTTTTTATTTCTGCCTGAAATAAACCTGAATAGGCACCCCTGTGAAATTGAAATTTTCCCGGATTTTATTTTCAATATAACGTTTGTAGGGTTCCTTAATATATTGCGGCAGATTGGCGAACAGTGCAAAAGCCGGAGTGGGCGAGGGCAGTTGGGTTGCGTATTTTATTCTGATGTGTTTTCCCTTCACTGCCGGTGGTGGGAAAGCTTCAACCGCATCGAGGAGCACCTGATTCAGCGCAGAGGTTTTGATGCGTTGTTTGCGGTTTTTATGCACCTCCATGGCAACGTTGAGCGCTCTGTGTACCCGCTGCCTGGTCAGCGCCGAAACAAAAAGTACGGGCACGTCGGTAAAGGGGGCTACCCGCTCGCGGATACGCTCTTCTGCCTGACGCACAGAATGGGTGTCCTTTTCAATCAAATCCCATTTATTGACCAGAATGACCACCCCTTTTTTGTTTTTCACAAT
>LSQX01202864.1_pt2 | contig 11072 bp, 8 predicted proteins | sample 654561 | NCBI WGS metagenome assembly LSQX01 (sample SAMN04489861, study PRJNA283612) | anaerobic digester metagenome | isolation source: 4 biogas reactors fed with cattle manure at either 37C or 55C with and... | place: Denmark: Kongens Lyngby | collected 2014 | reverse complement strand
GGGGCGATGATCGCGCGAGGTGCCGAGGCAGAGACAGAGGCGGTCTATGCCGACGCGATCAGCGTATTCCAGCAGGTAGCCCATGCGATCCTCGGGCGTGCCGTAGCCGCCCTGGATATGCACGTGACAGTCAATTACCATGCGCAACGACCTCCCGTGGCGAGACTGTGCGGGAGGTTCGCCGGTGGGGGAGAGAGACCTTCAGCGGCAGAACCGAAAGCGCGCCGCGACTGCTCGCGGCGCGCCTGATGATCGGATTTCCTGTCGTGCTACATTACCGGGCCGGTGTAGACGGGTGGGCCGAGTGAGTAGCCCGACATGCCGACGCCGCGGCGGGCGGCATCAGTGGCCCGGTCGGTGCCCGCCTGCACTGATGCGCGGGATGCATCGCCCTCGTAGGTCGCGGACAACTGGGGAGGCGGAGCGCTCGTGGCGCCGCGCGAGCCCTCGATGCCGCCCGCGCCGATGAGCGTCGCCTCGGCGCGATCGAGACCGGCCAGTTGGGCGAGCGGGATGTTGAAGGTGAAGTTGTAGTACCAGCCCTCTGTGTAGGGCAGGTTCAGATTCCCACCACGGAAGCTCTTGTCCTGCGGCGGGATGATCGTCTCGTGCATCGGCGCGTAGTTCAGCTCGCTCGGATGGACGAGGTTGGCGAGAATGCCACCGGTGTGGCCTGCCGACTGGGTGCCGGAGACGATCTGGCCGCCTGCGGCGTCATACAGCGTCAGGCGGATGTTGTTCTGCGGCCACAGGCCGTTCCATGCGGAGACCGTACCGTTCCAGAGGTAGATCTCCTTGGGGTTCCACATGCCGCCTTCGTAGTCAACGATGCGGAAGATCTGCCGGTCGGTGCCGTAGTGGTCGAACTTCTTCATCTTGCGGTAGACCAGCGTCGGATAGCGCTGATCGACACCGGGCTTGACCTTCATGATGACGCCGACTTCTATGGGGACAGTTGACATCCCGGGGCTAATGGCAGAGTGCGTGACCTGCGGGTAGCGAATGGTGAAGGTGAAGTTGTCGAGGCCCTTCTGGTAGAGATAGTTGATGGCCTCGAGCTCGTTCTCTTTGGCGGTCATCTCGCGCGTGATGCGAGTGGCGAGACCGTAGCCTGGCTTCCCGGCCACTGCTTCCTCGGCTGCCGCGGCTCCGACACCGCGGGAGGCATAGATGCGCTGAAGCTGCTCCCACTGGTTCTTGGTGTTCAACTCCGGGTTGCCCTCGGCGTCAAAGAGGAATGTTTCGGGGATTGGGGCCCTTGGCTGCCCGTATCGGGCTGCGAACTCATCATAGGTCATGGTGAGGTCCTCGGGCATGGGCTGCTCGCTCCACGTGAGCGCGCCACCGCCCGCGGGGGCTCCCATTCCGGGCATGCCCATCATATCCTCAGGCGGCATGCCCTCATCCATGGGCATGTCTTCCTGAGCGAAGATATTGCCGAGGAAGATGAATGGAGCGAGGATGGCGAAAGACATCAGTGCGGCCAGGATGGTCCGACCCCGGCGTCGCTCGCGCACAGGCTACCACCTCGGGTACAGAGCGCTCCGCGCCCCGAATTAACGGGCGTGCGGCTATCAGCAAACAGTATATTGTCCGCTGCCGCAGGAGTCAAGTTTGAGCGGCCGAGCCTACTCGCCTGCGGCGTCCTGACCTGAGGGAGCGGCGCCTGATGAGTCCGCCGGACGGTTCGCAGGTGACGCCGCTGGCGGCGTCACGGCCGGCTGCGGTTCGACCTCAGGCTTCTCCTCTGGTGGCTTGGTGCCTACCCGGATCACTTTCGTCTGCGGAGCATAGTAATCGGTGTGCAGCTTCTCGTCGCGAATCGTCGCGCCGTCGCGGGTGGCCTTGCGGTACACCGTGACCCGCCAGCCATCGCGCCCCTGCTCTTCGACCTCGCGCTTGCCCTCCTCAAGCTCCGGATCCCGCACTTCCTTCTCCTTGCGGGTCACGCGCGACAGCCCCTCGCGTATCAAATCGACCTCTGCCTCATCCTCGCGGCTGCCGAGGATGCGGAAGGTGACCTCCGAACTGCCGACCGACGTCAGGATCAGGATCGGGTGCTTGAGTGAGTTGCGGAACTTGAGATCATACTGACCCCAGTAGACGGTCGCATCGCGACCGGTCGGGGCGTAGTCCACCGGCCGGGAGTGGTGATGGCGCTCCACCATGTCGAGGTTCGCCAGCAGCGCGACGTTATAGGTAGTCGTCGCGATCTGGCATACGCCGCCGCCGACGGATGGCTCGACCTCGCCGTTGATGAAGATGGGCGCATCGCGGTAGCCCTCGCTGGCAAGGCGCTCGCCGACGCGCTCATTGAAGGAGAAGACCTCGCCCGGCCGCAGCACGAGCTTGTGTAACTTCGCCGCCGCCAGCTTCAGGTTGTGCGTACGGTCGGTCTGGTGCGACTTGTAAGGAGTGCTGTAGCGGGCCAGGACGACCTGGATGTGCGAAAGCTCCTCGGCGGTGATGGAGGGTTGCTCGACCTCCACGATGGCCTCAACTTCACCGGCGGCCGGATCGGCCAGCGCCGCGGCTATCGCCTCTTTGGTGCCCTCAGCGTCGAGAGAGCGGCCTTCAACACCGGGTACGACGCTGACGTTGTCTCCGCTGACTTCGACGGTGGCGTCAACAGGCTTGCGGTAGACTATCTCGGCGAGGCCACCGATGGCCTCCTCTAGCGTCACCTCGTCTATCTCCACCGGCACCTCGACATCCACGGCCTGATTGCGCAGGGCCATTCGCGCGCGCATCTGGTCGAGCAGGCCGCCCTCGCGGGCCACCCGCACCGCCTGCTGTGCGGCAACCTCAAGGCGCAACGTGGCGCCGAGTTCCTCGCGTGTCGCCTCCCACTTCCCGTCGGGGGGGAAGGTGACCACGATGACCTCGGGCAGAGTGCGCACCCAGTCGTTCTCCAGCGCCATGCGCGCCTCATCAACGGTCATGCCCGCGGCGGGCATTCCGGCGATGGAGACGTTAGGCGCGATGCGGCCGCTCTTCACCCACGAGTTGGTGGCGAGGGCAAATGCAGCAAAGCCGATGATTACGATGGTGACCAGCGCGACGGCGGCGATGATCAGTACGCGCTTTGTTCGGCCGAGGTCGGAGGGCTTCTCCGCCTCGGCGACGGGTATTGCGTCAGTTCGGTCGAATTCAGATTGAACGGTCATGGATGATTCCTTCACCTGGTGCGCCGGGCACCTACTCGAACTTCGTGTGCCTCCGGCGGATATGCTCCTCTGTAGTCCCCCGCCTGTGCATCAGCATCAGGATCATGGCATCGCATTGCGCCAGCAGCGACTGCTCAAAGAGCGTGCCGGGCGGCTGTCGCGTCGGCCGCGCGCTGTTGACGAAGACCACAGGCGCGTGCAGGTGCAGGCAGTGATGCGCAGTCTGCCCCAGCGGCGAGTCGGGATGGCCGGTGATCACCGCGGTGCGCGCGCCGCGAGCCGCAGCGGCCTCCACCAGCGCGAGCGTCATCTTCGTCTGTCCCGAGCCGCTTCCGGCGATCAGCAGATCCCCCTCGATGACGGCCGGCGTGATAGTCTCGCCCACGACGTAGGCGTTGAGCCCGATGTGCATCAGGCGCATAGCGAATGCCTTCATCATCATCAGGCTGCGCCCCGCGCCGCCAACAAAGATGTTGTTGGCGGCCTCGATCATGTCGAGCAGCGTCTCGACCTGCTGCTCATCAGTCTGTGACAGCGCGTCGCAGATCTCTCGCGCAACAAGTTGCGTGTAGTCCCGGGCTGTCATCAGGCCCGGCACCCGCCCCGCGTCCCGTTCGTCCGGCATATTTCGTCCTACCCTCCCGGCGTTGTTACAACGACAACCGACCGTTCGAGGTCAAGCAGCCTCTGGGCCAGCGCCTGCACCTGCTCAGCGGTCACGGCGTCCAGGCGTTCGTCGTAGCTCTCCCAGTTCTCCGCCCCCAGCCCGTAGATTACATCAAGCGCGATCGTCTGGGCCAGCGACGAATTGGTCTCCAACCCTGAGAGATTGCTGATGCTCGCCGCGCGCTTCGCCAGCCCCATCTCCTCGGCCGTCGGCGGCGCGGTAGCGATGGCCGCCACGATTGCCTCAATCTCCTCGCGCACCGTGTCGGCCGTCTCCGGAGCTGTACCCGCGTAGATCACGTAGGCGCCTGGGTCGAGCCCCAGGATCGGCGAGCCGTGGACGAAGTAGACAAGCTGCTGCCCGCGCAGGCGCTCGTGCAGCCTTCCGCCGGGCATGCCCGAGCCTGAGATGACCGCATCGAGCACATCCAGCACGTCTCGCTCGGGGTCATTCACCGCCAGGCCGTGGAACCCGTACGCGACGATGGCCTGCTGCTGCGGACGCTCAATGATGCGCTCCCTGGGCTCCGCTACCGGCGGCTCTGTTGGCGCCGGTGCCGGCTCTGGCGCATCCGTGGCGATGCCCTTCGTCAGGCGCTCAACCTGCGCGAACGCCTCGGCCGGGTCAACATCACCGGCGATCACAACGGCGGTGGCTGACGGTCGCGTCCATGCCTGGTGGAAGCTGCGCAGATCCTCAGCCGTCAGCGCCGCCACCGACTCCGCGGTGCCGATCGGCAGGAAGCGGTAAGGATGGCGGGTGAAGAGATCGCTCAGCAACTCGCGGAAAGCGAATGCCTGCACATCGTCGCCCTGCCGCTCTATCGCGGCGAGAGTGAGCTGGCGCTGGCGTTCAAGCTCTTCCGCCGGGAAGGTCGGCCGGAACAGCGCGTCCAGCGTCAGTTCAAGCGCTGCGGGCAGATCGCCCGCCATGAAGTGCGCATTGAGGCCGAAGCTGTTGCGCCCGGAGAAGGGCACAAGGCTACCACCGAGGCGATCCACGCGCTCAGCAAGCTCGTTGCGCGTGTGATGCTGCGAGCCGCGCACCAGCATCTCCGCCATCAGGGCGGTGATGCCAGCGTTCTCGGCGGTCTCATAGCGGAGGCCGCCGAGCGTCGCGGTGGAGATGCTGACAGCCGGCACCGAGTGGTTCTCCCGCACCACCACCGTCAGGCCGTTCTCCAGCGTGCGCTGATGGGTGCGCGCTTCGCGGGTTCGCGTCCGATCGGCGCGCACCGCCTCCGTCGCCGTGGGCGGTGTGAGCAAGGCCACGTTCATCCGCTCCGGCACAAAGTAGCGCCGGGCAACATCGCGCACCTGCTCGGGAGTGACCTTCCGGATGCCCTCAAGGTAGCGGGTGCCGAAATCCACGTCATTTGCGATCAGCAGGTTGCTGCCGAGCATCGAGGCCCTGCCCTCAGCGGACTCCTGGGCGAAGATCTCGGCCGCCTCGACCTGCCGGCGGACTCGCTCGATCTCCCTGCGATCGGGAGCGCGGCGGGCGACCTGGTCCAACGCCGCAACTATCTCCTCTTCGACCCGCTCGAGGTTCGCCGGGTCAAGCGTAGCGCCGAAGGCGAAGTAGCCCGCATCATGGCGAGGCGTGGCGGAGTAGCTGCTGATACCGTCAACGAGGCCAAGCTCATCCCGTAGCCGCCGGACGAGCAGCGCCGACTCCCCGCCGGTTAGATACGACGACAGCGTGTCGAGCGCGTAGAGGTCGGGATTGAAGATGCTGACCGTCGGCCACGCAATGCGCAGGTAGGCGCGCTGGAGGTTGGCATCAACTTCGACGCGGCGCCGCGGCGCGATCTGCGTCGGCTCAGAGACAAGCTCGTGGGCCGGCTGCGGACGGCGCGTCGCTTCGCCGAAGATCGCGCGAAGCTGGCCGAGCACCGCGTCGCCATCGAAGTCGCCTACCGCGACGACCACCATGTTGTCCGGGACATAGGTGGTGCGATGGTAGTCCACGATGTCATTGCGGGTCAATTCATTGAAGCGCTCAGGATAGCCGATGATCCGATAGCGCTCGGGGTGCGTGGTGAAGAGCGTCTCCGACAGCAGGTGATGGATGACCCGTCCCGGGTCATCGTCGCCCATCGCCATCTCGCGCTGGATGATCCCGCGCTGCGTCTCTACATGCTCCTCAGGGAAGGTGGGGAAGAGCACGAACTCCGATATGACGTCAATGGCGCGGGAGATATCCTCACTCGCCACGGTAGCGAAGTAGCAGGTGTGGTCCTTCGTCGTGTAGGCGTTGTAGGCATTCCCGAGCGCGTTCAGTTCGGCCTCGATCTCATCAAGGGTGCGGCTGCGCGAGCCCTCACTGATGGTGTGCTCGAGGAAGTGGCTGATGCCGCCACCGAGGTAAGGCCCCTCATAGATGGAGCCGGTTCCTATGTACACGCGGAAAGCTGCCACGGGCCGGGAGCGATCTACCTCCACGACCAGTCGGCAGCCATTGTCCAGCGTCTCCACCACGGGTTCGGCCCAGGCCACGTGCAGTGACGCAAGCACGAGCCCCGCGGCTATGGCGAAACACCATCGGTGCTTTGTCATAGACCCTCATCCATTACCGTAAACAGCGCTCGGCCCGACCAGACATACGGGGTCGCGCGCATGATAGTTAATCATAGCATACGCGGGGCCCCGATGTCAAAGTTAACCGATCCTGTGAGATATCCATCTCGGTCGCGTAGCGATTCTCCGATGCAGGCTCAGGCTGCAGCGGAGGTCTCGCTGGTTTTGTGACGAAGACCGCCCCACCCATGATCCTCAATCAACTGGCGGATGTGCTGCTCGATTTGTTCTTCCCGCCGCGATGCCAGGTGTGCCGGGCGTTTGCGGACGATCCACTTTGTGAGACGTGCCGGAGTAATGCGCTGTTCATCGAACAGGACAGTTGCGTCTACTGTGGTGTGCCGCTGCCGGTCGGCGTCCCGGGCCCGCTCTGCGCCAACTGCCGCAGAGGGCGGCAGGTCAGCGGGGCGCGTGCCGTGGGGCTTCATACCGGGGCCCTGCGAGAGGCCGTGATCCGCTACAAGTTTCACGGGCGGCGCTCCCTTGCAGCGCCGCTTGCGCAGATGCTCGCCGATGTCGTGGCGCGTGAGGCGCAGACGTGCGGATTGCCGCTCGCGGAGTGTGCGGCGATGATCCCGGTACCGCTGCATCATACAAGACTGCGCTGGCGTGGCTTCAACCAGGCCCAACTGCTGTGCGAGGAACTGGCGCAAGAGGCGGATATCCCGGTGTGGCCGGACGTGCTCGTGCGACACCGGCAGACCGATCCTCAGGTACACCTCTCCGGCGACACCCGGAGGGCGAACGTGCGCGGGGCGTTCGAGGTGCGCAACTCCCCGCGTCTGCGCAACAGGTCGGTGTTGCTCGTGGATGATGTCTTCACGACCGGCGCGACGGTCGAGGAGTGTGCCCTGGTATTGCGGCGGGCCGGAGCGGCGGCGGTCTACGCTCTGACCATCACACGGGCGCTTCCCGTATGGACGATCGCCGCCACCTTCGAGGTGGAACCATCAGCAGAAGAGTTGGCGGGAGGCTGAGCCACTAGCTGTTGTTCCACCCGTAGATCATAGATGAACAGCATGTGTAGAAACGCCCAAAGTGGGGTATAACTACACTGATATCCCAGTAACGCATGTGCCACAGATCGCAAGCGACAGGAGTCTCGTGGCCGAGTCGGTGAGCGGCGCGAGACGTGCCTGCCGAGCTTTTTTGTGGCGTCCTCGGCTGGATCCACGAATGGCGTTGCGCGGGCAGTGGCGTGTTAAGGTATTGAGAACACGCAGGTTCGATGCAGTCCCTGCAGGAACGGGCAGGTGAAGCGGCGATTTCCGGGCCTCGTCATCGTGAAGTGCCGAAATGTCGTGGCGGCGGTAGCCATGATGGTCCGGCTTGACTCTGCGACTCGGCGCGGGCTATAATCGAGCGGGCGCGAAGACCTCCCTATTGATCCATTTCACTGTCTCCGGTTTCAGGAAGTAATCCAAGAGGTGCAACTATGCGCAGGTCCCGCGGCAGAAAGCTCATCGGGCAGATGCTCATCGAGAAGGGACACATCACTGATGAGCAACTCGAGCAGGCGCTGGCGGCGCAGGAGCAGAGCACACAGCGCATCGGTGAGATCCTCATGGACCTCGGGTTCATCGAGGAGGAGCCCCTGTACACGACGCTCGCCGAGCAGATGCGGGTTGGCTACATCAATCTCAATTCCACGAAGGTGGACCCCAACGTTGCCACGCTGATCAGCGAGGATGTGGCAAAGCGCTACTCCGCGCTGCCGGTGGATCGTGGCGAGGCGGGGACCATCCGCGTGGCGATGGCAGAGCCCACCGATGTCATCGCGCTCGACGACCTGAAGATGAGACTGCAGGTGTCGGTGGAGCCTCTGCTGGCGCCGGCACAGACGATTGAGACTCTCATCGGGTCGGTTTACGCCGCGGCCCCGGCGGGCGGTGGCGGGGGCGGTGGTGGAGGCGGCGTACCTGCAGCCGACTTCGGTATGGGCGATATGGCCTCGCTTGCTGCCTCAGTCCGCGACAGCGGCATGATCGCGGCCGAAGAGACCGCCGGCGATGAGCGCATAGACACCGACCGCATCGCCGACGTCGCTGACGAAGCCCCGATCATCCGCATCGCCAAGATCGTCATCCAGCGCGCCGTCCAGGAGCGGGCCAGCGACATTCACGTTGAGCCCGGCCGCGAGGGCGTGCGCGTGCGCTACCGCATAGATGGTGTGCTTCACGAGATCCTGACGCTGCCCGGCTACGTTCACGCGCCACTGATCTCGCGTCTGAAGATCATGGGCAACATGAACATCGCCGAGCGGCGCGTGCCGCAGGACGGCCGCATTCATATCCGCCACATGGGCGAGGACTACGACCTGCGTGTCTCCACGATCCCGACCACCCTCGGCGAGAAGTGCGTCATGCGTATCCTGGACAAGCGCGGGATCATGACGGGTCTGGAGAGCCTCGGCTTCACCGGCGAGATGATGACCACGATGGAGACGCTGATCCGCCAGCCCAACGGCATGATCCTCTCCACCGGCCCGACCGGAAGCGGCAAGACCACCACGCAGTACTCGATCCTCAACCGCATCAACGACGTCGAGACAAACATCATCACGATCGAAGACCCGGTTGAGTATCAGATCGACGGCATCAGCCAGGTCCACGTGAACCGTAAAGCCGGTCTGACCTTCGCCATCGCCCTGAAGTACTTCCTGCGGCAGGACCCCGACATCATCCTGGTGGGTGAGATCCGCGACCTCGAGACCTCCGAGATCGCCATCCAGGCCGCTCTGACCGGTCACCTTGTGCTCAGCACCCTGCACACTAACGATGCGCCGTCCACCGTAACGCGTATGATTGACATGGGTGTGGAGCCGTTCCTGATCGCCTCCTCGATCATCGCGTCGATCTCACAGCGCCTCGCGCGCAAGCTCTGCCAGGAGTGCAAGGAGGCGTATGTTCCGCCGCGGGATCAGCTTCTGGGACTGGGCTTTGATCCGGACGCGCCGGAGCACCGCGATGTGACCTTCTACAAGGGGATGGGCTGCGCGGCCTGCCGCAACACCGGCTACAAGGGGCGCGTGGGCATCTTCGAGATGATGACGCTGAACACCGAGATCCGCGAACTGGTGGTCAAGCGCGCCTCCGCCGACCAGGTGAAGGAAGCGGCCATCGCCAACGGCATGATCACCCTGGCGCAGGACGCGATGGACAAGGCGACTATGGGAATGACGGACATAGACGAGATTCTGCGCGTTGTATCCACAGTGCGATAGAGCGGGGCACGCCGCAGGGATACACTGCGCGCCAAACCAGGAGGCCCCTGAATGGCCACAGAAACAAGGGCGAAGCGGAAGGTCAAGGCAATTCATGACGTTCATATCGACGAGCTGCTGGAGCTTGTTGTCGAACACAACGCTTCAGACCTGCACCTCTCCGTTAACCTTCCCCCCGTGCTGCGAATAGACGGTGAACTCAAGAAGACCCGCTATGAAGCGTTCAATCCCGATGTCGTGCAGAGGATGATCTACGACATCCTCACCGACGATCAGATCCAGCGTTTCGAGACCGACCTCGAACTCGACTGCTCCTATGCATTCCAGGACATAGCGCGCTTCCGCGTGAATGTCTACCGCGACCGCGCTACCGTGGCGGGCGCATTCCGACTCATCCCGCGCAAGATCCCGACGATCGACGAGCTGAACCTGCCTCCGGTCGTGACCGATCTGTCCCGGAGAGTTCGCGGCCTTCTGCTCGTTACCGGACCTACCGGTAGCGGCAAGTCCACCACGCTCGCGTCCATGATCAACCAGATCAACCACGAGCGCGCCGAGCACATCATCACCATCGAGGACCCGATCGAGTACCTGCACTCACACAACAAGTCGGTCATCAACCAGCGCGAACTTGGGCACGATACGCACAGCTTCAACAACGCCCTTCGAGCCTCGTTGCGTGAAGACCCCGACGTCATTCTGGTCGGTGAGATGCGCGACCTCGAGACCATCCACCTCGCAGTGACCTGTGCGGAAACCGGTCACCTTGTTATGGGCACTTTGCATACCAACAGCGCGGCGGAGTCGGTTGACCGCATGATTGACGTCTTCCCGCCCGCGCAGCAGGAGCAGATCCGCATCCAGCTATCCAACAACCTCGTGGCGATCATGTCCCAGCAGCTTCTGCCACGCGCAGGGCAGCCGGGCCGTATCGCGGCGATCGAGGTCATGATCGCGAATTCCGCCATCCGCAACCTCATCCGCGAGGCGAAGTCGCACCAGATCACCTCGGTGATCCAGACCGCGGCCGGTTCGGGTATGCAGACGATGGACCAGGCGCTGCGCGACCTCTACAAGGCCAGCCAGATCACCTACGAGGACGCAATGCGCCGGGCGCAGAATCCGCTCGAGCTTGAGAAGCTCATCCACGGGGATGAGGCGCCCAGCAGTCAGGGACACTGAAGTGGCGAACATGTTAAATATTGAAGGACTCGTTTCGCCAGTGGGGCACCGGTCTATCCTGAAGGTGGAGGCTCGGAGTCCTCGGCGGAGGAGTTGGTAGGCATGCCGACTTTCAGCTACACGGCAAAAGACAAAACCGGGCAGCAAGTTCAGCAGACGCAGGAGGCGGCATCGAAAGATGCGCTGATCAAATCCCTGCGTGACCAGGGCCTGTATCCTACGAGTGTGCAGGAGCAGAAGGTGTCGGCTCTCGC
>LSQX01184661.1_pt1 | contig 11072 bp, 12 predicted proteins | sample 654561 | NCBI WGS metagenome assembly LSQX01 (sample SAMN04489861, study PRJNA283612) | anaerobic digester metagenome | isolation source: 4 biogas reactors fed with cattle manure at either 37C or 55C with and... | place: Denmark: Kongens Lyngby | collected 2014 | reverse complement strand
ACTCTCAGGAGCTGCCATGGAGATTGAAAGCGCGAAAGTAATATCAAACACACCCCTGACGGCCGCTTATCGGCTTTTGATCCTAGAGGCGCCACGCATCGCGCCCCAGGTGCGGCCGGGACAGTTTGTTCAGGTGCGCGTACCCCAGCTGGATGCCGCCGTCTTACGCCGTCCCTTCAGCGTCTTCAAAACCGAGGGCGCCAGGCTGACCCTCCTTTACAAAAGCGTTGGCCAGGGCACACGCTCCATGGCGCGCCTGCAAGCCGATGACAACCTCAATCTGTTGGGGCCGCTGGGCAATGGATTTCCGCCCATTAACCCGGAATCTTATCCCCTGCTGGTGGCCGGCGGCTATGGCATAGCCGCCCTGTATTTATTGGCTCAAAGCGCTCCCCGGCAAGGTGTTATATTTATGGGCGGATCCTGCGCCAAAAACATCTTATGCCTTCAGGATTTCGCCCAAATCGGATGGCCGATCCGGATCGCCACCGAGGATGGCTCGCAGGGCGAAAAAGGTTTGGTGACCGAAGTCCTGAAGGCTTGGCTCCAACAGCAATCCGAGCAGCGCGCGCTGGAATTTTTTGCTTGCGGCCCCATGCCCATGCTGCGCGCGGTAGCGCAGCTGGCACAGAGCGGGGGCTGGCGCGCATGGCTTTCCTTGGATCGGCACCAGGGCTGCGGCGTGGGAGCCTGCCTGGCCTGTGTACAGAAAATCAAAAAACCGGACGCCGCGCCGCCCCAGCCCGCTGACTGGCAGTGGGCGCGCACCTGTATAGAAGGTCCCGTATTTGAAAGTCGGGAGATTATTTGGGATGACAACGAACCCTGAACCCAACGAGAGGCTGGCCGTCAATTTAGGCGGCATTGCCATGCGCAACCCGGTGATGGTCGCCTCGGGAACATTCGGCTACGGCCCGGAATATGCCGGGCTGGTTGATCTCAACCGGCTGGGAGCCTTTGTGGTCAAGGGCATCAGCCTGCATCCGGCACGGGGTAATCCCACGCCGCGCCTGGTGGAAGTGCCCTGCGGTCTGCTGAATGCTATCGGCTTACAAAACCCTGGGGTGGAGAGTTTTATCCAGGATCACCTGCCTTTTTTCAAGCAATATGATGTGCCCGTTATCGTCAATATCTGGGGGCGTTCTCTGGAGGAATACCGTGATGTGGCCGAACGCTTTGAGGGCGTACCGGGCGTGCATGGACTGGAATTAAACATTTCTTGCCCCAACATTAAAGCGGGCGGTTTGGCTTTCGGCACGGATCCTAAAATGGCCCGCCAGGTTATTGCAGCGGTGCGGGCCAAGACTCATTTGCCGCTGATTCCCAAGTTATCTCCCAATATCGCTAAGATCGGAGAGTTTGCGCGGATCGCACAGGATTGCGGGGCGAATGCCATCTCCTTAATCAATTCCATTCCGGCCATGGCCATTGATGTGGAAACGCGTCGACCTCGGCTGGCGAATATCACCGGTGGTCTGACGGGGCCGGCGATCCACGCCATCGCACTCAAACAAGTTTGGGAGGCAGCGCAAGCTGTGACCATTCCGCTGATCGGCATGGGCGGCATCACCTCGGCCACTGAAGCCTTGGCCTTCATCATCGCCGGCGCCACGGCGGTGGCGGTGGGCACCGCTAATTTCAGCGCACCCCAAACTACGCTCGCGGTTATTGCCGGCCTGGAGGATTATCTTTCACGCCAGGGTCTCGACCGGATCGGCGACCTGATCGGAACTTTGCAAAAGCCCTCACCAGCCGATGCGCGGCAGATTTCGGAATGAATGCCTTATGAGTTGCCAGCGGCGTAGCGTGTTTTGGGGGCTGCTTAGTTTAGGCTGTGCCGCCCTGGTTGTGTATCTGGCCTGGACGCCATATCGCCCCGCGACTCTCTACCGCGCCATCCCCGCCCATGCTAGCCTGCTCAGTTCCCACCAGAACCTGGGTGGCCGATGGCATAATCTGGCCACCAATCCCATCCTGCGCGCTTTTCTCCACTGGCCAACAAATGGACCAGCCGCCAGCTGCCTCCGCCTGGCCAACAAGGAAACGCTGNNGGAGGAATAACCCAGGAACCAACTTGGATATGCGCCAGCTGGATTGGGAGCTACAGCCAATTTTTACGTTGGTGGTTATCTGTAAAACGCGTGCCGGGGCTGACACGGGCCGCCCAAGATTGCCATGGCCGCCCCATCTGGATCAGCCAGCCGCAGACTGATTCAGCCACCGCGCATTGGTCGCTGGCTTTCGGAGAAGGAGTCGCCCTGATCTGTTTTTCTAGCGATACAAATGCCATGCGCCAGGTCATCATGGCCTATGATGGCCGAGCGCCTTCCATGGCCTCCGCGGGGCACCCGGAGCTTGACCAAGATGCCGCGATTCAGGATAAAGGCTGGTGGCGTTGGCCGGCCTTCGGCCGAGCACCCAAGGCGACCACCACGCTGACCTATGCCATAGATCACTTGGATGCCGAAGGCCTGGCCGCCACACTGCGCTTGGAACCAGCTCCCCACCCGCAAGCTCCCCTGGCCCTAGACCTGGCGAGAGGATTGGACGATCGACCCATCCTGATCGCCCTGCTCCCGCTGGATACCATCCTCAACCTGCCGGGACTAGCCCGGGCCACTCCTGCTTGGTGGCAAATAGTGCGCCAGACCTTGGCCGCAGGCGCTCTCCTGGATGAGAGCCAGCCCCTGACCTTCACCCTGCTCAGCGGCCCAGATGGCGGCGGTTTTGGTAAGGAACCCTGGCGCATGCAGGTGCCTGCGCTCACCATATACATGAAAGTGAAACGGACCGACACCATCAAACCTTTCATCAACAATTTGCTGGATCAATTGAATGCTCGCTACCGTTGCGGCCTGATAATTGATCCCAGCGCCCTGCGCGTCGGCACGACTGCCATCTATACCCTGGAAGCCACCGCCGCTAATTGGCTGGCGACCATCGAAGACCGGCCAGCCTTTGCCGTGGACGGACAATGGCTGATTCTTTCCAGCAACGCCCGCAGTTTGCTCAAGCTGCTGAAAGATCCCAGCACAACAGCGTCAGCCGGGCCTCAGCCGCGCTGGCAAAAAAACCTGTCAGCACATAATCCCAGCATGCTCATCTGGGCCGATCTGGATATATGTGGGCGGGCCCTGCAGCTGCCCCTGACGGGTCTGCGCGCCCTGCGGTCAACTCCCGCGGCGCCCCCCGCTGCCAGCGGCGCTATGATCCCAACCATTAAAACCTGGCTGGAGGATGTACGCCCGCTCAAAACCGGCCGGCTCTGGATGGAAGCCGAAGGCGCCGCGCCCCGGCTGCATCTGGAAATCGGATCGCAGCCGGAAAGAGGCGTGAGCTTTCCATAAAGTCGGCCGGGCTCTCTCCCTGACCCGCGTTGCCTGCCCGAGCATAGGAGCAGCGCTTACTTGAAGCAGAAGCTGTTTTTCCTGGAGAAAGATCAATGGATTTCCACATGCCGAAAGGCAGCCAATCCAAAACAAAGCAAACCGGCGATCAATAAGCCGGCATAGATTGCGGCGCCCAGCACATAGCCCCAGGGAATGACGGCGCCACTGGCCAAAGTGTCTATCAGCCAGAAATTCTGGCCGTTGGGCAAGGCGGCATAGCATAGAGCGGCCAACAGCGAACGAGCAGCCGCCGGCGCAAAGAGATAATCGGCCAAGAGCCCCAGCAAAAAGACAGCCCCGGCAATGGAGAGCGTGAAAGCCGGCGCCAGGCGCGTGGAGAGGCTCAGTGCCAAGGCCGCAAAAACGGCCAATGCCAGGCCAATGAGCACACTAACCGGCGCCAGCCGCCAGGCCAGCAAGGACCCGTAGGCGCACCAATGCCCGGTGGGATCCAGCCCGGCGCCCACCAGAAAAGCAATGCCCAAACAAGGCGCCAGAAAAGCGAAGGCCTGCGATACAAACGGCCGCCGAAAAATAAAATTGGTGCCGGCCGCCAGCAGGAAAGCCGTCGGCAAGACCGCATACAGCATGCCGCCTAAACGCCAGTCTGTTTGCAGATGCGCCAACGGTAAGCGCACACTGAGCAGAGTCACCGCCAAGCTGAACACACAAAACAGGGCCAGCACCAGCAAGACCCCGCCATACTTGGCTAGGAAAAAAAGTGGGCGGCTAACCGGCTTACACAAGACTGCCGCCGCTGTGCCGCGATGGATTTCCTGAAACAGCGCCGCCGAGGCCGCCGTGCCGGCCAGCAATAAGCCCATCCCCAGCTGTAAAGCCAGGGCGCCATCCTGCACCAGGCGCACCTCTTCTCCGAACATGAAGAGCGATACCATCGGCAACAAACTGGTTACAGCCAGTGAGGTCGCTACCAGCAGCAGCACAATGGGCTGGCGGATGATGTCCAGAAAAGCATTGAACATCAGCGTGCCGAATTGTTGAAAGGGCAATAAGCGCATCGACATGCAAAATAACAGTTTCCGGCTGGGGCGTCCACCCCCGAACGGCTCCAGCGCGCCTGGCGCAGAGAGGTTGAACCGCAGGCGTGACCTCACCTGGCATTCGCCAAACGCTGATAACATAGCGCGCGGGCTTTCCAGATGGTGAACAGGGTCAGCGAACAGGGAACGGTTAAAATCGCATAAACCCCTATGGGCAGATGGAGGATCATGCGCCACATTTCAAACTCAAAACTGGTCTGATAACGGATGGTCGCCCATAAAGAGGCCAAGACCGTTACGACCAGCGGCGCTATCATCAGCAGAAACACGCTGCCGCCAAAGGCCAAGGCCTCGCGCCGCGCCGGCCACTGTTCCAGGCGGCGGAAGATATCCGCCGCCAATAAGTCCAGCAATAACAGCGTCAGCATACTGGCCAGCAATAGTCCCAGTACATTGACAAGATAGAGCGGCACCTGCGGCGCCCTTTTCCACCATTCCAGAAAAGGCGCGAAATAAATAGTCAGCAGGAGCAGCCCCAGCGTCGCGCGCCAGCAACGGCGCCACCACCGGCTGTCTAGGCCAGCGGCGGCCAGGGTCCAGACGCCCCAAGCGGCCAGCGCGCAGCCGACGACATAGGCGGAAATCTTCATCCCGGGCGTGACCACTATGCTCACACGTCCAAAAAACAAGATCAAGGCCACCAATAAACCCCAGAAAATGCGGGTAAAGCCGCGCGCCAAAAAAAACAGAGCGAGCCGCGCATCGCTCGGATCCTCAGCCGGGAGCGCCGGTATAGCGCTGGACATCATCTGGGTGCTCGTGTCTGACATGCTGGCGTTCAATTTAACACGCCCGCGCTTTTCTGACCATGGAAACTTACCGCTTGATCCAACCGTCCTCAAGCCATACCATTAAGGATTAATGAGGGTTTGGCAGAACCGGTGACGGCGAGAGCTCCTCTCGATCGTCGAGGCTTAGAGCAGCTCTTAAGACATCATGGCGATACATGCGCAATCATCCAAGACTGAGTCGGAAGCAACGCCTCCCCGCCGGCTTTTTGACCTGAAAGCCACTGGACACCATCCGCTGCGCCGCCGCTTGATGGGTCTTTTGGCCTCGCCGCTCGAAAAAACCTTGATGCTCACACACATCAACGACATCTACTCTAAAATCAGCAGCGATCCGAGCTCGGCCCATTTTTTTGATAAATGTTTGAAACACTTCCATATCCGCTACGCTGTTTCGGAAGCGGATTTACGCAAAATCCCCACCCAGGGCCCTTTGGTCACAGTGGGCAATCATCCCTTTGGTGGCTTGGAAGGCGTCATCTTGGGTGCCATCATGGCCAAGGCTCGGCCCGACGTCAAAATCCTGGGCAATTACCTGCTGCAACATTTATCGGAAATCCGCTCGCATATCATCCCCGTAGATGTATTCGGCAAGCCCGGAGCGCGGTTACAAAATGCGAGTGCTCTCAAGGAAGCCATTCAGTGGACGAAACAAGGTGGGGCCCTGATTACTTTTCCGGCCGGTGAGGTCTCCCACCTGCGCTGGCATCAGGCCGAAGTCACTGATTCTCGCTGGACTCCGCATATCAGCGGCATCGTCCGCCATGCCCAGAGCACTGTCTTGCCCGTGTATTTCCCGGGCAAAAACAGCCTCTTATTTCAAATCATGGGCTTATTGCATCCGCTTTTACGCACGGCGCTCCTGCCGCGTGAATTAGCCAATAAAAGCTTTCAAACCATCGAAGTTTATATCGGCAAACCCATTCCGTGGAAGGTTCTTAAGGATTTCGGATCCGATCAGGCCATCATCCAATATCTGAGAACTAACACTTATTTCCTGCAAAATCGTAGACCGCGGCGGCAACGCTTATCCTCGCGCTCTTTCCCCAGAGCCCGGCCGCGCGCCGCCACGGAGATCATTGCGCCGGTACCCTCAACACAGCTGGGGGAAGACATCGCATGTTTACCACCCGAAAACCGGCTCCTGGAAACCAAGGAATTCAGCGTCTTCATCGCTAGTGCGCCGCAAATCCCGGCCGTGCTCCGGGAAATTGGGCGGCTCCGCGAAATCACCTTTCGTGACGTCCAGGAAGGCACCGGTCTAGCCCTTGATCTGGATCGCTTCGACGATCACTACCTGCACTTGTTTCTCTGGAATAATCCGGCCAAGGAACTGGCCGGCGCTTACCGCTTGGGGCTCACCAATGATATCCTGCGGCGCTTGGGACCCAAGGGCCTTTATACCAATACGCTCTTTCGCTTCAAACGCGGGTTTCTGGCTCAATTTGAAAATGCCATTGAGCTGGGGCGTTCCTTCATCATTTCCAAATACCAAAGGGAATACAGTTGTCTGGCCATGCTCTGGAAAGGCATCGGCCAATTTATCGTGCGCCATCCGCAATATAAAATCCTGTTTGGGCCGGTGAGCATCAGCGATGATTATCACATCGTCTCCAAACGGCTCATCGTGCAATTCCTGCGCCAGAACAAGCTGGATAAGGAATTAGCTCGCTATGTGCGGCCGCGAGTGCCCTACCGCCCGGGGCGCCTGAAAACCGTGGATGCTCTCTCTTTGCGCTCTTTCTTCCGTGATATTGATGATATCTCGCTCCTCATTTCTGAAATCGAGAAAGACGGCAAGGGCATTCCCGTGCTCCTACGGCATTACCTGAAGTTGAACGCTTCCATTTTATGTTTTAATGTGGATGCCAAATTTTCCCATGTAGTGGATGGACTGATACGGGTGGATCTGACGCAAACCGATACGCGTCTCTTGCGGCGTTTTATGGGCGAAGAGGGCTTTCTAGCCTTCGCGCGGCAGCATGACCTTCCGCCGCCCGAGCAGCAACGCATGCCGGAGAGCGCCAGCGATCCTTTTCTGGAAGCGGCGGCACCCTAACGCCGGGCTGGCGCAAACAGATCCACCTCTCCTGAACAGAGCGCTCGCAAGAAAGGAACCATGATGATTAGATTGCGCTATAGCTGGCTGATTTTATGCTATGCCCTGGCAGGCAGCGGCGCCTGGGCCGATAGTGGCGTTTCACAAAACAACGCGGACTGGCGTGAAGATTTCCATACTCTGGCACCCTGCTGGGAAGTGCGCGGTAAGCCCGGCACAAAAAAAGCCATCTTCTATATCACCAATTCTGCGCATAATGCCGGGAGCTATCTCGCAATGGAAGCCGAGCAAGCCAGCGCCTCGTTGCTCATGAAGCTCGACGAGGTGGATTTGCGACGAACTCCCATTCTACGCTGGCGCTGGCGCGTGCATGAGTGGCCCGCCAATGCGGATGGGCGCGATGCCGCCCGAGATGATCAAGCCATCGGCATCTATATCAACGCTGGCAGCATGCTTAAACAACGCTCCCTGGCCTATCGCTGGGAAACCGAAACACCCGTGGGCACCAGCGGCACGGCGAGCTATGCCGGCGGCCTGGTCACCGTGAAGTGGTTCAGCCTGCGCAACCAACAGTCGGGCAACAAGGCTGAATTTTTTATCGAGGAACGGAATATAGCCGAAGATTTCCGGAGGGAGTTTGGGTTCGTGCCAGCCAAGATCGGATTGGGGATCTCCTGTAATAGCCAGTATACCGCCAGTCGGGCGGCCGCGGAGCTGGACTGGATCGAGCTATGCGCTCCCGCCACGACCCGCTCGCGCGACCCCGCGCCCCGATCAGAAGACCTTGCTGAAGGAACAGCGGTGAATGGCCTGGTGCTGCCGTAAAAAGAGCATTTCAAAATCGGTGCGCTCAGCGTCCTCCAGCTCCAAAGGCTCCTGAGACATGAAACGGCTATCGGCGGCAAAGACCCTCTTGATCACCGCAAAATAATCATCATGATCGGTGGCGATATGCACGCGACCGGCCGGGCGCAGCGTTCTATGCAGAGCATCCAGAAATGGCGCGGCAAACAAGCGCCGGCGATGATGGCGACGTTTCGGCCAGGGATCGGGGAAAAAAATATAATAAACCGAGACGGCCGCGCTGGGCAGGAGATGACTGAGCGCGTAAGCAGCCTCCGCGTATAAAAGGCGAATATTGGTTAAATGCAGGCGCTGGATCGCCCGCTCCACACGCAGGATACGTAATAACAAACGATCTATCCCCAGAAAACAAACCTGGGGATAGCGCTGGGCGCGCGCCAACAAAAAACGTCCTTTCCCACACCCTAAATCCACTTCCAGTTCCGGCGGCGGCGCCCCGAAAATAGAGGTCAAATCCAGCGGCTCCAGCCAGTTGGCTGGGACCACACGCAGGCTGTTATGAAGCAGGGACATACTGCACAAAATGATGGCGCCACGGATAGCTCCGGCCGTACCCCGGGCGCTCAAACCTTATAAAGCTACGATCAACAGCCCCGCTATGGCCAGATAAATGGCAAAGCCCCGCAGGGTATGGGACCGGAAAAACTTAAGACAAAAATGGATCGCCCCCAGGCTGGCCAGAAAACTAAATAGAAAACCCAGCAACAAAGGCAGCGGCGCCATCTGGGCNNCCCGTGGTCCAACCCGAACGAGAGGCCCCGGGCAAAAGTGCTACTACCTGTAAAAGGCCAATAATCAGGGCCTGCCGAAAACCTAACGCGCCGGCTTCCGGCGCCGCGCGCCCAGCCGCCAAACGCCGCTCGCTCAACCAGAAAAACACAGCCGTCGCTAACATGCTCAAGCCCACCATCCGCGGATTACGCAAAACCAAAGCGCTCTCCAGCCAGGGTTTGAGCAACGGCCCGGCCAGGGCCACGGGCAAGGTGGCCACCAGCAGCAGCCAGGGCAGGCGCCGCTGCCAGCTCAAGCTCCGCACGCGCGGCTGGGCATACCCTTGCAAAATCGCCAGCCAATCACGCCAAAAATAGATGAGTAAGGCTGCTAAACTACCGGCGTGCAGGAGCGTGTCATATAGCAGGCCGCCTTCGTCCGACCAATCAAAAATAGCGCGCACAATGACTAAATGCCCCGAACTGCTGATCGGCAGAAATTCCGTCAGTCCCTGCAGAATGGCCAAGGCTATGGACTGCAAATATATTGCCTGGTAACCCATAAGCTTGCTGCGCCGCAGCCTCTTAATGCTTGGACCAATCCAAATATGCCAGCCAGCCGTGGACAAGGGTTTGTTCCATCATCCGGATCGGCTGAGCGGGCTAAACCTTAGCAACCTGTCTTTGGACGGCTATTTTCATATATTTAGGCTGGCTGGTCAAGCGCGCCAGCGCGGAAAGTTAACCCGAAGGATGAAAAACAGGCGGCTCCCATTTCGCACCCAGTCCGGCCACGCAGGGGCTGGCCAAGGTCGGCATCAAGGGCTTGCCGGGGCGCTGAGCAAAAGGCCCACCGATGCCAGCGAGGGGTTCTGCGGCGATACAAATGCGCCCGAGAGCCAGACCCAGCTAGGACCTTGTCTTTTCAATGGCCGCCAGTTATATTTGAGGATTCGTTTATGAAACTGCCCCATCATGCCATCGCCTCCTTGATCGTCAGTGGGCTGGTCTGGCTATGGCTGCGTTCCGCCGCCGCCGCGGGGGCTTGTTTTTTGGCGGGTGTTTTCGTGGACTTGGATCATGTGCTGGATTACAGCCTGCAATACGGTCGGCGCATCCGTTGGCGCCATTTGATAGCCGTCTTTGAGACTGGCTTATTCGAAAACATCTATATCTTCTTGCATGCTTGGGAATGGATCCTGGTGATGCTGGTGCTCTTGTGGTTGATCGATTGGAAGCCGGCCCTGCTGGGTCTGCTGATTGGGTTCGGAACGCACTTGGCCATGGATCAAATTGGGAATCGGCATCAGCCCTGGTCTTATTTTCTCTTTTATCGTATGTGGCACCGTTTTTCCGGTAAGCATTATTACGGAGCTCGGGAATATCGCCGACGCTTGAAACACCTCAAAAGAACAGATCGCTAGCGCGAATATCCCTGGCGTATGGACCAGGGCCGCGGCGCAGGGAGTGCAGCATGAAACATCTGGGAATGTTATTAATGGCAGTATTTTTAAGCGGGCCTTGGAGCGCGGCGGCGCAGGTGCGCGTTGTTAAGCCCATGAACGAGATTTCGCTCTTAGATATGGCCCTATTCAAGAGCGCGGATGAAGGGGCCGCGGCCCTGTTTCGCCGGACATTGGAAGCGGATTTGATCCGCTCGGAATACTTCAAAATTGCCACCGTCGGGCGCGCTGAATATGCCTTACGCGGTGAGGTGGAGTTGAGTGGCGCGCAGATCATCGTGCGCTGCGATGCTTATAATACTATGTCGCGCGAGCACTATCTCCACAAAACTTTCAAAGATAAAGCGGAAAACGCGCAGCGCCTGGCGCATAAAGTGGCCGATGAAATCGTCCTCGCGCTCACCGGTCGCCCGGGAATGGCATCCTCGCGCATCGTCCTGGTGGGGCATCATGCGCCCAGCAAGGAACTTTATCTGTGCGATGCGGATGGCCAGAATCTGCGCCAGTTAACCAACCATAAAACCCTGAGCCTGACGCCGAAATGGGGGCCCGATGGACAGCAGCTGGTTTACACCTCCTATCGCTCGCAATTCCCCGATGTCTATCTGATCACCCTACAGGGTGATTCCTGGCAGGGCCGTAATATCGCCAGCTATCCCGGCTTGAATGCCTGTGCGGCCCTGGCGCCCAATGGCCGCGAGGTAGCTCTCACGCTTTCCAAAGACGGCAATCCCGATC
>LSQX01117229.1_pt1 | contig 11072 bp, 11 predicted proteins | sample 654561 | NCBI WGS metagenome assembly LSQX01 (sample SAMN04489861, study PRJNA283612) | anaerobic digester metagenome | isolation source: 4 biogas reactors fed with cattle manure at either 37C or 55C with and... | place: Denmark: Kongens Lyngby | collected 2014 | reverse complement strand
TAAGGGTAGTACCCGGCTTGACGTTGACAAGTGTCGCCTTGCTGTAAGGAGAATGTATGTCGAGATCGTCGGAACTCCACTGCACACTGTATAGCAGGGTTCCTGCGTAGTTGGTAATTGCAAACGGTCCGATTGATTCAGTATCAAAGTGCCAGGCTGCGTTTTCAGGCTCTATGCCCATTCTGAGGTAAACAATTTTTATATCGGGTCTGCCCCCACTGCCGCTTTCTGTAGCGGCAAGCGGACTAAAGCCGCCTTCCGGTGTGGCAGATGGGAAAATTTCCACAGTGCTCTCCCGATCTATGTCCCCACCAATGTCTCCCAGATGTAACGATAATGAAAGTCCAAGACATGGTGTGGACAGTTGGCAGTAGGCAGTGGGCAGTGGATAGTTTACCAACAGCACCGCCATGTCTATTATCTGCTGCCGAACATTTACCTCCTTGTGGTATCTCGCTGTCATGACCGCTTAAAACTTAAAACTACCCATTAAAACGTTGCGCAAGGCTCCACCCGTTTGTGGCAGGGTGTACAGTATGACACGTATGTTTTCCATGTACATCAGTCCAGGAGGCGGTTTCTTCATTTGCGGAAAATCCGTCACTGATAAACTGGATTACGCCATGCTGCATTTCAGCCTTAGCTGAAAACGAAAGGCATGTTAGAAACGCCATGTGCGTCGTGAACCTGAATACTTTAAACATAATCCCCCTCTGGGTATACGGTATGTCGGGCTGGGTTGAGCCCAACGCTGTAACGGCATTATAGCATAACGCAACCGGATTTAAAGAATTGTTTTAGATGCCCTTGAGGGAAAAGCAAGGTGTTTTCATGGGAGTACGACGCCAAGGCGCAAAAAAGTGCTTTAGCGTGTCTTTTCGTTAAGTTTCAACTTTAGTACCGACCCTGAATGAGGTTTTGAGGAGCGCCATCGCCATATCAAATGCTTTTGGGACATTACCGATTTCAAATCGCCTAACCTGAATATGGTTGTCAATCAAATCGTTTTTACTTTACTAACCTATACGTTGCTACAGCAGCAGTTACTGGGACGAGGCCAAAAGGCACTCAACAAGGCTACCAAATCACGTTTACGTGAAAAGTTGGTCCCAATTGATACGTACTGTCTGAATTGCAGTTAATAGAAATGTCAGGTAGGAATTAAAACCTGATTATGCTACAATCCTTCCGTGTTATATTTTTGGAGGTAAAACAGTGGATCTTACACAGGAACAGAGAGAAAAAGTCAACAGCTGGGCGGCAGAAGGTGCCGGGCTTTCTGAAATACAGTCGAGAATTGCCGAGGAATTCGGCATAAGAATGAGTTATATGGAAACACGACTCATGATTCTTGAACTTGGAACACAAATAAAAGATAAAGAGGAACCTGCCAAAAAAGAAAAAAAGAAAGAAGATCTTCAGGCTGATCCGGGTACGGGAGACCAGGAGGTTGATTCAGGCATGGAAGACCGTGAGGGCGACGACATCGGGGGATCTGTCAGCGTTTCCGTAAGCCCTCTGGCACGCCCCGGTTTTGCAATGACCGGCGAGGTGATTTTTTCTGACGGCGTAAAGGCGGAATGGGGTTTGACAAATGACGGGCGTTTCGCACTTGATCCGGAGCAGGAGGGCTACAGACCTTCAGATGAGGATCTGGCTTCTTTTCAACTTGAGCTTAGAAACGAGCTTTCTAAAAGGGGTTTTTAATGAAAGCAACTAAGGGCTGCACTGCTGCCGATTCCCTGAGGGTCGGTTTTCTTGGTGTGGGGAAAATGGGAGGAGCAATTTTAGCTTCTCTTATAAGCGGCAAGGCAATAAAGGCGAAAAATGCCTATATTTGTGATGCTTCATCAGCACGGGTAAAAGAGCTGAGTACCAAATATCGTGTAAGGGCATCTGATGTTGCAGAAGTAACCAGGGAATGTGATGTTGTGTTTCTGGGAGTCAAGCCGCAGGATCTTGCCTTGGTAATAGACTCAATTCCCGATGAAAATTATTCCAAACCGTTGTTTATATCTATTGCTGCCGGTAGAAAAATGGAATGGCTGGAGGCACGTATGCCGAAAGCCAGAATAATCCGTGTAATGCCCAATCTTGCCGTTTCAGTCGGACTCGGCATGTCTGGTTATTGCGGGGGAGCGAGAGTCAGAAAAATGGATTTGAATCTGGCAGCCAAACTTCTGAATTGTACTGGCAAGGCAGCGTTGGTGAGTGAGGATCAACTCGATGCTGTAACGGCGCTGAGCGGCTCCGGTCCGGCGTTCATTTCTTACGCACTTATGGCTATGATAAACGGCGGCATAGAGCTGGGGCTGGAGGAAAACATTGCAACAGAATTTGCAATTCAGACGATGTTGGGAACGGCTACAGTTCTGTCTGAAGAATATGAGAACGTTGAAGATTTTATAAAGGCAGTAACATCGAGCAAGGGAACAACTGAAGCGGGATTGTCCGTGCTGGACAAGTCCGCATTCAGCAATACTATGAAGCGTGCTCTTGTTGCTGCAGCGCGCAGAAGCAAAGAATTAAGTAAATTGTCATGATGAAAAGGCGTTATCCCAGAGAAGGGATTTTACAAAACCCGAGAGCAGAGTATAAGAGCAGCCAGCGTCGGCGCTATACTAAAGATTCATTATCGAAAAAAGGCAGAACTTCGAATGTAGAGCTACCGCTTGATGATAGTTTGCTAGGGAATAGCTCTCCTCCATTTTTGAAACGTTATGGTATGCAGCTTGCCTCACTTATAATCGGTATTGTGCTGGGCATCTTTATCAGGGGTTTATTTGTTCAGACTGAACCTGAGATGGAATTTGATGAAGAGGAAGAGATTGTTGCTGAGCAAAAAAGGTCAATACCCGACTTGTTTAATCCCGTAAGAGAAGCTCCTGAAAGCTTTAAGCGAGATACGTTTTTGCCGGCAATGCGGGAATCAGAAGCTTCTGTAGCGATTGCAGATGTGGATTTCTCCCCTGGTCGGGATTTAGTTTATGTTGAAGATGTTCGTGTATGGTGGGAAAGCGATAATGACGACCACGAGGATGATTATGAATGCGATCATTCCATGCATGCAGCTATGGAGATCCCGTTCAGACGCCTCTCTAATCTGGTCGCAAAAACTGGTAAATGGGAATTACGTGTCCAGGAGGCATTCCGTGAATGGGGAGTACATTCAAGGAATTCCCTGCACAAACAAGGTCGTGCCCTGGATATAACGGTTGAGCGCCTGCATGGAGAAAAACTTACTTTCTTTGAAAAAAGAGCAGCATATGAAGAACTTGCCAAACTCGCATGGCAGGCCGGTTTTGATTGGGTTTATTACGAGCATTCTCGTGGTACCGGCCCACATATACATGCGTCCGTCCGACCTGATGGTGAAGTGCTCACTAGAAAAACACGTCCGGCAGCAATGAAAGCAGCAGAAGAAAAGATGGCAGCAATGAAATTAGCGCAGGCAGAGGATACTGAAAAATGAACACTGATGCTCCATCAAGTAAATTAAAGAATGTAATGCAGGGTAAAGGAGGAGCAGCTGCAAAATACTTCGCACTTACTTATGGTGAAATGCCGCTGTGGAAAGCGGTATTGATGGAGATTACTGTAATATTGTTCAGTGGAGCATCGGGTTCTTGGGGACTGTTTCTTCGCAGTATTCTGTACAGACCGTTTTTCGGGAAATTCGGAAAAGGTGTTGTCATAGGCAAGAACGTTGTTTTTCGTCACCCAGGCAAAATAAAACTGGGCGATGGGGTAACTGTTGATGACAATGCCATGGTTGACGCCAAGGGGAGTGTAAATAAAGGTGTTTCCCTGGGGGCGGGGGTCTACATAGGACGCAACAGCATTGTATACTGCAAGGAGGGAAACATAGAGCTTGAAGAAGGAGTAAATATTTCCTCAAATTGCGTTGTTTTTTCCTCTAACGATTTAAAAATCGGTGCAGAAACGATGATAGGTGCTTATACTTATATTTTGAGCGGCGGAGAATACGACCACCAGTCGCCCCTGCCGTTTGCGCGACAAACAGGCATGGAGACAAGGGGACCTTTAAGTATCGGAGCCGATTGCTGGCTCGGTGCCAGGGTTACAGTGCTCGACGGCGCCAATATCGGCAACAGGTGCGTCTTGGGTGCGGGTACTGTTGTTACAAAACCAATACCCGAGTTATCTCTTGCTGTAGGTGTACCGGCAAAAGTTGTCGGATCTGTATTGCCGGCTGAAAAGAATGAGGAAGCTGAAGCTGCGCAGGTCTGATCGGCAGCAAACCTACTTCTTTCGCTTTTCAAGAGCACTCAACAGAGTCGGAATGTGGCTGTGGGCGATATTGGAGACAGCCGTTACAAGCGTTACGTGACCGGTAGCCGCATGAGTTAAAATTTTATCCAACGCAGCACGCTGAATATCTCCTTTTAATTCCTTTTCATAGTCTTTGGCGAAGTCGTCGTACTTTGATTTGTCGTTATGAAATCGTTTTCTTAACTCAGATGAAGGGGTTACATCCTTGAGCCACTCATCAATTGCCGCTTTCTGTTTGCTCACTCCACGCGGCCAGATCCGATCGACCAACACTCGCTGCCCATCGTCCGGTTCGACAGGTTCGTACACACGTTTGACGGTTATATCCAAAGTTTGCATGCTTAAAGCCTGCTCAGTCTTGTCATCACCTGTATTCATATATTGTACCCCCGCTTTCAGAACACCTGTTTAAATCAATGTGCCTGTATTATGATGTCTGCTTTCTGAAAAGTCCAGTTGATTGAAGCACAAACAAAGGTTGCGGGGAAAGTACAGATGAGAATGGCAGCGGTGAATAATCGCTGCTGCTGAGTTGCACAATTTGACTTTTTTTCGTTTCTTGCAGATAATGTTCTGTAACTGCATGGGATTATGCTGCCTGCTGTCTTTTAAAACTTGTGAAACGAGAAGTATGAAAAGTAGAAAAAAAGAAATAGATGAAGAAAATTTGATGGAGCTTTCTGAAGCGCTGTCAGAATTACGATCTCCCAAGGATGTTAGACGGTTTCTCGGAGAAATATGCACCGATTCGGAATGTCGTGATATAGCAAGGCGCTGGCAGTTGATGAAGTATCTCGCGGAAGGTGTTCCTCAGAGAAAAATAGCCAGAACCCTGAATTTGAGCTTGTGCAAAATAACTCGTGGTTCCAAATATATAAAGGACGAAACGTCTCTTTTCAGAAATGCCGTACTAAAAGCCATGGGAAAGAACGGCAAGGCTAAAACATAATTTCGGTAAATTAAACAGTGAACTGGGATATTTATGTAAAATTAATGGCGAACTTCTGGTGGATCAATACTGCCATCTCGCTGACTGTTATATTTTTCGGAAGAAAAAAGCCCAGTTCTACGCTTATCTGGGTAATGGTTATAAACTTCATACCCATTGTTGGTTTTTTACTCTATATCCTGTTGGCAAGAGATTACAGAAAGGTCAAACTGTTCAGTCTAAAGGAGAAGCAGGACAGCTTCATTAAATTGGTAGCTAATGCGCAAGCTGAGTTTATAAGAGAGGGGCAATTCCAATTTGGTGATGACAGAATCGCAGAATACGACGATCTGGTAACCATGAATTTGAAGCAGGATGAGTCGTTTCTAACGCAGGATAACGATATACGTCTTTTCTATTCAGGTGATGAAAAATTCGGCTCCATGCTGGAAGATATGGAGAATGCCCAACGCTCAATTGATGTGCAATATTATATTTTCCGAATGGATACGATCGGCAACCAGATTGTGGAGATGCTGGAACGCAAGGTTAAAGAAGGTGTGCGTGTGCGTTTCTTGTATGATTCACTGGGCAGCCGCGGCATAAGAAGAAAACACCGCAGGCGATTTACTGCGGCAGGTATAAAGCATGCCAGTTTCTTCCCATCCCTGCTCCCACATCTTAATTTTCGCATCAACTATAGGAATCACAGAAAAATCGTAGTAATAGATGACAAAATCGGATACGTAGGCGGTTTTAACGTTGGTGATGACTATCTGGGGCGATATAAAAATATCGGACCCTGGCGGGATACTCATGCAAGAATACAGGGGCTGGGAGTACTGGGTCTGAAAATACGTTTTCTGAAAGACTGGTACTATGCCTCGGGTGAGAAATATTACGAGGAAAATGAAGTAACTGCCGAACGCAACCCTTCCGGCAACTGTGCAATACAGATAGTGACGTCAGGTCCCGATACAAAGTTCACTAACATAAAAAATGCAATGCTCCGCATGATTACAAATGCCAAGAAGGAAATTTACGTACAAACGCCGTACTTTATACCTGACGAGGGGATGCTCGATGCTTTTAAAACGGCTATATTGGCTGATGTACAAGTGCACATAATGTTTCCCTCAAATCCTGATAACTTTCTTGTATACGGTGCAACTACTTCCTACATAGGTGAACTCGTCATGATGGGCGCACGGGCATATGCTTACAAGAAAGGTTTCCTGCATACCAAAGTAATGCTGGTAGACGATCTGGTGTCCACGGTAGGCAGCGCCAATATGGATATACGAAGCTTCAGTCTCAACTTTGAGGCAAATGCATTTTTTTATAACGAAGCTATAAACAAAGAACTGAAAGAGCAGTTCGAGCGTGATCTTGAAGACTGTATGGAGTTAACGCCGGAGCTGTACGCTGCCCGTTCTAAATGGATGAAGGCGAAAGAGGCTGTCTTTCGCCTGTTTTCGCCGATATTATAATTTTGAGGCAGAATGTGGCAGCTGCCTTTTCCGCTGTTTCCAAATTTCATGCATCAAGATCCACGGATCCAGGTAGTATGCTCCACCCTGCTCGAAAATACGCCAGATAAAGTGCGTGTGTTCACGTGCCCCTACGTGCGTACCGGCAGTCGTTGCGTATGGCGTCCCCCGTTTCATGGGCACCAGTGTTTCCACAAGCATATCTATAAGGTGACTGGAATTCAAAACCCAGATGGAATCATCGGGCCATCTTCTGATGCCCATCCAGCGGTTGTTATTATCACCGCTGGCAAGACTGTCATATAGAAAATGTTCATCGAAATCAATCGGCGCCGTCAGGACTGTGCCGCTCGGCATATTTATATCTAGCCCGCAATGTGCTGCTCCCCCATTGTACGGTCCCATCCAGCAATCGTTACTCAGGTAACATTCGCTTATATCAAGCTTGCCCGAGGGGTTGGGATACCAGTCGTGCAGCGGCTCAGGGCAAATTTCCATCCCTGATTCCTGAACTGCCCAGCGCGTATGTCCTCCGGGGCAGCATATAAGTCCGGAATGCCAGTCCTTCTCTGCCATGAATCCACCTCTCGTTTTAAAGGCGCACGACGCAGCATCGAACCATATTCTCACACCATCAACTTCCCACGGTTTGTAGAAAGTGTTTTTTGATGCCACTTCGCGACGCATGGTAACTTCTCTGCCATTAATCAGCACTGCAGCCTCAAAGGCATATGCCGCTATATCGCCACCTTCATGACCTGGATCAATAAACAGATTTTCTGCCCGCTCAATTACTTCCGCCGACGTGTCGAGCAGTTTCATCTCCCATTTTGTCCCATCCGAGAGCGTGAGAACCAGAGAGTCATCTTTATTTAATTCTATCGGTGTAAGTGTAGACTTGATTTTGCGTTCGAATTTCATATTTATCTTTTTGGTAAATTTTAAATTTCAAAACTTTAATGCGGGTGTCAGGCTTGACCTAATACCCGCATTTTCTGGAGTTTTACTCTTTAACGTTTTCTGTAAATACCCATTCCTGATTGGGTTGAGGCGGGGTATAGCCGTGCGTTGAGCCTTGAACCCATTTTATTTCCTTGGGTCCTTTTACATTGTTAAAAAGAATAGCTATGCCGGAGGGCGGACAGGTATAATCTCCCAGTCCGGCGCGAGGTACTTTGAAGTAGCATGTTTCCGGGATGCGTTTTGCCATGTTTATGCAGTCAAAGTAATCAAGACCTCTCACATATTTGGGACGCCATCCGTTAATTCTGCCGAATTTTTCCGGACCGGCAAAATCGCAACACCAGGGGATCGAGGCTTCAGCTCTTGTAACATCATGATCGAGAGCTGCTGCCCAGACTGTCTGCAATCCGCCCTGGCTGCCACCTGTAACAACGAGATCTTTTCCGTTCCATTCCGGCAGACTCTTCACGTATTCAAGCGCACGCATTACACGATATGCCATTCCCATAAAATATGCTGTTTCCGGGTTTTTATTCTCCTCGATATCAAAAGCATAGCGAGGCTTGTCGGAGAAAAACTCGTTGTAATACTCCTGATCCCTGCCCAACTCGTATCCGTGGGCATTTACATCGAACGTGATAGCCCACTCGCCTGCCCATTGCAAGCCGCTGCCGCGCTGTGGCGAAGTGCTGTACCCATGAAAGCCGACTCTGGCGGGATATTTGTTTTCCGCTGACGTTTTCACCGGTATGGTAAGAAAGCCTGTTACGGGGCGTGTGCCGGCACAGGTTATGCTTGCCTGATAAAGCTTGTACTTATCAGGGTTTTTGCTTGTAATCTCTTTAAGGTCTGCCTTTATTTCCACGGATGAGAGGATCTCTTTTCTGCTTTTCCAGAATTCGTCGAAATCTTCCGGTTCTTCGACTCCCGCCAGTGTTTCGGGCTCAACGCCCGCTCCCCCTTCAAACCTTATCGCTCCTTTACCGGGTGAGGTTTTAACTTCTTTTTTATCCGCATCAAGCAATGTTGCCTTGACGCTTACAAATCCGGGCTTCTGCAACGACGTGGATACAACGTATCTGCCATCAGCTGAAATGCCCTCAATGAGTCCATTCGTTTTAAATCCATCATCACCGTTGCCGGACCATGAAATAAAGCATCCTTCGGGTACTGAATCGACCTTCTCCAGACGAAACTCAAAACCTATAGTTTCGCCCGGTTTGTAAAAGAGTCTGTCGTCGACAGTTTTTCCCTTCAGGAGGGCGCCCTCCAAAACTGTTTCCGAGAAAACATTGGTTATAAACAGAAAAAGCAAAGCCAGCGTAAATAGATTTTTTTTCATAATGACTATCTGTTGATAATTTATTAAAGTTTTGCGAAACAACTCGTGTAATACTACTATTTATGGCATATCAAAGTCAATTTCATGGAATGGGGAATGGATAACAAATGCAAAAATTATTAATTTTCAATTTTCAATTAACGAACATGACCTTGCCGGTTTTGTCAGTATCGGGACGATCCCGAATGGAGATATAAAAATGAATTGGCTTATTTTGATTGTTGCCGGACTGTTTGAGGTTGGTTGGGCGATCGGCTTAAAATACACGCACGGATTTACGCGTTTCTGGCCGAGTGTAGGGACGCTTGTGGCGATTATGATCAGCATGGGATTACTCGGTGTGGCTATGAAAACGTTACCAACAGGCACTGCCTATGCTGTGTGGGTCGGAATAGGAATTGTGGGGGCGGCAACACTTGGAATATTATTGTTCGATGAATCTGTAAATATTTTCCGTTTGATAAGCCTTGGGGTGATAGTTGCCGGCATTATCGGTTTGAAGCTATCAACACCTTAGCTGTGTAATAACTCAGCAGTTTTAGCCGCGAAAATACATCTTTTCCGATATTATACAGTGTGCGATTTTTGAAGTAACAAGTTGGCAAATAAGGGCTGTTGTATAAAAAAAACCAAACCGGTCTGATGGCGTTGACTAAAGTGCTGTAAAATGGTAGTATCAACCGGCGTTGGTTTCTCAGAGGGACGCTCTTTCTGAAGCATGAGCAGGTTGTTTTTACTGCCAGTGCTATAAACCATATAATCACAATTAAGGAGTGGGTAAATGATAGTTTCAACTAAACTGCTTTTCGAGCATGCGTACGGCAAATACGCGGTCGGAGCTTATAATATCAATAATGCCGAGCAAATCATGGGGCTCTTTCGAGGATGTGTTGAGAGCAAGGCTCCTTTTGTAGTGCAGATATCAAAGGGTGCGCGTTCATATACAGACAAACTTCTTCTGGAAGCCATGATTCGCGCAGCCGATGAGATTTTCCCGGAAGCGATTTTTGCTGTACATCTTGATCATGGTGATGAAGAAACATGCATGGATTGCATAGCCAGCGGATTTTACAGTTCTGTTATGATAGACGCTTCGGCTGAACCTTTTGAAAAGAATGTGGAAATCACCAAGCGTGTTGTTGATGCAGCCCATGCGAAAGGTATTGCCGTTGAGGCGGAACTCGGACAGCTTGGCGGGGTGGAGGAGCATGTGTCCGTATCTGAGGCAGATGCCAAACTTACGGATCCCAAGGAGGCGATTGAATTTGTACGGCTCACCGGCTGTGATTCCCTTGCGTGCGCAATCGGCACAAGCCATGGAGCGTATAAGTTTACGGGAACGCAGGGATTGCATTTTGAGGTCGTTGAGGAAATTGCACGGCTTTTACCGCGCTTCCCGCTCGTCATGCACGGATCCAGCTCTGTGCCCCAGGACGAAGTTGAGCGCATAAATGCAGCAGGCGGCAAGCTTCCGGGCGCCAAGGGTGTGTCTGAAGAAGACATAGCCAAAGCCAGCAAGATGGGTGTAACAAAGGTAAATATTGATACTGATGGCCGCCTCGTATGGTGCCGCGTACATCGTGAGCACTTCATAGAGCATCCGGAGAATTTTGATCTTCGCCCGGTAGGCAAGGTGTTTATGTCGGAGTACTCGAAGTACATTCAGGATAAAAATAAAGTTCTAGGATCGGCGGGTCAGCTTGAGTCTGTTCGCGAGTTTATAAAGAACGCTGAAGTATAACAATTTATTAACGTTTAGCCGGCTCAGGTAAGTTCACCTGAGCCGGCTAAAAAAAGGAGAAACCAGAGATATGGCCAAAAAAATAATGGTCGACGGCAATGAAGCCGCGGCAACTATAGCTTTTAAGTGTAGCGAAGTCTGTGCAATTTATCCCATTACGCCGTCTTCCACGATGGCCGAGTGGTACGATGAATGGTCTGCACGAAATTTCAAGAACATCTGGGGAACGGTTCCCAACGTTATTGAGATGGAGTCGGAGGGCGGGGCTGCCGGGGCAGTGCATGGTGCTTTGACAACGGGTGCGCTCTCAACGAC
>LSQX01013438.1_pt1 | contig 11072 bp, 11 predicted proteins | sample 654561 | NCBI WGS metagenome assembly LSQX01 (sample SAMN04489861, study PRJNA283612) | anaerobic digester metagenome | isolation source: 4 biogas reactors fed with cattle manure at either 37C or 55C with and... | place: Denmark: Kongens Lyngby | collected 2014 | reverse complement strand
TGGTGGTCAAGGAGCATCCTGGTTCCCGACCCTCTCTGCCGGTTGACGAACGTCCGGCCGGGCAGATCCTCAAACCCGAGGCCGTCACGCGATATGATCCCCTGTTGGCGCTTCGCCACGCAGAGGAGGACGAGGTCCGCACCTGGCATGTAGCGCTCCAGGTAGTGGACGTTGTAGGTGCCGTCAGGTGCGAGGAGGTGCATCGGTGCCGCATGACACTCCTGTTTCTTCAATGCAATCACCCCGCCCATGCTCCCGACATGGGTGGAGTGGACATCGACGCCGAGCGGGCGCACCAGGTCGGCGAGACGGTCGAGGGCAGGGTCATGGCTGCCGGTGACGAGCACCGCTTCTTCTGCTTCAGCGCGGGGAACGGTGAGCCGGACGTCTACGGTCTCCCCCGCCTCGATCCCTTCCTTCTTTGAGGGGATCCGCATGTAGCCGTTCGCCCGCACCGCGCTCATCTGGACGCCCGCACCCCGTGATTGGGGTACTGCAACCCAGCGTTCGCCAACCCTCCCTGCCGAGAGGAGAACGAACTCATCGGTCCCGATATCGGACTGAAGGCTTGTGGTCAGCCGCGCGGCGATCTCTTCGGGCTCACGGACGGGTATACCGTAACGGGCGGCGAGCGGGAGCACAATCTCGCGGAGCACCGTCGCCGCTGCAAGCGGGTAGCCGGGAAGCCCGATCACCGGTTTTCCCTCGACCCGGCCGATGATCACCGGTTTCCCGGGTTTGATGGCGACGCCGTGCGCCAGAACCTCGCCGAGATCGCGGATGATATCCGCGGTGTAGTCCCGTGTCCCGGCGGACGACCCCGCCGAGACGAGAAGGATGTCGTTCTCCGCAACGCCGCGCCGGACGGCCTCCCGGATCATCTCATGGTCGTCCGGGACGATAGGGTAACGGCGCGGCTCAATGCCTGCCTCCGCGAGGACGGCTGCGGCCATCAGGGTGTTGCTCTCCACCACCTTTCCCGGCGGCGGCATCTCGCCTGCCGGCACGAGTTCGCTCCCGGTGGGGATCAGGCCGGCCCGGACAGTCTTGACCGCAACCTCCGTGACGCCGTAGTTTGCAAGCGCCCCGAGGTCGTGCGGCCGGATCCGATGTCCTCTCGGGAGGATCATCTCCGACTCGCCGATATCCTCGCCGACCGGCCGGATATGCTGCCAGGGACTGACCGGTTTTCGGACGATGCAGGTCTCGCCGTCGATCCAGACATCCTCGATCATCACCACCGCGTCGTAGCCGGGCGGGACGATGTTGCCCGTATTGACCCGCGCCGTATCCGGGAGGGTCACCGGGTGCTGTTCGCTCGCACCGACGGTATCGGCGCTTCTCACCGCGATCCCATCCATCGCCGAGAGGTGGATGGCGGGGACCGAGAACCGGGCGAATATCGGCTCAGCGGTGATCCGGCCGATCGCCCCGGGGTTCACCGGGATGCGGGTTGTTCCGGCAATCGCCGGAAAAGAGGCCCCGACAAGGTCCCGCGCCTCCGCAAGCGATATGACCGAGAGATAACGCTTCACCACAGGATCACCTCGACCTCCTCGCCGACCTCAAACCCCTCCCTCGACGCCGGGACCCGCACCAGCCCCTCGCTCTGCACAAGGGTATTGAGGAGCCCCGACTTCCCGAAGATCGGTGTTGCTTCCCCGCCCTTCAGGGTGACCCGGACGTAGTCCTCACGACCACGGATGGAGTGAATGTTCTGGGTCAGCCGTGCGCGTGCGGTTCTCCGGGAGACCGTGGTGCCGCGCATCACCGCGAGAAGGTGGTCGACGATGGCGGTGAGCACGACGCAGGTCGAGGCCGGGTGGCCGGGAAGCCCGATCACCGGTTTTCCCTGAACCGTTCCTATGATGGTGGGCTTTCCCGGCGCAAGAGCGACCCCATGCACCAGAACCTCGCCGAGTTCCGCGACGACCGAGGCGGTGTTGTCGCGCTCATCCTTCGACGAACCCCCTGAGATCAGGACCACGTCGCACCTCTCTAGCGCAGAAGCGACTGCCTGTTTCAGCGCTGCCCGATCGTCCCTGATGATCCCGAAGTAGACCGGGTGGCACCCTCGTTCAGTCACGAAGGCGCCGGCGAGAGAGGAGTTTGCATCCCGCACCTCACCCGGCCCCGGCCTCTCGGTGACGGGGACGAGTTCGTTTCCCGTGGAGATGATCCCGGCTACCGGCATCGTCGCCACAGAGACCCGGTCGGCGCCGACCGCCGCGGCGACACCGATATCCCGGGGCGAGAGCACGCGCCCCCGCTCCAGGATCACATCATCTGTCCGGAAGTCTTCTCCCCGGGAGATCACGTTCTCGCCGGGCGCCACCGGCCGGTGCACCAGGACATCATCCCCGATCCGCTCGGCGTGCTCGAGCATCACGACCGCATCCGCACCCGCAGGAAGGGCGCCGCCGGTGGGGACATACCAGCATGATCCCGGTGCAATGTTCCCGGCGTTTATACTTCCCATCGCCACCTGACCCCGGCACTGAAGCATCGTCGGGATGGCCTCGGATGCCCCGGTGGTCTCGGTCGCGATGACTGCGTAGCCGTCGACCGTTGAGCGGTCGAATCCCGGGATGTCGATATCAGCATGGACGTCTTTTGCGAGAACCCGGTGGAAGGCATCCTTGAGCAGGACGTCCTCGCACCCGGGCGGCGGTGCGATCTTTCGCACCACCTCTATTGCCTCATCGACGGATACGACCTCGAAAAAAAGGCTCATCTGAAGCAGCCCAGCTGGCAGTTGTGAATTTTTATCCTCGGTTCGCGCTGGTTGCAGTATCGGGCGATATCCATCTTTGGAATGCTGTACTTCTCTGATATCTCGAAGGCCTGCGGACAGGTGATCTCGTGCTCTATGCCGTATGCCTCGAAGGCTTTGCGTATCTTCTCTTCATCCATAGTACCCACATGATCTGCCGCAAGGAAGATAGGATTTGCTATCGCGGTGGTCAGGCACTATCATTTAGCAGCCCCGTGATCTACATTATATCCGATGCGGATAGTGTTGATCAACTCAAAACAGGACGTTGCAGGGGTGAACATCCGGGATCATCTCACTGCCCTCCTCGCAACAGGCAGACGGTGGCCGCTTACTGAACGGCACGACCTGGCGTTTCATGAGGTCGACGATCGGTTGATCCACCTGGATCGGATCGACGAAGAGATCGATGCCGATCTCATCATATTCATATCCCGGCACGCGAGCATGCATCCGACGCCTGCCCTGACCGTGCATGTCACCGGCAACTACGAAACGGCCGATCTCGGTGGGGAGGCGGGGCGGCTTGCCCCGGCGGCTCCCGCGTGGATGCATGCAATCCTCAGGAACCTCGCCGCCCGGGCTCCTGAAGGCTACCGTGTCTCCTACGAGGTGACGCATCATGGCCCGACGGAACTCTCGATCCCCTCCCTCTTCGCCGAGATCGGCTCGACCGCGGTTGAGTGGGCTGATCCCGTTGCCGGGAGAGCGGTTGCTGAGAGCATCCTTGCTGCGGAACCGCAGAAGACGATCAACCTCATCGGGTTCGGCGGGACTCACTACGCTGTGCGTCAGACCTCCATCGCCCTCTCCTCCCGGGGTGCTTTTGGGCATATCGTCCCGGCCAGGCAGATTGGCGCGATCGATCCCTCTCTCCTTCAGGCGATGCAGGAGGCGAGCGGCGCTGTGGCCGCCTATCTCGATAGGAAATCACTCTCAAACGATGAGACTGTGCGGATTGAGCGGATGCTCGATGCCGCTGCCCTCCCCCTCCTCTCGGAATCAGAGATCCTGGAAGTTTCCGGCCTCGCATGGGATACCTACCTCCGGATAAAGTCTCTTGCCGGGGAAACCGCCCCCGGATCACGCGTTCACATCCATAATCTCAAAGGGGGGGGAACTCCCGTTGTGGTGCGGGTAGTTCCTGAGTTGATCGAGGAGACGGTCAAATCACAGAAGTCACGGTTTCTCGATGGCCTTGACGGGTTGCCGGTCGTTCATCTCTCAAAAGGCTCAGAAGAAGTTTTATCGGCGTTCATCTGCTTTGAAAACGAATCGTCCCGACTCGCAAGTGATATAACTACCCTGTGTGTAAAACTCTTACTTATCTGTGAAGATGCTGTTATCGACGGTGATCACCTCGCCCTCCAGAAGGTGCGGTTCGACCCCGGGAAAGCGCGCAGATGCGGGGTGCCGAAAGGGCCACTCTTTGCCATGCTTGCCGGTGGAAAGGCGGTCGAGATTGAGGGGAGGCTGATCACGCCTGATGCAGTGCAGACAACCAGCGTGAGACGGATACATATCCCGGGATTGGAGAGATACACATGAAATCTATCGTAGAAGAGGCACTTTCACGGGCGCAAGAGGAGCAGCGCTATGCTGAACCCGTGGAGGTCGATAAAGATCTTGAAGATCTCCTCATGGAACTCCGGACTGAGATCGCAGTCGTCGGATGCGGAGGCGGCGGTTCGAACACGGTAAACCGGATGACTGAGGAAGGCATCAACGGGGCGCGGATGATCGCACTCAACACCGACGCGCAGCACCTGGTCAGAACACGGGCAGAGACCCGGATCCTCATCGGTCGGCAGAGAACCCGCGGCCTTGGTGCGGGCTCGATCCCTCAGGTCGGCGAGGAAGCGGCAATCGAGAACGAGGATGAGATCAAGCGGGCCGTCGAGGGCTGCGATATGGTCTTCATCACCACTGGCCTTGGAGGCGGCACCGGCACCGGCTCCGCACCTGTGGTCGCAAAGGCGGCCCGCGAGGAGGGTGCGCTGACGATTGCAGTGGTCACCCTGCCGTTCACGGTGGAAGGCGCTATCCGGATGCAGAACGCGGAGGCCGGCCTCGAACGGCTCCGTGAGATGGCCGATACCGTCATCGTCGTCCCGAACGATCGGCTGCTCGAAGTCGTGCCCCGGCTTCCACTCCATGCCGCATTCAAGGTCTCGGACGAGGTGCTGATGCGAGCGGTCAAGGGCATCACCGAGCTGATCACGATGCCAGGTCTCGTGAACCTTGATTTTGCTGACGTCCGGACGGTCATGGAGCGCGGAGGCGTCGCGATGATCGGGATGGGCGAGAGTGACAGCGAGGACAAAGCCGCTGATTCGGTCAAGAAGGCACTCCGCTCCCCGCTCCTCGACGTCGATATCTCCGGGGCGACCGCGGCCCTCGTCAACGTGGTCGGCGGGCCGGATATGACAATGTCCGAGGCGGAAGGTGTCATCCAGGAGGTCTACGACCGTATCGATCCGGAAGCCCGTATCATATGGGGTGCCCAGATCGACCCCGAGATGCAGGGCAAGGTGCGGACGCTCCTTGTGGTCACTGGCGTCCGGTCACCACAAATATATGGAAGAAACGAAAAGAGTACGCCACGTATGATGAAACAGTTTGAGATCGACTTCCTGAAGTGAGCCGGTATGATGGATTACAAAGAAATGCTTGAGGAAGTAAAGTCATTCAAGATCGGGGAAGAACTCTTCAAGAAGTACTGGCGGGTGCTGAAACTGGCACGGACGCCGACCCGTGACGAGTTCTCGAAGATCGCGATCGTGGCAGCGGCCGGTATCATGCTCATCGGCCTTGTCGGCTTTATCATATATGAGATCATGCTGGTACTGCCCAGATGATAGCCATGGTTGAGAGCGCAAATAGGATATACGCAATAAAGACGACCGCAAAGCAAGAGCGGACGGTAGCCGATAACGTCGAGAAGGTGACCCGGGAGCAGAAGGACATCCATGTAACGGCCGTCATGGCGCCTGAGGAACTGAGAGGCTACGTCCTCGTGGAGAGTCCCGACCCCATCGCCCGGATCGAGCAGCTGGTGGAGTTGATCCCGCATGCGCGCGCAGTGGTGCAGGGCTCAACCGCCCTCTCTGAGGTCGAGCACTTCCTGGTGCCGAAACCGGTGGTCAGCGGCATCACCGAGGGCACCATCGTCGAGATCATCGCCGGCCCCTTCAAGGGTGAAAAAGCGGTTGTCAAGCGTATTGATTCCGGGAAAGAAGAGATCACGGTTGAGCTTTACGAGAGTATGGTTCCTATTCCAATCACCGTCCGCGGCGATTCCGTCCGTGTTGTGGAGCGTTCAGAAGACGTCTCCTGAAGAATACAATCTTTATTCTCCTTTTTTTATCCTGCAGCCCCCTGGTTACCCACGGCGATGTAAACCTCGATCGCCGGGGGCATGTCTGCGTGCGTACCCGGGCGCCGCCCGGGCACTATACTTTAAATCCTCTCACGTAGACCTTAGGTAACCCAGGCAACTATTCCCCTGAGGAATAATAGCTGGTGAACTTGTATGGCAGAAACGGTCGAGGTATTGGTACCCGGCGGCAAGGCTACAGCAGGCCCGCCTCTGGGCCCCGCGCTCGGACCCCTTGGTATCAACGTGAAGGCTGTCGTCGACGAGATCAACAAGAAAACAGCCGAATTCAACGGCATGCAGGTGCCGGTGACGGTTACGGTCGACGATAAGAAGAACTTCACGATTGAGGTGGGCATCCCGCCCACAACGGCGCTCGTCATGAAAGAGGCCGGTATCACGAAGGGTTCGGGAGAACCGGGTTCTCAGGTGGCAGGAGATCTGCCGCTGGAGGCCGCCGTCCGTATTGCCCGTATGAAATTTGATGGCATGCTCTCGTATGATCTGAAATCCGCGGTCAAAGAAGTCCTCGGAACGTGCGTGAGCGTCGGTGTCACTATCGAGGGGAAGAGACCTCGCGAAGTGATCCAGGCTGTCAACAACGGGGAGTATGACGGCGTACTCGTCGCATAGATGTCAGACAACCATAGAAGATCGTGAGGTCGTGTACTATGGAGGCAAAGGATGGTTGACAAAACCAGTATACAAAATGCCGTGAAAGCGGCACTGGAAACTGCTCCGGAACGGAAGTTCAAGGAGAGCGTGGATATCACCGTCAACCTCAGGAACATCGATATGTCCCAGCCCAAGAATCGTATTGATGAGACGATTCTCCTCCCGCACGGTTTTGACAACGTCAAGATCGCAGTTCTCGGGAAGGGCGACATCACCACGCAGGCAAAAGAGGTGGACGTGGACCTCATCATTGGACCTGAGGAGATCGAGCGGCTCGGGGGAGAACCCCGCGAAGCGCGCAAGGTGGCGGAGGAGTACCGGTTCTTCCTTGCTGAGACGGCCATGATGCCTCTCGTCGGGCGGTATCTCGGTGTCAGGCTTGGTCCGCGTGGACGGATGCCGATGCCGGTTCCGCAGGGAATGGACATTCGGCCCATCGTTCAGCGTCTCCGGAGTTCTGTAAAGGTCCGGACGAAGGATAAGAAGGTCTTCCATGCGAAGGTCGGAACATCCGGGATGGACTCCGAGCAGATCGCCGAGAACATCGATACGGTTCTTCGGAGGGTCGAGTCCGTTCTTGAGAGTGGAACGATGAATATCCACTCGGTCTACGTGAAGACAACGATGGGGCCGGCAGTGAGGGTGATCTGATGGCGCTCTATACGCAGAACCTGCCCCGGTGGAAAAAGGAAGAAGTAGAGGAGATCAGACGCGGTATCGAGGAGCACTCGCTCGTCGGCGTCGTGGATATGTATGGCATTCCTGCCTCGCAGATCCAGCAGATCCGGCGGAACCTCCGCGGCACGGCGAGGGTGAAGATGGCCCGGAACACGCTGATCGAGCACGCCTTAAACGAGCTCGGCGGCAGCGTTGCGGCCCTGAATGACCACGCTGAAGGCCAGAGCGCCCTGATCTTCACGAACGAGAACCCGTTCAAGCTCTTCAAGCTGCTCGAGAAGACCAAGACGAAGATGGCGGCAAAGCCCGGCGAGACGGCTCCTGAGGACATCGTCATCCCGAAAGGTCCGACCAGCTTCAAACCCGGCCCGATCGTCGGCGAGCTCCAGCAGGTGGGCATTCCCGCAGTCATCGAGGGCGGAAAGGTCAAGATCCGTGAGACGAAGACGGTCGTGAAGAAGGGCGAGGTCATCAACAAGAAGGTTGCCGGTGCTCTCATAAAGCTCGGCGTCAAGCCGATGGATGTCGGCCTCATCCTGCAGGCGGCATACTACCGTGAGACTATCTTCACGCCGGACCTGCTTGTTATCGATGAGGATGCCTACGCGAACAACATCGCGCTCGCGGCTCAGCAGGCATTCAACCTCTCGGTCAACGCTGCAATCCCGACGAAGTTCACCATCGCTGCCATCATCGGCAGGGCGGTGCGCGAGGCCCGGAACGTGGGCGTCGATGCGGCGATCTACGAGAAGGATATCGTCGACCTGATCATCGGGCGGGCACAGCGCGAGATGCTGGTTGTTGCACTTGCGGCACAGGATCACGGCTTTGAGCTCGACGAGGCGACCCTGAAGGCTGCATCGGCTGCGACCGCTGCGGCACCCGCGCCAGCAGCTCCAGCAGCAGCCGGAGAGAAGCCCGAGGAAGAAGAGGAAGAAGAGGAGAAGAAGGAAGAGGACGAAGAGAGCGGCCTTGCCGGTCTTGGCGCACTCTTCGGCTAACACTATTTCAACATGAGGTGAATGAATTATGGAATATATCTACGCTGCACTGCTCCTGCACAACGCAGGCAAGGATGTAACTGAAGAGAATGTGACTGCTGTCCTGAACGCGGCCGGTGTCGCCGTCCAGGATGCCCGCGTGAAGGCCCTTGTCGCCGCACTCGAGGACGTGAACATCGAGGAGGCCATCAGCAAGGCCGCCGTCGCGTCCGTCGCTGCTGCACCCGCCGCCGCTGCATCTGCAGCCGCCGCGCCTGCCGCCGAGGAAGAGGCCGAGGAAGAGGAGAGCAAGGAAGAGGAAGAAGAGAGCGGCATGGCCGGTCTCGGTGCCCTCTTCGGCTAAATTTTTCTTTTCTTTCGTGGGTATTTACAGTACGATTGCGCACATCGCCGGGACGGCTCGCCCCGCTTTTAAAGATAGCTGACTGATATGTCGCCGCGGTGACCATAACCTATAACTATCAAAACGTGTACGTCCCCGTACGGATGCTTAATCCGGATGGGGTCGGTCATGCGCATAACTTTGATTGTTGCCGTACTGATGATCATTGCGTTTCCTACAGTATGTTCAGGTCTTCAACCTGAAAGTCCGGTGCCCGACGGCGAGACGATAAATCTCATCATCACCTTCCCGAAAGAGGGTGGTGAAGTCTGGATCGACGTCGTTCCGCCTCATGTTACGGTTCATGGCGAGGTCGATGCCCCTTCCGGTATACGGAGCGTGGTCGTCCGGAGCGAAATAGGGGAGGTTTCGTGTGGGAACGGGACGGAGTTCGCATGCCCTGTACCGGTCTCTTCGGGGAAGAACAGAATCACGGTCATAGCGACCGATAACCTCGGAAACCAGGCGGAAAAATCTCTGAACGTGACCATTCGCAGTGGACCACCTCCACCGCTGCCGATCATCGTCCTGGGCAATCTGATCGAGAACGCACCTGGGTACATAGGTGTCATCGGAGTATTGGGAGCAGTATTGATCTTTCTGAAGTTCCGTCGGAGGAAGGGAAGGTGATATTGTGCTTTTTCCATGCAGGATACGAAACTACCATCAGTTGCTTCCCCCTCTTGTCATAGCGGAGAGCATACGCCTGGTAATCGACGGATTGCCCCTGTTCAGATCGACGGCACGCTTCATCGTGCCTACGGGAACGTTGAACGAGTACAAGTCCGACCCGCCCTGTTTGATGCTGCCGGCGTTCATCGACGTGAGCAGCAGTCTCTCCCTGAACGTTGTCTCCCCGTTCGAGAATTACTCTATGTTTTTTTACGGCCGCCACGACGTACTGATCATGCAACCCGTACTCTAATCGCATCTCCCCTGCAGGAGGTGTGGAAGCCGGAACCGTCTCCCTCGGGGGCAAAACGTCGCGATCGGCGCCGCCTCCCGGGATGTGCGCAATCGGCAGACCGTCCCGCCCGTCCGACGCCGTGATGGCAGAGGAGCCTTATGCCGATGGTCGAAGGGAGTTCCTCCACCGGTACCCATCGTCCGGGGCAGCCGAACCCGCCCTCCTCACTCTTCCACGCTCCCGCCATATACCACCTGCCCGAAACTGATGCACCCGTCCCCGAGCGGGTAACCTGCATTCATGATGAGATCGAGCCCTGCAGCTTGAATTTCAGTCCGGATCGTCTCCCGGATCGTCCGGTTATACGCCACCCCGCCCGAGAGCGCCACCCGGGGGATCCCCCGCTCCTCTGCCGCCGTAACAGCCATCGCGGCAACGCCCCGGGCGAGGTTGTGCTGAATCGATGCGGCGAGGTCTTCAACCCGCTCGCCTGCAACAGATCGCCGGTATGCCTCAAGAAGGAGTGATCGGGTCGAGAGAACCTCACAACCACCGTCGCGGAGGAACTCGAGGTCCCAGGCTGAGGCCTTTCCGGCGTGTGCCGTCGACTCGAGTTTCATCGCCGGTTCCCCATCGTAGGTCCGTTCCCGGCAGATCCCGAGGAGGGCCGCCGCCGCATCCAGCACCCGGCCGGTGCTCGACGTCGCGGCGACGTTCAACCCCCGCTCTACCTGCCGGACGAGGACGGCAAGCTCGATATCGCTCCAGCCCCGCGATGCAAGCAGATCGTGGATGCCATCCGTAGGGAGGATCCCATACAGCATCCGTTCAGGGAACCGGGTAGCAAGATCGCCGCCTGGCATCGGGACGACCTCGAGATGGGCGACCCGGTCGAGGTGGGGAACCTTCCCGGCGAAGACCTCGCCGCCCCATATCGTCCCATCATCGCCGTAGCCCACCCCGTCGATCGCGATCCCGACGCACTCCTCCCGGGTCACGGCGGCGATGTGCGCCCGGTGGTGCTGGACGGCAAGGAGCTCCGCCCCGGCCGCCTCGCTGACCTCTTTTGCGTAGCGGGTCGAGAGGAACTGCGGGTGGAGGTCGTGGACGATCCGGTCGTACCGAACACCGGTGAGTCCACCGAGCCGTTCCGCCGTCTCCTGCAGGTAGGCGAGGGTCTGGGGATTCCTGACGTTTCCGACATGGGGGGAGGTGATGCAGAAACCATCCTTGTAGATGGATACGTTCGCGTTCAGTTCCGGGCCGACGCCGAGGATGCA
>LSQX01293692.1_pt1 | contig 11074 bp, 4 predicted proteins | sample 654561 | NCBI WGS metagenome assembly LSQX01 (sample SAMN04489861, study PRJNA283612) | anaerobic digester metagenome | isolation source: 4 biogas reactors fed with cattle manure at either 37C or 55C with and... | place: Denmark: Kongens Lyngby | collected 2014 | reverse complement strand
AATGGGGACGGACCTATTAGTTACACAGGCAATCCAACCGATCTGTTTACGACTGGAATTGAACTGGTAGATCCACCTGGCGGTGACGGGGTCTGCGCGCCCTATCATCCAGAAAGTGGACTGAATGTCATCGTGATTGCTTATGACTTACGTGTAAAGGCAAACATCGAGCCTGGTGATTACAAGAACATTGCCACGCTGGCAAGATATGCCGGATCGGAGGGTGGCGAGCCTTACCCCCCCCAAAGTGATGATGCCCAGGTGACCAGTGCTTCACCAGAAATTGAAAAAGAACTCCTTGGTACTGAGTTGAAAAATACATACAACACGGAAACTCAGGCAGTGATTGGTGAATTCATCAAATACGAACTGAAAGTCACTATCCCTGAAGGGGTGCTGCCTGCTGCAAAAATTGTGGATACGCTTGATGCTGGTTTGGCATTTGTTGACTTAGAATCTGTCATTGTATCAAATTCAACAGATATTAAAAGTGTTGATGATGACACGGGTGAAGATGTCATGACTTTTGACGCCAATGGCAAATGTAGCAACTGCGTTGCAAGCACGAGCGCTGGCAGTAATCCGCTGATTAGCAGTAATGGAGGCACAATCACCTTTGATTTTGGCGATTTGGAAAATAAAAACACAGATAACACCACCCCTGAAACGATCACCATTACTTACCGAGCGGTCGTGTTGAATGTGGTTGGCAACCAGGCCGGCGGTCAACGCAACAACGCTGCACGTTTGAGTTGGACGGGTGGCAGCCTGCCTCCAGTTTCTGCTGAAAATGTCACCATTATTGAACCGCAAATCAATACAGTTAAGTCGGTATTGCCTCCCTCTGGGGATGCAGGTGATACAGTCACCTTCACCGTAACATTGGAGAATCCTGCTGAGGGTTCAACGACTGCTTATGATGTGACCTGGATGGATGAATTGCCAGCCGGCCTGACATATGTTGCAGGCTCACTTGCACAGGGGGCATGTACTGCATCTACCCACCCCGTTTGGAGTGATACTGGTGCCCCAACTTTAAGCGCCAGCGGTGGCTTGTTCCACCCCGGGCAGTCTTGTACCGTCACCTTCTCAGCCACTATCGATTACTCAGTTACGCCTGGGCAGTTGATAACCAACATCGCTGAAACTCGTTGGACCAGTCTTGATGGTAGTGTTACCACGCCGCGCTCTGATTACAATAATGACGCGGTTGAACGTACCGGTGAGGATGGAGTGGGCGGCGCGTTGAATGATTATGCCAGCCAGGGAGCTGCAACCGTGAACATAGCAAAAGTTCAACCTGAAAAAACCTTGGTAGCCACTTCAGAATTGCATACCGATGACAGCGATGTTGCTATTGGTGAAATCGTGCGATACCGACTTGCGGTTCAGCTACCGGAAGGCACCAGCCCTAACTTCCAGATTCGTGACAATTTGCCCTCAGGGATGACCTTCCTCAACGACGGCACAGCCAAACTGGCGCTGGTTTCAAATGGCAGCCCGATTGCCTCCACGGATCCGGCGGGCAGCACTTTAAACCTGGCGTTGGGCAGTGGCAGTTTTGAAACAAATCCCTGGGTGAGTGGGGACGGTCCAACCGGAATTGCGCCGACCTTTGTTTTGCCAAATCAAAACGTAGGCTCCTCTAATTCACTAACAGCAGACCCTGACGCCTACGGCAACGGAACAGACCCTTACTTTAAACTTGGTACGCTGGTTAATAATGATAGTGACCTAGATGGTGAATATGTAATTATTGAGTTCAATGCGCTGGTTAACAATACAACTGATGCTAAAAACAAAGATGGGGACGAACTTAAAAACACCTTCAGTGTATTTATCGACGATGAACTCAAAGCAACCTCAGAAAGCGTTATTGTCACCGTGGTAGAGCCTCATCTCACATTAAACAAAGCAATTACATCCATCACTGGCGAAGCGGATGCTGGCGGTGTGGTAAATTACACGGTTGTACTGGAAAATACAGGAAGCACCACGGCTTTTGAAGCACACTTTATCGATCCATTGCCATCAGCCTTGGGGCTGGATATTACTTCCATACAAGTGGATGGTGTACAAACTTCAGGTGCTTCTGCTGGCAATACTGTTGAGATGACATTTGATAACATTCTGGTTGGCGCCACGATCACCATTACCTACAGCGCTAAGATTTTGGATACCATTAGTCCGGAGCAACTGGTGACAAACACAGCAGAAGTCGTTTACACCAGCCTGCCCGGAACGGGGACGACTGACAACCCAACAGGTTCAGAACCCCCGGGTAACTCCGGAGATGGAGATGGAGAACGTGATGGGTCTGGTGGCATCAATGACTATCGTGATGATGGCCCTGCTGAGTTTAAATCCGATGGTGTCACCATTGACAAAATCGTCAGCGCTACCGATCAGATCCACACCACAGGTACCAACGTTGCCATTGGAGAGATTGTCACCTACCAGGTCACGGTCACCCTGCCAGAAGGTACTGTTTCTAATTTAGAGGTGATCGATAGCCTTCCAGATGGTTTGCAATATGTCGCTAACAGTGCTGTGGTGACCCCAGATGATCCGGGCGTAAGTTTTTCAACCGGTGATCCTGTTATCAGCACGAGTGATAATAAATTGATTGTCTCCTTTAATAATGACGTTGTTGTCAAAGGCGATAACGACCCCACCAACAACAATTTTGTTCTAACATACGATGTGCGCGTCTTGAATGTGCTTGGAAACCAAAATGGTGATGATCTTCGTAATGATGTTACTGTTTCTTGGACGGATGCCAACGGCGTTGATCATTCTAAAACTGACAGCACTGATGTTTCTATCGTGGAGCCTGATCTAAATATTGAAAAGATTGTCGATAGCCTTGCCTGGGACTATGGGCAGACAGTTACTTACACACTCAATATCACACATACTGCTGATAGTACGGCAGACGCTTTTGACATCGTTGTTATAGACACCATCCCCAACGTATTAACCTATATGGCTGGCTCAATTACCGCCCCGACGGGTTGCGCAGGCGATGATAGTGCGGCTCCTATCCTTAAATGGACTTGCGACGTTATTCAATTAAGTAGTCATGTGTCGCTTACTTATCAGGTCACCATTAATGGACCATCAAACCCACCGTACCTTGAAGTTGATGACACAGCGGCTAACAATGCAAAAATAACCTGGAGTTCGCTACCCGGTGATAATAAGCCAGGTGAGGAAGATGGAGAGCGTGATGGGTCTGGTGGTGTTAATGATTATCATGATGAAGATGAAATCGTTGGCGGGCTGGCATTGTACGCATTGGGTAACCGTGTCTGGTTCGATACCAACAACAATCGACAGATTGATGTTGGAGAAGTTGGCGTTGACGGCGTTACGGTGGAGTTATACGCTGCTGATGGTAATGGCGACCCGACAGGCAGCGCGTTATCTACAACCACTACTTCGAACAGTGGTTATTACCTGTTTAACAACCTGCTTTCAGGAGACTACGTAGTCGTCCTTCCAGCGAGCAACTTTAGCTCAGGAGCTGTTTTGCAAGGCTACTGGTCATCAGGTACCACACGTAACGACGATGGTACCCTGAGTGAGGTTGCGGCTACTGATCCAGACGATGATATTGATTCGGACGATAATGGCGAGTTAGACCTGTTTGACTCTTTACCCGGTGCTGTTGCTTCGCGCGCGATTTCGCTTGGCCCTGGGCCTGTTGAACCGACGGGTGAAACCGACCTGGATGACGGCAATCAGGGACAACCCGATGCCAGAGCAAACATGACTGTTGATTTCGGTTTCTATACCATCAGACTCGGCAACCTGGTTTGGGATGATTTAGATAATAATGGCAAATTTGATAGCGGTGAAGCTGGTATTAACGGTGTGTCGGTCCAATTGTATTCTGCAGATGGCGACTTAGTACTCAGCACAACCACAACTGACGGGGGTGGAATCTATACTTTTACTGGCCTGCCACAGGGTAAGTATATTGTGCGTTTACCTGAAGAAAACTTTTTGGGCAGTGGCGCCTTGCGTAATTATTACTCCAGCACAGGTGGTGGCCCTTATGAACCCGCCCCAAATCCTGATGACGACACGACAGATTCGGATGATAATGGAACGGAGGTTGGCCTTCTTGGTTTTCCTGGTGGCTACATCCAAACCAGTGCTTTCGGACTCACTCCACAAGCTGAACAAAGCTTTGATCACAATGATGGGTCTACAACGGAATTCAGCGTTGACTTTGGTGTGTTCCACCAACTAATAGCTGACCTCGCGATTACCAAAGATGATGGCACTGACTATTACCTGCCCGGCTCCACATGGTCTTACACCGTCGTCGTCAGTAACAACGGGCCCGCAGACGTAATTGGTGCAGAAGTCACGGATAGCATTCCACCCCAGATAGAATCATGGACATGGACATGCGTTGAAGCGAGTGGTGCCACTGGTTGTGATGAATACGGGTCTGGAAATGATGATTTCTATGACGAGGTAAATTTGCCGGTTGGCTCAAGCATCACTTACACGGTGACTGTCACATCTGCTGTCGATGCCAGCGGTGTGCTGACCAATACTGCAGAAGTCACTCCACCTGAAGGGGTTATTGACCCCACCCCTGAAAATAACACCGATACAGATGAGGATCGTGATGTACGGCTTTCGATTACGAAAGACGATGGTTTGATCACCGTCTCACCCGGCGCTCTGATTACCTACACCTTGATAGTTGAAAATCTTGGAGCTCAAAACCTGGCAACGATCGTCGTTACAGATGAGCTTCCAAGTGAAGTCACCTTCCAAAGTGCCACGCCTGATCCCACAACGGCGCCTCCATCTGGCACTCCTGGCGGCACGTTGACCTGGGAGAACATTTCTCTAGATTCTTCTGATTCAATGACGATTACAATCACTGTACGAGTCAATGACGATGCAGTCGGTCCGACTATTCTGAATAGCGTCATTGCTGAAGATATCGACACTGGTTCAGAAGATAGCGACGATGATATAGACATTATCGCCACATCCAATGCTAAGGTCATCACAGATACTTCTATTGATGACGACCCCTTGGTGCCTATCCCTGCTCCGGCGTTGCCCCGCACCTTGATTGGGGAAATCATTACCTACAGAATCAATCTTGACGTTCCGGCGGGTGCTGTTTTACCAAATCTGCAGGCTCTTGACATCCTTGACCACGGATTAGCGTTTGTCGGCTGTCTCAATATTGAAGGAGGTACGCTTACCACGACGTTGCCTGGTGGCTTTGATGACGCCTGTAACGATCCCATCAATCCACTCGTCCAGGCAGAACCGGCAGGAAATACTTCGGCATCCGATCAGGGGCGCCGGATCGCTTTTAGCCTGGGTGATGTCACAAACCCGTCCGACACTGAAGATGAAATACTCTTAATTTCTTATCAGGTTGTCATCCTCAACGTCTCTGAAAATGTGGATGGTGTGGATGGATTAACAAATCAGGTTTTATGGACCTGGGATGGCGGCAGTCTGGATGCGTCTGCGCCCCCGATCGAAATCATGGAACCTAAGTTAGATATCACCAAAGAAGCTGATCGAACCACTGCGTTGTTAAATAGCACGATTACCTTCACAGTTTCTATAGTACATACTCCTGAAAGTAGCGTGGATGCTTATGATGTTGAGTTTGTTGATGTTATACCTTTTGGCTTGCAATATGTGGACGGCAGTGCCGCTTCCAAAGGTTATCCACCGACCACGATGACTTACATACCTGGAAGCAGGACCTTAAACGCGTTCTGGGATGAACTCCCACTCGGTCAAAGTGCTGTTATTACTTTCCAGGCTGTCTTTTTGGGCCCATCTCCAATTACGAACAAAGCCTTTGTAGATTGGACCAGCCTCCCAATTAATCCGCAGACAAACGGAGTCCCCAAACCACGCTCAGAATACAATATCTTCGCTTATGAACGTTGGTTTAACCCCTCTGATTCCACGGGTGTCAATAATTATGGTGCTTTTGACTCTGTTGATATTACCGAACCTAAAGTGTTACCAGATACGGGTTTTGCGCCCAACCGTGTAACTGTTTTGCCAAGCCAACCGGCTTCGAAAGCATATACTGGTTCGGGAAAAATGTGGCTTGAAATCCCCGCTCTGGGCTTGAATTTGCCTATAACCGGAGTCCCATTGACGCAGGGCGGATGGGATCTTACCTGGCTCTCAAACCAGGCAGGTTACTTGAGTGGAACAACCTTCCCTGGACAGGTAGGTAACACTGGCCTGACGGCTCACGCAAGCCTGGCGGATGGCACTCCAGGACCTTTCCACAAATTGGATCAACTCTTGTGGGGTAGCACGGTGATTTTGCATCATGCTGACGGTTATCGCTATACCTATGAAGTTCGTGATAATTATACTGTTTTGCCCCAAGATTTCTCCGTATTAAAACAGGATGGATACTCGTGGCTGACACTCATCACATGTAAAGGTTACAACCCCTGGCTAGACACATACAGTTATCGAACTATTGTGCGGGCTGTCTTGCTCAAGGTGGAGCTTGAACCTTAAACTGCGCAGAAGTATCTTCACATTAACCCTCGCAGGAAAAAGTAAGGCATACTATAAAGCCAGTGTCTGAATAAGACACTGGCTTTGTTAATTCTGTTTCTATTGAAGATGATGCAAGCTTTTTTCTGAAAATTCTTCGTGTCCTTCTAATAATCTCGTTCATATTCAAATAGATCCTGCCAGTCTCCCAACCCTCGCTATTCCCCATCAAAAGTGCACTAACCAGCCTTAGGCAGGCTGAGGAAATGGGAAATATTCGGAAAACTCGAGTGCCTCGTTTGACTTCCTGGCTGGCATGCTCCAACATATTGCTGATCCGAAATCTGCGCCGATGGGATTCTAGAAAATTAAAAACGGTCAATCCCTCCGGAACAGCTACCTCCATCCAATCGGCTAGCTCAGGGGCGCTATCTAAATACTTGATCACAATCTTGCTTCAGATAGGCTTCTGCGTGAACCCAATCAGGGGCATTGAAGATTGCCCGAAGATCGGCGGCCACCTCAGCTCGCAGTTGTTTACAAGGAACATGCTGACCAGCATCCTGTTGCTCACAGCCGTACTGCACAAATGCGCTGTTATCGCTGCTACTCTTTGTGTCGAGAAACCCTGCACATACATCTCGACCCAAAGCCAGGGTCAAGGCTCCTTTGCTGCGGAGTCCTTTCTCCAGAACGTCTGGATAAAAGCGCCCTTGCTGAACCTGGCATATCTGGCACTGGATCTCGCCCATCCTACTCTAAACATTCTTAGGTTTGTAACAACTAGTGTAATCTGGTCGTTCCGGAAATCGTTCATAATGCCTTGCCCCCAGATATTGCTCGCGCTCAAGGCACATGGCTGCATTGCTCAACATCCGAATTGGTTCAGGTAAGGTCTCCAGACCATTTGTAGAGATCTGTTCCAAAATTTCTTTTGGTCGCAAGGCCTGCCAACGACCATGTAAAATTTGGCTGATAGGTCAAGGTTTTCTCCTTTCGGTTTTGTCAAATAAAAGGATAACTGACCTACCTCTTTCTTGAATTTACAGAAACAATATTACACTAACAAAAATTTCCGATTTCATTTTTTGTGAACACCAAAGAGTGATTTGCCTGATAAATTGCGTTTGATTTATTCTGATTGTTCGAGTATCAAAAGGTCAAAACCACTATTTCTAAGAAATCGTTCCTAAAATGTGAAATTTACTCGTTAGCACAAGAATTGTTTTTCTGTTTTGAACTAATTCCTTGCTTTTCAATTTCAATGCGGCGAGTATTCTCATCCGAACTAAATGAAATATATTTAATATTTTTTCCCTACCAGGTGACGTAAGGCCCGTCGCCGCGCAGCAGGTCCATCAGGCGGTCACCCACCGGCGAGCCGGCCCGGTCTGCCAGCAGCGCGATGACGTCATCTTCGGTGACGATCTCCTCGGGGTCAGTGGCGGTGATGTCGATCCTGGCCCCCACGTTATGCAGCAGCCGGCGCAGGGTGGCTTCGTCCAATGCCAATGTGTGCGCCAGGAATGCCATGGAATAGGTTTTGGGGTGGGCCTCGATGACCGCCTGCAAAAAATTATTGATTCGTTTGAGGTAATCCGAGATCTCAGCAAGATCAAATGTGGTCCATTCAATCAATTCCTGGATGGCAGCCATGAGCAGTTCGGCGCCCTGCTGGATTTCGGGGATGATCTCATGCGGGTCGCGCCCGTGGTTTTCTTCAGGAGTGGTGTTTGGATGGTGTGGGTCGGCGGCATGCATAATTTTACTTTCCGGGCTGGATTTTGATTGTGACCTCATCACAGGCACAGCGCATCCCCTCAATCATTTAACAGCCACTCAGGGTGGTCCAGCCGTGCCTGAGCCAGGATGGCGTAACCTGCGATCTTGAGCCAGGGGATAGGCTTCTCAAATTGGTCGAACAAGCTGAAATAATCGTCAAAGCGTTCGCGGATATGCGTTTCCAACCCCTCCGTGTAGTCCATCAGCCAGGTGTCGCCGTAGCGGTTTTGGTCCAGCGCCATTTGGGCCAGCATTTTGGGGATAAATTCTTCCTGGAAGTAACGCAGTAACACGGGCTCTGTGGGGACGATGGCATCCTGTTCGGTCTCAGTTTTCAAGCGCTGTGTGAAGTCCTCTATGGTCAGTTCAGGGGGGACTTTATCCAAATCGACGTTGTAGCATTGGCCCCGGGCGTCTGTAAACACCAGGGTCAGGCTGCAGCCATCTTTGGGCGGTTCAATCTGCGCCAGGGTCACGACGGCCTGTTCTGCGTCGCCCAGTTGGGCGCCTACGGACAGGTTAGAAAGCACGTCTCGGGCGCTGTTTGGCTTTGGCTGGCTTTGATTGTATTGCATGATGGCTTGGGCCAGATCTTCAAGAAAGGCTGAAAAATCAATATGCTTCAGGTGGTTCAGGTTGATCAACCAATGCTTATTGTTGCGGTCTTTGATCTCTATCTGGGATGGATATTTGTGGATGACCTCGGCAATCGGTTCGCCGGCATGGGTTAACTGGTAGCCAATTTCAGCATGTACCAGGACATGATTTGCATTGACTGGTAAATGCCCTTGCTTTCTCTGGGATAGGCCGGGGTGACTGGGTGACCAAACCTGGGCTGTTTTTTGGGGTTGCACGTTTTTTTTATTTTTTGACATGATGACCTTAGGGCATCATCCATGTGCGATGCTGGGGATGATGCAGGTTATTCTACTTCATTCTATTCTATAAGAGATTCCTATTTATGGGGAGGGTAAAATCACCGCAATCCCGACAATCTATCAGGACAGCTGTATCGGCCGGAATGCCACGTCAAGCCAGTTTAGAATTGTGGGGGTGTCTACAGGTAAACGCCTGTCACTTCAATCATCGGGAGCAGCCTGTTTTAAAATCCACCAGCACAGCCTTCAATAGAATGCATGACCTGGATTATAATTAACCCGTCGGCATGTTTGGCGAATGCCTGCTTTCCGACTTGTAGAACTTTGATGTTGTGGGTAACCTGGCACAGAGGCAAGATTTGCGCCCCGCCACCAAGCCCACAGCATAGAAATGAGCATTTTTATGGACAAACGTGTTTTTGGTCCGGTCCCCACCCGGAGGCTGGGTCAATCCCTGGGGATCGACCCCGTCTCGCTGAAGACCTGCAACTGGAATTGTGTTTATTGCCAGTTGGGCCGCAGCCGGCCGGTGACAAATGTCCGCAAGGCCTATTTTGACCCGGCGGATATCTTATCGCAGGTGCGGACAGCCCTAGAGACACACCCAGCGGGGCAGATCGATTGGCTCACCTTTGTGGGTTCCGGTGAAACCTGCCTGCACGCGGATCTTGGCGAGATGATTCTCGGCGTGAAAGCCATGACAGATTTGCCCGTGGCGGTGATTACCAACGGGGCGCTGCTGTATTTACCGGAGGTGCGGGCGGCTTTGCTGCCCGCAGATGCGGTTTTACCTTCACTGGACGTTGGCAATGCTAAACTTTACCGCCGCATCAACCGGGCGCACCCGGAGTTTTCTTTCGAGCGTTTGGTGGACGGTCTGGTTCAATTTCGCCAGGAATACCGAGGACGTTTGTGGGTGGAGGTAATGCTGGTGAAGGGCTTGAATGATACCGAGGAAGCGCTTAAAGAAATGGCTGCTGTTTTAGCCAAAATCAACCCCGACGAGGTGCATGTGCTCACACCGACCCGTCCGCCTGTAGAGACCTGGGTAGAACCGCCGGATGAGGAAGGTTTACTGCGTGCCCGGGCCATTTTGGGCAATGTGGCTGAGATTGTCCACCCGGCAACAGGCGCTTTCGATCTCAGCGATGCCACGGACCTGCTGGAAGCGATTGTGGGCATCATCACCCGGCACCCGATGCGCGAATCCGAGCTGAATGAAGCGCTGCGTGCCTGGCCCACTGAGGAAATTCGCAAAACGCTGGCGCAGTTGGCGCAAAGCGGCCGGGCGCAGACCGTTGAACGCCAGGGCGTCCGTTTTTGGCGCGCGGCCAAAGCCTTTTTCCCGGATACGGATGCGTGATAAAGTTATTTTGATAACGATGTGATAAACAATGGAGTGAAATGTCAAAATTTTCCCTGGATGTCTTAAATCGATGTGTGTACCCTTTGTTTAAATCTGACGACCCGGACGTGGTTTTGGGCGCTGAGTTTGGCGAGGATGTGGCCCTGACGCGGGTTGGTGGAGATATCCTTGCCTCGCATGTTGACCCGATCGTGGGTGCGGTGCATGATATTGGCTGGCTGGCCGTGCACGTGGCCTGTAATGATATTGCCACCAGCGGTGCACCACCGCGCTGGATTCTGCCCCTGGTGCTGGTGCCCGATAAAGATGATGAAGCACTGTTGAAACGCATCATGACTGATATCGCCCGGGCTGCAGGTGAAATTAACGTGAGCGTCATCGGCGGGCACACCGGTTATTCGGCTAACCTGACGCGGCCGTTGGTGGCCGTTACCGCGCTGGGCACCCTGGGTGGGCGCCAGCCGATCCTCACCCGCGGGGCCCAGGTGGGCGACCAGATCCTGGTCACCAAGGGGATAGCGCTGGA
>LSQX01217012.1_pt2 | contig 11075 bp, 7 predicted proteins | sample 654561 | NCBI WGS metagenome assembly LSQX01 (sample SAMN04489861, study PRJNA283612) | anaerobic digester metagenome | isolation source: 4 biogas reactors fed with cattle manure at either 37C or 55C with and... | place: Denmark: Kongens Lyngby | collected 2014 | reverse complement strand
TAAGTCCTATTAAACCTACCAAAACATTAGCTATCACATCATTTATATCAGTTATCCTCCACATGAATTGAAAAGTGTAACTGCCAATAAATTGCGCTATTTCAATAATCACTGAGGTCATGAAAATATATAAAATTGTTTTGCTTTTACTTTGACTGAAATAGTAATAAATAAAGCTTGTTGGAATAAACAAGATAATATTTAATACAAAATTCCAAATATCTGACGTATTCATCCCGACTAGTGGAATGAGATTAAGTGAATTCATTACATCAAATCCAGGAAAAGAATAAAACTCTATCCATTCTTTTGATATAAAGATTGGTAAAAAAACTTTATTAAATAGAAATGAAAAATACAAAACAGAACAAATGATCATTATCTTATCTTGGAAATCACTCTTCATTATTCTTCTTAACAAAACAAAAATCGCTAAAGTAGTAATAATGTAATATCCAATACCTCCATAATACATAGTTTTACTCCCTAACTTTTTTTAGTATCAATCCAGTGTATTTTCTCTGACATTAATTAAATATCACCATATATATATATATATATCAAACAATGGTAGGATATTACACCGCATGGTAATAATTCTATTTCGTGAGATGTCTTTATTTGTACTATCACTTCTTCTCTCACAAACCTCGTGATGTGAAACTTGTGAGTCGTTGTGTACTACGCTCTCCGGAGTCTTTCAACTCAAAACAATGAAATGTACAATGAAGTTAGTCTTAACAAAAAAAGATAACTTTTTTTAGAAGTTATCTTAAGAATAATAAATAAATGATTAAATAGAGTGCACCTACAAACAATATGACGACTGGTAAGAAAGTAATCAGAGCAGCTACAAACATAGCTTTAAGATCTTCTTTCTCTAAATCCAGGTCTTCTGTCATCTCTTCTTCGTCGGGCTTTTTAGGTTCGTCTTCTAATTGTCGATTAAATGACATCGTCAAACATAAATTCTGGGTCATCCATCAAGTGACAAGCTACAAAGTGACCTGGATCCACTTCTTGTAAAGCAGGCTCGAAATTGAAGCAACGCTCATGAGCATACTTACATCTTGTATTAAAACGACAACCTTCAGGTGGTGTCACTGCCGAAGGAACATCTCCTTCAAGAATTTGTAATTCTTGAGAACCTACATCTGTACGAGGAATCGCTTGAAGTAAGGCTCTAGTATATGGATGTTTCGCATCAGCAAAGATGGTATCTGAATCGGCTAATTCTACAATATTACCAAGATACATAACTCCAATACGATCGGAGATGTATTTAACTACTGATAAGTCATGGGTAATAAATAGATACGTTAAGTTAAACTGTTCCTTTAAATCTTGTAATAAGTTAATAATTTGAGACTGAATCGATACGTCTAATGCGGAAACGGCTTCGTCACACACAATGAATTTAGGACGTAATGCTAAGGCACGAGCTATCCCAATTCTTTGTCGTTGTCCACCAGAGAACTGGTGAGGATAACGGTGAATAAAGTAAGGCGCAAGTCCACATTCTTCCATAATATCTTGAACGTATTGGTTATATTCAGATGAATTCTCATTTTTGAACTTTCCATGAGCAATCAAACCTTCACCAATAATTTGTCCAACCGTTAAACGAGGATCAAGTGATGAATAAGGATCTTGGAAAATGATTTGAACGTCTGCACGTAAGCGACGCATTTCTTCATACTCTAATTTAGATAAATCAATACCATTATTACGATAGCCTTCATACAATTCGAACTCTTCATGAGTAGAACATGCAGTGCGAAGTGCTTCAGTTTCACTTTGAGCAGAAGAAAGTTCTTCTTCCTTAACTGAGATTGAGTTTTTAAGCTCCTCAATTTCCTTGTTCACTTTTTCCAAAGCTTGTGGTTTCAGTGCAACCTTAGGATTTGTCTTTTTAGTCTCTAAGTCTAATATCTTTTTATTAAAATCAGCTATTTCAACTTGTAGTTTATATTCTTTATTTAACAGATTAGAAACTTCATCTAAATCGCTATGAACTAATAAACCACCAACAATACGAGGCAAGTTCAAGTGTTTGTTTTCAAAGTCTCTTTGCGAATTGAGAACTCTTTCTTCTAAAGCATGACGTTTATTAACATCTGTTTCTGCTTCGAGTTCAGCCTTCAAGTCAGTAAACTTTTGTAATTCTTCCTTATACTTAGGGAAGTCATTTTTAATGTTATTGATTACTTTTTGAACATATTTAGGAGCAATCTCAGCTAAGGTATTACCATAGTAAAGAGTAGAACCTGATGTTTGATCATAAAGCTGAATCAAAGTACGTCCAAAGGTAGATTTACCTGAACCAGACTCACCAACCAGACCAAAAGTTTCACCTTCATAAATATCTAAAGTGATACTTTCGTTAGCATGAACATACAACTGTTCCTTTTGGAAAATTGACTTCTTCTTTAAGGGGAAGTACTTTCTTAAGTTATTGACTGAAAATAGAACATTCTTATGATTGTTGATTAATTCTGTCTTCTGCATTGGATCGTACTCCTTTCACTGGATAGAAACAACGAACTTGTTGGTTGTCATACACTTCTTCTAACTCTGGCATTTGTTCTACACACTTCTGTGTAGCGTATTTACATCTAGGAGCGAAACGACAACCTTCAGGTAAGTCAAATGGATGAGGAACAGCTCCTGGAATTGCTTCTAAACGTTCACCACGTACAGAAGATAAGGCCGGAATGGAAGATAAGAGTCCTTCAGTATAAGGATGAGAGTATTTACTTTCACCCGCAAAGATATAGTTTACAGGAGCCTTCTCAACTACTTGTCCACAGTACATAACAGCCACATCATCTGCCATCTGATTAATTACTCCTAAATCGTGGGTAATAAACATAATGGAAGTTCCAGTGGAATCCTTAAGCTCATTCATCAACTTTAAGATTTGAGCTTGAATTGTTACGTCTAATGCGGTTGTTGGTTCATCCGCAATTAATAGTTTAGGTTCACAGGCTAAGGCCATCGCAATCATGACACGTTGTGACATACCACCTGAGAGTTGGAATGGATACTGTCTTACCACTTCTTCAGGGTTAGGTATTTTTACCATCGCAAGTAATTCAATAGCACGTTTAGTAGCTTGTTTCTTTGACAATTTTTGGTGCAAGATTAAAACTTCAGTCAACTGACGTTCAACAGTAAAGACAGGGTTAAGTGAGGTCATAGGCTCTTGGAAAATCATAGATATATCATTACCACGGACTTTACGCATTTTTGCGTCACTATATTCTGAGATCAGATTTCCATCAAACCAAACTTCACCTTCATGAATACGTTGGTTTTTTTCAAACAACTTCAAAATGGACATAGCTGTTTGACTCTTTCCAGAACCAGATTCACCTACAACACCAAGTGTTTTACCTTCTTCAACTGAGAGACTTACACCGTCAACAGCTTTAATAACACCACGTCGTGTTGTGAAATATGTATGTAAGTTTTTAATATCAAGTAATGCCATTATTATTACCTCTATTTCTCATTGGCCTTAGGGTCTAAGGCATCGCGGATACCATCACCCACAAGGTTTATTGTCAGAGCTGCAATGAATACTGCCAGTGCTGGGAAGACCCAACGCCACCAGTAACTTTCCATTACAGTAGTTGATTGTGCACCGGTCAACATGTTACCCCAGGATGAGTATGGAGCAACAACCCCAAATCCTAGGAACGATAGACCTGCTTCAGTCAGTAAGTTACCTGCGTAACCTAATGTCATTTGAACAATAACAATATTGATGACATTTGGAAGGATATGCTTCAGTATAATATTGCCTTCTTTAATACCTAAGGCTTTTGCTGCTAATACGAAATCTTTCTCACGCTCAGCCAGGATTTGTCCACGGACCAAACGAGCAATACTCGGCCAACCCAAGATACCTAGAATAAGCATTATGAGGAACAGTCGTTGTTGTTGGGTCACATTTCGTGGCAACATCGCCGACAGTGTAATAACTAACGGATAGAATGGGAATGAACTGATGATTTCCGCAAAACGCATTAAGAAATTATCTAAACGTCCGCCATAGAAACCAGCAATCATACCAACAATAACTCCAAGGAATACTTGAATAACGACCGCAACGGCACCAACCGTTAAGGTAACCTTACCACCTTGTAGTAAGCGTTCAAACAAGTCACGACCAAAGTTATCTGTACCTAAGATAAAGCCATTATTACCCCAAGCATGAACTTCGCCATCTTCATCTACAACATAGTTTTGGAAATAATCTGCATAGACCATGCTGACGCTATCAACTGAATCTGGAACATCTAATTGTGTATAGTGATTATTTCCCCAAGTATGAAGATCACCATTGATATCTGTCGCAATAATATGTTCACGACCATTAGTTATTGATGCGATAGGAACATCAATTTCAGGAATCTTTCTAGCCACAGAAATTGATTGACCCCAAGCATGGAGTTCACCTTGATCATCTAAAGCGACTCCGCCATCACCTAACATCGCAAAATCGACGACATTAACACTTCCATCTTGAAGTGATTCAGGAACACCTGTAGCGACCGGGTTACCACTAACCCCAATTACATCGATTGTTCCATCATCTAATAATAAACCGACATTCAGAGCACTGGTTACAAAATCAACAACACGGCCTTGAATACGATCTGGAATACGATTTAAGTTGTTTGCTAAGGTTGAACCCCAAGCATAAACATTTCCTGTATCTGTTAAGACGATTGAGTATTGATCACCTGCCCCAATCTTCTTAATACCTTGTGTTCTAATAGGTTGTTGTATCTCAAAAGGTAATGATGTTTGAGCATGACCTTGGTTACCCCAACCGATAATCTCATCATCTGCTGTTAGGGCAATAATATGTCTATCTCCTGAAACAACTTGTTCGATATCACTATTATGGACTTCTTCTGGAATACTAAAGACATTATCATAGTCTTTACCCCAGATGTACACTTTACCTTCTTGAGATAATCCGACTGAGAAAGTAATACCGGAAGAAATACTTTCAATTCCTTCTTCTTTTAAATCATTAGGTACATTTAAGTAGCCATAACCTGGACCAATATTACGTAAAACGGGTTGTTGGTAATAAGCATCATAAGGACGTAAGTTACCTCCAATAAAGACGACAAGCATTAATGCCACAAAGGCGATTAATCCTGTCATTGCGAGTTTATTTCTTAAAAAATTACGTAAGGCTGTTTTAGATGGTGAAGCGATTGCTTCTTCTTCTAACAGAGTTTTAGCTGTCTTTTGTTGTTTAGCCTTGCCACCTACAAATAGAGAAGCAATAGTAGAGCCAAACGATTTTAGATATCTAAATAATTGATTGTCATTTTTTTTCATTTTCTAAAGTGCTCCCTTCTCTAATCTAAACGTACACGTGGGTCAACTAACGCATAACCAATATCCATTAAGAGGTTAGCGCTAAGTGATAAGACCGCATAAAACATGTTGAGTGCTAACACTAAGTTAAAGTCACGGGCTAAGACAGAGTCAATTAAGAGTCGACCAATCCCATTATAGGCAAAGATCTGTTCAGTAATAGCTGCTCCTCCAAACATACCAACTATTGACCATGCGACCACGGTAACAACTGGTATCAAAGCGTTTCTAAAGGCATGTGAATAAATAACGACACGTTCCGATAAACCTTTGGAACGGGCAGTTCTAATATAATCTTGTGATAATGCTTCAGCCATCGCATTACGTACATATCGCGATGTGGAAGCCAAGGAACCGACTGTTAGTGTAGCTGCTGGTAAGATTAGATATCTTAATAATTCTAAGTAGTAGTCTAATGAACCATCATTTGGCATGAGTGGCATACCATTGGATGGAAACCATCCAAGCTTCAAAGCAAAGATATAAATTAAGGACAAGGCGATAAAGAAGGTAGGAATAGATATCCCCACAAGAGAGAACACCTGCCAAAATCTATCTGTAAATGAGCCTTTCTTAACTGCCGAGATAATACCAATATAAATTGATAAAAAGAACGCAACAATCGTTGATAATATATTTAACATTAATGTGTTTTTTAGTGGCGTACTAATCACATCGATAACGGGCTTTTTATCCATTGATGAATAACCTAAATTACCAGAAACTGTTCTTCCGACCCATCGGACGTACTGTTCTGGAATTGATTTATCATAACCATAACGAACTTTGGTCTCTTCGTATAGTTTTTCATAAACCTGCGGATCACGGATAGACTCCGCATTTTCTGGCATCATCATTCGTACTGGGTCACCTGGCATTAAATGTAACATGCCAAATAGAATTATCGAAATGATAAAAACAACCGGTACTAATGATATTAATCTTTTGATAATATACTTTAACATCTCTCTTTGTGTATGTTGTAAAAAGTCACAACATACCCTCCTTTCTTAAACCAATTTCATTTATTTAAAGTTAATTGATTTACAAAACTTAACTCTATTATTATAGTGTATTTTACATCATTTTTAAAGAGGTTCTTCATAATTGTTTTCATTATTGCCTGAAACTCTTTCAAGATAATGAAAGGGAAGTAAGCAGACGCTTATTCCCTTCATTAATTCATTCAATTTTTAAGCTAGATTTAACTACCTAAAGTTAAGTCAGCAATATCTCTTGACCAGTCCCAAACAGGTGTTGATTCTAGTCCTTGAACACGTACGTTATAAACGTCACGGTATTCGTTAGAGTATAGTGGAACGTTTGGTAATAAATCATTCCAATAGATTTGATATTCTAACCATGCATCTGCATACTCATCGACTTGGTCGGAGTTTAGATTACGCATAGTTTCAATTAGAACGTCAAGTTCTGGATCATTAACACCATTAGTGTTGTAGTTAGGATTTCCGTAGAAACTACTATGGTATGAATAGAATGGGTCATAAACAGCAGTGAAGTTTGTTGCTAAGTTGAACGCTGTGTAATCGCGTGAATCGCTTGCGTTATAGTAGTGTTCAATTAATGTAGCAAAGTCACCATATGTTAATGAGTATTCAAGTCCAACAACGCGACCATTTGGTGGCAATTGGATATTGATTAAGTCAGTAACGTTATTGTCAACTGTACCAAAGTGGTTAATTAACAATTGGTTTCCTTCAGCATCATGACGCCAGTAAGTGAAGCTTTCGCCTTCAGTTTCAGCAAGTTCAGCACCCTTAGCAGCATCCCATGGAGTAGTTCCATCGGCTTCAAATTTATATGGTGATGCATCTAGTAATTCGTTAGCTTTGTCATAGTCTAATGCATAGTTATGAACTTTTTCTTCTAATTCTAAGCCACGTTCTGCATACATCCACTGAGCAAGACCATATTCACCTTGTCCAATGACACCATATCCACCAAGGATATTTTGTACGAATTCGTTACGGTCGACTAGGTAAGCAACCGCTTGACGTACTTCTTTATGTTGAGTTGCGCCATAGTCCACGTGGAATGCAATTAGTCCATAACCACTACGTGAATAGACTTGGATTCCAACTTGGTCTGAAGCGACAGCTTTTTCAATCTTATCTTCTTCAATAACACCTTGAACGATATCAACTTCACCATTAATAGCTAAGTCAACGTCAAGTGTTTGGTTAACAGATCTAACAACTACGCGTGGAATAGTTGGAGTTTTTCCAAATGCGTCACCCTTAAATTCAGGGTTAAGTTCCACTGTAGCAGCATTGTTTTCAAAGCTTACAAACTTATAAGCTCCAGCAGTTACGTCTGGTGCATAACGGAATGTTTGAGCAACATCATAAGCACCTGATTGTAATAGTAAGTTAGTAACGTCAGCTGTATCAACAGCAGCTTTTTGTTCTTCTAATTCAGCAATTTCGTCTTGAGCTGCGACAACTTTCTTCTCATCAGCTTCAATCTTAGCTTCTAGTTCAGCCGCTTTATCTTCGTCAGCTTCTTCTAGGTCAGCTTTTGCTGTTTCAATGCCAGCTTCTAAAGCAGCAATTGTTTCTTCAACAGCTTCAATTTCTTCATCAACACGAGCAGTAAAGTCTGCTTTGTCTTGATCAGTTAATTCATAACCTTCAACTGTAGTGAGTGATGAACCATCTTCACCAATTGTTAGGTTAGGTGTATAGCGGTGCATTGGAGTAGGTCCAAATGCAACGTATGCTGTTTCATAGAAATATGGAAGCATAGAAGCATCAATAGTAGCTTCAAATTCTGTATCACTAATATACTTAATACCAGGGAATGTGCTTGATGAACCATCGTGGTAAGCTTCGTAGCCTACAAGTCCATCACCAGCAGCAGTACCTGCACCTGCATTTAACCATTCAGGTGAGTCAGCAAATAATACTGAGAATACATAGTCTTTAGCAGTGATAGGTGTGCCATCTGACCAAGTTAAGTTATCAGCCAAGAAGAAATGGAAAGTTTTTGATCCATCTTCATTTTCAGTAACCTCAGGGTCTTGAGCATTAGCAGTTTGGTTTAATACGAATTGACCACCTTCGTCAGTAGTGTAAACTTCGTAACCACCATGAATCAGGTTTTTAATCCAAACATCATATGTAGTGTTTGAGAAACCATTAACATAGTCACCATTTAGGTCGGATGCAGCAACAACTAATGTGTCCCCACCAGCAGTAGGTCCACTATTATTGCCATTACCATTGTTGGGTTCTTCGTTATTATTTCCATTACCGTTATTGGTAGCACAACCAATTAACAATAAGGCAACAACTAGTAACGCAACAAGTCTTTTGAATAATTTCATTCTTATTCCTCCTTGTATACTAACAGATAAACTGTCTATTGCTATTATAAATCACTGAGTTTGAAAGTCAAACAATATACTGAAACTTCCTTCAAATTTTTATGAAAATGTTTTCATTTTAATTAAAATTTACAATTGCGGTTCCAATCTTCCCTAATTCAATTTGATAAGATTGCTCCGTTTCCTGAGATTGAATACTCAATACTCTATTTCCATCTTCAATCTTCAACACTTCTTCACTACGCCCATTAACCTCTTGTGATAACTTTTCTAGAAAGCTAATTAGATTTTTAATGCGAGATGACGACAAGTAATAGAAATCAATTAGTGTTGCTTTTTGAGAATTACTCAGCGAAGTTTCTAAAATCGATTCCACAACGGATGACACTTGGACATCACTTAAAAATACTTCTGTGACAAATAGCATTCTGGTCTTTCCATCTAAAGTAATGTCTTGATCTTTTAGTTTAAGATAAAGATAAAACCATTTGATCAATGATATTTCATCCTTAAAAGGTCTAAACACTCCTGAGTGATGTGAAAAAGCATAAGCATACTCATTCACTTTATTTTCACCATAGGTGATTGTTTCAAAGAGATTTACCATTCTTTATTCCTCCTAATTTTTCTTCATACTCAAAGAAATTCGCTTCTTGTCAACATCCACTTCCAATACTGTGACCTTCACTTCTTGGCCCACACTAACAATCTCAGTAGGATCTTTAACAAAACGATCTGCCATCTGAGAGATGTGAACTAAACCATCTTGTTGAACACCTAAATCAACAAATGCTCCAAAAGCTGTCACATTACGAACGACGCCTGTTAATTGTTGTCCTTTATGTAAATCTTCCATACTCATAATATCGCTTGATAATTTAGGACTTGGAAAATCATCACGAATATCTCGACCAGGCTGTTCAATTGCTTCCACAATATCTTGAAGGGTCTCAATTCCACTTTGATATTCTTTAGCAAACTCAACTAGTTCATCTGGATTCACTTGATTCTTTTGACCTAATTTTAAATTAAATTTCTCAATCATTAATTTAGCCACTTTATAACTCTCTGGATGAACTGAAGTATTATCAAAAGGTTCTTTACCATCAGCAATTCTTAAGAAACCTGCACATTGCTCAAAAGCCTTCGGCCCCAGTTTAGGCACTTTCTTTAATTCAGCTCTAGACTTAAAGGCTCCATTAGCTTCACGATAAGCCACAATATTTTGGGCAATCGATTTATTAACTCCAGAAACATAACTCAACAATGAAGAGGAAGCGGTATTAAGCGAAACGCCAATGCGATTCACAACATCTTCAACCACTCCACCTAAGGTAGTAGATAAACGCTTTTGGTTCATATCATGTTGATATTGACCAACTCCTATTGACCATGGATCAATTTTCACTAGTTCTGCTAAAGGATCTTGAATTCTTCGTGCCAAAGAAATAGCACTTCTTAAATTGACCTCTAAGTTAGGCAACTCACTAGCTGCTAGCTTGGTAGCTGAATAAATTGAAGCCCCTGATTCATCGACCATCAAAAAAGGTATGTTTAAATTTTCTTCTTGATTCATATTCGCAAAGAAACGCTCTGTTTCTCTACCAGCCGTACCATTACCTATAGCACATAAATTGACACCATGTTTCTTAATAGTATTTAGTAAAGTTCTTTGACTCTGTTCCACTTTATTAAAGGGTTCCACAGGATAGATGACTCCCGCATCTAAATATCCTCCTTGAGGATTAACCACAGCCCATTTACAACCATTTCTAAAACCTGGATCTAGTGCCAAAATAGTATAACCACTCATCGGTGGTACCATCAGGGCGTTATTAAGATTGAGACTAAACAATTTCATAGATTCATCTTCAGCTTTTTGTTTCAAGTCATTACGAATTTCATTTTCCAAAGAAGGCGCAATAAGTCGTTTATAAGCATCGACTGCACAATCATTTAAAATCTTTTCTGCTAAACTATCTTTTCCATATGCAAAGAAGTAATGAATCATTTGTCTTAACCAAAGGTTTTCTTCCAATTCAATCGAAACACTAAGATAACCTTGAGCTTCTCCACGATTAATGGCCAAATAGCGATGGGAAGCTATTTTACTCAGTGGTTCCTGATATTGATAATAAAGTCGATAGACACTATCTTCTTCTTTTTTATTATGACTCTTGATAAGTCCATGTCCATAATATTCTTTTCTTAAGATATCTCTAAGAGAAGGATCATCACTGGCTTTTTCAGCTAAGATATCACTCGCCCCAAGATAAGCTTCTTCAATACTCTCTAAAGGTTTAACACCTTCCTTTAGTTCTTTATC
>LSQX01108838.1_pt1 | contig 11075 bp, 12 predicted proteins | sample 654561 | NCBI WGS metagenome assembly LSQX01 (sample SAMN04489861, study PRJNA283612) | anaerobic digester metagenome | isolation source: 4 biogas reactors fed with cattle manure at either 37C or 55C with and... | place: Denmark: Kongens Lyngby | collected 2014 | reverse complement strand
GTTCCAACTACCTTGACAAACACCGAACTCACGGTTTTCATCAATCCGTTTATGAACACCGCCATGGTGCCAGCCCAATATAAATTTGATTTTCTTGAGTTCTTTCAGTTTTTTAAAAAAATTCATTTCTTTTTTTTCATAAAAAAACCGCCAACTGGCGGTTTGGTTAAGCAAGGAATGGCCTTTTAGCGGCCGACATTTTTATTCTCTAATGCCTCTCTTTCTTCCTCGGTAAGATGGTCAGTCAAGTCATCAAATGCTTCACTGCCATATTTTTTAACTAAAGCAATATATTCAGGCGGGAGTTCGGTTTCATATGCGGCAAACTTACTGCCATCTTCTTCATATTCCTGATTTTTGTCTGTTTGATTCATCGTTCCATTTCCATTTCTGTTTGTTTAACTAAGTCCGGTTTAGCCTGTTGCTGCTGGCGCTGCTGCTGTTTAATTGGCTCGGGTACGTTTAAGGTTGTACCGTTGATGGATTTTTCAATGTTGGTATCAAAATTGCGCATGGCATCTTTTCTGAAATCAACATTCATATGAGCAACAATTTTAGTTGCTATATTTCGGTAAATATTGAGTTTGGCCAGATTACTTTTATCTAAACCTTGCACCGTGCCTGATTGCGCCATTTTATCAGCCACTAGCTTTACTTCGCTATTAACTGATTGCCCTCCTATATCGGCCATTTTGACATCAGAATCAATATCCGCTTTTTCGGATGTTTCAATCTGTGCGGCTGTAGGAGCCTGATTTTGTGCTTTCAGCTTGGCCGCTTCAGAAGCGGCTAATGCCTGATTGTCTTTTTCCTGTTTCTGTTCTACTGCGGGTGTGTTTTCTTTATCTGCTTCCTGGCCTTTTTCGGCCTGTTTGCTCAAGATATCAACCTGCCAGGTGTTCCTGTGGGTTTGAATGGTTTCATGCCCAATAACAGTTTTTCCATCGTCATCATAAATAGGTTTATCGACTTCAACCGGCTGCCTGCCCAGGTTTTTCAGAGATACTTCATCACCCAGTTTTACTTTGCTCTCTTCCAGTGCATCGGGTAGCCCTACGCCCCAAACAGTATGTTCTTTGTCGCCCTGTTGCAGGATAACGTAATAACTGCCCTTGTTTTTTTCATCATGGAGATATGGGGCTTGGCCGTGCGCTTTCAAAATACCCGTATTTAAATCTTTGTCGGTGCTTTGACTGGGGACTTTATTAGCTGATTGATCTTGTTCAGGCACATGCTCTTTAACCACCTCTGGCACGCTTTCAAATTTATTCAATGCCCGTTCATTTTGAATTGACTTTAACGCTGCCAAATCCTCTTTAGTTGGCGTATAACCACTGGTTTTAATGCCCTGGCTTTCTGCTTCTAAAAATGCCTGGCGTTTAAATTCATTCTTGCCGGACAGTTTGATATGTGTCCAGCCCTTTTCTTTAGCAACTTCCACCATATCATGAATGGTTTGTAAGTCTGATCTGGCTGTTTGCAGCTGAGCGCCTTTATCACTGAAAATAGTCGTCCTGGCGTTTTCATCAAGATACATCCCCTCGGCATAAAGGTATTTATGCCGGATGCTTTCCGGTGCCTCTTGTAACGGATTAATTTCAATCGGAGCCGGTGCCGCTGGTTGGCTCTCTACCGCTTTTGTGCCGGGTTGTTCTGGTACTGGCTCCTGCACCTCTTTACTTGGCAATACAGTTTCCTGTTCAGGCTCTGCTATCGCTTTTTTTGGTGCGGTTCCACTTGATTCTGGTTCAATAGTGGTTTCTTGTGGTGGTCGATTAACGGTTGTTTGTGCTTTGACCTGTTCAAAATCAACCTCAATTTTATTGATAACCGGTTTACGCACGTCTTCAAAATCCGGTATGTTTTTTAAATAATCAGGCTCTTGCAATGCTTGGCCTGTTTTATTGACTGGCTCAACCTCAACGGCTTCACCATCTTTAGCCATCGCATACGTATTCTTCGTTTCCATTTCACTTTCCTTGTTTTGTTCCGGCTCGTTTTTTTTTAAGGTTTGAACCTCACCGCCCATTGCTTGCTTCACTGCATCCAGCCCCCGGATTTCATGTAAATCATTAAAGTCTGATGGGTATTTATCTGCCCCGTGCCGGTCCTGGAATAAAGCATTGTCCTGTTCTGTAAAGATTGGCATGTTGATTGTGGCTCGCTCACCTAATACCTGGGCTGCTTTTTCGGCAAATTTAAGCCCGGCATTTTTGGTGTGTGAATCATTGTCCGCAGCCAAAATAATTGGAAAGTCTGTATTTTTCAGGCTTTCAGCTACGTTAACCAGATTGTGAGCCGCAAAAACCACTAATACCGGCTTATTGGTAGCTGCATGCAGACTGGCACCGGTGGCTAAACCCTCGGTGAGTATCAGCCCGTCTTTCGTCTTTGACTTATCACCCATAAAAAAAGCACTGCCGGTCAGCATTTCATTTTTACCAAAATATTTGCCACCGTCGTGATTGATTTTTTGCACGGCCACAATCTCACCGTTTTGCCTGGCCGGTATCAACAGGTTGTTATCCTGTTGCCGCAGATTAGCCAGAAGTGCTGGGTCATTGATCCCTTTTTTCAGCAAATATGGGTGATTCGGATTGACTGGACCGGCATTGTTAAACAATTCCTGGGCTTTGTCTTTGGCCATATCTGCATCAGCCAGACGATCAGCAATCGCCTTGGCCTCTCTTTCCTGTCTGGCTTTGGCTCTGGCTGCCAATTCTGCTTTTGTGTAGGTCTTGGCTTCCGTTTTTTCTGGCGTATACCCGCCTTGCTTTGCCTCATAGAAAACCGAACCAATATTTACTCTGCCCGGCCGCAGGCTTTTCCAAACCGCCTTGGCTGCCTTGTGGCTGTAATTATCGGCCGTTGACGACCATCTGTCCCATATATCAAAACCGTCCTCACCCAATTCGCTTTTAATGCCGGCACCCATACGAACCCATGTTTCCCGATCATCATTATTGGACACATAAGACAAAGCACGCTCGATCTCGTTATAGTCTGCCATGACATAACTCCTTGTTTTGATAATGGTTTATACGGTATATAACGCCTTGAATGCCGCTAACCCCATTTCTGAATACGCCTTTTCCACGGCTTGTTTAACCTCCATGATTAAGGCTGTATCAGCGTTTTTTGGGCACAAAGCACTAATGACGGCTTTCAATATCTGCTCTGTGTTCTCTACACCGCTAAGTTCATCTGGTTCAATCGTGTTAACTGCTGCTGTGTCATCGGTAACAGGTACGAATCGTTCAACTTTGATTGTGGGTATCCCTGGCGTTGTGTACCCTAACCGAGCCTGGAATACAGGGTCTTCGTAGTAAATAATTTTTTTTGCGTAAATGGGCTGTATGCCCGTTAGACATACAATGCAATCGGTAGTCGGTAATGTCTTGACTTCCTGCGGAAGAAGAACCGGCCTTTTCTGATCGGATATTGAATGGCTCTTATTACCTATCCCTCCCTGTGCCTTTGAAAAAGATTTACTTTTGTATGTCTCATACCCAATGATTTCAGAGTACTCTTTGGCATCTTCATTATCCCTGGGTGGATAGATGATCTGACACTCAAAGTTAGTCGACAATGTCCTGGCACCGTCTTTGCTATACAGAGAATTTAACTGGCTCATGCTTTGAAAGATGGCCAGAATTCGGATGTTGTAACCAGCAATATAGGCAACACCTTTTTCAATAATGTCCACTTTACCCAATGCGGCAAATTCATCAATCAATAGCAAACATTGGTATTTAAGATCAGGATTATTTTCAGGTAATTCCTGGGTATTCTCAGAAATCAATTGACTGAAAAACAGGTTGATTAGGCGTGCAAACTTGGCAATATCATTAGGCAAAATACCAATATAAATAGACATTTTTTTCTTTCTGACATCACGTAAATCAAAATCATCTTTACTTGTTATTGCTGACACAATAGGGTCCGAAAAAACGGACAGCGGAGCCAGAAAACTGGACAAGATGCCTGAAGCGGTTTGACCACTATTACCTGCAAAACTCAAAAGGTTGTTCTTGCATTCTGGACTTAAATCGGGCCTTAACACTTCTTCTTTAATCCAATCGCCTAATGCCATGCCGTTTTCAGGCGTTGACAGCTTGAGCATGGCCGCCAGGGACGGCACGATCTTTGTTTCTTTTTCCGTTTCGATCAGGTAAAGACAAAGACCGACAAACAATTTTTGTGCCATCTCATTAAAAAATCGGCTATTGCCGCTTTCATTACTGCTGGTTGAATATAAGATGTTGGCTATATTAAAAGCACCACCAGTAGAAAAAACAGGGTCACGGCTAACATATGAAAGCGGATTCCAGCCGTGGCTTTTAAAGTCTTTGGTTGACGGATTGAATAAAAATACCTCGTGGCCATGAGCTGCCCGGAAACCCGATGTGATCTTGAAATTTTCAAGTTTCGGATCAAATACAACCAGAGAATCTCGGTAATGCAGGCAATTAGGTATCACAATACCTACACCTTTACCTGATCGTGTTGGTGCCGCCAAGAAAGCAAACTGCTTGCCTGCCCATCGCAGGTACTGGCCTTTATATTGGCCAACTAAAATATCGGGCTCTTTGTATTTTTTATCCAACAAGCCAATTTTAGAAATTTCGCCATCTAAAGCGAATCTTGCCGACCCATGCAATTCTCTTTTTGGCTTGATAAAAACAGCGGCTAGCACGACCAGCAAAATAACCAGCGGTAACAGCACGCTAACGGCCAATCCAATGCGGTATGGCCAGCTATGTTGCAATACCGCCCCATTACTCATGGCATAGTATTTGTATAACGTTGTCAGGCCGATGCTTTCACCCGGCACCTGTGCATAACCAATAAAAATATAGCTGCCTAATAACTGGCCAGCCATCCCAAAAAAAAGAGTAGCGCCATGCCTACTCCTGTCATTTTCATGAATTTTTTCATCACATAAAACTCTCTAATGGATCATCTTCAGGTTCTTCAGTGTTCTCAATATCTTCAGGGTGAACCGGATCATCATTCATTTTTTTTCGGTTTCGTGTATTGATGATTTTCATTTCTTTGGCATGGATTTCAGTAATTACCCGCTCAATGCCATTGTCATCAATGTAATGCCTCGCTTTGATTTTTCCCCGAATCCATAACTTATCACCGACATCCATATATTCGGCCACACGTTCGGCCTGGCCACCACGCAACAATACGGAATGCCACTCTGTTTCCGAATGAAGTTCACCAGTTTCCTTGTCTGTCCATTTTTCAGTTGTTGCCAGGGATACCCGAAGATTGGCTGTGCCGTTGGCAAAGTATCGCAGTTCTGGCTTTCTGCCCAGGTTACCCATGATGGTTACTTCATTAATAAATGCACTCATTTTTTATCCTTGATCTGTTCCTGTTTTAGTTCGTTTGAAAATATTTTTTCAATCAATTTTGCATGCTCTACATACCGGGCATAATCGTCTTTTGCTTCCTGGCTTGCCGGGTCGTAGTGGTCGTAATGTTTACACCATTCTTCATATGTTTTCATCTTTAATATCCCCTTAACGCCTTGGCTTTCTGGACCGGATCGTAATACAGTTCAGTCATATAGGTTTTGTCAAAGAAACAGACAATATCTATCGTTGATTGCACTGTTTTCAAAATATAGTCATAGTCCATTGTCTTGCCGGTGCTGGACTCTTTGGCCAGCTGTGCAATCCGGTAAAACACGCTTTTTGAATCATTGGCATGCACCGAAGTCAACCCGCCAGGGTGCCCCGTATTGAGTGCTGAAAGGTAATCCCATGCTTCGTCACCCTTTAACTCTGTCAGGAATATACGTTCAGGCTTAAGCCGCATACAGGACGAAATAATCTCTTTGGCCGTGATATGTTCCTTGAAGAACAAATGCACATGGTTCGGATGGTTTGGCAAATCCAGCTCATGGGTATCTTCAATCGTAATGATCCGGGTATCCACCGGCACCATATCCGCAATAGCTTTTGAAAACGTTGTCTTGCCAGAGCCTGTGCCACCCACCATGCAGATGTTCAGCCTGTGCTTAACAGCCAGCTCAAAAAAACTGTTCAAATCACGGTTGGCCTTGTGATTGAGCATTTCCAGCTCATAATCAGCCAGTCTTATATCTGCCGGGATTTTCAGGGAATCACACAAATCCCGGAAATGTTGGCCGTCAATTTCTTCCTGTGACTCAATGAATAAATCAGAGGTGTCTTTAAAGTTGGCCAACCGTCCAGACTCAACATAATCACCGAAACCGAACCGGTTTTTTGATGGTTTACGAAATGAAAATACAATCGTGCCTGTTTCACAACTGGGCGGTATTAAAATATGTCCCCGCTCACCGTCCGGCAGGGTTACAGAATGCATCGGATTTTTAATCGTTATATGTTTGCTGTTGAAAATAGTCAGCACATTTGCCAGCTCAAACAAGCTGTCATACGTTAACAGATCGTTTTCAATACGTTCCACACCTTGCCCGGACTCTATAAACACCTCACCGGGTCGGTTAATCATTACTTCGGTGACACCTGGGCGGTTTAAATAATCAGTGATATGGAGTTTGTTTAGCAGGTTCCTGGCGCTTACATCTCTTGCGTAATCAATCATTAATCATCCATAAAAAAACCGCCAGCTGGTGGCGGTTGGTGTGTTTAATCTTTAATTTGTACATCATGAGGATCTGGGTCTTGCTCATCAATATAAAAAACAGCTTCACAATTGGTGCATATAGAGTAGCCTATATCATCAATCATTTTGATGCGCATCCAGATGTGAGTATCTGAACCGCATTTTTGACATTCAGCTGCAATGACTTCTTTCCAGCCATCCTCTTCGTCATAATAAAGATTTAAAACTTGATCGCGACTTAATTTTTTTCTGCCCATAAAAAATCCTTTATTTAACCGTATAAAAATACGGATCAATCAATTCATATACAGAACGGAAATCAACATCCCTGGCTACCATTACATTCACCAGTTCACCCTGATTGACGTACCCGGTAGGTGGAATATTGATTGTATTTTTTAGGGCTTCGGCCGCCATATTTTGGACGGCATCAGAAGTGCTGTCATAACTGACATTACTGCTACCCTCATTGATTTTGTCGCTTAAAATCACCAGACCATCATCAATCAGGCTAAGCATAATGGCACCACCAAACCGTTTCCAAAAATGCGTATCTACCTGTGCCGGTTGCCCTGAAGCCCCCAGAGAATCAGCCGAAGGGCTGTTAATATCGAGTGTCACGCCATTGGGCGTATCAATCGTATTCCACAACACAAAAACCCTGGCCTGCCCTTGAAGCAAAGCCGTGGTTTGCTCACCGATAATTTCAGACCCTCGTTCAACCAATAACACTTTGCCATTGGACGAATAAACGTCTTTATTCACGATGCAGCGGGTTATGCCGGGGTGGGTGGTAACAATCTTCGTATCCAGTGTGCAGGAAATATTTGTTCCTTTTTTTAGCAAATACGTTAAATCAGCCCGTTGCCTGGCAATGGCCGAAGCGGTAACGGTTGGATTTAAACGATTGCTTAAAACCGTTTCCCGGCCAGTACCTAGCTGTTCGTTATTCTGTGATGCGATTGAACTCGAACGGTTTACATCTATTACGGCATTTCCTTGAAGCCTTCTATCAGGCTCTGCTGGCTCACTGTGAACTGTAGCATTGGAGGTATTCCCCCAGTTCTCCATCTCACTTGACACATTTGTCTGGTAAGCCATCTGCTCTTTATTGACCTGGACAGGTGGTTCAGGCTTGGGCTTATTCAAAACGATACCCGCCTGTTCCGTTTCAAAATCAATTGGCCGACTATTGCGGATTGCCTGTTGTTCTTCAGTTGTTGCTTCTTCGACTGCTTTTTCATCTCGACCGCTAAAACTGATATAACTGAATACCAACAACATCAAAGCCAATACCATCACGCCAGTAATGAATACTTTACCTACATTACTTTTCTTATTGACATGCAGTTCCGGCATGCCCCGTTCAACCGCTTTATCATTCAACTGCTCAGCCAGTGTTTCTGTTGAAAGTTCATTCGGCAAGCTGGGTTCTTTTTTATTTCTATCAAAAATACTCACTTTTTGCTTCCTTTATTTTTGATAATGCGCACCGCATTTTTTTCATTTGTACCCAGATTATTGAACCGGCCACGCTCATTAAAGCCCCTGTTCTCGATACCCAGAACCGCTTTCCCCAGACGTAACACGAAGCCACTATTCAATTCATGAACAATAACCGTATCACCATGAACGTGTTTGTTAACCAATGCTTCCGTGCCATCGGGCATTTTTTTATAGATGGTTGGTAAATGTTTACCATTGTTGAACTCAAAATAGGTAAAGGTGCCGTCATCGTACATGGCTGTAGGTGCAATACCTGCATCCCCAAACCCCCAATAGTCCTGATTCTGGATATTGACATCCAGACGCAAGTTTTTACCTGTCAAAATATCAAACGCCTGATCCTGTTTTTCTTTATATTCATCCCGTTTCTGTTTTGCTGTATCCGGGTAATGAAAACGTAATACATAGGTCGGGTTCAATGCCTCATTATTGACTTCCAACTGAAAAACATAAGTCCGTTTATTCGTGACAATAACCATATTAGTATCTGATTTTTCAACCGCAGGCTTAAAAACAATATTGTTGCCGTGGGCAGATAGCGTCCAGCCCAAGGCATCCCCCATGGCTATCATGGCAGCTGGATCATCTTCGGCCAGGAATTCATCTTTTTCCAGCTGTACCAGGACTGTTTTACCCACTTGTGCCGTGATTTTGGTCACGTTATACGGGTTATATGTCACTGTCTGGATACGGGCATCATGTTGTGATCCTTTCGGTATAACAAGGGCATGTGATGTTGTTGCCGCACTAAAAAAAACAGCTGCAATCAGCAGCTTTAACTTATTTTTGTATTTCATCAAAACACCTTAACTTTCAGTATCCACACGGTAATGCATTACCTGCAACCCTAATGGATTGATTTCCCGGTCTTTGTCGGCCTGTGGCGTATTCAAATATTGATAGCCTATGGTTGCCATTAAACGTTGTGCCGGTGGCCGCTGGACTGATTCAGATAACGGCTTGACCTGTTTTTCAAAACGGACTTGGGCAACATCACCGATCCAAGTAACTGATAAAATCTTTACCTCCACGCGGAAATCATCTTTAAATACCTTGTAGGGCGCTCCTTCGCTTTGAAATAATGTTGAAATGGCGTCCTGTTCTGTCCCACCGCTTAACAGCATGGCGGCATCATAATTTGATTGAACCGTCCACCAGTCATAGCTTTCTCGGTGTTTAACGTACTGAGTTAACCAGTAACGGTCTATGATTTCGCCATAACTCTTGTTGTGATCTTTTATTGTTGTCACAATGTCGGTAAAACCGGTATTGTTATCAACCCTGATAACAAATGGCTCAACTGTTTTGAGCGGAGTCAACAACATAACAGCGGCAACACTCATTACAGTCATCAATGTACTGACACCCGTGATACCCCAGGCAATTTTATTGTTTCGCTTGATCGCCACGAGTTTTGATTTTTCAAACTCGTTGGCATCCTGAATAAATTTGATAGCTGACTGTCTGGGGGAGGATGTTTTATCCTTATTTTTTCTTGACTGCATTGCCTGCCTCTTTTGTTAATTCTGTTGGATTAATAGGGAACGGGGTTCCGGTGGGTTCAGCTGGTGGCTTGGGTGCTGCACACCCTGCCAGAAAAAGGAAGACAAGCCCTATAGACAATTTATTTTTTAACTTCATGGGTAAACCTTTCGGATATAAAAAAACCGCCAGTTGGCGGTTTAGTGAGTAAAAAGAAATAAAGCAGTCACATGTTTTTCAAGTCTTCAAGTGCCGTGTAGTGAACAATCACGCTGCATACACACACCACGGTGAAAACTGCCAAGGCCATACCAAGCCCCTTAGAGCTATATGTAAAATAGGCAGCCGTACCAGCCATTTGAACCGTCATTAACGCCCCGCAAACCAAACCAATAAAGGGGTAATGAATAATGTACCAGGTTGCTACCCCAAAACAAATAACGCCAAGGAACCAGGCAAAACCTTCCGCATCAGAAAAACCAAGGGCATTCATACCATGAAACAGCAGTTGCCCAATCATACCTGCTATCAATAAAGCATAAAAAATAAAAATCGTAGACCAGCCTTTACTGACCTCATAGTTAGTTAGTGCCTTTTGAAGACGTCTGTCTTTAAACATTTCTTTATCAAATTTCATTTTTTACTTTCCTGTCATCCGGTTAGAACGAAAATTGCTTATGACACTGCGTGCAAACTTGCCCGCCCCTGTCGCATTGGCTGCCAGTCTGCCTAGCGTTCTGCCATGCGCATCCACACCGGCACCGCCTGTCAAGGCTGAAGCAATGGAAGGAATACTTAGCACGATGATAATAAACATCACTGTCATGATAATCATGACAGTACCCACTTCATAGGCCCCCGTGATGTTTACAATCCCGCTGGTTCCCCATTTTTTTAACTGTCCCTCAACAAATCCGGTTTGCAGTATGAAAATAAGCGAATATAAAGTAACGGTAACGGCATAATTTAAAATTTGCCCCAGCCAGTTCATGGCGTATTGCCGGGTGGCCGGGAACAAAGCGGCACCAATAAAAATAGGGCCTACCATGAGTGTTAATGCCAGGCACAATTTGGCAATCAAATAAAAGAAAAATACAAATGAAATAATGATCGTGCCGCACAAATAGACAATCACTTTTGCTAAAAACACAGTGAATTGCAGCTGTAAGTCATACCACCATGCATCTTCAGTTAGTTTATCAAGGGCCCCAATCGTATTCTGTATATGCCCCACACTGGCTGCCATGGCTGAAGCCTCTATTTTTGATCCACTAAACCAACCGGCCATGGCATCAGGAAACAAATACAGATTATTTGCCAAATGCGCGTAATTTTTTGCATTAAAAGCCAACGCAATCAGTAACAGCCAGCCAATTGCTTTCTTGCTCAAGTCCAGGATAGATTCGTCTATACCCCGGTTGTAATAATAAAATGAAAGCCGTAAGCTTACCGTCAAGCGCACA
>LSQX01408986.1_pt1 | contig 11077 bp, 6 predicted proteins | sample 654561 | NCBI WGS metagenome assembly LSQX01 (sample SAMN04489861, study PRJNA283612) | anaerobic digester metagenome | isolation source: 4 biogas reactors fed with cattle manure at either 37C or 55C with and... | place: Denmark: Kongens Lyngby | collected 2014 | reverse complement strand
GACTGCCCTGAAGTATTATCGATGATAAGGTTGTTGGTCTCTTCCATTTCAAGGTTTTTCGACCATATCTCTTTTGTACCGGTAGAGGCTGTTTCTTTATTACCGTTGAAAGAAATGGTGAAGACGGGATTTTCAGTATTTTCCTTATCAGGTGTCATGTCGAGCCATTTCATATATGACAGAAGACCCCATGCAAGAGACTGTGTGCTGTACCAGGCCCCTCTGTTCATTTTGTTGCTTATTTCTTTAAGCAGAGTCAATGCCTCTTCCTCTTTCTTCATTATAGTGAGGCTGTACAGAATAATAGCTTTATCACGCAAAGCACTACCATAGAAATAGTGATTGTATTCTTCTTCGGTATCAGTCATTCTCATATCCAGAAGGTCATCAGCCACCTCCGGCCTGCCTGTCTGAGCGTATGCAGCAGCCAGCAGCCAGCGTGCCAGCTGTGGTATATCAGCTGTCTCCCTGAGTCTGTTCATCGCTCCCCTGTCGGGCTGACCGGCAAGAGCCAGGGTGAAGAGCCTGTAAGCCTGGTCATTACAGGTATGCAGGTATTTATTGTCATACTGCCATTCCCTGGAATTATTCTTCTGATAATCAAGCCATTTTTGCTTGAAAGAAGATGAGACAGTATAGCCTTTTCTTTCTGCCTCTAGAATAAAATGTCCGGCATACGATGTGATCCAGTTATCGGGCTGGTAAGAACCGGGCCATAGAGCCAGTCCTCCTCCGGCCATCTGCCGAGATAACAATGATCCGATAGCTCCGCTGATATTTGAAGACACCCTTTCTGCTAAAGCAGTATCGTCTTTATTGAGTTCAGGCAGCCATAATTGCGGGAAGGCTGATGATATGACCTGCTCTGTACATCCGTGAGGATAATTAAGGAGATAATCAAGGTTTTTTTCCAGATTAACAGAGGGCATGGCCGAGACTTCCAGTTTAGCTGATGATGATCCCGGGATACCAAAAGGACTGAATATTTTTTCCCATTTTTCACCGGGAGCAATGATCTGTAGTACTGCTCTCGTTTCCGGAGGATCAGGATTTCTGACAGCCAGCTCCATTTCATAAGAAGCTGTCTCTCCTCCTCCTGTAGCTGTGACGCTTATTTTTGAAATACCTGTTTTATCACCTGCATGGAAAGTGAATTCAGTGTCCAGTTCACCTGTTGAACTGACGGAAATATTTTTGATATTCTCCTCAAATCTGACAAAGTCATTACTTTCTGCCCTGAGAGATATATCTTTTATATTATTGTCCTGTATGAAGATTGTCACCGGCAAGGCTGCTTTTTCTCCCGGGCTTATCACACGGGGGGCTGTGACGAGAACCATAAGGGGATCTTTTACTGTCATCTGCTTATCGGTGGCCCCAAAAGCTTTTTCGTTGCCTGCAATAGCCATTATCCTCACAGAGCCGGTATAGTGTGGCAATGACAGGGTGTGGGTTTTTGTCCCACCTGCCGTAAGGCTGTAAGGGCCGAGGAATCTCACTACGGGAGTGAATCTGCGGGCCCTGGCAGCTGAATGGTCAACGAGAGCTTCATCACCTCCGGTAGCCAGAAGCCTTTCCAGTGTTCCCCCGTAGGCGCCAAGGACATGATCGTAGATATCCCAGGTCTTCACTCCCAAAGCTTCACGCGAATAGAAATAAGTCCAGGGATCGGGTGTCCCGTAATTGGTTATATCCAGTAATCCTTCATCAACAAGGGCCAGGGTATATACCATTGGCTTTTTGTTCTTTTCACTCACTTCTATACTGAAAGTCTGCTGGGAACGGATCTCAGAAGGAGCGGAGATAAGTGGATAAAGCCTTGTTGCCGGATCTTCAACCATAAGCGGAATAATACCGTACAGTCTTACCGGCATGTCATTGACAGTTTGACTGTAAGGTTGGATGACAGTAACGTAGGCATAGATGTTTGGGGCCATCTCCGGAGTGATTTTGAAACGCACCACAGTGTTTCCTTTTTGTGTCGGACACATTATTTTATCAATAACACCTGTGGCATTTTCAAGTGTTATCACGGCTCTGGCGTTTTCCGGAGCAGGAAATGATATCTCTGCCTCATCTCCGGGATTATATTTCTCTTTATCGCAAGTGACAACGAGTTGGGTGGCTCCATCAGTTCCGCTTTTCATACCATATTCCCAGGGCCAGTCAATAAGCACTATTTTACCTGTGGCATGACCGGTCAGGGTGGAGGCTCTTATCAGATAACGGCCCCAGTCATTTTTGTCTATCCTGAAAGAGAAAGTTCCTTTTCCTCCGCTTGTGACAATCCTTTGGGTAATAACAGGTTTGTATATCCGGTTCGAGATATAATGAGCCAGATTTTCCTGATCCGATTCCCACCACCAGCGGTAAGATAACTTATAAAGAGTCATCTCAACGGTTGAGTTAACAGCTTTACCACCGGCATCAAGAGTGACAACCTGTACTTCATTGTCAGTGTCGGTATAGAGTTGTCTGCCTTTATCCCCCAGTCCCGGAAGGTTAATACCCACAAAAACCGGATAAGGAGCATATTTATAACTTTTTTGTGTTATACTCTCATCACCACCCTTCTCTTTTACTCTTATAGTGAAAAGGGCATTGAGCATGCCGGGAGCACGGATATCTTCCTGAGGCTGGAAAATGATGCTTGCATTACCTTCTTCATCAATGTTGTTGTCATAGATATTTACCGTTTCGGAATAAAAATCAGTTGCGGGATCATCAAAATTATACTGGCTGTATTTATCAAATGTTGTAACAGTATGTTTAAGAAGATATTCGACAGAGGTCTTCAGGTTTGATGCTGTAGCTCCATTCAGCCATTTGACATTCAGGGAGCCCGGAGTTATGTTATCTGTACCTCCAAGAATATCTTTGGAGAAGTTAAGGTTTATTTTAAGCCTGTTGGGTTTAATGGTTTCCACCCTGATCCGTTTAGTAAATGTCACACCACCGGTTTTTATCTCTGCACGGTAATTACCGGTTGGGGCATCAGCAGGGGTTTTAGTTCTGAAGACCAGCAGATTGTCTCCCCGGAGTCTATGGATCTGGATATCGGTGCGCTGTTCCAGAGGATTGATTAGTTCGAACTGAACAGGATGGTCAGGAGGGAGGTGTTTATTCAGGTTTTTTATGAATACAGAAATGAATATCGAATCTCCCGGCCTCCATACATCCCTTTCCCCGTATATAAATGCCTTAATGCCTTTTTCTGCCGATGTGCCGGCCACATCGAAAGAACTGAGCGACAGTGAAGAGCCGTCAGTGATCTTAAGATAGTTTTTATCCTGTCCTTTTGTGGCGACTACCAGAAAAGGTCTTCTGCTGCACGTCAGGATAGCTGTACCATCATCTCTGGTATTCCCCGAAGCTACTTCCTGCATCTGATAATCATATACCTTCAGGTCAACTTCACTTACGGGAAGAGCGCTGATCAGATCGCTGACAATAACATGCAGGACATCATCTTCTCCTTTCTTGACCAGCAGGCCAAGGTCGGAAGCAAAAATATTACGGGATACATTTTTATCAGGACTGTAATAAGCTCCTTTAGCCGGATCGTCACGGTCTTCCCATCTGAAACCCGAAGAATAATACACGGATGCTGCATCACTTTCCCAGTATATATCAGGATCATCCCAGTTATTATTCTGATCATAGGTCTGCTGCAATTTCTCTTCATATCTCTTCTCGTCATCAGTCAGTTCACTTTCGGGAAGAGCGTATGATTTCCTCATACCCAGCTCTACCTTATACAATACTCCGGGTTCAACATTTATATAGTCGGCGAGGTCAATGGTATAATGGTTCCATGATCCTTCATTAATGCCGCCGGCTGATGTGAGATCAACCCGGCCTGTAAATACGGGCCGTCCAAAGCGTTTAACAGAGTAAGCTGTGCTGATATCGTATTCCTGGAGAAACCAGGGAAGGTTATTCCCGAATATTTTTATTATCCGCAGATCAACGGCTTTCAGGTTTGCAGCTTTAAAGGGAAAAATAAGATTCTGTGATGAAGGGATGATAGTACCTTCTCCTGTAAGTTGTATAGAAGGATTAATATATGTAAAATCGAATACTCCCGAAAAAGGGGATGAGAGAAGCCGGCCTTCGTTATTTTTTACTGATTGTTCAATGGAAAGAGTTACTTCTTTATTAATAGTTGTTGAAGGGATGAGTGTCACAATATTCGCCCTGGTCATAAAACGTGGTACTACGGATGGTCTGAGATGAATAAGTCCTTCAAGTTCCTGTTCAGGATTGACAGGGTCTGAAAAAGCGATATCCATACTCTGGTTTTCTCCCTTTCTTATCTTTACTCCGATAACACTGAACTCGTCAACAGGAGGTATTCTTATTGAGGCTGAATTTTTTCTGTGTATCCCGTACTTTGTTCCGTCCCACGATAATGTAAGGTCCTGTTCCTTATGAGATCTGGTAATATCTGTGACCGTGAATTTATGGATCAGGTTTCCTGAATGATCCCAGGTGATGTTTAAACGTTTTCTTCCCAGTTTTGCTTCCAGGTATGTTTCCACTTCTTCCGGAGAAATATAATCAGAGGAGATTAATTCTCCGATGAGAATATATGAGGCGTTGTTTGTGGGATTTGTTTCAGGAAGACCTGTTATTATACTGAAATCTTTCTGGAGTGTCCGGAAATTAAGAGGGAAAGACTTCAACCTCTCTTTTACGTCACCTATTCTTGAGAGATCCAGTTCTCCGTAATATGTTTCTCCCGGCTTAAGAAGATCCGAAGGAGTAAACACCAGTGTTGTTTCATCAGCCCATTCGGCTTTGCCTTTCAAAGCCGGAGTGAACCTGAAAAGGGCAGATGGATTGGACCTGTCGGCTTCCTGTGCAAACTCAGGAGTGAAACGTATCTCTATGACAGAATTGGAAGGGATGATACCCGATGTGAAGGCATCTATGTATTCACTGTATCCTTTATCAAGCGGTATGCCTGACTGGTTTGTCCCCGTTACACGTCTGATGGCTTCTTTGACAACACCTTTCTTGTCGGTGTTGCAGGAAAAAACGAGAAGCGACAGCCAGACAATAATATACAATTTTGGCATTTTCATATCAGGGTGTCACCATCTCGGTTCTCAGCGAAGCGATATAATCCCGTATCTCGTCAAGAGTTTCAATAGTCACTGTCATTTTTGTTCCGGAAGATAACAGAACCTGTCTGACAGTATCAATTTCCAGATCACCTTTCATGAAATAAATATCGAAAGTATCGAAATAGTTCTGAAGGTATTTTAATTTTTTTGTGTAATAAACAACAATGGGGTCATCATAATAATTCTTCATGAAACTCAGCAACGAGGTGAGAGTGTATTTCTGTTCAGCTATCTTTTGTATTACCTCAACATCAGGATTGTCAGAATCATAAACCAGTTGTGTTGCAATATACATAGCTTCTACCCATCCCCCCATTATCATAAGGCCTGCAGTGCTTTCCCTTCCGTTTTCCCGCAGGTGGTTCTCAATATCGGTATATGCTTCCTGCATCAGAGTGGTAAGAGAATCGGGGTCCGACATATTATTCTGAACTTTCCTGATCGGTTCCAAAATCATTCGATCGGGGATACCCAGCTTATTACTTATTTCTCTTATTGTGAACATATAATCGATCACATCCTGTCCTATGCCGAACATTTTCAGGTATCCGAAGTCAACGCCATAGATACCGGTGTTAATAGCTGCTTTTGCAGTGCTCAGATAGCGATCCTGATTTGAGACGGGATTAAGGATAGTCTTATCATAAGGTACAGCAAGCCTGTCGAAGATCACACATATCTCAACGGGAGTCAGTACTCCGTAATAAGTCTCATTTTTCCCGGCAGGGATATCTCCGTTTGTTGAATCGCTCCTGATAGTGGAAAAGACAGGAGTGAATATATCCTTTACAGGTTCTTTAGGCCTGCATGACACGGATAATATTGTTATGATGATTATCAGATAAGCAACAGGACATTTCATAGACATGTTTTTATCAATCAAATTTAGTAATTAAAATGGAAATGAAACTGGAGGGAGGATCTGTTATGTAATTCATAATATTATTCTTTTTCCCAGATTGTCTGAAATAGTACGGAGGGCCTTTTTCAGAGTCTGGTCCTTTTTCTGAAGCAAAAGAATTTTTTCCTGATCATCTTCTCTCGCAGCTTCTTCAAGTTGAGTCATTATATCTTTCAACCTGATCTTTATTTTGTCGCTTTTAAATTTCAGGACCACATCAGGGACAATATCTTTCAGTTTCATATCCTCTGTTTCTACATAAGCCTGTTTATTGATCCATATCCGGCTCAGCTGATAGGAATCAGAGAGTATGTCGGCTGACAGTTTCGATATTGCCGGGTCTTCATTCTTAATGAACTGTTTGTCATTCAAAAATACACCCTGTTCAACAGCAAATCTGAATTCTTCAAATATCCTGGCATAAAGAGGATTATCAAAAGACAGTTCATCGGAGATAATATCATTTATTATATAATCTGCCACGGTAATAACTACTTCATCTTTGTCTTCACTTTGTTTTTTCCGTTCCAGCTCAGCACTGCCGTATTTCAGAAGGAGTCTTATTATTTCTTTCTCTGAGAAGCTGGTTGTGGGTTCCTGTTTAACTGTTTTTGGTACCTGGACCGGAGGAGCGGGAAGGTCTTCAGGACCCGGGTATTTATTTCTGTCCTGAAAGGATTTCTGCCTTCTGATATTGTTAACTTCATTGTAGAGTACTTCTTCAGGAATATTCATCCTGACGCTGCAGTCTTTGATATATATTGTCCGCGTTATACTTTCAGGAATAACAGCTATTGACTTGACAATGTCACGGATAAGATTGGCTCTCAGTACGGGGTCGTTTTTGGACTCTTCGAGGAGGAGGCTTGTCTTAAAACGTATGAAATCGGTTTCTTTTTCTTTCAGATAAGAAAGGAACTCTTCATTGCTCAGCTTTTTTGAGTAGGAATCGGGGTCTTCACCATCGGGCAGCAGGACTATCTTCACATTCATCCCCTCTTCCAGAACGATATCTATTCCTCTGAGAGATGCCTTGATCCCTGCAGGATCGCCATCATAAAGGATAGTGATGTTTGGAGTGAATCTTTTGATAAGTCTTACCTGCTCCTGTGTAAGGGAGGTCCCTGACGATGCAACAACATTTTCGATACCGGCTTCGTGGAGTGACATAACATCGGTGTATCCTTCCACCAGATAACATTTGTCATTTTGTGATATTGCTTTTCTGGCCTGGTATATCCCGTAAACGATACGACTCTTGTGGTATATCTCTGATTCGGGAGAATTGAGGTATTTTGCTGTTTTGGCATCTTTCTTCAGTATCCTTCCTCCGAAACCCAGTATCTGTCCCGACAGCGAATGAATAGGGAACATGACTCTGCCGGAAAACCTGTCAAAGAGATGGTCGTCGTGTTGTATCGACAGACCGCTCTTAACAAGGAAATCATTCTTATAGCCATCTTCCAGGGCTTTTTTGGAAAAAGAATCCCTTTTCTCAAGACTGTATCCAAGTTCGAACTTTTTCAGTGTGTTTTGCTGAAATCCTCTTTCCCTGAAGTAGGAAAGCCCTATAGAAATGCCTTCATCGGAATGGAAAAGATTTTCAGCAAACTGTCTTGCCGCATAAGAGGTAAGGACCAACAGGCTTTCACGTTCATTCTGCTTTTCTATCTCTTCAGAGCTGAGTTCTTTTTCGACAATCTCAATGTGATATTTCCTGGCAAGGTGTTTAAGCGCTTCAGGATAAGAGAGATGTTCATGCTCCATTATGAAGTTGACTACATTGCCCGATTTGCCGCAACCAAAACATTTGAAGATCTCCTTTGTAGGAGATACAGTGAAGGAAGGAGTTTTTTCATTATGAAAAGGACATAATCCCAGATAATTGACACCCCTCTTCTTCAGAGGGACAAAATCCTGAATGACATCAATAATATTTGATGCATCAAGAATCCTTTCTATCGTTGCCCTGTCGATCATAAGCCAAAGATATTTACAAAAAACGAGTATTCAGTTTTTATATTACCCTTAATCCTGCAACACGATGGACAGATATTTCGTTATATATTAAAGGCAAACATTTTAATAGCAGTGTTTTTTTCCGTATTTGCAGGCAATATAACAAAATAGTGTATTTTTATTTTCGAGTATCAGGAATCATACACAATATTTCATTGATTTTCTTCGTCTACCCCGGCCCCAAGGGGAGCGAAGAAAATCAATTTACTCCCCTTGGGGTAGGGGTAAATAAATTGATTTTCAAGCGATTTTGTAAATATTATTAATGATTCCTGATACTCATATTTTTATTTTTGAATCGGCAATGCAAAAGCAAGTTATAATAATAATCTGTAGTACATTAATTTGCCTTTCATTAGGTGCTCAGCTGCCTGATACTTCAAAATACATCTCACTTGATCCTTACTATTTTCATCTGCAGTATCTTAAAGAAGACAGTGTGCTTCTGATTGATGTAAGACAGGGCTTTGAATACCGTGCTAACAGAATCAGGGATGCTGTTAATATGCCTTTTTCCAGCTACCTGGAAATAATGTCGGATACCCTTCCGAAATACTATGCTTTGTTTCTTTATTGTACCGACGATTACAGAAGCTCCCGTGCCTGCGAGATATGTTACGACCTTGGATACCGTAAGGTCTATAATCTCAAAGGAGGTCTGATAGCATGGAGGAGAGAAGGATATCCTCTTGAAAAGAAGAGGATAAGGAAAAAGGACATGCCTGTCTTTAAGTAAATATCAATCGACAATTTTTTTGATTAATCCGCTTTCCCATATAGCCATGGCAGGCGGGAGTGTCAGGTTTAATACCCTTTACTGTAATTCCCTGAAGTTCCTGATTCTTTTTTCCGGGAACTCAATTTTCATTACTTTTGGACAATATTAAAAAAGTGAAATTATGTTTTCAGGAATAGTAGAAGAGGCTGCTCCGGTAGTCAGGATAGAGAAGGAGAAGGACAATATTCATATCACTATGAAATGTTCTTTTGCTGATGAATTGAAGATTGATCAGAGTATTTCACATAACGGTGTTTGTCTTACTGTGGTGAAGAAAGACAAGGATACCTATACTGTTACTGCAATAAAGGAGACACTGGAGAAAACTAATCTGGGTCTGCTTAAACCGGGCGACAAGGTTAATCTGGAGCGCAGCACAAAGCTGGACGGACGTCTTGACGGACACATGGTTCAGGGGCATATTGATCAGACGGCTATATGTACTGAGGTGAAAGAAGCCGGAGGCAGCTGGTATTATACTTTTGAATATGAGCCTCTTCAGGATGATTATATTACAGTGGAGAAAGGATCAGTGTCAGTGAACGGTGTCAGTCTCACAGTGGTGAACTCACAAGCCCGGTCATTTCAGGTAGCCATTATACCTTTTACCTGGGAAGTGACTAATTTTCATCAGATAAAAGAGGGGACTGTAGTGAACATAGAGTTCGACATTCTTGGCAAATACATTGCAAAAATTGTAAAACAACAACTGGGTAAATAGTATTTTGTTTATTCAGCTTTCCAGATAAGCTTTTTCCCAAAGCCCAGCCTGTTGTCAGTGTACTTGATATGGGTCAGCCTGAGGATCCACAGATGTGTCTCCATCAACATTGCCACAGGGAACTTTTTAAGATAGGCATTTCTGGTTATATCCTCAAGATCAGGACCGGGTTCCGCCACGGTGCCTTCAAACTGCACTCCTCTTATCATACCTGTTATCATTGTCTCCAGTGCCACAGTCCCGGCCACAAGATTATTCATCAGGAATTCCCGGCCATGCCGTGTAGTCAGGTCTGAAGTGAAAACAAGTGCATTTTCTTTTTCCAGAAAGACATAAAAGCAACTGGCGCACCAGGGTTTATTATCAACCGAAGTAGCAATTGTCAGGACATGATGTTTCTTAAGGAATTTAACTATTCTTCTGTCAATCATTTTCCATCCATCGGTAAACGCCGGCTTCGAAGCCGGCAAGAGATACAATACGTTCAACAACAGTCATTACCAGATCGGAAATAGTTTCAGGCTTACTGTAAAAAGAGGGACTTGCCGGACAGATAATTGCACCGGACAAAGTCAGACTCTCCATATTCCTTATGTGGATAAGGTTATAAGGTGTTTCTCTCGGGACAATAATAAGTTTTCTTCTTTCCTTGAGCATCACATCGGCAGCCCTTGCTATAAGGTCATCCGATGTGCCGTTGGCTATGCGGCCAATGGTACCCATCGAAGCAGGACAGATGATCATTGTGTCGTAAGAGGATGATCCGGAAGCACAGGGAGCATAGAAAGAGTTATTATTATATTCCTTGAGAGGAGTCCATGCTGAAAAGTCTGTGCCTGTCTCCGATTTCCATATCTCTCTGCCATTATCTGAAAGGATAACAGCAATTTCAGCAGGCTGTCTTTTCAATCCTGACAGTGTTTCCAGAAGCTTCCGGGCATATATGGAACCGCTGGCTCCTGTTATGGCAATGATAATTTTTCTGTCTGCGTCCATAGAAATAACACAAGGTTAAAAAAACATCAACGTTTTATTTCATTGTTTTTCATAAGTATCGACTTATTAGTCTTTCTGTCAGTTGTCTGACTCCTTCTGAAGCTTTTTCCCTTATCACTTCAATCTTCCTGTAGGCGGGGAAAGATACCTCATTGGGATCAATAAGCCATAATGAATCGGCATGGGAGGTATAATCCAGCAGTCCGGCTGCAGGGTACACATTGAGTGATGAGCCTATAACGGCAAAGATATCAGCCTGCTGAGTTAATTGGACTGCCTCTTCCATGGCCGGCACTGCTTCTCCAAACCATACTACATCAGGCCGGAGCTGACTGCCTTTTTCGCAGGTATCACCGGGATTGATATCCTTATAGCCAATATCATAAATAAGTGAAGGGTCGGAAGAACTTCTGGCTTTTGTCAGCTCACCGTGAAGATGCAAAACTTTTGTGCTGCCGGCTTTCTCGTGAAGGTTATCAATGTTCTGGGTTATAACATGAACATCGAAATATTTCTCCAGAGCTGCAAGACCT
>LSQX01363847.1_pt1 | contig 11077 bp, 12 predicted proteins | sample 654561 | NCBI WGS metagenome assembly LSQX01 (sample SAMN04489861, study PRJNA283612) | anaerobic digester metagenome | isolation source: 4 biogas reactors fed with cattle manure at either 37C or 55C with and... | place: Denmark: Kongens Lyngby | collected 2014 | reverse complement strand
ACTCAAAATTAATTACCACAGCTCTGGCGTGACCTATATGTAAAAAACCATTTGGTTCTGGTGGAAATCTTGTAATAATTTCGTGATGCTTTCCGCTTTGTAAATCATTTTCCATAATCGTTTTAATAAAGTTTGACTGATTTTTCATAATACCACTTCCTTATTATATTCATTATATAATAAATGTCGTTTTTTCTCAATCAAACATACTATATAAGTTATCATTTTTAAATCATCAATTTTTCTTGACAAACGGAAAAAAGATGTTAGTTTTTTACTCAACTAACATCTTATTATTAAAAAATTATTTTGCTTATTTATTTGGCATATGAAAACTTTTCTCTTTGATGATTAGGAATTTTTTTGGTTATACTAGTTCCAATCCAAAATATAATTCCCGCTAACATAGTAAACCCCAAATAGTAAATTATAATAAATGAAATTGGCCCCACTAGTGGCTGAACTAGTTCTAAAATTGGAATACCGTTTTCGTATTTTGGATTAATAAAAAACATATTAAAAGTTCCATCACCAATCCAATTATTGTGAATTGTATTTAATAATACTGCAATTAATAATAACACTAGAAAGACTATGGCTGAACCGAAAAAATCGCTAATTTTTCTTGTTTTGTAATTGGCTAATAATCCCATTCCCACAATCATTAAAACGCCATGATGAACCATCGTCTGAATGTTAATTCCTGTTGTTGTAATAAAAACAGTTGAAGGAAACATTATAACCGCCGTTCCTGAAAAAAACGAGTATGTTGCTAAAAAAACTATTAAAGCATTTCTTACCTTACCCGGTTTTAAGAAAGGAATAATCGGTGCAACATATAAAAATGCCGAACAAAATTGAAATGGAAAGGCATACCATTGATAGTCCCAATTAGCCCCATATGAGAAAATAATTTGTTTATATATTTCAAACACCCAAAGAATAATACTTGTAATAATTAAAATGCGATTAATTTGTTTATCGTTCATTTTCCGCATTTTAATAACCGCTAAAACCGATAATAATAATATAATCGTTAGTGACAAATATTGAAACCAAGATGCTGAAAACGAACTATATATTTCAGGTTTTGGCATTTGATGATCCAAAAATTCTAATATTTTTTTCATTGCTTACCCCACGGTCAAATGGCGCATTATGATGTACCGATTTGACCACTAATTTATTTAACTAATTAAAAGTTTCTACTTGAAATATTTACAGTGAAACAACTAAAAATGTTACTGATTTTCCAACTGGTAGTTCTGCATCAATTAACAGCATTAATTGTGCAAGCAACAAGTTTTCTTGATTTGAAGTAAGTTCTGCTTTAATTACATCTAATGTATTTTTTAGATGGCTCGAATTAACTAATGATCGAGCTGCAAAAGCGATTAGTTCATCTTTAACAATAAGATTTGGTTCAACGACATTATTAATAGCATCTTTAATAACATTTTGAACTTCTAATATTAAATCGTTTGCATCTTGATCTTTTCCAGTGAAATCCATTTTAATATATCCGCTACTTACTGTCATTTGGCTAAAAACTAATTGGTCAGTTGAAAATTGATTGGCAAAGTCTGGAATAACCAATTCACCATCGCTTAAGATATCACTGTTGCCAAGTAAAGCTAAAATACCATCTAAATCTTGGGCTGATAAACTTGTTTCTCCAGCTGAAAGGTCACCTAACACAAAGACCAAATCATTATTGTTAACGGTTGGGGTTGCTTCCATTTTCAAAATAGTTTCGAAAGCTTCGCCTGGAGTGTCTTCAAAATACATTTTAAGTTTAATAGCAAAAAACAACTTATTGTTTAAAACTACCATAACCGGTGTTAAAGTTTCCATTACTAACATCTTGCTACCTAGCTCAATTGTTTTAGCGCCCATAACTTGATCTTTCATATAATAATCAATAATTTTATTAACTTCATTTTCAGTCAGTTGAATATAAAAGTTATCGGCTTGTTTTGCGTGTGCGGATAAAACTAAGTCTAGGCTCTTGTTTGCTAGCATTTGGTTTAATTGTTCCTCGGTTGTAATTCTTTCGGCTTCAGGAACTTGATAAAGTGAATCGTTGTCTTTCATTTTATTTAAATCTAAATCGATTTCTAAGCCTGTTTTCTTAAGACTTAAAGAAAGCAGCTCATTTTTTTCACTTAAATCAAACAAGGCTTTAAAAACATTTAAAGCGCCTGAGTCATCAGAAAGCATTCCAAGCAATTTATCTTTATAAACGCTTATTTCTAACTCATCTTGATTAAAATAACCAAAGCTTTCGCCATTACTATCTTTTAAAAACTCGTTAATCTCGTTTGACACATCTACCCCACTTTTTTTCAAAAGCCTAGTAAAAAGGCCGCCTTTAGAAATTCCTATTTTTCCAAGTTTGATTTTTTCTATTGAAACCACTATCTCATTTTCAGGCGCCGCTTCTAAATCAAGTCCTAAATATAATCTAGCGGCTGACGGAAACCTAAAGCCTAAAAGCGAATCGATTCCTAAAGTAATAATTATTTGCTTATCAGCAAACTCTACCCAAATACCCCTAATACCAAATTCATTTTGGTGACTTATGTATTTATAGTCATTAGAAGCGGTGTCGGTGCCTTGTAAATAATTAGGATTTTTTTCAAGTATTTTTTTATAGATAATCCCATTAAAATTACCTTGAGTAATACTTGCGTTAATAGATGTGGTTTGACCACTAAAATAATCATCAAATGAATTTGCTAATTCATCGACCAACACAATGTTTTGATTAGCATGAAATTCATCAGTTGGTGCTTGAGTATTATCACGCAGTAATACAAATGTTGCTACAACAATTACAATCGCTAGTATAATTACTCCAGCAATTAAACCAAAAATAAGTTTAAATAATTTTTTCATATACCTCTCCTAAATAGAGTATGCACCCAATAAATAGTTTGGTAGTGCACCATTTTTTTGATACAAATAATGTGCTGCAACCCCAATCATAACAGCGTTATCGGTTGTATAACGCATTTTTGGAATGAGTATTTCAACACCCAAAATTTCATCGACTACCCTTTTTCTTAATCCCATATTGGCGGACACTCCACCCCCGATAATTAGTTGTTTAACTTTATATTTATTTAAAGCGGCTTTTGTTTTTTCTAATAAAACATCTAAAGCGGCTTCTTGAAAAGATGCTGCAATATCTTTTACTTCATAAACTTCATTTCTTTGATTCATATTGTGAACTAAATTTATGACTGAACTTTTTAAACCGGAAAAACTAAAATTTAAATTATCTTGATTGATAACTGGTCTTGGAAGTTTATAAATCGGCTGACCTTTATGAGCTAATTGGTCAATAATCGGCCCACCAGGATATGATAACCCTAATGTTCTTGCTACTTTATCATAGGCTTCACCAACTGCATCATCCATGGTTTGTCCAATAATTTCATAGTCTAGATGCCCCTTGGCATAAATTAATTCCGTGTGTCCCCCTGAAACAATTAAAACTAACGATGGAAATTTTAAATCATGATCAATTGATGCGGCATACATATGACCTAATAAATGGTTTACGCCTAGTAAAGGGATTTCATTAGCATAAGCAAAAGCTGAGGCCGCATTAATTCCTACTAATAGCGATCCGATTAAACCAGGCCCTTCAGTTACTGCAACTAAATCAATTTCGCTAACCTTGATTTTCGCTTCATTAAGAGTTTTATCAAAGACTCTTGTCATATATTCTATATGATTTCTAGAAGCGATTTCTGGAACAACTCCGCCAAACGCTTTATGGATATCTACTTGTGATAAAACTACATCGGCTAAAACTTCTTTGCCATCTTTAACAATTGCAACTGCTGTTTCATCACAACTAGATTCAACCGCTAATATTATCATTTTTATCACTCTCCCATCTAAGTATTACTGCATCTTCATCAAAATAAGTATAATACTTTTCTCTAATTCCTATTTCAATAAAGCTATTTTTTAGATAAATTTTACGGGCGGCTAAATTCGAAACACGTGTTTCTAAAGTGATTGTCTTAATTTCATATTCTTTACATAAGTTTAAAAGATATTTTAATAGTTGATCACCATAACCTTTTTTCCGATAATTATCTTTGATAGTAAAAAAATATATTTCCGCTTCATCATTAACAACTTGACCAGATATATAACCAATTATTTCTTTTTCTATTTCATACACAAAATAAAATAATTGTTCATTCATTAAGTTGTTTTCTAAGTCTTTTCTCGTTAAGCCGGAATCGAAAGTTAAATTTTCTAAGTTTAAAATTTCAACTAAATCTTTAAATTTCGCTTTTCTGATCATAATTCCTTTCGGCCTCGGTTTTCCTTATATAGTTAGGTATATAACTATGAACGTCATCAACGATTGTTGATTTTAATATTATTTTTTTCGCATCAACTAAATAGTTCTTTTCATCAAGCAATACTTTTCGACTTTCCAAAAAATCTTTATCACTATAAAAATCATCTAATTGACCGATTTGTTCTGGAATAACTGTCGTTAAATTATCATAGGTTCCCATGAAAAATTGATTTCTTCTAGCATCAATTAAACCGGTTACTTTTTCTTGATAACCACTAGTTAGAAAAAAGGGACTTGCAACTTCTTTTAAAATGATATTTTTAGTATATGCCAACATCTTAGCAACCATTCCGGCTACTCTTAAACCGGTATAAGAACCGGGTCCGTTTCCAACTATTATTTCACTAATATTAGCAATTTTTAAATCATTTCTCTTTAAAAGTTGATCAATTTCATCAACTAAATATTTAGCGTGATCTCTTTTAGCAATCCTAATTTTTTTATCTATTAAATCAAGATCTAATGTAAGTCCAACATACATTACTTTTGTTGAACTATCTATTATAAGTCGATACATTGTAAAACCTCAATATATTTTTTACCGACTGGTAAAAACTCTAACTTTCTTTCGTTTTCTGATAATCTTGTAAATTTGATTAATAAATATTCTTTTGGTAATAGTTCTTTAACTTGGTAAGGCCATTCAATAACCGCAACACTATCATCATAGTATTCTTCTAAATCAAAATCATAACCGATTCCATCTAAGCGATATAAATCCAGATGAAAGAAAGGCCCATCTTTTCCTTCATATCCCTTCATAATTACAAAACTAGGGCTATTTACTTGCTCAGTAACTCCAAGCCCTTTAGCAAGCCCTTGTGTAAAAGTAGTTTTACCGGTAGCTAAATCGCCATCCAATAAAATGACTGAGTTTGGTTTAATATATTTAGCTAATTTATAGCCGATTTTTTGAGTTTCTAAATAACTGCCGGTTATTATTACCATTACTAATTTTTACCTAATAATTCCAACATCTTTTCTTTATAGTTTACTACTCCAGGTTGATTAAAAGGATTTACTCCTAATAAATAACCACTCATGGCACAAGCTTTTTCAAAAAAGTAAATTAAATAACCAAATGAGTATGGTGATAACTCTGGTATTTCAATTAAGATATTAGGAACGCCACCTTCAATGTGGGCTTTCATGGTTCCTTCTAATGCCACTTCATTTACATATGATAAGTTTTTGCCAAACAAATAATTAAGTTTATCTAAATCATCTGGTTCAAAAGGAATTTTAATTTCAGAAGACGACTCCTTAACTTTTAAAACCGTTTCAAACATAAGTCTTTGGCCGTCTTGAACATATTGTCCCAAAGCATGAAGATCGGTTGTAAAATTAAGGTTAGCTGGAAATAGTCCTTTATGGTCTTTTCCCTCTGACTCGCCAAACAACTGTTTCCACCATTCACCTAATAAACCAAGTTCTGGTTCATAGTTAGCTAAGACTTCGATTTTCTTACCTTCTAAATTAAGAAGATATCTTAATAAGGCATATCGATAAGCCTCATTAACTTTTAAATCAGCATTAAAATAATATTTATAGGCATGAGTTGCTCCATTGATAATTTCATCTATATCATAACCAGCCACTGCAATTGGTAATAATCCAACGGCTGTTAAAACACTAAATCTACCACCAACATCGCTAGGAATAACAAATTTTTGGTATCCTTCTTGACTTGCTAGTGTAAATAGGGCGCCTTTTTTAGGATCGGTTGTTACAAATATTCGGTTTTTGCTTTCGCTTCTACCATATTTTTGAATTAAATGTTCTCTTAAAATTCTAAATGCAATCGCTGGCTCTATCGTAGTTCCAGATTTAGAAATAACATTAATTGAATAGTCTACATTGTCCAAATATTTTAATAGTTTAGTCATATAATTAGAAGATAGATTATGGCCTGCAAAAATAATTTCTCGCTTCGGCATTTCTTCGCCTCTTAAATAATCAAGCGCGGCTTTAGCGCCTAAATAAGAACCGCCAATCCCGATAACAACTAAAACTGGACCGTTTTTTTGAATTTGATACGCAGCTTTTTTGATTTCTCTAATTTCATCATCTTCTTTTGTTATCGGTAGATTTACCCAACCAAGAAAATCACTTCCTGGACCGGTTTTCTCATGAATCATTTGGTGGATTTCATTAATTTTATCTTGATAATCGACCGGATCTACACTAATAAATTTTAACGCTTCTTTACCATTTAATTTAATATACGCCATTTACAACTCTCCTATTCATAATATACATATATGCCAACTCCGCCTGGGCCGATATGGCTTGTAACTATTTGACTAATTCTACCACCATATTCAACCGGAATATTTGGCAGATTCAAATTCATAATATTAACAATTTCTAACGCTTCACTATCTTGATCTACGTTTGCTAAAATAACTTTAATTTTATTGTGAGGATGGCTTTCTTGTTCCTTAATTATTTTATTAATTAAAAATCTCACCGCTCTAACTTGACCTCTAGCCGTACTATTAGAAATTTCTAGTTCGCCTCTTTTAAATCTTAAAATCGGTTTGATTTTTAAAATATTAGCAATAAAGTATTTAACCTTACCTAACCTTCCACCTTTTTTTAAAGTATCTAGATCATCAACCATAAATAATAAATATCCTTGGTTTTTTAGTTGTTCAAGCTTAATCATGGTTTGATCTGGACTCATACCAGCATTAAGAAATTCTATTGCCTTCAATAAATAATATCTAGAACCCACACTAACCGATTCAGTATCAAAAACATAAACTTTATCTTGATATTCAGCTGGTAGCGATGCGACCGCTAATTTAGCACTATTAAAAGACCCGCTTAAAGATTTAGAAATAGTAAAACATAATACCACTTCAGCTCCATTACCAAAATGTTGTTGATAAGTTTTTAAATAGTCTTCTGGTGCTGGTTGGCTAGTTTTTACTTCTTTATCAGCTTTAATAGCACTAACAACTGCCTCATTTGAAACATCTAAGGGTTGCGGCTCTCCATCGATTAAAACTTTTAAATTAGCTACTAGAATATTGTTTTCTTCTAAGATGTCAAGGGGAACCGTCAAGGTTGAATCTACAACCAATCCGTATTTTTTCATTTTCTTTCCTCTTCAATTGGAACTACGCCTATAACTCCAGGGATATTTTCTACTAATGCTCTTTCAATCCCATCGTATAAAGTTACATCAAATAGTGAACAACCTTGGCAGGCGCCTAACATTTTTACATAAACGATGCCAGCCTCAACTTTTATTAATTCTATATCGCCACCATCTTGTTGAAGATAGGGGCGTATTTTAGTTAGTATTTGGTTTACTTGTTGGAACATTTGTTGGTTTTCTGTCATATTTTTTGCCTCTCTTCCGTTTTTTCTTTTTCGGTTTTGAAACTTTTTCTTCTAATTTTACATCTATTTTTGGGTTTCTCAAAATATAATACGCAATATTATAGTTACAATATTCATTTAAATAATCTGGTATATGTTTATAAGAATTTAGTCCAGTAATTTCACCTGAAAAGCCTTTTAATCTTAAGATTTCCGAAGAAACATCGCCAACAATATAAGCATATTGGCCAAAAACCTCTTCAACATATCTTTCATTGAATTTAACTAAATTAAATGCCTCTCGATAATTTTTGACTATTTCAAAGGGGCCATGTTCAGTTTCAACTGTTATATTAACATTAGCGGTTTTTAATTCTGTCATTTATATGATCTCCTTAATTAAGACAACCGCCTCTGCTGCAATCGCCCTATCTTCGCCGATGGGGCCAATTTTTTCAGTTGTGGTTGCTTTAATACTTACTTTATTTAAAGTTAGTCCTAATATTTTAGCAATATTTTCTCGCATATTAAATATATACGGCTCAAGTTTGGTGCTTTCTAGATATAGTAATGCATCTAAATTAGCAATTTCATATCCCTCTTCAACTAATTTATTTAAAGCTTCTTTAACTAACTTTTCCGATCTAATATTTTTATATTGTGGTAAATAATCAGGAAAGTTAGTTCCTAAATCGCCTTTTGCTAAAGCGCCTAATATCGCCTCACAAACTACATGAAGCAAGACATCAGCATCGCTATGACCTAAAAGGCCATAATTTGCTGGTATTTCAATCCCACCTAAATAAAGTGGTCTATTTCTAACTAATTCGTGAATATCAAAGCTATGGCCGATTTTAAATTCCCTACCAAACAATTTTTTAACTTTGACTAAATCTTCAAAATAGGTGATTTTATCATTTGGTCGATAATTGATAACGGGACTAATTTTTAAATTTGGCAACAGATCATTAATTAAACTTACCTCATCAGGATATTCTTTAGTTTTTAATTGATAAGCTTTAATTAAATCGCTTTTTCTAAAGGCTTGCGGGGTTTGTGCTAAATAATAGCTTTCCTTATCTATAGTAGTTATCTTACCTTCTTTGATTTGTTTTAACGAATCAACCATTGGTTTAGCTAGAAAAGCCCCATCGCTTTTGGTTAATTCTAATTCCAAGCCTTTAACCATTTGTTCATCTAAAAGCGGTCTAGCGCCATCATGAACATAAATGTCGTTGCCGCTGGCTACTTTTAAACCTTGATATACGCTTTCGCTTCTTGATTTACCACCAACGACTACTTTCATATTAGGAAAGAATTGTTGTTTTTTTATTTCTTCTTCGCTTAAAACTAAAATTACTTCATAACCAAGATTTAAAAAAACTTCGCCACTATATAAATAAAGCGGTTTTTGTTTAATTAGATAATTTACTTTATTAAAATCTTTTTGCAGTCTAGTTCCTTTGCCGGCTGCAACTATAATCGCAGTTTTCATAAACTATCCTCGGTAAAATAATAATCAAGCGATATATCGTGTGGTTCGGGTTTAAGATAGTCAAGTTCTTGAAGCTTATAAATGACTCCAACTTTATATAAAACTTTATTTTTAGCCAAATATTTATCATAATAACCCTTACCATAACCAATTCTAGTTAGATTTTTTGAAATGGCTAACGCCGGCACAATTAGATAATCAAGCTGACTAGCAATTAAACCTTCTTCTGGTTCTAAATTGCCAAATTGATGAGAAATTAATTTACTGTTTTCATCAATTTTAATAAAAACTAATTCATCGTCTTCATTAATTTTAGGAGCATAATACTCCTTTGTAGCTAATGATAATAATTTTTTGACATCAACTTCGTTATTAAAAGCTAAATAAATACCTATTTTAAAAGCTGAAATAAAATTAGGATCATTTAAGACTTGATTAACAATAAGCTGATCTTTAATTTCTTTATCGGCTATCGTTAATTGATTTCGTAATTCTTTTATTTTAGTTCTTATCGCTTTTTTCATTAGTTAATATCACTATAATAACAAATATGGCCTTTATATTTAGGATTCTCTGCCACTTTTAAAGCTTTATTAGCGGCCGCTAGTATTTCGTTGGCATTAAAACCATCTTTTTGAGTAACTGAAATACCTGCATAAACAACTAATTCCGCTTGAACAGAACCAAACTCAGCCCGCATATTTAAATAATCATCACTCATTTCGGTCCCTGATTTTAATAGCCCCATCTTTTTACGATCACTTAAAATAATGGCAAAAGTTGATCCTGTTAATCTAAAAATATCGCCACTATCAGTTACAAAACTGCTTCTAATTTTTTGAACATATTGTGCTAATATTAAATTTCCAATCGCTCGATCGTGTTTTTCGTTTACTTCTTTTAAATTTCCAACTTTTACTAAAGCTAGATGAAAAAATTTAGAATCAGCAATTAAATTTTGAAGGCTGATGATTAAATCGTTTTCGCCTTTCAACTCATCTAATACATCAATATTAGTTTGCATAAAGTGTTTAGTTTTAATAGGGTTAATACTGCTAACTATCATAGCTCTTGTTTCAGAAAAAATTCTCTTTAAGTTTTCTTGATACCATTGATAAACTCCTTTTGAATAGAGCCGATATGTTACTTTTAATGAAGGATTACTAGATGTTAATTGGTTTAATTTTAATAAATATTTTTGTAAATCTTCTGGGTGCATTAAACGTCTAAAATCATCTAATGAAATATTGTTTTCATAAAAACCTAAAGCTTCTTTTAGTGATTCAGAAATCCATTGTGAATTTTCATCAATATCAACAAAAGATAGGCCTTCTTGTGTAATTTCAAGTGTTGCAATATATTGTTCTCTTAAAATATCTAAATCTTCTTCGGTTAATTTTAGTTTCTTTTCTACACCTAATAAATCAAAATCGGTTTTCTTTTCACCAATTAAAACTCTTCCCTTATAGCCTATAGTTGTATAAATCGGTTGATCCGTTAGATGAAGAATAACTAATTCTCCCATGTAATTATAAAAGTTTATTTCATAAACATTTAAATCATTTTCTTCACTTAATTTAATTTGTTCATAGTATTTTTGTTCTGCTTCTTTGTTGCTAGAAAGCGCATTATTAATTTTAATGATTCTAAGTGATTTATTAATTACTTCAAACAAATCTTTTTTTAAAACCTCTTTTGGTTCCATATCAAGTTCTTCTAATAAATCAGCTGAAATCTTTTTAATTTTATTTTTTCTATTGACAATCACAAATGTTTTCCAGGGACTAGCCATAATTGAATTTGTAAATAATTTTAATTCGCGATTTTCTAAAACTAATTTTAAAATATAAAATATCGTTATAAGC
>LSQX01325513.1_pt1 | contig 11078 bp, 9 predicted proteins | sample 654561 | NCBI WGS metagenome assembly LSQX01 (sample SAMN04489861, study PRJNA283612) | anaerobic digester metagenome | isolation source: 4 biogas reactors fed with cattle manure at either 37C or 55C with and... | place: Denmark: Kongens Lyngby | collected 2014 | reverse complement strand
ATGGGTGCTGAGAATGAAGAAAGCTCCAAATCCATACAGTCCCTGCGTGGCAGGAAGTGCTGAAAGAATCATACAGTTAGGGAAGATATCACTTCTCTTTTTGAGGGCTCCTACGGTTGCACTACCACCGATTACTGTTCCCCATGCGCTTCCGATGCCGGAAAGAGCAACCATGAGAAACATACCGATCCAGGCTAAGAAATATGCGAGATTTCCGCCCGCCATGGTCTGTGCTAAGCTTGTGGTTACGGGTTCCATTGAACCTCCTATTATTTAGTTAGTTGTTTTAGCAAAAGGTTTATATTCCGTGCCGGCTCCTTCGAAGCCTGCGTTTCCATAAAATTCGATAAAGGTGAGCCTGAGCGGATGCACAAATCCGGAGAGTGTGCTAAGCGCGAGATTGAGCGAGTGTCCGAGGATCAGGAAGATCACGAAGACAACAGGACCAATAATCGTGATTCCCAGCATCTCGGAACCAACGCTATTGATAACATTGCCGAGAATACTGCTGGAAACTCCTAATGCAAAGAGGCGGATATAGCTCAGGATGTCGCCAAAGAAGCCGCTGATGATATTGTAGAGCTCCCAAAGTCCGAATCCAACGTTCTTCAAGGGATTGCGTCCCGGTCTGTTGAAAAGCAAAACCAATGCCAGACCCGTATATAAGATATATGTTAGATATGGGCTAAGGGCAGAGATATCGGTTCCCAAATGGCCGGCACCCATTATTGCTAAAGAGCCGATGATCAGGAAGTTACCAATCGGTTGCAAGGTGTGCATGAAGCCATTCTTTACTGCGTTACGCACAATGGTGATGAACACGGCAAAGAGAATTTGAATCGCACCTAAGAGCAAGCCGAAGTTGAAAATCTGTTCTTTTGACCGGATGGGAATGGTTGGTCCGATTGTCGCCATTTCTTTGAGATCAAAGCCCAAGAGAGAGCCCATCACCCAGCCCATGACGATGGACGCGCCGCCAAATAGTGCTACGAGTCCCATATAGGATTTGACCGCCGGGTTTTTGATCTTCATTCTAAGAACAAATGCAATCAGAAGCAACACAAGCCCATAAGCGATGTCCGCATTGCAGAAGCCAAAAAAGAGCATGAAGAACGGCGCAAATAAGGGCGTTAGATCAAACTCAGTGTATTTAGGCAACATATACATGCGCGTGATCGGCTCAAAGAGGCGGGCAAACCAGTTATTGATCAAGTTAATCGGCGGGTCGTCCTGCTCTTCAGCTTCAGAGGCAACATGGATGATTCCACCTTCTTGGATGAAAGCCTTAAGCCCTTCTTCCTTGCTGACGGGAATCCAGCCGCTGATAACCTTGAGATGGCCGTCTGCTTCGTCAAGCGCTTGATCGCTGATGTCGGCATAGTCATACGCCGTGGTAAGTCGTGCTATTTCCTCTTGGAAAGCCTTGATTGCAAAGTCAGAGATATTCACGAAATACTCGTCAATCTCAGAGATTCTTGTGTTTACACTATCTCTTTCTTTGATGAGTTCTTGCAGACTCATTTCGTGGAATGAGAAGGTATCGGCTTCAATGACGGGAGCTTCGCCTGATGCTAAGACCACGAAATAGGTGATGCCTACTCGTTCTCCAATCTTATGCACAGAATATTCACTCGCCCATTCATCCTTGAAGTGGTTTCTGGGGCAGTGATAAAACTCAACGCTAATCCCGCTTTTTCTTAGCTTGGAAAGCATCTCATAGTCAAAAGCACCCCAAGGCTCGAGGTCTCTGATATGCTTGCTCAAGTTCTCGATCTGCCGAAGAAGAGCCTCTTTCTCATCTTTTGCCTGATTGATATTATTCAAAAGAGTGAGGTTGGGCTGATTTGAGCTACCTTTGGATTCTTCTCCTTGGTATTTGGTGAGAAGCTTAATCGCTTCGGCATACTTTGCTAACATGTCCTGATTTTCCAAGAGGGCAGGGGAGAGCTCGTTGGTAGAACGAATTATATGCAACATTCCAAGCTGTTGCAGCTTTGTCAGAAAGTCCGGATACTCCTTATGATAGAGCACGAAAGAATACTTTTTCATCTTCTCAATCATGACTGTTTCTCCAATCTATTCTTTAGAATCTTTTGAGCAGCTTTGCTGAGGTTCTCTTCATCTTCGAGGAAGCGCTTGATCCTGCGGATGGCGTCTTCAAAGGCAGGGATTTGCACCTTTTCATAGAGATTCACTTTTTGAGTGGTCTTCTTTCTTACTTGTTCCAAGATCAGCATCTTGCGGATGAAGAACTCGCGCTCTATCTGCAAATGAGCAAGCTCTTTGAGCAGCGTGATTCCATCAAGATACCAGCTTGGAGCGGTGAAAAGATTGAAAGGTGCGATCTCAAAATCAATGTTTTCAAGCTCAGGAGTCTTGACTCCGGCAATCTTCTTTGTTTTGATATCCACATCTTTGATTGAGATGAGGCTTTGATCGAATTCACCCCAGAGACGCATGAGCACGCCTATCTCGGCATTGCGTTGAACGATAGCCCTTTCCAGCTCTGCAGCGTGGTCGCGGGCACGTTTAACTTCCAGCCTCAATGCGGACTCCTTGTTCTTCAGGGTCGGCAAAGCCTTTTCTCTAACCTCAAGCTGCTTGATTAGCTGTAGCTGTGAGATTTTATTGTACTGAAATTTAACTTTCATGCTTTCTTCCAGTAGATATTCATGAGGTCGTCTCTAATTCCGATCTCTTCCTTTTTCATGTATTTTTGGAATAGTTCCCATGCAATGTCAAGCATGGTATCTGTATCGACATTAACGTCAATTGCCAAGATATCATTTGAATATTCTTTGGCGAATTCTAAGACGCGCTCATCGTAGTCTGAAAGGTCAAAACCGTTTTCCAGCTTTGTCTTTGCGTTTGCAGCGTCGGCATAGAGACGCACTGCTGTGTTCATCACCTGCGGATGGTCTGCGCGTGTCTTAGAGCCGATCACAAGCTGTTTGAGTCGGGACAGAGAACGGAAGGGGTCAACCACTGTCTTGGAGATATCGGTATCTCTCTTGAGGAAGAGCTGACCTTCGGTGATATAACCGGTGTTATCCGGGATTGCGTGCGTGATATCTCCGCCGGAAAGTGTGGTCACCGCGATAATCGTGATGGAGCCGCCTTCGGGGAATTGCACTGCTTTTTCATAGAGTTTTGCCAAGTCGCTATAGAGCGAGCCGGGCATGGAGTCCTTAGAGGGGATCTGATCCATGCGGTTTGAGACTATGCTCAAGGCGTCGCAATAAAGCGTCATATCTGTTAGAAGAACAAGCACTTTCTCGTTGTGCTCAGCCGCAAAATACTCAGCGGCAGAGAGAGCCATATTGGGAACCAAGAGGCGCTCAACGGTGGGGTCTTCTGTGGTGTTCATGAATGATATGATGCGGTCAATCACACCGGCGTTTTCAAAAGCATGTTTATAAAAGAGATAGTCGTCGTTGGAGAGCCCCATGCCGCCAAGGATGATCTTATCGCTTTGGGCACGCAGAGCAACCATCGCCATCACTTCATTATAAGGCTGGTCAGGGTCTGCAAAGAAGGGAATCTTTTGTCCTGTGACGAGGGTGTTATTAAGATCGATGCCTGCAATACCGGTTGCGATTAGCTCTGAAGGCTGCTCACGACGCACGGGATTGACGGAAGGACCGCCGATCTCCACTTCGATGCCGTCTATTTCAGGGCCGCCGTCGATGGGATCACCATAGGCATTAAAAAAGCGTCCGGCGAGCTCTGTGCCAACTTTGAGGGTAGGAGCCTTACCAAAGAAGATCACCTCTGCGTCGGTTCCGATGCCTTCTGTTCCGGCAAAGACTTGCAAGGTGACATCATCTTCAACGATTTTCACAACTTGAGCCAAGCGTCCGCCAACAGTTGCAAGCTCTTCTGCACCTACATCCGTAGCTTTGACAGAACAAGTAGCTTTCGTGATCTGATTCAGTTTAGTGTATATTTTCTGAAAAGCTTGTGTAGCCATTAGTTCGCACTCCTTTCTTCAACTATTTTGTGAAGATCATCCATATAGCTGTTAAATTCAGCAGATTGGAACTTAACATAGTTTATCTGTTTGAGAACGTTAACTATCTTCATATAATATGGCATAACTTCTTCAAAGGATTCAAAAACAAAGTCCTTCTCACAGAGGTCTAAGACCAATTTCAACATATATTCTTGGCGTTTCATGGGCGTAGATGAATCGATGTCGTCAAAAGCATCTTGCTGAAGAATCGTTCTATCCACGAGCTCACTCTTCCAATATCTATCGTGATAGGAAAGCGGCACACCGTCGTCTCCGAGGATGTTGATCTGCTCTTGAGCTTCACGTCCTCTGAGGAGCAAGTCTTTTGTGTGCAAAACGCTCTCAACCCAATTAGGATTGATGTTGCTATTTAGGTTCTCTATCACTTCGGCATATTCGAGATATTTACTGTAGGAATCAATTGGATCGACCGCGGGATAGCGTTTACTATCTGCACGAGACTGGGAAAGAGCATAGAAGCATCTTGCAGCCTTCTTGGTTGATTCCGTGACGGGTTCCTTGAGGTTTCCACCTGCAGGGGACACCGTTCCGATGAAGGTGATAGAACCTGTTTCACCATTTTTGAGATACACGAAACCGGCACGAGCATAGAAGTTTGAAACAATCGCCGTGAGGTCCATGGGGAAAGCATCCGGTCCGGGAAGCTCTTCCATACGGTTACTCATCTCTCTGAGAGCCTGTGCCCAACGCGAGGTTGAGTCTGCCAAGAGAAGCACTCTCAGTCCCATGTTGCGATAGTATTCCGCAATAGTCATAGCGGTATATACAGAGGCTTCACGTGCCGCCACGGGCATATTAGAGGTGTTACAGATGATAATCGTCCGCTCCATCAGTTTGCGCCCGGTTCTGGGGTCGTCTAACTGCGGGAATTCAACGAAGATTTCCACCACTTCGTTAGCACGCTCACCGCAGGCTGCAAAGATGATGAGGTCAGCCTCAGCGTTCTTTGAAATGGAGTGTTGGAGCACTGTCTTGCCTGCGCCAAAGGGTCCGGGAATAAAGCCCGTTCCGCCTTCCACCATCGGGTTGAGCGTATCAAGGGTTCTCACTCCTGTTTCAAGGAGTTTAAAGGGGCGTGGTTTCTCTTCATAGCACTTGATCGGTATTTTCACCGGCCAGCGCTGAATCATATTTACATCGATATCATTGCCATCTTCATCAGTCAACACGGCAATGGTATCTGTGAGTTTATAGTTACCGCTTTCGGCAATGCTTTTGATGGTATATTCGCCGGTTAAGGCAAAGGGAACCATGATCTTATGCGATATCCAGCTTTCCGGAACGCTTCCCAGCCAGTCCCCGCCGGAGACCTTATCGCCGGCTTTGAGGATTGGGGTGAAATCCCAAACGCTGTCTTCATCGAGAGGGTCGGTATAGTCTCCTCTTTTCAGGAAGACGCCATCCATTTTGTTCAGATCATTCTGTAGTCCGTCATAGCTCTTTGAGAGCATGCCGGGTCCAAGCTTGACTTCGAGCATGTGTTCGGTGAATTCCACCTTTGCTCCGGGCTTGAGTCCGCGAGTGCTTTCAAATACCTGCGTATATGCGATATTGCCGAGCACTTTAATGACTTCCGCCATCAGTCTGACAGACCCGAGTTCTATGTAGCAAATCTCGTTTTGAGATACGGGACCGGACACCTCAACCTGAACGAGGTTTTCAATGATTGCTTTTACAACACCTTTGGTCATCGTGACACCTTCTATTTTTGCTTAATTTTAATATTAAAGTCTTCGGGGAAGCTGAAGCTGTGTTCAAGTCTATCAATAGTATCTTGGAAGACTTGCCTGCCCAGCTCTGCATCCGCTCTAATCCATCTATCAATGATTCTAAGCTTGGAATAGTAGCCCAAAATCCTATCTATCGTGAAATACTCAAAAAAGTTTTGCTCGTCGATCCATTTTCCCTTGTAAACATCATATCCGCGCTCTCTATGGAGGATGTCGTTTTGCTCCCAGATACGCATGATGCTATCAAATATCGGCAATTCTTTCCCTAAGCCAAAGTCTGCCGCATGGCTGGAGCTCAGTTGAAATGTGACATCATCGTCCCCGATGAGATATTGAGCATAGGGTATTTTGTGATTGCGTCCATTGACGGCAGAAAGGATATTTCTTATGTTTCTATCCAGCTCAAACCAAGCTTTAATAAATGGGTTTTTGTGTTTCGCCACAAAATTGAAGAATAGGCTCAAGAGCTCTTGATTCAAGCTTTCTTTATTGGGGAGTTCTTCCAATTGAAGAGCTCTAAGCATCGTTGCGCCAACAAACTCCGGTAGTGTCTTATAATCATCAGGGCAAGCAAGATTGGAGCTATCCAATTTATCACGGAGATAGTCGATAAAACCTTGCCAATACTCATGAGAATAAATACCTTCCGAGTCCCTCTTATCTTCTTTATACAAGACGTATAACAAGTTTTGAATGTCAGAGGGCAGGTGCAAAAGCTCCAAATTGGAATAGTCCTTTGCGCTCAAATGCTCTTTAAGCTCCGGCCGAAATTGCTCAGGTCTCACTGCGATCTTTGTATCATCCAGCGAGATATTAGGCAGTCCGGCTATAAGATAGTAGTATTCTTTTGCCATAATCAGTTTTCAAAAAGTATTTCAGCGGTTCTCGGACGTAGATAGTTTTTAAATAAGGAAGCGAAATCCTCATCACTAAAGCTGAGCTTATAGCTACCATCAATGGGAGCGATTGAGAAGCCGGCTTTGATCTTGGGACTGAAATCGATTTTGATCTCTTTATTGAAAGCATTTTTGATGGAGGCAAGAAAAGCCTCATCGATCTTTGCTTCCATTGATTGGGCAATGCTGATCTGAGCAGAGGATTCCTTCCAAGCTTGCAGAGCTTCTTTGATGAGTTCTTTCACGAACTGAGCATCTTGAAAGCCTGTCTTGGTGGATTCATCGACGGTGATCTTCAGCAACATATCAACAATGTTTTGTTTCAGCACGCTAATGCTGTGATTGGATGCCATCTTGATGTCGCCCTCGGTGTTGCTCTTCAGGGAATCTGCTTCGGCTTGAGCATCAGCGATTGTTTGCTTTGCTTTTTCATTAGCTTTAGCCAAAATAGATTCAGCCTCATTTTTTGCTTTTTCCAAAATAAGATCAGCCTCGGCGTTTGCCTTGGCGACTCCCTCATCATAAACCTTGCTTAAAAGATCTTGTAGCTGGTCGTTCATAGCGTCTTTCTCCAGGATTTATTCATTTTATGCACTTATATATCTCTTTAGTTTTCTGTCAACAAGAATATCAATAAATTTATATCTATATGGGCTTAATCATTAATAGAACAGCATATTATCAAGCAATAATAAACACTGTTCATCACTGTTGTAGCCCTTATTTCTTCAAGTGTTCATGCAGAAAATCGTGATACTCTTTGTTCTCGAAAACCAAGTTTTGATGATTATCTTTATGAACTTTACCCTCTGAATCAATGAAGAGAATTGTATCCACATATCTGAGCGTGGAAAGCCTGTGTGAGATCACAATTGACGACGTATCAGGATAGTGTTTATTGATATCCTGCCAGAGCTTTTCTTCATTTTCAGCGTCGAGGGATGCTGTGATGTCGTCGAGAATCAAGAGCTTGGGACGCTTGATCAGGGCACGAGCGATGGTGAGTCTTTGTTTTTGCCCGCCGGATACGCCTAAACCACGCTGTCCAACTGTGGTGTTTTCCTTCTCTGGGAATTGCTCAATCTCACTCTGCATCTGAGATGACTTGATTGCAAGATTATATTCATCCTCATTTGCATCAAGATTTGCCAGCATGATGTTTTCCTTGATCGTCCCGCTAAAGAGAGACGCCTCTTGAGGAACATAGGCGACGACATCTCTAAGGCTTTTGATATTGACCTCTTCCAAGTCGATTCCACTGAACTTGATTGTTCCCGCACTGGGCTTGATCAGCCCCAAGATGAGATTAGCAATGGTAGATTTCCCACTTCCCGTCGCCCCCAGAATCAACATCTTTTCACCGGGCTCCAAGTCAAAACTCATATTCTTGAGAATTTCTCTCTCGTCGCCTGAATAGCGCACGGACACATCGTTAAAGCTAAGCCCGCTAAAGCCTTCCGTTTTAATTCCAAAATCTTCATCATGATTAAAGGTAGGAAAGTCTTTCATCTCTTCCAGTCTATCTATATTCACAAACGCTTGTTTACCCGAAACAAAGAGCTGAGGAAGGTCTAAAAGCGGATAGATCATCATAGAAAGATAGGTATAGAAGAGGAAGAATGTGCCCACGGAGATCTCGCCTTTGACCGCCATCCAGCCGCCAAACATGATTACACCAATCTGCGCAAAATAGTCAATATATTGATAAAACAGGCTGAGTATAGCATTGAGCTTGACCACGCTCATCTCCGTCTTGAAGCGTCTATTTAAGGCATCATCAAAAAAGCGATTATACTTCTCTTCGCTGACAAACGATTTGACTATCCTGATCCCCGAAAAGCTCATCTCCAATTGATTGTTGATATTTGAGATAGCTCGCTGATTTGCCTCGAAATTCGTATAGAGCTTTTCACTGGCAAAATAAAAGACCAACATCATCAGCGGCAGGGGCGCAATGGAGAGCAAAGTGAGCTTTACATTGATGCTAAACATCACCAGCACAGAGAATAAGATGAGCGAGAAGGAATTGAAGGCACGGAATATCCCGCTACAGAGAAACCAAGATATCTTGGGATAATCCGAGAGGTCGTCTGTGAGCCTCGTCACGATATCGCCGGTTCGATATTTATTGAAAAACCGATAGTCTTTCTTGATGATATCGCCGAAGTAAAGCATGCGTAATGCGTGCTCAAAGCGTAAGTTCACCCATCCGCGTATGCTGGGATAGAAGCCCGTCACGATCTGCGCCATCCCGATAAAAAGGAAGAACATTATTACTTTGCCTACTTCTTTCATGGGCTCAGGGAAAAGCTGGGGGTTACTCATGATCTCGCTTAGCACGTCGATAGTCTTTTTAAATGCAATCGGATAGGCGATGGACACGGCGGAAGTGACCAGCGTGAAAAGCACCATCACAAGCACGAACCATTTTTGAGCCTTATATTGAGTGAGAATCCAACGAATATTCTTATTCATCGTCTCCTCCCAAAAGTTGCAATTCAACTAATCTCTGATAGGCAGGACTCTTTTTCATCAAGCTTTTATGATCGCCACGTGCCTTGATTTCACCATCTTCTAAATACAAAATCTCATCAGCATCGAGCACGGAAGTGAGTCTATGTGCCACGACGACAATAGTCTTGCCTTCAAATGCTGTCTGCATAGTTCTTTGTATGCGTGCCTCAGTTTGCGGATCAATCGACGCCGTCGCCTCGTCCATGATGATGATTTCGGATTCAAATGCCAAGGCTCGGGCAAAGGAAATTAACTGTTTTTCCCCGTGTGAAATGTTCTGTCCACGCTCGGCAAGCTCGGTCATGACGCCATCCGGCTGCTTATTTATGAAAGAATCTAATTGCACGATATTGATGGCTTTTTCCACCTGCGTGAGATCGATATTATCGTTATAAACGCGCACGTTTTCCAAGATTGAACCCGGAAAAAGGAAGATATCCTGCAAGATAAGCCCGATCTTACTGCGCCAAGCACGGAAATCCATCTCACTAATCGGCACACCATCCACTGTAATCTGTCCCTTTTGAGCGTGATAGAAAGCACAAAGCAGACTGATAGTGGTGGATTTACCGCTTCCTGAGGGACCTACGAGAGCTATTTTCTTGCCTTTAGGAATGGTAAAATTGATATCTTTGAGCACCCAATCTTCATCGTTATAAGCAAAGCTGAGGTTTTCAAACTTTATCTCTTTTTCAAATGAGGGCAGAGTCGTGCCGGTAAAGCTTTCATCTTCAGTCTTTAGCGAGGTGAGCTCCAAGATACGTTTCAGCGAGACAAAGCTCCTCTGCATCTGCATCACGTTTTCGCCTAAATGCATGATAGGCCATATCATGCGGAAGATGTATTGGATGAAAACGATGAGAGTTCCCAGCGATGCTACGCCGGCGATAATCTTCGGAGCAGTTGCCAAGATCACGATAACCACAAAAAGCACGTTAAAAACAAACTCAAATATGCCTTGCGAACCGTAATGGATGAATTGAGTTTTTACTTCCAAAACCAATTTATCTCTTGAGGAATAAGCCAGATCATCAAAGACGCGCTTTTCTTGATTGAGTGCTTGGATCATCTGCATACCCTGCACATAGTCGGTGATCTTTGCCGAGACAACGGCATATTTTTCTCTTATTTTACGATAAAACTTTGCCAAGTATTTATATAAAAACCAATATAATACGACAGATACGACAATGATGGGCATGAGGATGAGCGTGGTCTTGAAATCTTTATAGAGCAAGACGCCAAACACGCCGATGAAAAAGAGCAGGTTGCCGATGATGGTGATGGAAAGATCGGAAAAGAGCACCTTCACACGTTCGCTATCGCTTTCCACGCGTGCGATTAGCTCGCCCACAGGTTTCTTATTGAACCAATCAACGGGGAGCTTGAGCAGGTGGCTAAATACTTCGCCCTTAAAACGTGTGATTACTTTGATGCCAAACCTGCTGAGCAAAACAATCTGAGCATAGGAAAGCAAGCCGGATACCAAAACAACAGCCACAAACATAAAGCCATAGCGAAACATTTCATTGAGGTCTTGATTGGGGATGCTTTTATCGATTATCAGAGCGAGAATAAGGGGATCAACGAGCCTCAGAAATGAGGTGACGAGCATCGCAAAGAGACCAAAGAAAAGCAGCCCTTTGTTGTCTGCCACAAAAGGATAGAGCAGCTTCAGATAGTATTTATAGTTATGCTTTTCTTCCGGCATGCCAGTCTTTTCCTTTTTCAATTTTTGTGACGTTATTAAAGTGGTCGGGATGAGAGGATTTGAACCTCCGACTTCTCGGTCCCGAACCGAGCGCGCTAACCGGACTGCGCTACATCCCGACGCAGGTTAAGCCATGCTTTTTGTAGCTTAAAAAATGTCAAGATTATTCTTGTCAGATACAATTTATCTTATTC
>LSQX01266022.1_pt1 | contig 11078 bp, 8 predicted proteins | sample 654561 | NCBI WGS metagenome assembly LSQX01 (sample SAMN04489861, study PRJNA283612) | anaerobic digester metagenome | isolation source: 4 biogas reactors fed with cattle manure at either 37C or 55C with and... | place: Denmark: Kongens Lyngby | collected 2014 | reverse complement strand
TGGTTCGGCCAGATGAGATATACCGCATCCCAACTGCCTCCCGTGGCGCGCCCCCAGTAGTGGTCACGCACAGTCACCCCCGGGGGCAGGCGCATCTGGGCGAAGAGAAACACTTCGTCGTAGTCTGCGAGGTACATCTCGAGAGCCAGGCTCAATTGCTTGAGGTTGCTCAGGCAGGCAGTGGAGCGAGCCTTCTCGCGCGACCGGGCCAGCACTGGCATCAGCACCGCTGCCAACACGGCGATGATCGCCACCACGACGAGCAACTCCACCAACGTGAAGCCGCTTCTGCTGCGCAAAACTGTCACTCCTACGCGTGAAGCGTCTGGGACGGATCAGCTCCAGCTCTTCAGACGGCAGACCCATCACTCCTACACACGATAGGTCTGGCACCGGATGTACCACGACATACGTTGAGGGTAGCAGACGAAACGCGGACGGTCAACTGCACTGTGAGGCGAGACTTGCGTCCAGAAAAAGCGCAAACGCCGCCACATCCATGTGGCGGCTGCTTCGCAATTCCAGCTGTCAGATATCAGGTAGAGTTGGCGTTGAGTTACGACCCACCAAGCATCTTCCGTGCTACTTCGCGGGCATCCACCTGATAGTCACCGGTTTCGATTCGCGTCTTCAGACTCTGAACGAGTTCCTGTCGTACCGGCGGCACGTCGGCCAGTGCTCGTCGTGCCAGTTGCATGTCGAGCGCCCGCTGGCTGAACGCAACCTGATCGGACTGCAGCCCCCCGCCGGCACCACTGAGTTTCGCAGCACCCGCTGAGTCCAATTCGACTCTGCCTGTTCGCTCGATGGGCTGATTGCTCACAGGCTGAGCACGGGTGGGATCTATCTTCATGATGCTACCTCCTTTTCCGAGACCGCGCCCCTCCCAAGGCGGCCTTCAATCACTCTTATCGGCAACATAGGCGGTATCTTTAGGGCTATGGGGAGATTTCTTTTGCAAACTCACAATTGTCCAGGCCCACCGCCGACAGACTGTCACGAAACAGAGAGGATCAAGTCGCAAAAGTATACATGGTGAAAGTGTAGACTGTCAATCACAGGCAGCAGGATATCAGTCAGTCGTCCCTGCAGCCCTGCGCCGCTGCGCCCAGCGTTCGATAATGCTCTGCCGAGCTCTGGCGATGGCCAGGCTGTCATCCGGCACATCGTGACTTATGACTGATCCCGCGCCAGTATACGCCCTCTTGCCGATGGTTACCGGAGCTACGAGGATGGTGTCGCTGCCAATGAAGGCGCCATCACCGATGACTGTGCGATGCTTTTTCACCCCGTCATAGTTGCATGTGATGGTACCTGCGCCTATGTTGGCGTCCCGGCCGATAATCGTGTCACCCAGATAGCTGAAGTGCCGCGATTTGGTGCCCTCGCCCACCTCTGAACGCACGACCTCACAGTAACTGTTGACGCTGGCACTGCCCTTGATCGTGGAGTTGGCTCGCACATGCGCAAACGGCCCGATCTCCACATCGTTTTCGACGCTGCTTTCGATTATCGCGGAGCAGTGGTGTATGCGGCAGTCATCCCCCACAGTGGCATGGTGGAGTAGCACATGCGCACCGATATCGCAGCCACTGCCGACCTGGGTGCGTCCCACAAGGCAAGTGCCGGGCCAGATGACGGTATCTCGGCCCACCTCTACATCTTCATCTATGTAGATGGTCGGCGGATCGAGCAGCGTCACACCCTCGCGCATCAAGCGAGTCCGTATGCGATCACGGCAAATCCGCTCAGCTTCGGCCAGTTGCACCCGATCGTTTATCCCCATCACTTCATCCGGCTCATCAGCCACACAGGCCGCTACAGCCTCACCATTTGCGCGCAGATACGACAAAACGCCGGGCAGATAGTACTCGCCCTGCGCGTTGTTGCGATCCAGATGACTGAGGGCCTCGAAAAGCCGGTCTGCGCGAAAACAGAAGATGCCTGAGCTTATCTCGTCCAGCGCAAGAGTCTGCTCATCGGCATCACGGTGCTCGACCACGCGCTCTACCAGGCCCTCGTCATCACGCACCACTCTTCCATAGCCGGTCGGATCGGGCATATGCGTGGTGAGTATGGTCGCCACAGCGTTTTGCCGGTGATGCTCATCGTGCAGGTGCTGCAGTGTCTCCGCCTGCACCAGCGGTATGTCGGCACAGGTGACCAGTATGTCACCCTCGAAGTCGCTGTACAGTTGCCGGGCACAGTCCACTGCATGGCCGGTGCCCAACTGCTGCTCCTGCACCGCGACGGTGACCTCCGGATAAGTCGCGAGCGTCTCAGCTACGCGCTCGCGGCCCACGCCTACGACCACAGTTATCTGCTGCGGCTCCAACTTCCGGAGAGTGATCAGCACACGCTCTAGCATGGTGCGGCCGGCGATGGTGTGCAGCGGTTTCGGTGTGCCGGATTTGAACCGCGACCCCTCGCCTGCAGCCAGTACTATACAGCCCAGAGGCCTCATATCAGGCCCTCCTGCATATCTGATTAGTCGGTGATATCGTCTGAAGTTGCGTCTGAAGTTACGTCTGCAGTCGCATCGGAAGCGTCTGCGCCTGACAGGCTCGCATCGGTTGTGCTGCCGCCACCGACGACTTCGACCGGTTGCCATAGCTCGGTTTCCGGATGGCACCAGCGCCAGGCAAACCACATCTGCCTGAGCTGTGGTGGCCTCACGTTGCCCGGCGTGGTCACATGGATGCTTCGGGTCGGACCATCTGCAACCAACTGAAGCTGCCCCAGAGGGCTGTCGCGAGTGAACGTCTCGTGCCCATCAGCCACCGCACTCAACACTGGCTGGACGGGTATCGCCAGTGGCCCGTCCGGTAGCAGCACACCGAGTACGTCTGTCTTGTCCGGCAGTGTGCCTGTGGCATCAGACATCCACTCGGGGGCCAGTAGCAAGCCGCCGTAATAGTAGTCCAGCGCCTGCCCGTCGGGCCCCAGCACCCGTGTGTATGGGTCGAAGCTATAGTCGAAATCGTGACCCGTCTGCGGTGACATGACCGTGGTATCAGGCCACAGCTTGCGCCATGCTGCCCAGGTCATAGCCTCGACGGCAACCGGCGCCAGGCCGAGCTGCTCCTCCCGCGCAGGCCCGCTCAGCGGCTGGCCCATATCCAGTGCAGGCCCACCTATAGCAGTCCACAGGCTTTCGGTCTGCCGATCGTATGCCAGCCCTGCACCACCATAGCCGATGCCTGAAGAGCCAAAGTCGAGCGTCTCATCTGCTCTGACCGGACGCTCAAAAGCCATATATGTAGCGCTTGGAGGATCATAATACACCAGTATCGGCTGACCGCCAAGCTGATCGTTTACCAGGCTGTGGCGAGCCAGTATGTTGTGCGGATAGCAGCGCGCATGGCCGTAGAGGCGGACACCGACCACCAAATCGTCATCACTCAGCCACTGTGCCTCCTCAGCACCGACGCTATGCACCGCGTCTGCATACAGCGCCTGCACCTCATCGCGCGCGGCAGGCAACTGATACAGGTGTTCGATCGGCACCGCACAGTTGCCGACGAAAAATCCTGACTGTCCGCTCCCGCTCGCAGGCACGGTGTGATCGTCACTTACCTGCACCGGTGTGATCATCCAGTGACGCTCCGAACCGCTATCGCTACCGGCCGTCAGTGACGCAGTTTCGTTCAGCGTGCGGCCGCCTTCGGGAGCCCGATATGCGGCGACCCACAGGCCGCCGACGATTGCCAGTGCAGCAAGTATACCCGCGATTGCCCCTGCGTAGCACTGGATAGGACGCTGCTGCATAGCCTATGAAACTCCCAAATGATGTGTCAGTATTACGGCAATTCCTCCGGTACTTTCTCCTCTCAACGGATAAACACCTGCGCAGACAGCGTGCGAACACGTCCTTTTCGCCCAGCCCACCTGCTACACACACATCACACCATGTCGACGCGTCAGAGCAGGGCCGCCTCCTTCGTACGACGGGAATTCTTCGCCGCCCCCATATCAGCCTACTGCACACAGGTCACACCAGCAAACGCGTTACCCACCTGGCGAACATGATGTGGGCTGTGCACTCATGGAGATACATGATGCCGCCAAAGCAACGTATCGCTTGCGCAGAGGAAGTATCGGGCAAGGAATATTGCCATGGGATCGCGAACAATAGCGCAATACTGCAGACACGCTGCATTGCCGGGCCACTTCTCGAAAGGAGTTGTGCTGATGGATCGTGCCGAGCCACGCAATCGCCGACCGCACACGCTTTTCCTTGCCGCTGTGGCCATATTGTTCGCCACTGCGACGATGACAATCCTATCGTGCGATCGTGGGCACGGACCGATCAGTATAGGTGGCCGCGGAGTGGCGGCACTGGAAGGAGACTTCACACGTATCGCGGCTCAGACGCTTCCCAGCGTAGTCAGCATATCGTGTGAAGTCACACCTCGACCGATATCACAGGCCGAGCGGCAGGTGCGCGAGTGGTTCAAGCAGCACGATTTCCCCGGCCCTCCGACGCCTGATACCGACGCAGATCAGCGCGCAACTTCGGTGGGATCAGGCTGGATCTACAGCCCTGACGGCTTCATCATCACTAACGCTCATGTGGTCCGCGATGCCTCGCGCATCATGGTGGAACTAAACGACCGACCGGGCGAGAGCCGCCAGCACCAGGCGCAACTGTGGGCCACCGATCCGCGCAGTGAACTGGCGGTCATCAAGGTAGACCCGGGCCGCCCCCTGCCAACTCTGAAGCTGGGCGACTCTGAGAGGCTTGCAGTCGGCTCATGGGTTATGGCTGTGGGCAGCCCCTTCGCGCTGCAGCAGACAGTGACTGTCGGGGTGGTCAGTGCCAAGGGACGCCTGCTGCCCGGTGAAGACGACTACATCACCATCGGCGACGTCATCCAGACTGATGCCTCCATCAACATCGGCAACAGCGGTGGGCCACTGGTGAACCTGCGCGGTGAAGTGGTCGGCATCAACGTGGCCATCGCATCTCCCACTGCCGGATCGCTGCCGGTAAGTGTCGGCATCGGCTTTGCGATACCTGCAGCCACGGCTGCCCATGTAGTGCCAAAGCTGATTTCTCAGCGCACTGTCCCGCGCGGCTGGCTGGGCGTGGCCATCGAAGACCTGTCACCGAACATGCGGGAGTTTTTCTCGGCTCCTGAGGGCGGTGCGCTGGTCAACCGCATCTTCAAGAGTGCACCTGCAGCCACCTCAGACCTGCGTGAAGACGATGTGATCGTGGCCGTAGACGGCACTGCTATCAGTTCCCCATGGGATTTGCAGAAAGCCATCTCCCTACGCCCTCCAGGGGCCACGGTTTCCCTCCGGATAATCCGCGAAGGTGCAAAGAAATCTCTGACTACCACCCTCGGCCACATGCCGGCCAAATACACTGGCCAGGCTGAGCAGGGAGAGCGCGATGCGCCTGCTCAGGCCGAGTTCGAGCTGGGGCTGGAGCTCAAGCCCATAGACGCGAAGCTGAAAGATAAACTGGGGCTGCACAGAGAGCACGGCGTGGTGGTGACCCAGGTGAAGGCCGGGTCCGCCGCGCGCGGAAAGCTATACCGCGGTGATGTCATCGTGTGGATAGACGGTGACCCGATACAGACGCCGGAAGACTGCAAGCAGGCGGTGGAGAAGGCTGTGCAGTCTGACCGCGGTTACATGCTGGTACGAGCGGAGCGAACCCTCAGCGATGGCGAAGTGACGCTGGTGACGGCCGATATCCCGCTGATACCCTGAGACTTGCAAACCTCAATCCGTATTAGCAGAGGAGCGACGCTGGTCACCAGACTTGGACGTATCTGTGCCTCGAGACAAATCTGACGGACGGCGACTTGCCCCCTGCCCACTGCCCGGATTTTGCGATTCTCCCGGCTCATCCTGGTCAGCGGGCGACTTATCGGCATCACCACCAGCGGCCGGTTTTTCGGGTGTCTGAGCATCTCCCGAACTCGATGCAGGCGCCTCCTCACCACGCGAAGAGCGCGCCTCGACACGGCGAAGTGTGACGGCAACTCGTGCCGATCCGGGACCGAGCACGGTCACACCCGAGGGCACCTGGAGAGGCACGGAGTACGCGTTGGTGCCGCGCAGGTCGCTGATGTCCACACGCGCGGTGTCAATTGCAGTTATGCCAGCGAGTACCTCTCCCTCGCCGGTGATAGTCACCGTGGTAGGTTCGCGACGCACCTCCACTACCTCCCAGCCACGAGGTACCGGACCGATGTTGGGCCGAACAGGGATTGTGCGCGTCTCAACGCGCTCTACGGGGATGGTCACTGTGACTGTCGCCGGTTCGATGCGGATGTTTTCCACCATCATGTTCGCTTCATCACGGGGCTGAGGGACGACCTGGCGTTTGATAGTGGCACTGGCACCAGCCAGGTCCACAACCGCTACCAGCCGATCAACTCGATGCACATCCGAGGCAGCGCCGCTAATTTGCACTTCATTTGGCTGTACCTGCCAGCCCTTAGCAGCGAAACCATCAGCACAGCGGCCACGGCTCTGGGCCAGTACCGGTCGGTTTTCCGTCAGTGTCGTGTCAAGCTCTACCTGCACCCGCTGGCGTTCGACGGACACCAGTTGCAGGCCGGGGCGCAAGTACTGTACCGCTAGCGGCACGCTGTGCGTACCCACCTCACTGCCATCCAGGTCTGCCACCACTATGATGTCTTCTGTGTCCATGCGATGGAAGATAGAGCGCCGCCCTCTGAGCGTGACGTAGACATCCGTCGGCGTCACACTCAACACCTGCATATCAGATGCGACTGACACCGTGGCCACCTCAACCTTGGTGCGCTGCTCGATAACCGGGTCGGTCTGCGCGCGCACCGCCGTCCATATCGCGATGGCGGCGATAAGCGATGTGATCTTCAAGGCCAGGTTGTTTCGTATGATCGCACGCATGGATTTATCTGCTGGATTTCCTTTTCGAGCCTGTCTGGCAGGCTCACACAACTGTACCCAGAACTTCTTGCGGTCACGCCCTGGTAGCCACGACTACCCGCGACTATCTACGACCACATCGGTATCATAGATGTGCCTATGATGGCCTGCGCCAAAACAGCAGTCGCGGCTTTTCCTGCGGCGTTTCAAACAGATTCATCAGCCGCTCGGCCAACTGTGCGCGATCCAACCGGCGCATGAGAGCCCCATCTACGGCCATCGAGACACCACTGGTCTCTTCTGACACCACCACACAGACAGCATCGGTGTGCTCGACGATACCCAAAGCTGCCCGGTGCCTCATGCCGGTGCTCGCCGACAGCCCCGGGCTTTCGGAATACGGAAGCACGCAGGCAGCCGCGACCAGGATGTTGCCGCGTATCACCACTGCGCCGTCGTGCAGAGGCGAACGGGGCTGAAATATAGCGCCCAGCAATTCTGAAGACACTCTCGCGTTGAGCGTTTTGCCGGTGCGCGTAATCTCCATCAAGCCGGTCTGGCGCTCGAAGACGATAAGAGCCCCGATGTGGTGCTCAGCGAAATGGTCTACTGCCTCCATGACCTCGCTAATCACACTCTGCAAATCCTCGGTGCCCAGTGACATGCGTGAGAAGGCGCGCCCCAAAAATCCCGCTCGTCCCAGCCGCTCCAGGGCCATGCGCAGCTCTGGCTGGAAAATCACTACAAGCGCGATGATGCCGGGCACCAGCATCCGGCTGAGCAGCCAGTTGAACGTGGGCAGCCAGGTAGTGACGGCCACGATCACCATCACCACAAACACGCCCTTGATCAGTGAGACAGCCGCAGTGCGCCGAACCATCATCAACAGGCTGTAGATGATCAGCGCCACCAGCAGGATGTCTACTACATCCAGTATGGTGATACCGCCACTGCTTTCCCACCAGGACTGCATCCACGTCGTCATCTCATCCGACCGTCATCACAGGTTATGTGCACTCGAAAAGCTCCTACGCCCGCGCCTGTCCGCTCTCATCTCGCCAGCCTGCTGTCACGGGCAGTGAAGCCGGTGAGGACAGTGAAGGCAGTGAGAACAGGTCCTCATCACAGGCAAAAGCCAGACCATGGGCTGCCGACCATCAGTGCATCGCCGGACCGTTCAGGAAGATGGAAGCCTGGATGCCACCGTGCACCAGCAGTGATACGATGGCACTGGCGATGGCCACCCCGATGATGATGCAGCCCATCGCCCGCCAAAAGTGCATGCCGAAAACCGCTGCCATCGCCGCGCCCGTCCACGCTCCGGTCATCGGTAGGGGGACGGCGACAAACAGCGTCAGCGCCCACACCCCGTATTTGTTGACCATCTCTTCCTTGCTGCGCGCTTTTTTCAGCAGGTGCGACACGATTCCACCGATCAGACGGCGGTCTGCCAGGCGCTCAGCGGCCCAATTGAAGCCCAGTACCACCGGCACCACCACCAGCACGTTCGCCGGTATCGCCAGCGCAAGCGTCTTCCACAGTGGCAGGCCCAGCAGCACTCCGTAGGGGATCCCACCGCGTACCTCGCTTATCGGCATCGCCGAGAGAATTACCACGACCACTTCCGGCGCAAAAATGCGCGACAGGAACTCGAAAAGCTGCTCTGCCAATCACCATCCGCCTTCCTGGTAGACCACACCCGCCAACGTCCCCCAAACCTCACACGAAAGACAGCTTCATCGCTGCACGAACTGTGCCAGCCTATCTGTTTGACCGGCATGAACGGGTATACTATCATAAGATGGACGGATCAGACCACATGGGAGCTCAACTCTTCTCCGTTGTCTTCTGCAAGAGACCCTTCGAGTGTCCTGGTATAGGTCTAACCCAAGGTGGTATCTGACATGCTAGTACTAAGATCCCTGACTACCCTGCTACTACTTTTCGGCATGCTTTTCGCCATCGGAGCGGTAGCTCTCTACTACGTAGAAGCTCCGGTGTGGCTGGCAGTGCTGTTCGCCCTCTTCATTGCTGGGCTGCAATATGCCATATCGCCGCTCATACTGCAATGGGTGATGAAAATTCGCTGGGTGCCGCTGTCACAGATTGACCCTGTGCAGGACCGTCATCTAGGCGATCTCTGTCGACAGTATAACATACCCATGCCACGTTTCGGAATAATCGAAGATGGCAATCCCAACGCCTTCACCTTCGGCCACTATCCGGGCAACGCACGTGTGGTGGTGACGCGAGGCCTGCTCGATATATGCGATGAAAGAGAGGTCCGTGCGGTAATCGCACACGAACTCGGGCACATCGCTCACTGGGACTTCGTGGTCATGACGGTGGCCGCGACAGTGCCGATGGTGCTGTACATGATCTGGCGCTTCGGCATGTACTCGGGACGCGGACGCGACCGCAATGCAGGCGGGGCAGCTCTCGTGGCCATCGGTGCACTTATCGCCTACATCATCAGCCAGTACATGGTGCTGGGCCTGTCGAGGCTTCGTGAGTACTACGCAGATCAGTTTTCGGCGCGCGCCACAGGTGATGCCAACGCGCTGTCCAGCGCGCTGGTGAAGATCGGCTACGGACTGGCACGCATGGCAAAAGAGGAGGCCCAGGACACCGACTCCGCTGCTCATCCGGCATCAACCGCGGTCGCCGGAGCGCGCATGCTCGGCATCTTCGACGGCAAGCTCAGTGCCTCTATGGCGCTGGCGAGTGCATCAGGATACTCGGCAGCCACCGGACAGTACTCAGCAGACGCTGTCAGCTCGGCCATGCGCTGGGACCTGTGGAACCCTTGGGCGCTCATCTGCGAACTGAGCTCCTCCCATCCGCTGCCGGCCAAACGCATTGCGGCACTCAGCAGGCAGGCCACCGCTCAGGGCCATCGGCCACTGTATGCGGCCCCACAGCGGGCTCCGGCAAATCTGTGGGGGCAGTTCTTCGTGGACATCGCCTACAACTACGCGCCTCTGCTGGGTGCTATCGCAGGCGCAATCCTGGCTATGGCACTGGGCGCTGGAGCTACCGACTGGGCGGTATGGGCCGGTGGCGTTCTGCTGGGAGCAGGTCTGGGGATGCTGCTACGGCTGCACTTCAGCCATCCCACACGCCGCTTTTCCCCCAGGCAAGTCAGCAACCTCGTGCCCGAGATAGGGGTGTCACGTGTCCGGTGCATCCCGGCGCTGCTGCAGGGACAGATCATCGGTCGCGGCATCCCGGGGCTGTACTGGAGTGAAGACCTGGTCATACAGGACAGCAGCGGCCTGATGACTATGGACTATCGCCAGCCACTGCGATTTCTCGAGGTCCTCTTCGGGCTGTTTCGAGCCGAGCGCTTCATCGGCCAGCAGGTGACCGTGGAGGGCTGGTACCGCCGCTTCCCGATCCCATACCTGGAGATCTACCGTGTGCTGCTACCCAACGGCGAAGTCCACACCTCGCATAACCGGGGTATCAGTATGCTGTGGAGCACACTGGTCACAGTCATCGGCGGCTTGCTGCTACTGGTCGGCATGCTGGCCTTCCTGCCGACAACGGGCCTGTAGCCTGCTACCGCCGGCAACCCTATCGCACTCACACTGACACAATTCATCATCCTACCGCATACAGCACGGGGGCGAACCCTGACCTATGCCGATAATTGACGCCCACACTCATGTTTTTCCCGACAAAGTAGTAGACACAGCCATGGCCACTCTACTCGAAGCCTACCAGGCCGAACCGGTAGTGCGCCCCACGGTGGACAACCTGCTTGCACATATGGATCGGTCGGGGGTGGACTACAGCGTCATCTGTCCTGTGGCCACCAGACCGCAGCAGGTAGACTCGATAAACCAGTGGATCCTCAGCCTACCACGTGAGCGGCTGATACCGTTCGGGGCACTGCACCCGCATCACCCGGACAGTGAGAGCCAGATCCAGACGCTGCTGGATGCAGGCATCCGTGGCATCAAGCTGCAACCGTTCTTCCAGGGCTTCACACTGCTGGAGGAGGCGACACAGCGGCTGATGGAGCAGATCGGCGACCGCCTGTTCATCATCATGCACGGCGGCGACGAGATCGTGCCCCAGGAGTGCGTCGAACCGAGCCCACAGCGCATGGCTGCCTTCGTAGACCGCCATCCGTACCTGCGGATGTGCATCGCGCACCTGGGCGGCTACATGCTCTGGGATGAAGTGGAGCGGCATCTGGTGGG
>LSQX01039329.1_pt1 | contig 11079 bp, 12 predicted proteins | sample 654561 | NCBI WGS metagenome assembly LSQX01 (sample SAMN04489861, study PRJNA283612) | anaerobic digester metagenome | isolation source: 4 biogas reactors fed with cattle manure at either 37C or 55C with and... | place: Denmark: Kongens Lyngby | collected 2014 | reverse complement strand
TTTCGTTTCGGTGATCTGAAAGAGTCGAAAGAGCGAAAACTCACAGAGTACATACTGATTGGTACGCTGCTGAGCTTTGGCATAGCACTGGTTACAGGTATCATCGTGGTTAAACTACTGACATATTAAAATAACTGTTCATTGAATCATCAATCATGCGCGACAAAAATGAAAGAGAAAAGGGCCTGGCAGAGCTGAAAGCAGAGATCAGTCTGAAAGCAAAAAAAGGTGTTGACTTTATACTGGCGGCAACCGTTTGCTGGTTCGGGATATTCATCATCTGGAGGTTTACACTGATTTCCTCGTACGAGAAAAGTGTGTTTACCTTTATTCTGGGAGGGGGATTGCTGCCTCTGGCATTTGCTTTTTCGAAAATAATAAAAACAACCTGGAAGATAAAAGATAACCCGCTACAGCCTCTTGGGTTATGGCTCAATTTTGCACAACTGATCTATTTCCCGTTTTTGTTTTTTATCTTCGTGAAGTATCCCGATTATTTCATCATGGCTTATGCGATTATCACAGGTGCACACCTGTTCCCCTATGCCTGGTTTTACGAAGAGAAAGGGTATGCTGTTGCTGCTGTGGCCATCTCTGTGGGAGCAATGGCGATTGCTCTTCTTGTTGATCCTGTTGATATTTTTTATGTGCCGCTCTTTACCGCAACGCTGCTGCTTGTACTGGGTTTTAGGATTCTGTACAGCAATAATAAACAATTCAAAACAAACAGACAAGTTTAATGAAACAATTCATTTGTGCATTCATTCTTTTGGTTGCAAGCCCGCCGGTACTTCAGGCACAATCAAGCGATTCGAAATACGAAAACAGGATTGCCATCTCCTTTTCATCGTTTGGTGACAACTTCGTATACTACAGTGAAGGTTTGGCTGGCGCAGCAAGTTACGACGGTGATTACTTCTTTGCTGTCGGCATCCATTATCTTCATCCCCTGAACCGATGGCTCGAGCTGGAGACGGGAGCCGAGTATGCCAGACATCACATCTTGATCAATCCCAACCTGCCACCCCAAATGGACAGTACACCGCGGAAAGCAGCTTTTTCACTGATCAACATCCCGGTCACCCTCCGGGCAAATTTCCTGCGCTATTTCTTCGTGAATGGGGGACCTTTCCTCGATATTGATGCTTCGACAGAGAGTCCGATAGACAGTCAAACTGGGTTGGGAGCCATGCTGGGGATCGGCATGCAGTGCCGGCTCCATTCGGGTATTGCACTCTTTGTGAATCCCTATGTAAAAAATCATTCACTCTTGCCCTTCGGTTTCTTCAATCATCATGAGAGGGTTTTTGAAGCAGGGTTTAGGCTCGGCATCACTTATCCGCTGAACCGTTGAAAAAAACAGACCATCTGAGTTTGCAAAACAGGCTTTTTATGCATTCACTAACTATTGTATTGAAATGATCAAATCAGTTCTGATCGTCGGCCTGGGAGGTTTTATAGGTTCAGCACTGCGTTATATGGTTTCAAGATATTTCCAGATCCATTGTATTTCTGTTTTTCCATGGGTACTTTCACCGTGAACATTATCGGAAGTTTTGTTATCGGTATTCTTTTTGGTCTCTCGGAAAAAGGAAATATCATGTCACCTGAATGGCGTATCTTCCTGACTGTTGGTGTTTGTGGTGGGTTCGCAACCTCCTCTATAAGAACAAAGTAAAACACCATATAAAATAAAAAAATAGACATAACTTTTCAACCTCTCCTGATGCTTCGTTGGCAACAGGCGTTTTCTTTACATAACTCCCTTATTTATATTTTATTAGTAATTCTATACTGAACAATTGAAAAAATCCGAATGTTCTAATTAAGCGAATTATCATGGATTAATTAAAATTTGAAAGCTATGGATTACTTAAAAAATCAAATTGAAACATTAAACGACCTTGTACTAATTAACAATGACAGAGTAGAGGGTTATCAAAAAGCCATTGAGGAACTGAAAACGGAGGACGCAGACCTGAGATTTATTTTTCAGGAAAGAGTTAACCAAAGTAAATCCTTTCATTCCGAATTAGTAAATGTAATTGCCAGAACAGGCGGTGAGATTGAAGAGGGTACCAAGCTATCCGGTAAGATTTATCGTGCCTGGATGGATGTGAAAGCTTTCTTCTCCGGAGCAGACAGAAAAGCAATTCTCGACAATTGTGAGGATGGAGAAGATGCAGCTCTCAGAGCATATAATGAAGCTCTTGAATGCGAGGACCTCACCCCTGAGCAAAGAACAATCATCATTCGTCAGCAGGCAGAGATCAAAACTTCACACGACAAGATCAAAGCGATGCGTGATTTGCTCTGATTTTTTTCTTCTTCACTTCAGACCATTGAACATTTATTAAAGGTGGAACTCATCTCATCCACTGAGGTGGTTCCGGCTTCGTTATCCGCGGGAATCATCGAAGGATGAGTGTTCCACCTTTATTTGTATCTGTGATTCATTCTTGAATTCATTAAAAACATTACCCATGAAAAAAGAAAGCAGTAAAAATGAGACGAACGGTTCTCAGAGAAAAAAGAGTGCAGATCAGTCGGGGAAGAACCCTACTATCCCGGGTAAGGGTACCGAACCGGCAAAGGTATCGATGATTGAACTAAAAGATCCTGATCCTGTGGAGATGAGTGAAGCCGATAAGAAAATCTCACGGGAAGTACGTCCCGTGACGCCTGAAAGTGCCAAACAAAAAGACCTTGCCGTAAATAAGGGAGGTGGCTATAGCAAACGGATGACAAGCAATCAGGGACTCCGTGTAAATGATGACAGCAACACACTGAAAGCTGGCGAGCGTGGCCCTTCATTGCTGGAAGATTTTATCATGCGTGAGAAGATCACCCATTTCGATCATGAACGCATCCCCGAACGCATCGTACATGCCAGAGGATCGGGGGCACACGGTGTCTTCAAGGTCACCAACCCCATTCCGCAATTTACAAAGGCTCAATTTCTTACAGAAAAAGAAAAAGAGACCTCGGTCTTTGTCCGCTTTTCCACCGTTCAGGGGGGACGCGGGTCAACCGATATGGCCCGAGATGTAAGAGGTTTTGCCGTCAAGTTCTACACGGAAGAAGGGATCTTTGACCTGGTGGGTAACAATGTGGCTCCATTTTTCATACAGGATGCCATCAAATTTCCGGACCTGATACATGCAGTGAAGCCTGAACCACGCAACGAGATACCGCAGGCAGCATCCGCACATGACACCTTCTGGGATTTTATCTCCACCTCCCCCGAGACATTCCACACGGTGATGTGGCTGATGAGCGACAGGGCTATACCCCGCAGCTACCGGATGATGGAAGGTTTTGGCACCCACTCGTTCAGGTTCATCAACGACAAGGATGAATCATTCTTCGTGAAATTCCACTGGAAACCAACCCTGGGACTACACTCACTGGTATGGGATGAGAATCAGAAGATTGCCGGTAAGGACACTGATTTTCACAGACGTGATCTGTGGGATGCCATTCAGCTGGGTGAGTTTCCGGAATGGGACCTTGGGGTTCAGGTTATCCCGGAGGAAGATGAGTTCAAATTTGATTTCGACCTGCTCGATCCCACGAAGCTGGTACCGGAAGAGCTGGTGCCCGTGCAGATTGTGGGCAGGATGACACTGAATCGTAATCCCGACAATTTCTTTGCTGAAACAGAACAGGTAGCTTTTCATCCGGGCCATGTTGTTCCGGGTATCGATTTCTCCAATGATCCGCTCCTGCAGGGGCGTCTCTTCTCTTATACCGACACACAGATATCACGTTTGGGTGGCCCCAATTTTCATGAGATACCTATCAATCGCCCGGTAGTGCCGGTCGTCAATAACCAGAAAGACGGGATGCACAGGATGACCATCCCTGTGGATGAAACCAGTTATCACCCCAACACCATCAGTGATAATTATCCGCTACAGTCCACTAAGGAGGAAGGAGGATTTACAAGTCACAGGGAACGTATAGAAGCACACAAGGTGCGCGCAAGAAGCCAAAGCTTCCTGGATCATTATTCACAGGCCATTCTATTCTATCACAGTCAGACCGATGTGGAGAAAAAACATATCGCCGATGCTTTCAGCTTCGAACTGGGTAAGGTGAAGCGTGTCGCTATACGTCAGAATGTGCTGAAGATGATCAGAATGGTTGATAATGAGCTGGCCATCCAAGTCGCCACACAGCTGGGTATGCCCATTCCCGAGGGTGTTCCGGAGAACATGCAACATAGTCCCGATGCCACACCGGAAGAGTATGAAACCATCATTGTGAAGCCCAAAATAAAGGAATCGCCGGCACTGAGCATCCTGAAGAATCAGAAGAAAGATTCTATTCGCACACGAAAAATTGCCATTTTGTGTGATGAGGGTGTGGATGGCTCTCAGTTGAAAAAACTGAAGGAGACACTTACCGGTGAAGGAGCTATGGTAAGAGTAGTCGCGTCTCATCTTGGAATCATCCGGGACAATCAGGGAAAGGAGATTGAAGTAGATGATTCTGTGCTCACCACCTCCTGTGTCCTGTTCGACGCGACAGTTGTTCCCGACGGATCACCGGATATGTTTATAATGATGCAGATAGATCCACGCTACAAGGAATTTGTAAGGGATACTTATTTTCATTATAAACCTATATCGGGTAATGGAGCTGCTGTCAACTTTATCCTGGATGTGATTGGCGAAGATCTTACCACCGAGAACGGAATTATAAAAGATGGGAATCCGGCCAATTTTGTAAAAGCCATTAAAGAGGGTCGTTACTGGGACAGATAGTAATTAGCGGGAGAGATAAAAAATTGCGTTCACAGATAAATGTAAATAATGAACTAAGTATATTTATATAATCAAAAAAACATTATTATGTCAACAAAAAAAGAAACCGTTAAAAAAGCACCAGCTACCAAAAAAAGTGACACCAAACTGAAAGCAGAAGATCAGGGTAAGCTGCAGGAATTTTTGGTGGATTCATTCAAGGATATCTATTATGCCGAGAATGAAATTATGAAAGGATTGAAGAAAATGGAAACCGCTGCGACATCGAAAGAGCTGAAAAGCAGCATCAAAAAGCACTACAGTCAGACAGAAGGTCAGATAAAGCGACTGGAAGAAGCATTTAAACTGTTGGGTGAGAAACCGGCAAAGAAAAAATGTGAAGCCATTGATGGTATCCTGAAAGAAGGGGAAAGTATTTTAGAAGAGACCGAAGCAGGTACCATGGTGCGTGATGTGGCTATTATCATCGCTTCCCAGAAAGTGGAACACTATGAAATTGCAACTTATGGCAGCTTAGCCGAATTGGCAAAAACCCTGGGTCTTTTTGAAGTATCCCAATTACTGGATGCAAGTCTGCATGAAGAAAAATCGACCGACCTTTCCCTGACAGATCTTGCAGTTTCCTTCGTTAACACTGAAGCGAAAGCGGAATAGCGCTACAGGATAATTTCTTTATAATAGAGGGGGTGTATTGCCGGGCGATATTACACCCCCTTTATGATATATATGATAGGTTAAGTAAAAAACAATCGTTATAATGATGACTTAAAGTCGTTTATTTGATCCGGGATGAATGGCAAACATTTTCTCCTTTATCAAAGATTAAAATACTGATATGTAAAACCAGGCAATATGAAAAAAAAAGATACAACACAGATACGTCCAAAACAGAGTCAAAGAAGACCAGGGAAAGAAAATAAAATGAAACCCGAGCCCCAGAGTGACCCCGTTGAAAGTAACGATAAATTAAAAGGTAAGGTGGCACTCATCACGGGTGGAGACAGCGGCATAGGAAAAGCTACTGCGCTGCTCTTCGCATCTCACGGCGCTGATATCTCCATCGCTTATCTGAGTGAAACAGAGGATGCGAAAACAACACAAAAAGAGATTGAAAAAATGGGCCGGCAATGTTTACTGATCAAAGGAGATCTCTCGAAAGAGAGTAATTGCAGGAAAGCAGTTGAAAGAACTATCAACAAGTTCTCCAAACTCGATATCCTGATTAACAATGCAGCTCTGCATTGGGAAAGTGAGCGCCTGGAAGATATCTCTACAGAACAGCTGACACGTACCTTTCAAACCAACGTTTTCTCATACTTTTGGATAACAAAATATGCACTGCCTTATCTGAAAAAAGGGAGTGCCATTGTGAATACCACCTCTGTAACCGCTTATCGCGGAAGCGGGAAACTGATTGATTATGCTGCCACCAAAGGAGCAGTGGTCGGGTTCACACGCAGTCTTGCTCAAAGTCTGGCCCATAAGAACATCCGTGTGAACGCGGTAGCACCGGGCCCCATATGGACGCCTCTTATTGCCTCCTCTTTCGACAAGAAAAGAGTAGCTGAATTTGGTAGTGATACACCCCTGGGCAGAGCCGGAGAACCCAATGAGGTTGCTACCTGCTTTCTTTTCCTTGCCTCCAACGATGCGAGTTACATGAGTGGACAGTGTCTCCATCCCAATGGAGGAGAAATCATTAACGGATAAACCGAAAGTGAGATCTCCTAACAATAAAACACCATTCTCTTTTGAAGGATGGTGTTTTTTCACTATCAGCTATCCTGTTTCAGCGTTTTTTTCTTACCAGCGCATAGATGAAGAGTACAAGCAATGAACCACCTATGGCCAGCAGCAGTGTCCTGAAGCTAAATTCATCCACTGTGCCCCACCCCAGAAAAGAGCCTATCCAGCCGCCGACAAATGCGCCAATAATTCCGATCAGGATTGTAACCAGCCAACCACCGGGATCCTTGCCCGGACGAATTGCCTTAGCGATGGCTCCTGCAATAAGACCTAATAAAATCCATGATAAAATTCCCATGTTAATGATATTTTAAATTTGACAAAATGTTTTTATTACGTTTTTGATTTATCTGAAAATGTGTCATTTACCTGCTTTCGTGCACTTCAGGCAAAATATTTTCACTCGATGGAATAATTATTGTATCTCCGGCGTTCACTTTGAACTCATGCTTTACCGTATCCTCGTCCTTACCCTTATCCTTTTTTTTGGAAAAAATTCTGAAGATCCAGCTGTTGGCAATGGTTTCAGCAGCCTTGGTTATCTCTACTACACCCTGATCAACATTCGCGATTGCCGTATCTACATTTAATCCCATCTGCTTGTCGTTCAACAGGCGGGGGATAACACCCTCACCGTGATTGATGGAATAGGAAGTCTGATGGAGCTGGTTCACGAGTGAGTCGGTTTTCTGTGTCGTAGAGTTTAAATTAACCATGATCCTGTTCATTTCAGTAGTGATGCCATCATCATTCACAAGCTTGCCCAGGTCACCCTCACCATTGTTAATTTTGGTGGTGATCTTATTCACATCTGAAAGTGATGCATTCAGGCTGCTTGTTGCTTTCGTCAGATTGGCTGTAAGACTATTATCATTGATAAGGCGCGCAATATCCCCATCACCGCTGTTGATCTTTTCTGCCACTGAGCTTAAGCTTGCCACCATATTTTCTGCTTCATCAAGCATCTCCGTAGCCTGCAAGATAATTGCCTGAATATCAATGCCAGTAGAAACAGGCAGATAATCACCCTGCTCGACCTTACCTGTGGTGGGATCACCGGTAGAAATAAGTACAATTTTGCCACCCATCAACCCTTCCTGTCCAATCTGGACAACCGAGTTCTTATAGATATATTCGGTGTAGCTGTCTCGTATCAACATGGTAACGATGATAGATGAATCGGCCACGATCCGGATATCACTCACTGTACCTATATTTATCCCTGCAAATCTGACAATGTTGCCTGACATCAATCCGCGAATATCTTTGAACGAAGCGTGTACCTCTGTGTTTGAAGAGAACAGATTCTGTTTGCTTCCTATCAGATATACCGCTACAATAAACAATATCAGGGCTGACGCCATAAAAATACCCAGCCTTAATGCTTTTTTTGTTCTTTTCATATTTTATGCTGTTTGCTAAATAAAATAATCACGTATCTCTTTGTTGTCGCTCCGACTCAATTCATCATACGTACCGTCCACGATGAAAATCCCTTCACTCATTATCTTTATGCTATCGGTGGCGATCTTAGCACACTTCATATCATGCGTGATGATGATTGAAGCGGTGTTGTACTCTTCACGTATCTTCAGCATTAGTTCGCTTATCTCTCCCGATGTAACCGCGTCCAGCCCTGTGGTAGGTTCATCATAAAGAATAATTCCAGGATTCAGAATCAATGTTCTGGCCAGGGCAATTCTCTTTTTCATACCACCGGATAACTCTGATGGCATGCTGTCAATCGAATCCAGAAGGCCAACACTTCTGAGCGATCGTTCAATCAACTCTTCCGTATCATGCTCCTTGTCCTTGAATTGTGTTCTCCTGATGGGGAATGAAAGATTCTCACGTACACTCATCGAGTCATAGAGTGCCCCCCCCTGAAAGAGATATCCCACCTTTTTTCTTAACTCATTCAGTTCGTTATCATCACATTCAAGTACGTTTGTCCCCATCACGTCGATCTCCCCGACATCGGGCTCAATAAGCCTGACGATACATTTGGTAAGTACAGATTTACCGATCCCCGATTTACCGACAATTCCCAGGTTCTCTCCCTGATGAAGTGTCAGATCGATACCGCGCAAAATGTGATTATCCTTAAAGGATTTATATAAGCTCTTGACAACAATCACCTTTTCTCTATCCATACAGTTTTACAGAATGCTCGTTATTAATACAAAAACCAAATCAATCACGAATATGGTAAGTGAGGAAGCCACCACTGCTGAGTTGGCCGCCTTTCCAACCGACTCGGTTCCCCTGCCTGCGGTGTACCCTTTATAACATCCTATCAGACCGATAAAAAAGCCAAACAATACTGTTTTCAGTGTTGAAGGAAACAGATCAATAAAACCCAGTAATGTGAACGAACGGTTGATGAAAAGCGTAACAGATGTATCTTCGAATATGTTCACAGCAAGGAAAGCACCGAAAAGACTGAACGCATCTGCGAATATCACCAGTATCGGAACGACCAGTGTGGTGGCCATTACACGGGAAGCAACGACGAAACTCAGAGGACGTGTACCCGATACCTCCATCGCATCTATCTGCTCGGTTACTCTCATTGCCGCAATCTCAGCACCTATCCCCGAACTTATCTTCCCCGCACAGATCAGTCCCGTGATGACAGGTCCCAACTCACGTACCATTGAAACCGCAATCACTCCCGGCAGGAGGGTCTGTGCACCAAAGTCGGCAAGAATGGGATTCATCTGCATGGTGAGTACCAGCCCCATGATAAAACCGGTAACCACGACCAGCGCCAGTGATTTATTACCCAACAGAAAACCGTGTTTGATTAACTCCCGAAATTCAAATGGAGGATGGAACATCTCTTTAATCACATTCCCGGTGAACATGACCAATTCTCCCAAATCAATGAAGACACCGTTATAGAAGTTCCGGGTCTCCTCTTTCACTTTGAGTCTTCCCTTAAAACGCTCTTTTATTATTGACACATTGATTTTTGCCATAAATCTTACGATAAATTTTTTCGTCAGAAGGAAATTTTGTACAATGATACGTTTTTTTTCGGTAAAAAAGCTTAATAGCCTCTGCAATTAATTGATTTATATGGTCAGGACCATATTATATGACAAATTTAACATCAATTGTTTTGAAGATGAATCGTATGCTACTGATTATCGTCCCTCCTTCGAACAACATATTTATACTCTATAGCTACCCTCGGACCTCTCAAAACCAAAAAATTACAGTTTTTTGCCACAAATAATTTCATTCAAAAGAAAAGATTTTGTATTTTTGTAAATCAAAAAAAAAGATGGTTTTTGGGGACGTTTTCGATATTCAATGTAAACATAAAGATAAGTGAGTGAGCTTATCGGCATAACGGGAATGATTACTTCAGGAATAAAAAAAGAACACTTTTAACAAATAAAATTCAATAAAGTATGATTAAAGTAGGTATTAACGGATTCGGTCGCATTGGACGCTTAGTTTTCCGTGCAGCGCAAAACAGAGACGATATTCAGATAGTGGGTATCAATGACTTGCTCGATGTAGATTACATCGCTTATATGTTAAAATACGACACCATCCATGGCCAGTTCCAGGGGACTGTTGATGTGAAAGATGGCAACCTGGTTGTGAACGGAAACACCATTCGTGTAAGTGCAGAAAGAAACCCGGCTGACCTGAAATGGGATGCTGTTGGTGCAGAATATGTAGTTGAATCTACAGGTCTGTTCCTCTCTAAAGATAAAGCACAGGCACACATTGACGCAGGTGCAAAATATGTGGTTATGTCTGCTCCTTCAAAGGATGACACACGCATGTATGTGATGGGTGTGAACGAAAAGACTTACACCAAAGGTGAGCAATTCGTTTCCAACGCTTCTTGTACCACCAACTGTCTTGCGCCCGTTACGAAAGTACTGAACGACAAATTCGGTGTTCTCGAAGGACTGATGACCACTGTACACTCAACTACAGCCACACAGAAGACCGTTGACGGTCCTTCAGCGAAAGACTGGAGAGGTGGCCGCGCAGCATCAGCCAACATCATCCCCTCATCTACCGGAGCAGCAAAAGCGGTGGGTAAGGTAATCCCTGAACTGAACGGCAAACTTACCGGAATGTCGTTGCGTGTTCCTACACTTAACGTTTCTGTGGTTGACCTCACCGTACGTCTGGCTAAAGAGACCACTTACGAAGAGATTTGCGCAGCTATGAAGGAAGCTTCTGAAGGCGAACTGAAAGGTATCCTCGGATATACAAGCGATGATGTGGTATCAAGCGATTTCATCGGCGAAGCACGCACATCTGTCTTCGACGAAAAAGCAGGTATCCAGTTAAGCCCTACTTTCGTTAAAGTAATCAGCTGGTACGACAACGAATGGGGTTACTCCAACAAAGTGCTTGACCTGGTTGCCTACATGGCAAAAGTAAACGGATAACAGACCGTTACATATTATATAAAAGCGCCTCCACAAGAGGTGCTTTTCTTTTGGAATCAAATAAAAAAGAGGATGTCTCATAATATAAACTCAGATAGCCTTTTTTCTGTCTTATTTTTTCACCAAGAATCGATTTCTTC
>LSQX01265949.1_pt2 | contig 11080 bp, 9 predicted proteins | sample 654561 | NCBI WGS metagenome assembly LSQX01 (sample SAMN04489861, study PRJNA283612) | anaerobic digester metagenome | isolation source: 4 biogas reactors fed with cattle manure at either 37C or 55C with and... | place: Denmark: Kongens Lyngby | collected 2014 | reverse complement strand
AGGCATAAATACTTATATTTAGAATCGATTTATGCGTTTATTGCCAAGCTGACGCGTTACTAGCGTTGAGCACGGCTAAAGAATTGGACTCGCTCTTCATCTAAAGCGATTCCTAAGCCAGGTCCTTGAGGAATTTGCAGTTCAAAATTTTCATAACTCAATGGAGTTTCTAAAATTTCTTCTGTAATTAGTAAGGGGCCAAATAATTCGGTACCCCACTCAAGAGCGTGGAATGTGGCAAAAGCGTGGGCAGAAGCGATGGTGCCAATAGCACCTTCAAGCATCGTGCCGCCATATAATTCGATATTTGCTGCTTCAGCGATTGCTGCAACTTTTTGTGCAGCACACATACCGCCTGATTGCTCAATTTTGATAGCAAATACATCAGCAGCTTTGTTTTTAGCTAATTCGAAAGCAGATTGAGGGCCAACTAGCGACTCATCAGCCATGATGGCAATTGATGATTGTTCAGTTAGGCGCTTTAACGCTTGAGGACAAGCGACAGGCTGCTCGACTAGCTCACAACCAACATCTGCTAAACCAGCGATACCATTGCGTGCTTCTAACTCTGACCAAGCCATATTGACATCAACACGAACACGACCGCGATCACCCAAGGCTTTTTTGATGGCTGCAACGTGAGCTACGTCTTCAGCAACAGAGCGAACGCCAATTTTTAATTTGAAAATATTGTGACGACGTGCAGCTAACATCTGCTCCGCTTCATCAATGTCTTTGGCCGTATCGCCAGACGCTAGGGTCCAAGCAACTGGTAGACTACTGCGTAAGCTACCACCTAATAAGTCTGAAACAGATAGCTTTAAGCGTTTACCTAAAGCATCATATAGGGCTGTTTCAACAGCGCTTTTAGCAAAGCGATTATCGCGGATTGCTGTGTTTAAGCGTTGCATTTGAAAAGGTACTTGGTCGGCATTTTGACCAACTAACAAAGGGGTAAAATAAGTATCAATGTTAAGCTTCATGCTTTCAGGAGACTCAGCACCATAAGCTAAACCGCCAATAGTCGTACCCTCACCAATACCTACAGAGCCATCTGAACAGGTAATACGGACTATCATTAGTGTTTGACCTTCCATTGTGGTCATAGATAGTTTGTGTGGACGGATGGTGGGTAAATCTACCAGTAGTGTCTCAATGCTATCGATTGTTACCATAACTTTAAAACCTTTGTAATGAATTGTTTTATTTGATGGTTTCATTAAACCGTCAGGGCTAAAAACCGTCCAATTCTTTAATTACCTAAGTCCATACAAAAAAGGTATAGTGTGTAAAAATACCTTATAAATCAGTATGTTATAAATAAAAAAGCTTGAATACTATGGATAACCCTATATAGCTCAAAATACCCTGTTTTATTGCTAGTTATCGTTTGTAAATGTAATTTATGGGGTGATAACAGCTCATAAAAAAGCGCTACTACCCTAACAAAAGATAGTAGCGCTGATGTTTGTAATCTTTGCATAGGATTTTCTCAGTATCACATTAAATAATCGTCCGATTCCTTAATTGCCTAAGTCCATACAAAAAAGGTATAATGTATAAAAAACGATAAAAATCAATGCGTTGTAAGCCGATAAATTATAAATCTATGGATAACCCTATATGGATCTAAAGCAAGTCAGATATTTTGTTGCTGTGGCAGAGGAGCGAGGCTTTACTGCTGCTGCTGAACGGTTACATATTACCCAGCCACCATTAAGTCGACAGATTCAATTATTGGAGGAGTTTTTAGGTGTGCAACTGCTAAAGCGTGATAGTCGGCCAATCGAATTAACTGAGGCAGGGCGCCTATTTTATGAGCAAAGTATTCAATTGCTAAATCGTATTGAGCAAATGCAGATTGCTACGACAAGACTTGGTCAAAGCTATCAACAACGAGTTTCTATAGGCTTTGTGGTTTCAACTATTTATAGTGGTTTACCAAACCTAGTGCAAGACTTCAGAGATGCTTATCCAACAACACGATTACAATTTTTAGAAATGAACTCTGCTGAGCAGATTGAAGCATTAAAATCTGGGCGAATTGACGTTGGCTTTGGTCGTGTGCGGATGTATGACCCGGCAATCACAAGGGTGATTTTGCGTGAGGAGCGTTTGGCTTTGGCTATACCATATTCTAGTCCTTTGGCAACTTCTACAGACCCTTTACCACTGAGTGTTTTAAGCAATAAAAACATCATCGTTTACCCATCTAATTCTACCCCTAGTTTTGCTGACTATGTATTAAATGCTTTGCATGATAGGAGAGTTAGCCCTTCTGAAACTCATGATGTACAAAGCTTACAAACAGCATTAGGATTAGTTGCTGCTGGGGTGGGTTATTGCGTGATGCCAACAGGGGCCAGAATTCGCAGTGATATTCATTACCGATTAATAGACGAAGAGGAAAAGGTTAGTATCCCGACTATTTTCAGTTATCGCAAAAAGGATACCTCTTGGTATGTTGAGGCTATTTCTCAAATGATCGAAAAGCTTTACAGGGAAAATCCAGAGCTATTGGATTCAGACTATGGATTCAAACCATGAGTTAAAAAGCTTTTTTGTTATCAAGCCTTGATTTTTATCAAACTCATAAACATAATGATACTATTAATGATAATTATTATCATTTGTATTTACGTTTTAGTGATACTAGTCGAGGCTGTTAATGAAGTTAAAAGCGTCTATGCTGATCGTGCTTAGCACCTTTGGCATGTCTACCTATTCCTATTCTCAATCCATTACTCAATCCCAACCTCAGGCACCAAGTCAAAGTTCAACATCTGAGCAAATACCTATTACACAGCTACCAGAACTATCTCTTACTGCTGTTAGCGTTGAGGATCTACCATCAGTCACTACACTTAATCGAGCAGAGCTTGAAAAAGACGGTATACAGTCATGGCAGGATCTTAGTCGTGTTGAGCCGGGTGTTAATTTCAACGAAGAAAATAACAGTATTAATATCCGTGGCTTAGACCGTGAGCGTTTGCAGCTTTTTGTTGATGGTATTCCCAATCCTTGGTTGCAAGATGGTGCTCGGGGTACAGCCGGTGGTCAGCAGAGTTTTTCCTTTGCTAGTTTATCTTCCATTGCCGTTCTCAAAGGGACAGGTATCAAGGGCTCTGGCTCTTTAGGTAGTCAGGTAGCGTTGACCTCCATCGGTTTTTCCGATCTTTTACGTGATGATAAGTCTTTTGGTTTTTTAGGAGGGGTTGGCTACTCTGGCTATGATGATAGTGTGACTACTCAAATAGGTGTGGCAGGGGAGTTTTCCGAACGATTCCGTGCCATGCTTTATGGTAGTTATAAAGATTTTAGCGAAGTAAAAACTATGGGTGACATCGGTGGTTATGGTATTGAGCGTAACAAAGCTAACCCGGAGAGTGGTCATGAGAAAAATGCCTTAGTTCGCTTTGAATTTGATCTTGCCCCTGAGCATATAATTGGATTAAATGCGTCGACTTTTAGAAATCGCTCTACAATTGATTTAGTCGATGATCAAGCTAATGATAGTTATGACATTGGCAATAACACGGGTCATGAAAGCTCAGATTCTGACCGTGTGTGGATGACTTATGACTATCAAAATAAGGGTCAATATTCTACTTTGGATAGGCTAAGCACATTACTTTATTGGCAAAAAAATAAAATCAGCCATGGTTATGATGCATATCGTAATTATCGAGTTGATCCACGTGCATTTATTATCCCAGGAAACCCTTTTAGTTATGGCTATCCTTCAGGTCCAATTGGACGAGACAATAGTATTACGAATCGCTCTATTGGTGGCCGTTTAGAGGCTGAAGGCTTTTTGGGTGACTATGATTTTTATAGTAATTGGATAGTGGGTATTGATTACCAGCTATCTCGTTATAACCAAGCATCTGGTGGCTATGATAATTGTCCAGATGTGGCTTTAGGTACGCCATCACCATTTGGGCCACGTACATGTGATTTCCTCCATACCAATCAAAATGATGTGCCACAGGTTGACTCACAAGATATTGGTTTCTATGCACAAAATACCTTTGGTTGGGGTGGCAATAAGTTAAGAATTACACCGGCTTTACGCTACGACTATTGGGAACGTGAGCCAGAGTATAGGGCTGGTTTTGGTGATATTGCTGGTGGCGTAAGTGATAGTGAGTCTAAAAGACGCAGTGGCGGGCGTTGGTCTCCTTCAATCTTAATAGAAACCAAGCCGATGCGTGAGCTAACACTATATACACGCTATGCTCACGGTTTTAGAGCACCAAGTGCGACAGAGCTATATTTTAAATTTGGGTCAGTTATGAATTACCTACGTATGGGCAATGCAAACTTAAAACCTGAAACCAGTCGTGGTATTGAATTGGGTGCGTCGTGGGATGATAAGGATATTAATGCGTCTTTAGTATTCTTCCATCAAAATTACAAAAACTTCATTGAGCCAAATATGCCTGTTGCGGCAGATTCAACGTATGCCATTGCACAGCAAACGTTGGGTCATTACCCAATGGGCGTTTATCAAACAGATAATCTTGATAAAGCCCGAATTTATGGTGTTGAGGCTAAAGGTGTGTGGCGTTTTGCTGAGCATTGGTCGTTACGTGGCGGTTTAGCATGGACTATTGGTAAGGATCGTGAAAATGACACTTATTTGAATTCCGTTGCACCACTCAAAGGCTATGTCGGTTTAGGTTATGCTCGTGAGCAATGGGGTGTTGATGCACAGCTTAATTTAGTCGCTAAGCGCAGTAAGGTCCGTTATCAGGAAGCGACTACTGAGGCACCTTATCCTGATTTTCAGGCGCCAGGTTATGGGACCTTGGATTTGGGCGCTTATTGGGAACCAAGTTTTGCCAATGGACTTCGCATTCAAGCTAATTTAATAAATGCCTTCGATCAAAAGCATTGGCAAGCACTAGATGTCCCAACGCTAGGCACCGCGGCTTTATCTCGTGATATTGACTATTATTCAGCACGTGGCCGCTATGGTATGTTGTCTTTACGTTATCAATTTTAATAGTAGGTACAAACAGCAATGAAACTAGATATTCAAGCATTAAAAGAAGCAAGTGAGAAGCTACAGCAAGAGCAACCTAAGCTCAGAACTTTGTCTATTGCACAGGCGCTCGGAGTTAAAGAGCGCGATATGCTGGCGGCGGAGTGTTGCGGGATTCAAAGCACTTATTTGGGTGAAGACTATAAAGCCGTTTTCAAGCGATTAGAATTGTTAGACGAGGTTATGGCATTGACGCGTAATCCATGGTGTGTCCATGAGCGTCATGGTCGATACGAAGCTATTGGCATCGGTGGAGCTGCACCTCATGGCATTGTATTGGGACCTGATATTGATTTACGTCTCTTCTTTAAAAATTGGGGTACGGTCTGGTTTGTAGAACAGGAGTCAAGAAAGAGTCTGCAGTTTTTCAATCGTCAAGGTGTCGCTATCCACAAAGTCTATATGACTGAGAAAAGTAACCAAGCTGAGTTGCAACGTATAGTTGAGGAGTATAAGCAGGATAAAGCTCTGGTGCCAACGTTAGAAGATGAGGCTCCTGAGCCTGAGTATAAGTCTGTGCCAGCGGGTTTTAGAGAGGAGTGGTTAGCACTTAAAGATACCCATGATTTTTTCCCATTATTGGCTAAACACAGCATCAAGCGAATTGAGGCGTTAGCTGCCGCTGGAGAGGATTTAGCGCAGCAAATACCTGTTGAGGCGATTGAAACTATGTTGGAAAAATCGGTGGAACAGGAATTGCCTATTATGTGTTTTGTGGGTAATAAAAATATGGTGCAGATTCACGGTGGTACGATTCATAAGTTATTGCGTACTGGTCCATGGTTCAATGTCCTTGATCCTAAGTTCAATTTACACCTCAATACAGAGGCGCTCGACTCAGTATGGGTAGTCAATAAACCCACAGAGGACGGTTATGTCACATCGATTGAGGCTTATACTGAGAATGGTGAAATCGTCGTCCAGTTCTTCGGTTTACGTAAGCCGGGTATTCCAGAGATTAAGGAATGGCGATTATTACTTGAGTCGTTATGTAAGACGCCTTTAGCTGCGTAGTTAGGAGAGTATCGTGCACAAATTTTTAGTAGCAACTTGCTTATTCCTTTTTACGTCCTTAGCAAGTGCGACTGGAGGCATAGTTAGTTTAGGCGGTTCGGTAACGGAAATCGTCTATGCCTTAGGCCAAGAGAAGCAACTGATTGCTACTGATATGTCTAGCTTATACCCACCTGAGGCGAGAGAGTTACCTCAGGTAGGTTATTACCGAGCTATTAGCCTTGAGGGCTTAGTATCGATGTCGCCCAAGTTGATTTTAGCCTCTGAAAATGCAGGTCCTAAAGAGACGCTGAATCGCATAGCAGAGTTGGGCATCAAGGTGCAACGAGTCTCTGATAAGAGTACCGTTGAATCGTTATACGAGCGAATTAGGCAGGTAGCAGAGGTATTGGGTGTTAAAGAAGAGGGTGATATTTTGTTATCAGAGGTTAAAGCAGCTGTTGAAGAGGTGATGGCACTACCAACAACGCCTTATCGTGCCGCGTTAGTGGTAAATCGTACGGGTACGTTGCAAGTAGCAGGTAGCGGAACTTCGGCTAATGAGTTGATGGGGTTAGCTGGTTTTACAAATGTTTTTGCTGCTCAGCAAAGCTATAAACCGGTTTCAAAAGAAAGCTTTTTGGCGCTACAGCCTGAAGTGATTATTACAACGACTGCATCAGTGGAAAAGAGCGGTGGTCTAAGTCACTTTACTCAGGATCCAGTGATTGCTAATACGCCAGCAGCGGCTTCCGGACGTATCGTAGTACTTGATGACCTATTAGCGCTTGGTATGGGTCCAAGGTTTGATCAGGTTATTCGTCAACTTAAAGCGATACCTTAAAGTTTTGGAGTTTATTCGTGTCTCTAACTCAACCACAAGTCGTTGATCTTAGCCTTGAGATAAAAAATAGACGTTACCGGACAACGGTGATGTTGCTAGTGTTGGCTGTCGTAATGGTCTTAAGCTTATTGTTAGCGATGACTCAAGGTTCTGTTAAGATTCCTGTGCAGGACTTGCCACGCTTGTTGTTTGCTAATGATCTAAGTGGTCAAGATCTGATTTATCAGCGTTTACTTATTCAGATCCGTTTTCCTAGGGTGCTTTTAGCGTGTATAGCGGGTGGTGTATTGGCAGTCGCAGGTGCTACGCTACAGGCTTTATTCCGTAATCCTTTGGCGGAACCGGGTTTAATTGGGGTGTCGGCGGGTGCTTCGCTAGGTGCAGTACTTTCTATTGTCTTGCTGGGAGGTGGTTTTTGGGTCATTGTCCCAATGGCCTTTTTCGGTAGCTTGGGTGCAACTCTACTCGCCTATTTAATTGGTAAGCGCTATGGTGGCGTGGCTGGCTTGTTGCTTGCCGGTATTGCAATTAATGCGATTGCTTTTAGTGTGATCGGTTTGATTACTTATATGGCGTCAGATACGCAATTGCGCGACTTTACTTTCTGGAGTATGGGGAGTGTCGCGACTGGTACTTGGCAGCTGCTGGCAGGGATTGTACCTTGGTCTATTGTGTGTTTAGCGTTTTTGTGGCCGCAATGGCGTGCAATGAATGTGTTGCTTTTGGGGCATCAAGAGGTGCAACACCTAGGCTTTGATATGAAAAAGCTGCGTCGACGTATGATTATCAGTGTGTCTTTATTAATAGCCCCCTTAGTGGCGGTAACTGGTGGTATTGCGTTTGTAGGCTTAATTGTGCCCCATATCGTTAGAATGTTCTTAGGTAGTAATCATCGCTTTGTGTTGCCAGCTTCTTTATTTGGTGGCGCAATACTATTAATTTGGGCGGATTATTTCGCTCGTACGGTCATTGCCCCTGCCGAATTACCAGTAGGTCTGTTAACAAGCATGATTGGTGGACCTTTCTTTTTATGGCTATTGCTTAGAACGCGTGGGGGGCGATAGTGAGTCAGGAAAAGTGATTTGATGAAACAGCAAAAATTAACAACTGAGCATTTAACTATCTATCGCGGTAATAAGAAAATCCTTGATGATATAGGTATTGAGATAAGAGGGGGCGAGGTGGTCGCTTTACTTGGCGCTAATGGTGCTGGTAAATCGACCTTGCTCAATGTTTTATCCGGTGAGTCTGATGGATTACATATCACTGATGGCTCAACTATCCTACTCAATAATGAAAATTTATTGAGCCTTGGCAAGGAGCAATTAGCAAAAAAAAGAGCCGTGCTACCACAATCTTCATCACTTGATTTTGAGCTATCAGTGCTTGATGTGTTGGAAATGGGGCTTTATCCTTTCTCTATGTTAAGTGCTGTTCAGCAAAATGCACTTATCGCTAAAGCGATAGAGTCAGCCGATATTATCCACTTACGGAGCAAATCTTATTTGCAATTATCAGGTGGAGAAAAGCAGCGAGTTCAATTTGCCAGGGTGATGGTGCAACTGCTAGCAATGCGCTCTTTAAGTGATGAAACACTTTATTTCTTATTAGATGAGCCGACTGCAAGTTTAGACCCGAAGTATCAACAGTTTTTATTGAAAAAATTACGCCAACTATGTGATGAGAATATCGCTGTACTAGTGATTTTGCATGATGTGAACTTAGCCGCTTTTTATGCAGACCGTTTATTACTTTTAGCCAATAAAAAAATTCTATGCTGTGAAGAGCCTAAGCTTGCTCTGACAGAGGAGAATTTGCTACAACTTTATGGTGTTAGGGGCCGAGCTATTGAGCATCCCTTTTATCCTGAAAAATGCTTAGTGGTTTGGTATTAAGTTAGTATTACATTAATAACCGACTCAATTGTTACGTCCTTAGTCTTCTGCAAACTCTCAGATGAATTACAGATATCATTTTGTTTTCATCTAACTTCGTCATTTTTAGCAATTTTCAATGAAAGCGCCTATTAAGCAAGAAGCTGCGTCAGAGAGCTGGTTTGCAGTTATTACCTTGGCGGTTGCCGCCTTTATTTTTAATACCACGGAGTTTGTGCCGGTCGGTTTATTGCCTGACATTGCTCAGGGTTTCAGCATGGATGTCGCGCATACAGGCTTACTGATGACCATCTATGCTTGGGCCGTTACCATTTTTTCTTTGCCTTTGACGATGTTGACGGTGCGTCTTGAAAGACGTCGTCTGCTGATTCTTCTCTTCTTTATTTTTATTGCTAGTCATGCTTTGGCAGCTGTTGCATGGAATTTTTCTTCCTTATTAGCGGCACGCTTAGGAGTTGCCATGGCGCATTCGGTATTTTGGGCAATTACTATTCCTTTAGCTGTGCGTTTAGCGCCTAAGGGTAATAAAACTAAGGCCTTAAGCTTTATTGTAACGGGTTCATCCTTGGCGACAGTAATGGGAGTGCCTTTGGGGACTGTAATTGGTCATCATTTTGGTTGGCGCATGACATTTGCATTAATAGGTGTAATTGCAGCGGTTATTTTATTATTATTGTGGCGAGTTTTGCCAACCTTAAGCAGTCAGAGTAGTGGTAATTTTAAGGTGATTCCAAGCCTTCTTAAGCGGCCGAGTTTGCAATATATATACCTTAGTTTGGCCTTGGTGATGACCGCTCACTTCACCGCATCGACCTATATCAGTCCTTATTTACAGGATATTGGTGGTATGAGCAATAACATGGTCGTGATGATGTTGTTTGTAATTGGCTTAGCTGGCATTGTGGGAGGTGTACTCTTTGCTCGTTATGCAGGGCGTCATGCTTCAGTTATGCTGTTACTGTCTTTATTGGGGTTACTGCTGAGTTTGGCATTATTCTATTTTTCAGTGATGCACTGGTGGGCACTTATTCCGCTAGCCATTATTTGGGGGATAGTCATTACCTTAATCTCGATGCTTTTACAGAGCAAAGTATTGGAAAAAGCGGCTGATGCACCGGATATAGGGATTGCTATTTTTTCTGCTGTATTTAATATCGGTATCGGTGGGGGCGCTTTGCTAGGCGGTCAAATGATTGAGCAGGTGGGCTTAGCAAATATTGCTTATGTCGGTGCTGTTTTGGCTCTAATGGCGCTGCTTGGCTTTTTCTGGAAGGCTCGTTTGCTCAAGTGAGTGAGCGTCGTATAGCTCCTTAAATTTCAACCTTCTACACCAAACTTTCTTAGGTATTTACCCGAAAGTTTTGTAGGGTGCTAAAATAGGTCTTTTGACGTCTATTCTTGTTACGGGGATCGTATGGATCATCAGTTATCTTTACACAAAGACAAAATTAAGTTTGTCCTTTTCGAGGGCGTACACCAAAATGCGTTGGATGTTTTACACAGCAATGGTTATACCAATATTGACTACCATAAAAAAGCCTTAGAGGGGCAGGAGTTATTAGATGCGGTTAAGGATGCGCATTTTATTGGTATTCGCTCCCGTACACAGATGACTGCTGAAGTGTTTGCTGCTGCTAAGAAGTTAGTCGCTTTAGGCTGCTTCTGTATTGGCACTAACCAAGTCGATCTAAAGGCGGCTCGAGAGCTTGGTGTGCCTGTATTTAATGCACCATTCTCTAATACTCGTTCAGTAGCTGAGCTGGTATTAGCAGAGATCATTATGTTGTTCCGTAAAATTCCAGCGATGAATATGACACTACACCGTGGTGGTTGGAATAAATCAGCCACAGGTAGTTACGAGGTGCGCGGCAAGAAATTAGGTATTGTCGGCTACGGTCATATCGGTACTCAAATCGGTATTTTGGCTGAGGCCTTAGGTATGCATGTCTACTATTATGATATTGAAGCTAAGCTACCTTTAGGTAATGCAACGCCGGTAAATACGCTCGAAGAGCTATTAAGTATGAGCGATGCGGTTACTTTACATGTGCCTGAGGATGCAACAACTTTCAATATGATGAATGCTGAGCGTATTGCTCAGATGAAGAAAGGTGCTCACTTAATTAATGCTTCTCGCGGCACGGTGGTTGATATTGATGCGTTAGCAGCTGCCATTAAGGATGAGCATATTGGTGGTGCGGCGATTGATGTTTTCCCTGTTGAGCCTAAATCTAACGATGACGAGTTTGTTAGTGCCCTACGAGGTTTAGATAATGTGCTTTTAACTCCGCACATTGGTGG
>LSQX01149240.1_pt1 | contig 11080 bp, 4 predicted proteins | sample 654561 | NCBI WGS metagenome assembly LSQX01 (sample SAMN04489861, study PRJNA283612) | anaerobic digester metagenome | isolation source: 4 biogas reactors fed with cattle manure at either 37C or 55C with and... | place: Denmark: Kongens Lyngby | collected 2014 | reverse complement strand
CCATGCAGGGTCTTTTTACCACCATTACAAACGCTAACTGGTCTGAAGACATGATCATAGCGCTCATCGATAGAGCTATCGAACTCAGAGACATCCGCAAAAAAGAGCTTTGCGAAATCATCAAAGATGAAGCAATCTGCAAAGCATTCCCGGATGCAGTTCACTTTGAAATCACCAAAGATGAATACGCAGAATTTGCCGCAAAAGTCGGCGTTCTCAAAACAGAGAATGAAGACGTCCGCAGCCTGCGCGAAACCATCACTTATGGACTCAAAGGCATCGGCGCCTATGGCGATCACGCTGCAATCCTCGGCTTCCAAGACGACGATGTAAACAAATTCATCATGGAAGGCCTTGCCGCTACCATCGACGATAGCCTCAGTGCAGACGAACTCGTGGCAATGGTGCTCAAAACCGGTGAACATGGCGTGAAAGTCATGGCAAAACTCGATGAAGCTCACACCACCACCTACGGAAATCCCGAGCCCACCCATGTGAATATCGGCGTAGGCAAGAGACCCGGCATCCTCGTTTCAGGTCATGATATGAAAGACTTTGAAGAGCTGCTCATCCAAACCGAAGGCAAGGGAATAGACATCTACACCCATGGTGAAATGCTTCCCGCAAACTACTACCCCGCATTCAAAAAGTATGACCATTTCCATGGCAATTACGGCTCATCTTGGTGGCATCAGCTTGACGAATTTGAAAGCTTTAACGGCCCCATCCTCATGACCACAAACTGCATCGTTCCCCTGCGCGAAAGAAACACCTATCTCGATCGCTTCTATACCACGGGAATGGCTGGATATCCCGGCGCTGTGCACATTGAAGCTCGCGAAGAAGGCAAGCAAAAAGACTTCAGCCCCATCATCGAACGCGCGCTCAAATGCAAACCGCCCACAGAAATCGAAACCGGTGAAATCGTCGGCGGATTCGGACACGCAACCGTGCTCAGCCTCGCAGACAAAGTAATCGAAGCCGTCAAATCCGGCGCTATCAAACGCTTTGTAGTGATGGCAGGTTGCGACGGACGCCAGCCCGCACGTGAATATTTCACCGAAGTGGCAAAAAAGCTTCCGAAAGACACCATCATCCTCACTGCCGGCTGCGCTAAATATCGCTATATCAAACTCGATCTCGGCGATATCGGCGGCATCCCGCGCATCCTCGACGCAGGCCAGTGCAACGACTCCTATTCACTTGCAGTGATCGCTCTTGCACTCAAAGAAGCCTTCGAACTCGAAGATATCAACGACCTCCCCATCTCCTTCGACTTGGGCTGGTATGAACAAAAAGCAGTAACAGTCCTACTCGCACTGCTCTACCTTGGCTTCAAAAATATCATGGTCGGACCCACAATTCCCGGATTCCTTTCCCCGAATGTGGCTCAAGTTATCATTGATACCTTTGGACTCAAACTCATCAGTAATCCGGATGACGATATCGCCGCCATGATGGGCAGCTGATAGCTTAACATCCGATATAAATAGATAAGGCAGGAAGAGATTCCTGCCTTTTTTCTTCAAAAAATGAACTCAGTTTTTACACCGACATTTGAGACAATACCCTCTTTTGGTAGTAATCGTCAATATCTTGATGAACTAACACTTGAATTGAATTATCCAATGCCTTAATAATGATATCTCCTTTCTCGCGTTATGGGTAATGAGCCAGAACCATGAAAGTTTCACACAATATAAAACAAGGACATATGAGATGGCGAAAGTTTTTAGGTTGACAAATATCTTGAACAAGATTTACCTGCTGTCACATGCGAATGACCTGTGAGGATATAGTGATAATTGCGATTGAAAACATCAGAAATAGGAAAAGCAATATGTTATTATTTCACATATTAATCGCACTTATGACTAATTTGGTTAGAACATTGAAGACTAGTGCTTTTACACCAAATAAACAAATTTTCAGGTCATATGAAAGGTTGGTATTATAATGATGAAAAATCTAATGGAAAGAATAGTGAACATACTCAAAGGCGATCAAAGACTGGTTGTTGATGGCAGATTGGTTAAAAATAAGGTGATTGAACTATCGGCTCAATTAGATAGTCAGTTGGTAAGTTCTTTGTATTCCGATACGATGGTGAGAGACCAGTTCTTTGTTCAGATTAAAGAGATATGGATTTTTGACAGAACAAAGTTTCACCGATTCGTTAGCAATAAAGCGTTTCTACCGGACAGCTTTACATCGTTTCAAAACAAAATTGGATTAGCAACTGATAACGGTTATTTAGCAGAGGTTCAAAACGTATCACTGGTATGGCCATATAAAGATTGTATTCTAGAGGGAGGCCAAACAAAGGAAGATAAAGCACGACGAGAGATAATGTGGAATACTACTCTAGCATCTGATCAAATTGATATTCTGTTATCACCAAAAGCATTAGTTAATTTCCAATTACACACATCCGAGGGGACTACACAGGCTAAATCAATATCCAAGACAGATAATCTAATAATACGAGGAAACAACTTAATCGGTTTATCAAGCATTAAAAATGTCTTCTTTGGTCAGGTAAAGCTTATTTACATTGACCCCCCGTATAACACAGGTAATGACAGTTTCAAATATAATGATAGCTTTAATCATTCGACATGGCTGACATTCATGAAAAACCGTCTCGAAATTGCCCGAGATCTACTCAAGAATGATGGTTTTATACTTATCCAGATCGATAATAATGAGTTAGCTTACTTGAAAGTATTGTGTGATGAGATTTTCGGGCGATCAAACTACCGCAATTCAATCATCGTTAAAAAAGGTACAAAAAGTCTACAAAAACAATTTTTAGAGATTCAGAAACTAAACGCTGGTTTTGATACGATTCTTCTATATTCAAAAAATGAAACTACTAAGATGCCTAATCTCTTCAAGCAATTAAAAGGAGCTACTAAAGCATCATGGAATAACCATTGGAGAGGAACCAACAGGCCAACTATGAGATATGAATTGTTTGGCATTACTCCGAGTAGTGGGCAGTGGCGCTGGGCGAAAAAAAGAACTGAAAAAGCTGTTACTAACTATAAGAAGTTATGTGACTATATAATTGAAAAAAATGGCAAAAATTCAGATATTTCTGATGATCTTATTGACCAGTATTACAAACAATATTTAAATGAGAATAATATTACAGATCAATCTGATTTCCAGCTAGTTAGATTAAGTAGAAATAACAAACCCGAGCATTATATACCACCTAGAACCAGCATATTACTAAGTGAAAACTGGATGGATATAAGTGTCGCAGGAAGAATTACAAAATTTGAACATGAAAAAAATGAAGAAATTCTAAGACGAATTATTGAATGGCTAACCAATGAAAAAGATATTGTACTTGATTTCTTTCTTGGTAGTGGCACAACTGCCTCCGTGGCACACAAGTTAGGCCGACAATATATTGGCATTGAACAGATGGAATATGGGAACCAAGATCCCATTAAGAGATTAGAAGATGTAATTAGAGAAGATAGTAAGGGTAAATCATCCGGCTGGTCGGGTGGGGGAAAATTTATCTCATTTGAGTTGGCAAAATTAAACCAGAAACTTATCGAGAAAATTCACTTTATAAAGAATGAAAATCTAGATAAATTATACCATGAGATCTGTAACAATAAATTCATTAAGCATGTTTTAAGTTATAGCAAACTAGTTAACGCGTACGAAGATTTTCATACACTAAACTATGACCAAAAGCGAGCTGCACTCATATCTATGCTGGATATGAATCAGATATATATACCATATTCCGAGATTGGCGATTCAGAATATGAAATAAACGAAGCAGACCAAAAGATGAGTCATTTATTCTATAGTATGGAGACATATCATGAATGCGAGTAAGCCTCTGGGGAAAGCAGATCATAGTGGTTTCGAGTTTGTAAAGGAAATGCTAAGCGGTGATGCTACTTTTGCAATTAATTTTGACCGTTTACAAAAACACCCTACCAAGGGATATATAATATTCGAATTCTTGTTATGCGAAGAACATCAAATTGTTGATCCTCATAGTTCTCACCCAAAAAGATATTGGCATAAGAATTCCCAGAAATTCATATCATTATTTCGTGTAGCACGCGATCTTGATGCTACCCTTTTCTTAGTAAACTATGCAAAAAAGGGCACTAAACACGAAGACAAAGTTGCTGTTATCAGAGTAGAAGAGCTCGATGATGTAAAGGGGATTACAAAGGAAACTATAACGAATTTAACACGAAAAGAATTCTCTATATGGTTTAGAAAACTCAATGCGGAGTGTAATCAATGACAAGTAATCTAAAAAATATTTTTAACGCAGCTTTGAGTCTTCATGGAGACGACTATTATACAAAACTGGTTCCAGATTATGTTATAAATAACCTAAATCCGAGATTTACATGCAGGACATACCAAAAAGAAGCTATTGGAAGATATGTTTTCTATCAAAATAATTATGTTGACAGATCAAGAAATTCGCCGACTCATTTATTATTCCACATGGCTACTGGTAGCGGCAAAACACTCATCATGGCTGCGTTGATGATATATCTTTATCGTCAAGGTTACAATAATTTTGTTTTCTTTGTTAATAGTAACAATATTATTGATAAAACTCGTGAAAACTTCCTCAACAAAGCCTCAAATAAGTATCTGTTTTCAGGTAGAAACATGATTCATGGAAAGCCATTCACGATACGAGAAGTCAATAATTTCTACGAATCAGCTCCCGAAGCCATTAATATCATTTTCACCACAATTCAGGGTCTTCACTTTACGCTAAACAACCCAAAAGAGAATTGTACGACATATGAAGATCTGACTAATAACAAAGTTGTGCTTATCTCAGATGAAGCTCATCATATTAATGTTGAAACAAAAAAAGGTATAGATTTATCTACCAGTGAAGCGATAGATACCGTTAGTTGGGAAAGCACTGTGCACAAAACACTATTATCACGTACAGACAATATAATGCTCGAGTTCACTGCTACAATGCCTTTAGATGACATTGGAATTGGAAACAAGTATGCAGATAAATTAATATTCGATTATCCGCTTAGGGAGTTCAGGATGGATGGATACTCCAAAGAAGTCAAGGTGCTTCAATCCGATCTAACACCCATTGATAGAGCTTTACAAAGCATTATTCTTAGTCAATATCGTCGAAAAATCTTCGCTAAATATCAAAAACAAATCAAACCAGTTGTATTATTTAAGTCCAGAACAATCAAGGAGAGTAAAAGCTTCTACAAGCAATTCTCACACTTAATTGAACACCTTCGCCCAGAAGATCTGGTTGCAATTAAAAATCGCTCTTATGAGTATCCTATGAAACTTGTCTTCCAATATTTGGATCAGAACAGAATAACTCTGGATGATTTAGCTGATGAGCTAAAGGAAGACTTCTCTAAACACAAATTATTAGTCATAAATAGCAAAGAAGAAAGTGAGAGTAAACAGATAGCAGTTAATTCGCTTGAGGACCTAGATAACGAATATAGAGCTGTCTTTGCTGTTGATAAACTCAACGAAGGATGGGATGTTTTAAATCTCTTTGACATTGTTCGATTGTACAACACTCGAGACGCACGAGCAGGAAAACCAGGAAAAACCACGATATCAGAAGCTCAACTAATTGGGAGGGGTGCAAGGTACTGTCCTTTCCAAATCACAGTAGATCAGCCTATGTATTGCAGGAAATATGATAATGACTTGACAAATGAGTTGAGAATTTGCGAAGAACTATACTATCATAGTGCATATAACCCTCGCTATATTCAAGAATTAAATACAGCTCTTATTGAGATTGGTATTAAACCAAAACAGACTATCGAAAGAGAAATGAGGTTAAAGGATAATTTTACAAACTCGATTTTTTATAAGACTTCATTTGTTTTTCTAAACAGCCAAGACAGTATCAATAGGAGTGATATTTTTTCTATAAACTCCTCATTTATTAAGCAAGAGTTTACCGTAAACCTCTTCACAGGTTTTTCAACTTCAGATAATGTGTTCGACTCCGTAAATGTAAATAAGCTAAATAGAGCTGAGAAGTTACTCATACTCCCTGACCTCGGTGAACCTGTCATCAGGAAAGCAATGCATAAACATACCTTATACCAATTTTCTAAACTCATTAAGTTGTTTCCAAACCTATCCTCTATATCTGAATTCATCAACTCAGATAAATATCTAGGGCAAGTACAAATTAATGTTACCGGATTACCTGAACAGGTTAAAAATCCCAGTCAGGCTGAAAAACTTTACATCGCACAAGAAGTGTTGGAAACGGTAAAGCAGCATCTCGAAATTGAGAAGATTGAGAAGATAGGAAGTCCTATATTCAAACCGTTTTTATTGAAAGATAAGATATTCAATAAAACGCTTAACTTTTCAGTTAGCGATAGTGAGGATAAAGAAACTGGTAAGTCTATGTGTAGTCCAACGGAATCAAACCATTACTTAGACCTATCAAAGCGAGATTGGTATGTCTTCGAAGACTGTTTTGGAACTTCCGAAGAAAAGCACCTAATCAAATATATCGATAGAATGTATGACAGATTACGTATGACTTACGATGAGATCTATCTGATCAGGAATGAGCGACATTTCAAACTGTATAGTTTTGAGGACGGGAGACCGCTTGAACCTGACTTTATCCTATATCTTTCAAATAAAAAAACCAAATCAGAGTCACATTACCAAGTCTTCATAGAACCTAAAGGACAGCATCTTTTAAAACAAGATGAGTGGAAAGAAATATTTTTGAGGTCTCTCAAAGAAAAGCATCTTATTGAACAGTTATGGAAAGACAAGCATTATGAGGTATGGGGTATGCCGTTTTTTAACAATGCAACAAAAAGCTTTGAATTTGACAGTAAATTCAACAACTTAATCAGACAAGATTTATCACAACCTGATAAGAATAATACATGAGGCAGGAAGATAATTCCTGACTTTATTTATCAGCCACAAAAATATTAGGGAAGAGTAATGCCTTGATGCTAGCATATTTCTTATATCACATGCATGGTTAAAAACCCATCAAGTACGTCGTTAAGCAGAGTCCTTATATTGCCTTAATAGGCAGAAAACACTGGATTTACACCAGTTATGAATGATAAATGAGCAGCATTTGTGAGTTTCAATGAAATTACATATAGGATAAGAATGTGACAGACCAAAGTGAAATGGGAATAAAGAAGCTATTAGCTAAAAGATTCCATGGTGCAGCAAGTATCAGAGGGTTCAATTATCAAATACTATACTCGATTTACTGGACACTCTTAGAGTTACCCAATACAGAAGGGTCTACAACTCTTGAGGGCATTGAAGATATTGATGGAAACCCTTCTCTAAAGGGGGTTAATAGCAAAGCATTAAATATTCAAGTTAAGTATCGATCGTCTTCTTTGTCATGGACTGATTTTACTAAAATCTTATTATCGTATGCGGAAATATATCTTATAGATCCTAAACGTTCATTGAGGGTTGTAACAAATAACGAACCAGCTCATCATGTGAGGAAGTTTCTCGATAATATATTAAAGGGAATCTACAAAGAAAAGAATCTCGAACGTAAGTTGAATGCCGTCGGTATTGAAAGTAACCAACATCTTAATTTCCTTAACAGCGTTGATTTGCATATCAGGACATATGACAATTTAGAAGATAAATGCGTTGGTTTGATCATTCAGAATAAAGCAAGCTCTATTGCTATTGCTAAATTAGGTCTGGCCTCATTAACAACATGGTTTTACCACTGTGCAGCGAAGCGAATGACAATTAACTACTCAGACATACAAACTAATCTGGCGAAAGTATTTGAAACACTATCTACAGCTACATATGATGCATTTGGTCAAGGGTTGATAGAAAGAATATCGTGGGAGCATAAAAGTGATACAAGTAGATTCTATGAGGGTTCATCTGTATGTCCGGGGGATATTAGGGATGGTTTAGATGTAATCAGAAAAAGCTGGTTAAAGAAAGTTGAGGCGGCATTCTTAAAAAGCCATACTGTGATTGTAAAAGCACCAAGTGGACAGGGTAAATCTGTATTATTATTACGATATGCATATGAATTTAGGAACTTAGAATCAACATACAAAATAAATCAACTTAGCTCAGTTTCTGAGGTTGCCTTAATAGGAAGATATTTAGAGGCTATTAATCATCTCGGGATACCATCACTCATTATTATTGATAATATATCTAAACAGGTAAGTATGTGGGATAAGTTGATTAGTGAATATAATTTTAATAACCTATACTTTTTGATGGCTACTCGTGAAGATAATTGGCATTTCTATGTGTCGCACATTGCCAGTTATGAGCTACTTGAGCTAACTTTCACGAGAAATGATGCACGTGACATTTTCAAAGCATTAAAGTCTAAAGGACATGTAAAAGATGATAGGTTAACAGCTACGGGATTATTCGATACCATGGGAGGTAGTCCATTATTGCTTGAGTTTGTATATATGTGCACAAGTGGAAATGCATTAAAACATAAGTTAGCAGACCAACTAAAGGCTCCCCTTATGCACGACCCAACCGCATTAAAAATACTTAGACTCGTTTCTTTTTCAGATATGATTGGCTCAGGCATCTCAATTGAGCAGCTTGAAGAAATATCAGAAAACTCTATTGAACAATCTTTGAGAGGGTTACAAAAAGAATTCATAAAAATCGAAAATGGTCTGGTCACTGGACTACACGTAGTTAGATCAAGACATGTAGCTGATATCATTCATGATGAAATACATCCGTTAACCAAAACGATTTCCGAACTGTTTAAAGTATATGAATCTGACCAGTTGACTATGCTAGTCTACTACATCGTAACAAATAATATTTCCTCTGTTCATGAAGTAAGCAACTTTATTGCAAACACCCATAGTAAACCTAAAATAAAAGACATTGTTGCAGTAGTAGAAGCTTTATATCAATGCGGAATAGATAGATACGTGGAAAACAACAAACAACTTGTTATGGAAGCGTATACTCAAATTGGTATAAGTGGAATCATGATTCTCGTTTATGAGTTCATCAGGTCCCATGATGACCCTAAAGGTGATTCGTTTTTTGATGTCTTTGACAACAAGAAAAACCTCCAAGTGTTAAAGCAGCTATTCATGCGGGAAGACCTAAGTTTCAATGGAACAGAATATGTTAATGAGTTTTTAAATCATTTAACTCTTTGTGATTGCGACACTAATTACATGCAGTTAGGTAAGCTATTAGAGTGGTACAGCATATCAGAAAGTAGAATAATTGATTGGGATTCCTATTCGAAACGCTGCATAGTCAAGCTTGATTTCAATAATATAACTTTGAGAGAACTTTCATCATTCACATATGGTCTGTTCAAATACTCTAAAGAAGATTACCATACATTCATTGATTTAAATAAAAGGGACTTGTTAGGTTTCCTCAAATACAGTCTGGACTGTTATGATATACAGGAAAACACAAATAATATTACTATAAGATTTATCTCTTGTCTTTCTGAATATAGCGAATTGAATAATCAGGCAGTACCAAGATTGACAGAGCTGTACCGTATTTTTCCATTCTATGACTCATATATTAGTGATCCCTACGAATACTTAATGGATGGCATTCAAATAACTCATTCTTGTAATACTCAAAGTAAGTTGCCAAAACACATTCATGATAATGCCAAAGTAAATCGAAATCAGTTGCTAATAAGGAAATTCATTCAAAAAGTATTACCAAATCTTCCATTCGAAATCGATCATTATTGGCAGACGATCAGGCAGCAGTCTTATTCCTTTGCATCTGAGTATTCTATCTATCTTACTGAGTATTTCAAAGGGAATTTACTCCCCGAAAAGAGAGTTGAAAATATTACCAGATTATGTAATACTGTCCGCCAGTCTTTAAAGTATACCCCAGTGTTAGCCCTTACTACACCTATTCAACTTTTCGGCGAAAGAATAGATGATCTATTTGCAAGCAAAGAATTGCAAAACTGGTCAACAAGCCTCTTTGCATTTTACACACAATTAATCACTTTTCTGAATACTTCTAATGAATCAATTACTATGTGTTTGTATAATTTAAATCGATCGACAAAGGAATTGTTGCTTGTTCAGGATTTTCTCTCACGTCAGTGCCTTAAATATGGTGTAATCTATAACTCAGATTTGGATGACGCCGAGGAAATAAAGGTTTACGAATCATTACACGACTTGTTGTTTTTGAAATATGAAAAGAAGTTCAAGGGTATCATAGATGATCCAATAGCGTTTATTAGAAAGGATAAGGAAAGAATTGAAGCTCGAATACTGAAAGAGGTACAGGCTTTATTTAACTCGAAAGCTGGAATAACCACGGGAACATCCCTTGTCCACACTGATAGTCTTGTCTATCTCCCTCTTCAATACGAATGCATTTCAGTAGAAAGGCATCTCGAAGGTCTAATAGATGTTCTTGTAATGCTTATAAATTATCAAAGCAATCAAATTCATGGCTTTTGGTTTGTACCTGTTATTAACAATCAGATGTTCATGAGTGAAGGATATATGTTATACGTGGACAATATAAAAGAGATACTAACTGATAGCTCTAATTACTCATTGGAAAAACTTTTACCGATAATTATGCCGACACCTCTACCGGATGAAGTGATAAATAAGCTTCCTTGTAGCATTAATGCCATGATGGCAGTAGAAGATAAACCAGTAGATCCTTTATTGGTGGATCATCATAGAAATTCAATTAAGAATTGCTTCTTACCTATCATTGATAATCTTCCCGAGAAAAACGAATTTGAAAAAAAGCTTAAAAACAGGTATTTCGCCAAGTTGGACGAATACTGTAAATAACAGAGACATAATCGAACAGGTATTTTTCAAAGCGTCTTATTCAATGAAATCCACAATACATGAAGTATTTTTTAGCAATGGGTTCATGCTTCTTGAAAAACAACTCTGAAGCTACTCTGAAGTTAATCTATTCAGAGTCGATACCAACTTCAGCCTTTACAATCTCTCAACTCAGCAGACCAACCAGCTACATCATTTTGTTTAAAAACCATCTCATCCTGATATGG